>Ga0070683_100006225_pt1 | contig 10009 bp, 6 predicted proteins | sample KBSC713LmetaG_FD_64662 | JGI IMG/M metagenome (GOLD analysis project Ga0070683, IMG submission 64662) | Corn rhizosphere microbial communities from Kellogg Biological Station, Michigan, USA - KBS C7.1-3L metaG | ecosystem: Host-associated > Plants > Roots > Rhizosphere ... | reverse complement strand
CGCTACTCGAGGAAGTGAAACCGGATCTGATTTTCGTTGCTGGCGACTTGTCGGATCCGCACGGAACGCATCGCATGTGCAAAGAGGCGATCGACAAGGCGCTGGTCGAGCTGCGCGGAACGATTCAGCCGGAAGTGTGGCTCTATCGCGGCGCGTGGCAGGAGTGGGCCGTGCATGAAGCAACGTGGCTCGTCCCGTTGTCGCAGGAAGAGCTGCGGCTCAAAATCCAGGCAATCTTCAAGCATCAATCGCAGAAGGACTCGGCACCCTTCCCTGGCGGCTACGATGAGCGTGAGTTTTGGCAGCGCGTCGAGGCCCGGAACAAAGGCACCGCCGCGGAGCTCGACCGACTCGGCTTAGCGGAGTACTTCGCGATGGAAGCGTATGTCGTTGAATAGCCTGATGCGTTGACGTGCGCGGACTCAACGCGCTCGACATCGTCGTCATCGTCGCGTATCTGGTCGGCATCACGGCTCTCGGCGTGTATGTCGGTCGTCGCCAGCGAGACGCAAAAGATTATTTCGTCGCCGACCGCGAGATTCCGTGGTGGGCGGTCATGTTCTCGATCGTCGCGAGCGAAACCAGCGCGCTGACGTTCATCAGCATTCCGGGGCTCGCGTACGGCGGTGATTTAGGATTCTTGGAAATCGCGACCGGCTATCTGCTAGGCCGCATCGCGCTCGCCTACACGCTGCTGCCGCGGTACTACGAGGGCAATCTCGTCACCGCCTATGCGCTGCTCGAGAAACGGTTCGGCCTCGCGGCGCGTCGCTTCACGTCGATCGTGTTCATGGTGACGCGCGGAATGGCGGACTCCGTTCGCGTGTTCGCGACCGCCGTTCCGATCGCACTGATCATCGGGCCATTGCTTCCGGCGGGCGCGGTCATGCCGGTTGCCGTGCTCGTACTCGGAACGCTGACGATTCTCTACACGATCAAGGGCGGGATGCGGGCCGTGATTTGGACCGAGATCGTCCAGGCGTCCGTGTACTTGATCGGCGGCATTTCCGCGGTGCTCATCGCGGGACATCTCGTCGATGGCGGCTGGAGCGCGATCATCCCTGCTGCGTCAGCTGCTGGAAAGCTCAAGATCATCAGCTGGTATACGGGCTTCGATCGTCCGCACACGATGTTCGCCGGCCTCATTGGCGGCGCCTTTCTCTCGATGGCGTCGCACGGCGCCGACCAGTTGATCGTGCAACGACTACTCTCGGCTAAATCTCTGAAGGGTGCGCAGGCGGCGGTGATCGGCAGCGGCGTCGCCGTCATCTTTCAGTTCGCGCTGTTTCTCATGCTCGGCGTGGGGCTGTGGGCATTCTATCAAGGCAAAGCCTTCCCGATTCCCGATTCGATCTTTCCGACGTTCATCGTCGATCACATGCCGCACGGACTCGTCGGCCTGTTGCTCGCCGCCGTGCTCGCCGCGACGATGAGCACGCACTCTGGCGCGATCAACTCACTCGCGGCGGCGTCGACGCACGACATCTACTTGCCCCTCACCGGCCGCGCGCCGGATGATCCGCGCACGCTCCGGGTCGGCCGCATTCTCGCGTTGCTGTGGGGCATCGTTCTCACGGGTGGCGCGCTGCTCTTTCCGCAGAACGCGAAGACGCCGGTCGTCGTCGTCGCCCTGTCGATCGCGTCGTTCACGTACGGCGGTCTCCTCGGCGGATTTTTTCTCGCTATCTTCTGGCGTCGCGCACGCCAGCGTGACGCGATCATCGGGATGTCGGTCGGCATCGCCGCGATGTCGTTCATCGTCTTCGCGAAGCAAATCAGCGCCGCTGTTCCGGCGCTTGCTGATACGCTCAAGCCGTTTGGTTCGATTGCGTATCCGTGGTTTGTCCTCATTGGAACGACGATCACGTTGGTCGTTGGAATTCTCGCATCGCTAACCCATGGCGCGAACGAGGCGCCCGCCGTTTCCTCGGTGTCTACCGGAGCACGATGACCTTCATTGTCGTTGGGATCGACGGCGGCGGATCGAAGACGCACGCCATTGTCGCGGACGAACAGGGGCGCATGATCGCGGAAACCGTCGGTCCGGCCAGTGCCGTCCGTCCGGGTCAGGCTGAAGCATCGGCGAACGTCATCGCGGATGTCGTGCGCGACGCGCTGGCATCCTGCGAAATGAGCCACGTCACGCCGCGCGGGCTGTGCGTCGGCGTCGCGGGGGCGGGGCGTGAAGCGGAGCGTCATGAATTGTGGCAAGCGCTCGTGGGCCGCGATCTCGCGACTGAGCTCGTGATCCATTCGGATTTCAGCATCGCGCTCGACGACGCGTTCGGCGACGGGCCCGGCGTGCTGATGATCAGCGGAACAGGATCCGTTGCGTTTGGCCGCGGACCGGCCGGCGCGACTGCGAGATGCGGAGGTTGGGGACCGGTGTGTGGGGACGAAGGAAGTGGAGCGTGGATTGGTCGTCGCGCGTTGTCGGTGGTCACCGCCGCAGCGGACGGTCGCGAACCAGAGACGGCGCTCACGGGGGCAATTCTGACCGCCGCACAGGTGAACGAGACGGCGGATCTGATTGGGTGGGCCGCAGGCGCGACACCGGCGCAGCTCGCGACGCTGGCTCCGGTTGTTCTCTCAGTTGCGGACTCTGGCGATCTCCGCGCGAACGCCCTGCTCAGCCTCGCCGTCGAAGAGCTCACGCTTCATGTGCGGTCGCTCGCGCGACAACTATTTGGCGACGAGCGCGCTGCGCTGCAAGTCGCGTTTTCGGGGGGAATGCTCAGTCGCGGAAGCGCGATCAGAAAGCGTCTCGAGCACCGGCTGAAATCAGCCGTCCCTGGTGCTACGGTTCGCGCGGAGCCAGTCATTCCGGCTCGGGGAGCAGTCCGCGCCGCGCTGAGAATCGTCGGCGAAGCAATGGTGTAAAACGGTCATCCCGAGGCGTGGAACGACGAGGGATCGCTTTCCATGCGCGGCGGGTCAACTGCCTGGCTGGAAAGCGATCCTCCACTTCGCTTGGGATGGCTCCGGCTACATTAGCCCCACTTCAAATCCGTCTTCGAAATGGGCAGCGTGCGAATTCTCTTCCCCGTCGCCTGGAAGATCGCGCTGCACAGCGCAGGCACGACGGGCGGCAGCGCGGGCTCGCCAAGCCCCGTCGGCGGGTTATCAGTAATCTTGAAATGCACTTCGATCGGCGGCGCCTGACGCATTCGCAGCAGTTGGAACTGATTGAAGTTCGCCTGCTCGGTCTTGCCGTTCGCGATCGTGATCTCCTGCGCGAGCGCTTCGGCGATGCCGTCGAGCACCGCGCCCTGCGCTTGATTCTCGGCGTTGCTCGGATTGATGATTTGACTGCCGATGTCGCCGGCAACCCAGACCTTGTCCACTTTCACAGTTCCGTCCTTCGCGACCGTCGCCTGAACGACCTCCGCGAAGTAGCCGCGATGTGAGAAGTGGAATGCGACGCCGCGTCCCGTTCCCTTCGGAAGATCGATCTTCCCCCAATTCGACTTTTCGGCAACTAGCTCGAGCACGCCTTTGACGCGGGCCGCGTCGAAGCCAACCGGTGCCGGTCCGGCCGGCGCACCGCCGGCGGGCGCTGGCATCGCGATCGGTGTGTTCGACAGCAAGTCGAGGCGGAACTGGAGTGGATCCTTGCCCGCCGCATTCGCGAGCTCGTCGATGAATGACTGAACGGCGAAGGCGATGCCGTTGCTGCCAGGTGCGCGCAACGCGCCCGTCGGGACGCCAAGAGGCATCGTCGACACATCGAGCGAGAAGTTCGGAATGAACCGCGACGGAAATTCCGTCGGACCGATATTCGCGCTCGGCGCGAACCCTTCGCCTTCACCGAACGACACGAAATGATCCTTCCACGCGACGAGCTTTCCGTTCGCGTCGACGCCACCGGTGAAGTAGTGAAAACCGGCTGGTCGATAGAAATCGTGCTGGATGTCGTCTTCGCGCGTCCACAGCAGCTTCACCGGAACCCCCGGCACCTGCTTCGCGATCGCCGCCGCTTCGACCATGTAGTCGTTGTTCAACCGACGACCGAATCCGCCGCCCATTCGCGGCAGATGAATCGTCACATCGGTCTCCGGGATGCCGAGCGTCTGCGCGACGAGGCGGCGACCACCGGCCGGCTGCTGGCTCGGCGACCACAGCTCCATCTTTCCGTCCTTGAACAGAGCAGTCGAGTTCTGGGGCTCGAGCGGCGCGTGTGCGATGAACGGATAGAAATAGTCGCCTTTCACGACTTTGACTCCGTTCGCAAGCGCCGCGTCGGCGTCGCCGTCTTTCCGAAGATTCCGCTGCGGAGCGGCCTTCGAGAGCTCGGCCGCTTTCGCAGCGAAAGCAGCACTGCTCTGCTGCGACGTCGGATGATCAGCCCACGTCACGCGAAGCTTTTTCCGCGCGTTGTTCGCGAGCCACCAGTTGTCGGCAACGATCGCGACGCCGGGAAGCAATCCGGCGAGCTGCGTTCCGCCGTCGATCACGAACGCGTGCTTCACGCCCGGTTCCGCTTTGATCTCGTCGAGATTCGCGCTCGAGACTTTTGCCGCGAACACGGGCGACTTCTGATACACGGCGTACAGCATTCCCGGCAAATTCATGTCGATGCCGAAGAGCGGCTTGCCCGTGACGATGGCGTGGTTATCGACGCCCTTTACCGCCGTGCCGATGATCTTGAAGTCTTTCGGATCTTTGAGCTTTACGTCTTTGAGCGCCGGCGCGGTGAGGGTCGCCGCCTTGTCGAACAGCTGCGTGTACGGAATCGACTTGCCGCTCGACTTGTGGCGGACAGTTCCCCCAGAGGTCTCGAGCTCTGACTCAGGAACATTCATCGTCTGCGCAGCCGCCGTGACGAACATTGCGCGCGCCGCCGCACCGACCTGCCGCATCGGTAGCCAGTTCGTCGGAGTGGCGGTGCTGCCGCCGGCGCCCTGCGCCGGCGCGTACTTCACCGTGTCGAGCGACCCCTGCTCGATCTTCACGTTTTTCCATTCGACGTCCAGCTCATCGGCGATGAGCATCGGGAGCGTCGTCTTCATGCCCTGCCCGATCTCCGGATTCTTCGCGATGATCGTGACGATTCCGTCGGGGGTCATGCGGATGAATGCGTTCGGCGCAAACTCAGACGCTGGAGTCAGCGTTGCGGCAAACGCCTCGGCGGTCTCGCCGAACTTCATGTAGCTGCCGAGAACGAGGCCACCACCCGCGAGCGCGCTGACGCGGAGGAATGAGCGGCGATCGACCGGTGTCTTGGTATCCATTGGGGCCTCCTCAGGAGTTCGGTTCGCCGCTACGCGCGCCGACTGGTGTCGGTGCGCTGCCCGCTGCTTTATGGATCGCTGCACGAATCCGGAGATACGTGGCGCATCGGCAGATATTCCCGTTCATCGCGGAGTCGATCTGCTCGTCGGTCGGATTCGGCGTTTTTGCCAACAGCGCCGCGGCAGACATGAGCTGGCCCGCTTGGCAGTAACCACACTGTGGGACGTCGAGCTCTTCCCACGCTTTCTGCAGCGCATGCGAGCCGTCGGGCGACAGTCCTTCGATCGTCGTCACTTCCGTCCCGGCGACCGTCGCCGCTCGTCGCTGGCACGATCGAATCGCCGTGCCGTTGACGTGCACGGTGCACGCACCGCATTGCGCGATGCCGCAGCCGAACTTCGTCCCCTTCATGTCGAGGACATCGCGCAGCACCCAGAGCAGGGGCATGTCCGCTGGGACATCCACAGTGGTGGATTTCCCGTTGACCTTGAACGTGATCGCCATGAGCTCAACCCTCAGCGTTTGGGCGTGTGCTAAACCGGATCCGGCGTACGAACCGCCGGAACTCTAAGTGGTTCTCCAGCGATAGCATCCATCGCGGGAACCGACTCGCCCTTATCGAAATCGTCTTCCCACTTCGCCATCACAACCGTGGCCAAGCAGTTACCGACGACGTTGAGCGACGTTCTCGCCATGTCCATCAATGCGTCCACTCCAAGAATTACCGCGATCGCCTGCAAAGGCAAACCGAACTGCGCTAGCGCACCCGACAGCACGACCAGCGACGCCCTCGGTACGGCCGCGACTCCTTTGCTCGTGAGCATGAGCGTCAGCATCATGACGAGCTGGGTCGAGACCGGCATGTCGATCCCCGCGGCCTGCGCCGTGAAGACCGAGGCGAGCGCGAGATACAGGGTCGTTCCATCGAGATTGAACGAGTAGCCCGTCGGAAGCACGAAAGCGACGATCCGCTTCGGGACGCCGAGCTGTTCCATCCGTTCCATTGCTAGCGGCAGAGCCGCTTCCGAGGACGCCGTCGTGAATGCGATGAGCCATGGTTCGCGAACCGCCCGAACGAAACGCTTCAGCGGTACCTTGAAAATCATCGCGACCGGGATCAGCACGAACACACCGAATACGATCAGCGCACCGTAGAGTGTACCGACGAGCATAGCGAGGTTCTTCAGGACGCCAAGTCCGCTCTTCGAGACCGTAACTGCGATGGCGGCTCCGATACCGATCGGCGCATACACCATTACAATATTCACGAACTTGAACATCACTTCCGAGACGGCCTCGCAGAAGCTCAAGAGGAATTGCTTCCCCGAGCCCTGAACTCGCGACAGCGCGACGGCGAAAATGATCACGTAGAAGACGATCTGCAGGACTTCGTTCTTCGAGGCGGCGTCGAAGAAGCTCGTCGGAACGGTGTGCTCGATGACCCCGCTGAACGTCGGGTGAGTCGTCGCGAGATCGGCGCCTTCTTTTGTCGACGCACCGCTCAGGTCGATTCCAGCCCCCGGCTTCACGATGTTCACAGCGATGAGGCCAACGGCGAGCGCGAGAGTCGTAATGATCTCGAAATAGATGATCGAGCGCAGCGCGAGCTTGCCGATCCGCTTCATGTCGTCGCCGTGGCCGGCGATCCCGACGATGAGGGTCGACCCAATCAACGGGACGATCAGCGACTTGATCATCCGCAGGAAAATGTTCGACAGGACGTTGAGGTCCGTCGCCGCCCATCCACTGTGAGAAGCGCGCGCGGAATCCGGGAACGCCCAGCCGACGATGACGCCCACGACCATCGATACGACGATCCACTGCGACAGCGACAACCCGAAAAAACCCTTCTTCGATCCGTTTACAGATGGAGCTGGGGCAGCAGCGTGACTCATTAGAGTTTCCTACCTCAAGCGGATGGCTCGACGACAACCGGACCGGTGCCGCGGCGCAGGGTAGAATTTCTGTAGCCGTACGCGAAGTAGAGCACGAGTCCGATCAACAGCCAGAAACCGAACCGTGTCCACGCGAGCGCCGGCAATCCTCTCATAACGAATACGCACAAAAGCGCCCCAACAATGCCAACGAAGTGCACGAACGGAACTCTGAACGGCCGGGGACGATCCGGATCTGTGTACCGAAGAACAATGACTCCAATGCAAACGAGCGCGAACGCGAACAACGTTCCGATGTTCGTCAGGTCGTAGGTCTCGCCCGCGTCGCCGATCAGAGACCACACCGCTACGAAAACGCCCGTGAACAACGTCGTGGCATACGGGATGTGGGACTTTCCGCTGACCCTTGCAAAACCGCGCGGCAAAAGACCATCGCGAGCCATCGCGTAAAAGATGCGCGGCTGGCCGTATTGGAAGACGAGAAGCACGGCGGCCATCGAGAACACGGCGCCGAGTGCTACGACTTTGGCGATGCTCGTGAGACCAGTCGCTTTGAGCGCGTACGCGAGAGGGTCAGCCGCCTTTCCGAGATCCTGTGACGGCACCATCCCGGTCAGCACCGCACCAATGATGATGTAGATGACGGTACAGATCGCGAGTCCGCCGAGAATACCGATCGGCAAGTTCCGCTGTGGATTCTTCGTTTCCTCGGCGGCGGTGGAGATCGCGTCGAAGCCGATGTAGGCGAAGAAGACGATCGCCGCGCCCTGATGCACACCCTTGAAGCCGTTTGGCGCGAACGGGTGATAGTTCGCCGGGTTGATGTGCTGCATGCCCATCACGATGAAGATCGCAAGGACGACGAGCTTCACCGCGACCATGATGTTGTTCGCTCGCGCGCTCTCGCGAACGCCGCGCAGCAACAACCAGGTGATGAGCATGACGATCGCGAACGCCGGAACATTGATCAAAATCGGAATGCCGGCGATGTGCGGCGCGCTGTCGATCAGACCGTGAATCTTTGGGTCTGAGCTCAAAAGCGCGGTTCGATATCCGGTCGTCAACCAGTCGGGGATCGCGACCCAATCGCCGATGAGCGATTTGAAATAGTCGCCCCACGAGATCGCGACCGCGACGTTTCCGACCGCATACTCGAGAATCAAGTCCCACCCGATGATCCAGGCGACGAGCTCGCCGAGTGTCGCATAGGAATACGCATAGGCGCTTCCCGCCTGCGGAATCATCGAGGCCAACTCGGCGTAGCAAAGTCCGGCAAGCGCGCACGCCGCGCCGAGCAGGAGGAAGGAGAGGACGAGCGCCGGCCCTGCCCCGACCCGGATGATTTCACCGTTTGGACCGATCTGGCCGGCGGCTGCCGAACCGATCGATCCAAAGATGCCGGCGCCGATGACTGCGCCGATGGCCAACATGATCAGGTCGCCCGCACCGAGGGCGCGCTTTAGCGCCGCTGGGCCTTCTCCTTCAGCGACGAGATCGGAGATCGGCTTACGAGAGAAAAGAGACGGCATCGCACCTGTTGAGATGGGTCGTCATCTCGAGCGACGAGAGGGATCGCTGTCGTGCCGAGACCGACAACCTGCCTCGGCTCGATAGCGATCCCTCGGTCGCTTCGTTCCTTCGGGATGACGTGGATGCGCTACTGCGATTCGATGCGCATCCCGTAGAACGAGCGGTATACGAAGAACACCGACACAACGAAGAACGCGGCGGCGAGAATATGACTCAACCCCGGGCCTGATTGTTCCGTCAGGGAGACCGCGAGTTCGACGGCGAGAAGGCCGAACAGTGTCGTGAACTTGATGATCGGGTTGAGCGCGACCGACGACGTATCCTTGAACGGATCGCCGACCGTGTCGCCGACGACGCTGGCTGCGTGCAGCGGCGTGCCTTTCTGCTTCAACTCGACCTCGACGATCTTCTTTGCGTTGTCCCACGCGCCGCCGGCGTTGGCCATGAAGATCGCCTGATACAGACCGAACAGCGCGATCGAGATGAGGTAGCCGATGAAGAAGTACGGCTCGTAGAACGCGAACGCGAGTGTCGAGAAGAACACCGTGAGGAAGATGTTGAACATGCCGGCCTGCGCGTACTTCGTGCAGATCTCGACGACCTTCTTCGAATCTTCAACTGACGCCTTCGCGCTGCTCGTCGTGTCCATGTTCGCCTTGATGAACTCGACCGCTCGATACGCGCCGGTCGTCACCGCTTGCATGGACGCACCCGTGAACCAGTAGATGATCGCGCCACCGGTGATGAGGCCGAGCAAGAATGGCGGGTGCAGTAACGACAGCTTGTCGATGTTTGTCGTCATGCCGTTCGTGAGGCCGACGATGATCGAGAAAATCATCGTCGTCGCGCCGACGACTGCTGTTCCGATGAGCACCGGCTTTGCCGTCGCCTTGAACGTGTTGCCCGCGCCGTCGTTCTCCTCGAGGAAATGCTTTGCCTTCTCGAAGTTTACCGCGAAGCCGTACTTCGACTGAATTTCAGCGGGCGCCTTCGGATCTGCTTCGATCGTCGACAACTCGAACACCGACTGCGCGTTGTCCGTCACCGGGCCGTACGAGTCGACCGCGATCGTCACCGGACCCATACCGAGGAAGCCGAAGGCGACGAGTCCGAACGCGAACACCGCGGGAGCAACCATCAGAGCGCCGAGACCGGCCAGGCTCACGTAGTACGCGATCGTCATCAGGATCATGATCGTGATGCCGAGCCAATAGGCGCTGAAGTTGCCCGCCACGAGGCCAGACAAAATGTTCAGCGACGGACCGCCCTCACGCGACGACGTTACGACTTCCCTCACATGACGCGATTCGGTCGACGTGAACACCTTCACGAATTCTGGAATGATCGCGCCG
>Ga0070683_100006223_pt1 | contig 10010 bp, 20 predicted proteins | sample KBSC713LmetaG_FD_64662 | JGI IMG/M metagenome (GOLD analysis project Ga0070683, IMG submission 64662) | Corn rhizosphere microbial communities from Kellogg Biological Station, Michigan, USA - KBS C7.1-3L metaG | ecosystem: Host-associated > Plants > Roots > Rhizosphere ... | reverse complement strand
GAAGTTCGCGAGAGACCTCAGAGTCCCGGTCGACGAGCTGTTCGGCCTCGACCTCGATCGGGGCCGTGTTGCGAGCCAAGAGGCGTTCGCATGATCCGGCTGGAGAAGTTGCGCCTCGACGCCCGCATGACGCCGGAGCAGCTCGGCGAAGCGGCCGGGGTGCACGGCGGGACCATCCGCCGGCTTGAGGCAGGCAAGAGCGCGCGGGTTGCAACGCTCGGCAAGCTCGCCGACTTCTTCGAGGTCGCGCCGTCGGAGCTGCTCGCGGATGTCGGCCCCGCTCAGGAGGCCGCGTGATGGCCCGGCTTCTCACAGACGACCAGGCGATCCAGATCGCGCGCGCGTACGCCCCGGCGCTCGTCGGCGAGATCTACCTCGCTCGCCCCCTGCCGTTCGCCGACGACGAGTATTCCACGCACATCCGCGAGGCCATCGAGCACGATCTGGCCACCTGTCTTGAAGGGCTGACGGAGCCGGAAGGCGGCGAGTGCTGATGCATCCCGCTTCGATCCACGCGCTGCTCAGTCTGAAGGGCGTGAAGCTGCCGAGACAGATCGGCAGCGATGGCGCCTCGGCCTACGTCGCGCCAGCGGCTGATGGCGGCACGGCGTGCAGCTGCACCGGCTTCGCTCAGAGAGCTGGCTGTCCTCGTTGTGACGGACGCGGGAGCGCGAACTGATGTCGGCTCTGCGCATCACTCCGCGCCCGAGAGGCCGCACGATGTGCACCTGGTTCTCGTGCGATTCCGCCATGCGGTGGCGTAAATGACTGCGTTGCGGAAGAACCAAGGCACCCCGTTCGAGCAGTTCATGAGCGGGAGACTCAAGCTTGCTACGGCCATAGGAGGGACGACGCCCGTTTCGCCAACGCCGGAGCAACCCTCGTCGGCCAGGGTAGTGGCGTTGCCCAAAACTGACCCGCCGACGGGGGACCAACTTGCCGCTGGCCAAAGTGGATTCGGCGCCCATAGATCTGCCGCCAGCGGCGACCTGTTCGATCTCGACGTCCGGATCTTTGAGGTCGTCAACGAGATTGGCGGGGACGTCGATGCGGTCGCCCACGTCGTTCTCGACGGGCTGAGCGAGGAGGAGTACCTCGCCGTCGCTACGCGCCTCGTTGCAGATCGCGTGCGGGCCCTCACACGGACTCGCCCGCGAGCCACTGGAGACGCCGATAGACCACGCGCAAGCTCGCGCTGGGGCGCTGTCGCGAAGAACGCGGAGGCGATCGAGGTCTTCCGCATGGTCGTCTTCCCGCGCGGCGTCGAGAAGCAGCTCGGCGACTGCACGCAGAGAGAGGTCGATGCGCTTGCGACCGACGCGATCAGCGCTGCCCGTCGACTGCGCGCGATTAGCCGGCTGATGACCGAGACCGGTGCCGAGCGTGTGCGCGAGGTGCCAGCCGAGAAGATCAGCGAGGTCTTCGCGTGAGCGCCCCCCAGACTGCCGTCCGCCAATTGGCGAACGATGCCCAGCAAGCGTTCGCGGACGGCATCCTCCTGATCCTCGCCGACGCAGTCGACGACTTGGAGCGCGTCCGGATCGCGACGGCGAACCGCATCCGCGCGCTCGTTGAGGACAAGGGACTGAGAGGCTCGCGCGAGCACGATCAGCTCGTTGCGCTGCTCGCCCAGCTCGAAGGGCTGGAGCATGCGCAGGCACTGGAGCTGCGTCGCGCGATGCGCGCCCATCCGCTCGGCCCGTTCGTGAGACGAACGATCGGAATGGGGGAGAAGCAGACCGCGCGTCTGCTCGCCGCGATCGGCGACCCATACGTCAAGCCGGCCGTGATCGACGCCGACACGGGCGACGTCATCGAGCCCGAGCGCCCACGCAGAGGCCCAGCCGAGCTGTGGGCCTACTGCGGCCTGCATGTCATCGAGGGCAGACGCCCGCGCCGCATGCGGGGTGAGAGAGCGAACTGGTCCAACACCGCAAAGATGCGGGCGCTGCTCTGCGCGGAGTCGTGTGTGAAGGCGATGAGATCGCCCTACCGCGCCGTCTATGACGCCGCTCGTGCGAACTGGGCCGAGCGCGACACCACCGACCTGCATAAGCACAGACACGCGCTTGCCGTGGTCGCGAAGGCGATCCTGCGTGACCTCTACGTGGAGGCGAAGGCGGTCGCATCGTGCTGAGTCAAGGCTTGCCGCCCGCCAATGGACAAGCGGGATCCGTCGTATGCCCGCGGGCGGCATGTACATCCGGTCCCGAGCACGTCGTCGTCCACCCCCCCACCGTCGCCTTCCCCCGCGACGGTGCGGACTCCCCCTCCGCACTGGACGACGGCGTGCTGGGGATCGGGTCCACCGCCCCCGACGAGCGGGCCGTCGGCACAGCCTCCCCCGCTGTCGTCGACGGTCCGCTGACGGCACGCCACGACCAGGAGGAAATATGCCGAAGGGCGTCAAGCTCGGCGAGAGATACCGGGACTCCATCACCGGCTTCGAAGGCGTCGCAACCTCTCGTACCGAATTCGTGTACGGCTGCATCCGCGTCTGCCTTGAGGGAACGGGAGACGGCGGGCAGCCCGCGGAGTTCGTCTTCGACGAGCAGCGGCTCACAAGAACGCCTTCCGCGAGAAGCGGCGGATCCCAGCGCGCGGTGCCTCGCACCGGACTTCGCCGCTGACGCGGGCGTCGGTGTCGGAAGAGCTGTCGTCGGACTCCCGAGCGCGTGCTCTCGTCCTGCGCGCTCCTTCGAGGGAGAGGCGGCCGACGGCGGCTCTTCGGGCGCCGGTGGCCGGATCGTCATCGGCTTGAACCTCGCCTTCGAAGGTGAGGGCGCTGGATCGCTGTTCGGACTCGTGGTCGACGATCTCCTGGATCTGCCTCCAGACCGTCTTCGCGGCCTTGAGCGCGTAGGCGTCAGCGCGGTCGCACGCACCGTGGAGGCCGGCTCGTGAGAGCACTCGCCGCCCACGTCCTGTTCTTCCCGGTCCTGTGCTCCGGGCCGCTGTTCTTCGGCATCGCCTTCCGGTTGATGTGCCGCAACTACGAAGGGAGCTGGCGGTGAGCCAGACGAAGAAGCACCCGTACGACCAGTGGTCGCCGGACGCGCGCGCGCTCGACGTGATGGGCGACAAGTGGACGCTGCTGATCGTCCGCGACCTGCTGAGCGGGCCACGGCGGTTCGTGAACCTGCAACGCACGCTGCCGGGGATCTCAACGGAGCAGTTGCGCTCGCGCCTGAATCGCATGGTCGCCGACGGCCTGTTGACCCGCCAGCGCTACCGCGAGGTTCCGCCGCGCGTCGATTATGAGCTGACCGCGATAGGCCGCGACCTCGCCGACACCCTGGGTGCAGTTGCCCGCTGGGGTTGGGCGTGGCAGTGGGGCGCACCGCGTCGTGGCGAGGCGGTCGATGTCACCGCGCTGTTCCGGCTGGCGCCAGCGGTGCTTGCTCCGCCGAAGTCGCTGAGAGGCGTCGTGGAACTGGGCGTTGATGAGACGTTCTACGCGCTGACGATCTCGCGCGGCAACGTCGAAGTGGCTGAGGGCAGACCGGAGCACGCCGACGCATCGCTGCTCGCCGACACCGCCGGCTGGGTCGAAGCGCTGCTCGCAGGCGAGCAGCCCGGCCTGATCGACCTGGTCGGCAACGCGTCGCTCGGCATGTTCGTCTTCGACGGTCTCGCCGCTTCGGGCGGCGTGATGGAGATCCGGCAGGCGGCATGACGGCCTCGGTCTACAAGGCTGCCCTCCGCTTGCTCGGTGATGGAAGGCGGTCTGCGATGACGACCGCAGAGCGCACGGAACTGCGCCGTATCGCCGACGGCCTCGCATCGGTCTCGGCCGGTCTTCGCGATGCCGTTCGCATCGCCGAAGAGACGCGCGCGGAGATCGCCGCTGCCGTCCGCGAGTCGGACGCTCGGATGGCCCCGCACCTCGCCGTCCTGCGTCGCGCTCGACTCGGGAGCCTGGCATGACCTCGCTTGATCTCAGTCGGCCTGGGGGCGTGGCTGTCGAGCCGTGCTCGGATCGCGGCTTGGGAGGCGGGCGCGTCTCCAGGCGGGCCGAGATCGACGCCGCCGAGCGGGACTACCTGAACCGAGAGCGCTGGCTTGACGAGGCCTACGACGAGATCGCGGAGGAGTGGTGACCGTCCTGTTCGTGATCGTCGGCGGCTGGACCGGGTTCATGTTCGGTTTCGTTGCTGCGCTGCTGCTTGTAGCGGCCGTCGATGGGCGTCGCGAGCGTGACCGTGCGCGTGGTGCCGCTGGCTTGCGCGAGCGTGCGAGAGCACACCAGGATCGGCTCGCCTGGGAGAGCGCCGTGCGCTCGTTCGGTCTTCCGGCCGTGGAGCCGCACGCATGGTGAGCCGCGGACTGTTGGCCGAGCCGTTGATGCACGCCCAGCACGACTACCGGATGCGGCCCCCTCGGTCGTTCCTGTTGCTGCTGCTCGATCGACTTCGGAGGGTCGGATGCTGACGTTCTGGTTGGTGTGCGGGTTGCTGCTCTCACTCGCCTTCGCTGCCGCGCGCGTCGGTCTCCTTGACGCCCTCCTGGAGGTCGCTGAGGCGATGCTGCGACCGACTGACGAGGCGGGTCGATGACCGCTCTTGAGGTCCGTGGCGACGTAGACGCACGCGCGGTTGAGCAACTTAAGCGCTGCGCCGAGGCGGGCGATGCGGTCGCCGCCGTCATGTGCGCCGACGGTCACGTCGGCTATTCGCAGCGCCGCCAGCAGGTCCGCCCCGGCGTCGTCAACTGGACCGAGGTGCAGCACCAAATCGCGATGCGCGGCATCGAACTGCGCGGTGGCGCGGCCGACGAGGCGCCGGAGGCGTACAAGCGCCTCGACGTCGTGCTGGGCGCGCACGCGGACACGATCCGCGTCCTGCACCGCCTGCAGCCGATCGGCGTCGCGATGGCGGCCGCCGACGTCTTCGACCCGTTCAAGGACTGATGATCGCCGGCACCGTCATCCTCCTCGTCGTCTCTGTCGTCCTGCTCGGCGTCGGCTTCGGTGACGAGATCCGTGCGTGGCGGTGGTGGCGATGAGCACGCCGCGTCCTATCGACCTGGCCGACCTCGGCTACTGCCAGTGCGACCCGGTGGAGATCGCTGGCCGTCCCGGTATCGAGTGCCCGCGTTGCGGCCTCGTGCGCGAGCGCGTCGACGCGCTCCGCCACGCCGAGGACGCGCACACGCTCCGGCGCGCAGCGGACCTCCTCGAAGCCGTAAGCGGCGACGGGGGCCTGTGCGCGGAAGACGGACTGGCGAACCTGCTCAAGGTCGAGCAGCAGATCGTCGCGGTCCTGCCGTTCATCAACGCCTCGCAGCGCGCGTTGGCCGGCGAGCTGTGCGAACAGCGCCACCGAGACAACGAAAGAGGGCGCCCGGCCATTGGAGTGGTCGGCGCCCATGACAGCGGCGACGCCGGGAGGCGGGCGTGATGCAGATCGCCGGTCCTTCCGACAGCCTCCGTGAGGCTGCAGCCGAGCTTCGCCGTCCGTTCACGGCGAAGGCTCTGCAGTGGAAGATCCAGACGCAGTGGATGACGAGAGATGGACGCCCGAGCGGGGGCCTGGTCGTTTGCTACATCGACCGCTCCCTCGTCGTGGACCGCCTCAACGTGCTGGTCCCGCACCTCTGGAGAGACGACTTCACGGACCTGACGGACCCCCGCAACCACTCGGTTTGTCACCTCACGATCGACGGGATCACTCGCGAGGACGTCGGCGAGGGCGAGACCTTGAAGGCCCGACGGTCCGACGCGCTCAAGCGCGTCGCCGTTCACTTCGGCATCGGCGTGTCGCTCTCGCGGATTCCGAAGTCGCGGCTCCAGGTCGAGAACGGGCAGCTGAGAGTCCGGTCCTATTTCTCCAGAGGCGTCGAGAGATTCGCGGCTGATATCACGCAGCTCGGCCTCGACTACCTCCGGGCGCGCTACGAGAACTGGCTTGAAACGGTTGGCCAGAGAACGTTCGGGGACCCACTGGAGCACGGTGATGTCGGCGACGCGCAGGGCGATGACGCGGACATGCCGGACGTGCCGGCCTCGACTGCAGAGCTGCGCGTCGAGCTGTACCAGCGGCTGACCCATATGACCACGCTCAAGCAGCAGCGTGGCTATCTCGTCGCCGCCGGCGTGCCCGGTCTGCCGCCGGTCCCGACGCCGGAGACGATCGAGTCAGCCGTCTCCGGCCTCACGCAGGACGAGGCGGAAACACTCGACACGCTGCTTTCGACCAAGCCGAATCGGGGCGACGATGAGCGCGGCTGAGATCACGCCTGCCGCTCCAGAGATCCCGGCCGTCGTCGACCCGTCGACCGGCGAGGCCGTCGTGGTCGCGGAGGCGACGACGGACACGCTCGCGATGTTCCTCGACAATGTCCGCCAGGTCGAGCAGACGTTCCGTGAGCAAAAGCGTGCGGTGACTCGGGAGATCCTCGCGCGGATGGATCGCGAGGCGCGGTGGACCGGCGTGGTCGGCGACTACGCGATCAGCGCGGACGGCCCGACCAGGCCCATGGAGTATGACGCGGAGGCGCTGTACAACGCGCTGACCGAGTACGTCGATTCGGGCGCTATCAGCGAAGCAGCGCTGGACGCCGCCGTCGAGCGTCGCTACAGCTACAAGGCGAAGCATCGCGGCATCCAAGCACTCGCGAAGCTCGGCGGCGGCATCGCCGAGAGGATCCGTCAGCACTCGGCCGAGGTCGAGAAGGTGCGCAGCGTGCAGGTGAGACGCGGATGATGGACGAGCGTCGCGCCCCGTATACGTTCGGCGAAGCGACCGTGCGGTCGAATGCGCTCTCGGCTGCGCAGGAGGCGGCCGAGGCTGAGACGCGCCGCGCGTACGCGCAGTTCGCGGAGGCTGAGCGCGCGTACCGGAAGGCGCTCGCGGAGAAGATCGTCCGGTTGCGTGCCGAAGGTGTCGCGGCCACGACGGTCGCCGATGTCGCGCGAGGCGATGCGCACGTCGCGGATCTTCGCTATAGACGCGACGTAGCGGAGGGCGTGGTCGAGGCGGCGAAGCAGGCCGGCTGGCGCTTGCAAGCGAACCGCCGCGACGGCCACGAGTTCATCGACTGGTCGAAGCGGCGCGAGCTTGCCGAGGGTGCCGGTCAGCCGCAGTGGACCGATCCCGCCGAGGCCCAGAAGGCGGTCGCGTCGTGACCTCCCGCACCGTTGTGATTGCGTGCGCGACGCTCGCTGCCCTGCCAGCCGTCGCCGCGGGCGAACGGCTCGGCGCCCGTTACACCGTCGAGTCGACCGCCTACAGCCTGTGCTCGTCGGGGTCGACGATGGCGAACGGCCGTCATGTGCGCTGGGGTGCGGTCGCGAACAACTTCCTGGCACTCGGGACCCGCATCAAGTTCGACAAGCCGATACGCGCTCACAGGGCTGACGGGAGGCTTGTCGCGCGCCGTTACTTCACCGTCGCGGACAGGATCGGCTACGGAACCCAGCTCGATGTATGGATGTCGGTCTGTGCCGACGCAATCGCCTACGGGCGGCGAGTCGCAACGTTCCGGGTGGTCCTGGAGCAGGAGGCGGGGCGGCCGTGAACGCGCGCGAGTTCTACGTGCTCGAAGCCGTGAACATCGCGACGACGCGCTACAAGCGCAAGGGCCACTACGAAGCAACCGCCGCCCAGATCGCGGAGGTGCTGAACACCGACGAGCGGATCGGGTGCCCGTTCTTCCCGCTGACTTCGCTGCAGGTCGGGGCGACTCTTCGGCAGCTCGCGCGCGATTGGCCGGCGCGCCGCTCACCGCTTGTGGAGCGCGTCGACACACGGCGCTGGCGCCTGTCGAGTGCCGGGTTGGAGGTGCTGAGCGCATGAGCGCATGGCGCCTGTGCATGATCGACGGCTGCTGGGCGTACTTCGCCCAGTGCGCCCCGACGGAAGTTTGGGGCGACGACTGGGACGACGCCCCTCACGAATGCAACGCGGAGCCGCCGTACAGCGACAGCATCGAGGGCGGCGTGCTCAAGGTCGCCTTCGACGGCGACTGGAAGATCGGCGGCACCCAGTGCTGCCAGCTCAACGCGCCCGACCACCCGCACGGCTACTCCGTCCAGGAGATCAACCAGGGCGCCATGCCGTGGCTCTACATCCCGCACCACGGCGACCGGTATCCCGAGATCCGGCTGTCGATCCATGCGGGCGTGACGCTCGCGGAGTTCACGGCGGCGATCAAGCAAGGCGACGGTCAGGTCTACCTCAGCAAGGACGGCAGCGAGCGCCACCCCGTCGCCGCCTCCTCCTCCGCGTCTTCCTCCAAGGACGAGGAGGGCGGGGACTGGAGCTGCAGCGACTGCGGCCGGCCGAACCGCGAGCACGAGACGTTCTGTTTCGTCTGCGGCGCGGGCCGTCCGGATGGCGGCGAGCACGAGGTGTACGCCGATCCGGTCGAGGGCGGCTGGCGGGGCTACGCCCCAGCGTGTCGGACGTGCGGCTGGCGCGGCGACGTCGTGGAGACGAAGGAGATGGCGGACCGCGACGCGCAGCAGCATCTCGCGCATGAGGAGGCCCCCGCCCCGTCCGTCTCCCAGCAGGGGCGGCTCAGCTTCGATGGCCACATGCGTCGGATCAGACGGATCGTCTCCCAGCAGGGGACGGGGGAGCGGGACATCCGCGACTGGTTGGAGACGCCTGAGGCGCTCGAACAGCATGCGCGCGCGCTTGCCAGCGTCGAGCTGACTGGCGATCCCTACGGCCTCGCTTCGACAACGCTCCCGCATGGGCACAGGCTCGATGGCGGGCCGAGGCTGGCGCCGACATCGATCGCTTCCTCAAGCTCGCCGAGCAGTTCTACGTCCCCGTCCCTTCCCAGCAGAAGGGCGGCGGGCATGGGGCGTAGCGAGAAGCCGCGCTTCTTGGTGATCTGTCGTGCGGCGGCGAAGTCGACGGGTGGTGCGAACGCGGAAGCCCGCCTGGGCTTCGTGCGCGAGCCCGACGAGGAGGCGCTCGGCGAGTTCCGGAGAGGCATCGCCGACATGTTCCGCAGCAGCTTCGGCAGAGAGCCGGCGCGCATCGGTGTCGCGGTCCTGCCGTGGGTCGACGAGATCGACGATCCCGAAGACGAGAGTGAGGCCGGTCGTGGCTGACGAATCCACGCAGGCGGTCGGCTGGATCACGAGCCCGGACGGGAACGTCGGCTGGGGCGTGTTCGGCTCGGACGATCGGCTGCGCCGCGTGTTCGTCGGCGACGGTGTCTCTCTCTACGAGCTGGCCGACGAGGAGTACACGCGCACCGTCACGGCGCGCGAGGTCGGCGCGTGGGCAACGGGCGTTCCCGTCGGCGCTGACGGTGTCGTCGAGGAGATTTTGCGGCGCGCGCCCGGGCTGGGCCGCGAGAAGGCGGTCGCGCTGGTCCAGTCGATGCCGGGCTGGCTGTTTGCCGCGCCCGTCCTCCAGGAGGAGACGGGGACGCGGAGATGGCTGATCTGGAGCGAGGAGGACGACACCGGCACGTTCGAAGCTGCGACCGCCGCTGAGGCGGTCGACCTGTGGCGCGCGCACTGGGACATCGAGGACGGGCAGAGCATCAGCGTCGTCGACTGCGCGCTGATCCACGACTTCAAGGTCGAGCAGACGAACGCTGACCCCGAGGGTGTGCTCGATGTCGATCCCGAGTTCCGCATCGTCTGCACGAACGGACCCGCCGCCCTGCCTTCAGGGGACGGGGAGCGGGGCTACGACGCGACGGGCGCGCCGCTGTGCTTCGAGTGCGGGCGGCCCCAGCGCGAGCATGCCGACGGCAACGAGTGCGCCCCTGCCCCTCCTTCAGGGGAGACGGGCGGGCGCCGCATGCTCGACACGGTGCTCGGCCCGGTCAAGATCAACCCCGAGTGCAGAGTCGCGGCGTGCTGTGGGAACGGCAAGCGCTGCTGGGAGGCCGGACGCTGCTTGCGCGACCCCGCCGCCGCCCCGCCCGCAGGGGAGACACGGGACGGGCGGGCGTCTCGCGAACCGTGGGATCCGCCGAAGGTCCGGTACGTAGCTGACGGCGCGACTCGCGAGGTTCCGTCCGAGGGAGCGAGAGCGTGAGCG
>Ga0070683_100006222_pt1 | contig 10010 bp, 6 predicted proteins | sample KBSC713LmetaG_FD_64662 | JGI IMG/M metagenome (GOLD analysis project Ga0070683, IMG submission 64662) | Corn rhizosphere microbial communities from Kellogg Biological Station, Michigan, USA - KBS C7.1-3L metaG | ecosystem: Host-associated > Plants > Roots > Rhizosphere ... | reverse complement strand
CAGGCAGGGCGCGGCCGGCTTGTCCGCGCATGGGAGCCGCAGTGCGCGGGCGATCCGGCGTACCCCGGCCTTGTCGATCCCGGCCTCGGCCAGCGGGCGCAGGACGCGGTACGCGCTCGCGGCCGCAGCACCGGGCCGGTCCGGCCGGCGGGCGTCGTCGGCGTTCTCGCCGTAGGCCACTGCCGCGAGCCCGTGCCGGGTCGCCACGTCGTCGGAGATCCGCCCGAAGAGCTCGTCCTTGCAGTGGAAGCAGCGGTCGGGACCGTTGCGCCGGTACTCCGCCCGATCACCCTCGAACGTCTCCACCTCCACGACGGGCACCCCGACGAAGGCGGCCACGCGGTGGGCCGCCGCGCGCTCTTCCGCCGCGAGACTGGGGGACACGCCGAGGATCGCCAGCACCTGCTCGCGCCCCAGCGCTCGCGCGGCAAGGGCCAGCAGGGTCGAGGAGTCCACGCCGCCGGAGAACGCGACCCCGAGCGGAGCCGTGCCGGCCAGCAGCGCGGCCACGCGCTCGGCCGCCTCGAGCTCGGCGCCCGCCAGCGACAGCTCATGAGGCGCCGCCGCGCCGATCACGGCTCCTCTTCGGCGGCGGGGTTGGCCGCGGCCGCCTCGAGCACAGCGGTGTCCAGGTGGGCGACGTCCGCCGCCACGCGGCGCTCGGCGAGCTCCGCGACCACCCTGCGGAAGGCCTTCTCGGTGAGCGGATAGACGAGCATGATGGCCGTGGCTCCGAGGAAGAAGGCCGCCGGGAGCAGGCCGGTCGCGACTCTGATGGAGTTCACGGCCCCGGAGCTCTGGCTGACCGCGCTCGACACGTAGCCGCCGATGCCGAGCGTGAACGCGGCGAGCCCGCCGCCGATGCCCTGGCCCGTCTTGCGGGTGAAGGAGAGGACGGCGTAGCTGCCGCCCTCCGCGCGCACGTCGCTCTTCCACTCGCCGTAGTCCACGGTGTCTGCCTGCAGCGCGAAGATCAGCGTGTTTATCGTGCCGAGCCCGATGCCGAGCACGCCGAAGCACGCGATCCCGATCTCCGGCACCGATCCAGGCGCAAGGCCCACGCCCACGCCGCCGGCGGCCGCGATGATCCCGGCCACGAGGTAGGTGCGCTTCTTGCCGACCGTCTCGACGGCCTTGGGGATCAGCAGCGAGGCCGCGATCATCCCGGCGGTCTGCACGACGGTCATGACGATGTAGAGGTCGGCGTTGCCGAGCACGTTGCGGGCGTAGTACACGCCGACGGTCTGCAGCGAGAACATGCCCGTGAGGAACACAAGGGTCGACGCGCAGAGCAGCACGAGCGGCCGGTTGTGGCGGATCATCCCGATCGTTTCGCGCAGGCTCACCTGCTCCTCCTCGCGCTGCACGGTCTCGCGCGCGGTCGCGAAGGTCCACATGTAGAGCACGAAGCCGAGCGCAGCGAAGACCGCCGTGGTGATCGTGAGGGAGCGCTGCAGGTTCCCGCCGCCGGAGATCTGCGGTGAGATGGCCACGGCGATCAGGAGGATCGTGAGGCTGGCCGCCACCGAGCGCGCCGTGGAGAGCTTGGCGCGCTCGTCGGGCTCCTGTGTCATCGCCGCGGCGAGCGATCCGTAGGGGATGTTGACGAAGCTGTAGGCGAGCGAGAACAGGGCGTATGACGCGTAGGCCCAGAGGATCTTGCCGTTGTGGCTCAGCCCGCCGGGTATGGAGAACAGCGCGACCAGCAGCGCCAGCAGCGGGGCCGAGCCGAACAGCAGGTAGGGCCGGAACTTGCCCCAGCGCGTGGAGGTCTCATCAACGCGCCGCCCCGCGAACAGGTCGGTGAAGCCGCCCCAGATCCGGACGACGATGAAGATAGTGCCCGCCGTGCCTGCGGAGATCCCGGCGACGTCCGTGTAGTAGATCAGCAGGAACGCCGACACCGTCGAGAAGGTCAGGTTGTTGGCCACGTCGCCTGCGCCGTAACCGAGGAACTGCAGGGCGCGCAACTTCATGACGGCTCAGCTCGCCGATCCGGACCCGCGCCGCCAGCGCTGCCGCAGGTGGTGTGTGACGGCCTTCGGCCGCCGCTCGCGCGTGAAGACGCCCTTCTTGTTGCCGTCCACGCGCATGATTCCGGAGGTGGTGGCGAAGTCCGCGAAGTTCCAGATCTGCTCCCCCACCACGGCGTCCACGCGGTCGAACACGCGGTGCGACATCTCCAGCAGCGCCGTCTGGTACTCCTCGTTCCACGGCACGGGCCGGATGTCGTGCAGCCCGCCGAGCGTGTCGCCGCCGTACTCGGTCATGACGATCGGCTTGCCGAGCTTGTCGACCCAGGCGCGCAGCTCGGCCTCGAGCGCTCGCTCGGCTGCCGGCAGGTCGCCCGTGTTCACGTACCAGCCGTAGTAGCGGTTGAGCATCACCACGTCACAGAGGTCGCAGACAACGTCCTTGTCGGGGGGCGCGAGCATCACGTTGACGAAGCCGACCGGCCGCGTCGGGTCCAGCGCGCGCGCCTCGGCGAAGAGCGGCTCGAAGTACGCTCGCGACTCGGGCGTGTCGGACTCCGGCTCGTTGGCGATGCTCCAGATGACGACGCACGCGTGGTTCTTGTCGCGCGCGATCAGCTCGCGGATCGCCTGGCGGTGCACATCCTGGGTGGCGTCGTTGACCGTGTCGGGCGAGAAGGTCTTGAAGCCCTGGCTGCCGAAGATGCCGCCCCCGAGCCCCATGTTCAATCCCACCGCGGGCGTCTCGTCGATGACGACGAAGCCGCGGCGGTCGGCGTACTCGAGCACCTCCTCGGCGTAGGGGTAGTGCGAGGTGCGGAACGAGTTGGCCCCCAGCCACTCCATCAGCGCGAAGTCGTGCACCATGAGCACGTCGTCGTGGCTCTTGCCGCGCAGCGTGCTGTCCTCGTGGCGGCCGAAGCCCTTGAAGTAGAACGGGTCGCCGTTGATCAGGAAGCGCGCGCCGTCCACCTCGACCGTGCGGACCCCGACGGCCAGCGGGTAGGAGTCCACCGGCGTGTCGCCGGCGCCCCACAGCTCGACCGCGAGCTCGTAGAGGTAGCCCTCGCCGGGGCGCCACGGGTGAACGTCCTCGATCCGCAGCTCGCCGGAGTTGCCGCTCGCGCGGGCGACCTCGACGCCGCCGGCGTCCCGCAGCGTCACCCGCGCCTCCATGCCCTCGGCGTCGTGCGCCTCGACCTCGTAGCGGACTGTCCCGGCGGGTCCGTCGAGGCCGGTGACGACCGTGACGTCGGCGATGTGCGCCTTGGGCGTTGTGTAGAGCCACACCGTCCGGTGCAGGCCCGCGTAGTTGAAGAAGTCGTGGAAGTAGCGCTGACGGGGACCGTCGGGGGTGTCTTCGACGTAGCCCGGCGGGATCGACTGCCAGGTGAGGACGTTGTTGACCACGACCGTGATCCGCTCCTCACCACCCGGCTCCACCACGTCGGTCACGTCTGCCTCGAAGGGCGTGTAGCCGCCCTCGTGCTCGGCCACCTTGGTGTCCCCCACCCACACCACCGCGCGGTGGGTCGCCGAGCCGAAGCGCAGGACGATGCGCTCGCCAGCCCACTCCCCGGGTACGCGGACAACGGTCTGGTACCAGACGTCGCCCACGTGGTCGTGCGCCTCCGCCTCGGTGAAGATGTCGTTGAAGCTCGCGGGCACCGGCATCTCCCGCGCGTCCGCGAGAGGACCGCTCCACCAGCCCTCGTCGCGGCCGGCCCCCTCCGCGTCGAAGGAGAACAGCCAGAGTCCGTCGAGCCGCTTGCGCTGCCGCGTTGACGAATCTCGTGGCTGCAGCATGGTCGCTCCTCAGATCGCTGGGGTGGCTGGTTGGCGTTCGGTCCGGGACCGGCTGGCTTGCACGATCAGCTGAACGCAGGTGTCGAAATCGATCGCCGTGGAGTCGAGCATCAGGTGATAGAGGTCAGGGTCCAGGCCGTCGACGCCGTACGCGCTGCGGACGTACCCGATCCGCGCCCGGTCCGTGGTCCGCTGGCGCTCCTCGGCGGTCCGCTGGTCGATGCCGTCCAGCGCCATCCGCTGTTGAACCCGCGCCTCGCGGGGGCCGCCGAGGAAGACGTGCAGAGCCCAGGGCACCCCGCTCAGGACGACCATGCCGCCCCGCCCCAGCACGACACCTCCCGACACACGCGCCTCTGCAAGTGCCTGCTCGATGAAGGCCCTCAGCCGCCGCTCCTGGATGTCGAGCCGCTCCGACGAGCCGCCGGTGCCGCCGCTCATGGTCGAGGTCCTACCGAGGCTGGTGACCAGGCGCTCGGTGAGGGTCCGCGGCTCCTCGTCGACGTCGGCAACGGCATCCTCCGTCAGGCCGGTCCGCTTGGCCACGGCCTCCGGAATCGCGCGATCGAGCCATGGCACTCCCAGTCGCTCGGCCACGCGCGCCCCGATCGTGCTTCCCGCGGCGCCGTAGAGGGCCGCGATTGTGACCACGGGACGGTGCTGGGCCTGACCGGTACTCATCCTCGACTCCGCTCAAGCGTAACCAACCCGACAAGGTCTATCGATTGACTCGCCGGGCGCTCATCAGGGCCGCATGGGCTCACCGCGCGCGCAGGTCGGTGGCAGATGCCCCACGGACGCCCGCTCCGTCGAACAGCTCGGCCACTGTGCCGACCTTGGCCGCCAGGCCGGGCACCGACGCTCGCAGGGCGTCGTAGGCCGCCGCGAGCTCGCGGTCGGGCTCGACCTTCTCCGGCGGTGGGCCGCCGGCGCCGGCCAGCTCCGTCACGGCACCCGTGAGGGTGGGGGCGCGGCCGAGCGCGAAGAGACCGAGGGCGGCTGCGCCGAGCGCGGTGCCCTCGGCCTCTCCGACCACGTGGATCGGGCGGTCGAGCATCGCCGCCATCACCTCACGCCACAGCTCCGAGCGGAAGACTCCGCCGGTGACCCGCACCGAGTGAACGCTGTCCACGTCGTCGAGGCGGTCGAGGAGGATCCGCATCTGCATGCACACGCCCTCCAGCGCCGCGCGCACCAGGTGGGCGCGCGTGTGCCCGAAGCGCAGGCCCAGGTACGCGCCGGGTAGGTACGGGTCCCACAGAGGCGCGCGCTCGGCCAGCAGGTAGGGCAGCATCACCAGCCCGTCGCAGCCGGCCGGCGCACTCGCCGCCAGCTCGAGCAGCGCGGCGTCGGCGCCCTCGTCGCCCGCCGTGGCCTTCACGTCGGGCGCCAGCGAGCCGCCCGTCCAGCGCAGCACAACGCCGCCGTTGCTGATCGCTGCGCCCATCACCCACACGGACTCCGTCAACGCGTAGCAGAACAGGGTCCCGTCCGGGTCGACCTGCGGCTCCCGGACGGCCATCCGGACCGCCCCGCTGGTTCCGATCGACAATCCCGCCACCCCCCGCTCCATCGCACCAGTGCCGAGGTTGCCGAGCGGGCCGTCGGCGGCCCCCGCAACCACGGGCGTGCCGGCGGGCAGGCCGACCCGCTCGGCCGTCGCGGCGGTGAGCTCCAGCACAGACGTGCTGGGCAGGATCGGGGGCAGCTTGTCCGGATCGACGCCGCACAGCGTGATCGCCCCCTTGCTCCATGCGCGCGTGGACATCTCGAGCAGGCCGGTGCCTGACGCCGAGGACAGCTCGGTCACCAGCCGGCCGGTGAGCCAGACCAGGATGTAGTCCTTCAGCCCGACCCACCAGCGGGCGTTAGCCCACGTCTGCGGGTCGTGGCGCGCGAACCACATCAGCTTGGTCAGCGGGGTCATCGGATGGACAGGGGTGCCGGTGGCCGCCTGGAGGTCCGCCGCCCGCCCGGTCTCCCGCAGCGACCGCGCCTCCTCACGCGCCCTCGAATCCGCCCAGGTGATGAGCTGCGTGAGCGGATGCAGATCGGCGTCGAGCGCCATCAGCCCGTGCATCCCCGCGCTGACCGAGATCGCCTGGATCTCGGCGCCGGCCGAGCCCGCGACGCACTCGGCGAGCGCCTCGCCGCTCGCGCTGAGGATCATGGCGGGGTCCTGCACCGCCTGGCCCGGCGCCGGGCGCAGCAGCGGGTACTCGCGGATGGCAACCCGCTCAAACGGCGAGCCGAGTCCGAACGCCGCCGCCTTCACCGCCGTCGTCCCGACGTCCAGTCCGATGATCACCTGCTCGGGCGGACGCTCAGTCACGATGGCTCTGTCGGCCGAGCTGCTCGCACTGGTCGACCACCGTCGCCACGACGTCGCCGTCAGCCCCCAGCTTCGGGTCGAGCCGGCCCAGCACCCGCGGCACCGCCTCAGACAGCGCGCCCGCGGCGAGCGGCACCACCTCGTCGGCCCGCGCGTCGCTGACGGGCGCGCCGAGGCCGCGCAGGTGACACACCCACGCCGCGAGCACGCGGGTGGCGCTCGCGGGCAGGCGACCGGCCGCTCGTTCCGCCCGCAGCACCGGCAGGATCCGGATCTGGAGCTTCTGCGAGCCGTCGGCCGCGATCCGGTCGAGCCGGTCGCGCATCCGCGCGTTCTGGAAGCGCTCGAGCAGCGCCGCGCGGTACGCCCCGAGCTCCTCCGCAGGCTGGTCCAGGTGCGGCGAGGCCACCTCCCACCACTCCTCCACCCAGGACCGGCAGGTGTCGTCGGCCACCGCCTCGGCCACGGTCTCGTGGCCCCTGATCGAGCCGGCGTACGCCAGCAGGGAGTGCGCGCCGTTGAGGAGCCACAGCTTGCGATGCTCGTACGGTGTGACGTCGTCCGCGAAGGTCGCGCCCGCGTCCTCCCAGCTCGGCCGGCCCGCGGGGAAGGAGCCGCTGAGCACCCACTCGTGAAACGGCTCTGTGACCACCGGGCAGCGGTCGTCCACGCCGGTCGAGTCGAGCACGGTCCGCACGTCGTCGGGTGCGGTGTGAGGCGTGATCCGGTCCACCACCGTCGTAACGATCCCCACCGACTCCTCGACCCAGGCGGCCAGGTCGGCGTCCACCAGCTCCGCCAGGTCGTGGACGACGCGTTCCGCCAGCGCGCCGTTGCCGGGCGTGTTGTCGCACGGCACGATCGCGAAACGCCCGGCGTCCGCTCGCCGGCGCGCTGCCGCGGCCGCCACGAGGCGCGCTGGGGCGGTGCGCACGAGCGCCCTCGGGTCCTTACGCAACAGATCTATGTCGGCCTGCACCTCGGGACGGCCGGTGTCGAGCCCGCCGTGCGCGCCGCGGAAGTAGCCCGCCTCGGTGACGGTGATCGTCACGGCCGCGAGCTCAGGAGCTTCGAAGTAGCCGAGCCAGGCGTCGTGCTCGGCCGCCGCGTGTGCCCGCGTCAGGCTGCTCAGCAGCTCGAAGCGGTCGCCGTCGCCGGCGCGCACGACGAGCGTGTACAGGCCGTCCTGCTCGTTCAGATCGTCCACCACGCCCCCGCTGCTGCGCCCGGTGAAGGCCGCTGTGCCCCACTCCGCGGCATCGTGTGCGTGCTCGGTGTGCCAGCACGGGTGGGCGCGGAAGAAGTTGCCGAGCCCGAGGTGCACGAGCCGCACGGGCGCCGCCGGGCGATCATGCCCCGCGGCCCGCGAGAGGCGTGGCGCGCTCACAGCTTGAACACCGCGGTCGGGCGTCCCGTCACGAGGTCGACCGCGGTCTCGAGAGCCTCTTCCTCGTCGAGTCTGTGCTCCGCCACCAGCCGCGCCAGCACCCCCGCCTGCACGCGCCGGGACATGTCGTGGCGGGCGGGGATCGAGCAGAACGCCCGGGTGTCGTCCACGAAGCCGGAGATGCGCGTGAAGCCCGCCGTCTCGGTCACCATCGCGTAGAAGCGGCGCATCGCGTCGGGCGCGTCCAGGAACCACCATGGCACGCCGACGTACACCGACGGGTAGAAGCCGGCCAGCGGCGCGAGCTCGCGCGACCAGACCGTCTCGTCCACGGTGAAGGCGACGAGGTGGAAACCGGGGTGCGTCCCGTAGCGCTCGAGCAGGGGCCGCAGCGCATCCGCGAACTCGATCCGGATCGGGATGTCGTGCCCGGTGTCCGGGCCGAAGCGCTCGAAGGTCGGGCGGTGGTGGTTGCGGCGCACACCCGGATGGAGGGTCATCACCAGGCCGTCCTCGCAGGACATCCGCGCCATCTCGCACAGCATGTGCCGGCGGAAGGCGAGCGCCTCGTCCGGCGTGGCGTCCCCAGCGAGCGCCGCGGCGTAGATACGCGTGGCGTCGCCGTTCTCGAGCGGATCGGTGCGAACGTCGGCGTGGCTGTGGTCCGCCGAGACGGCCCCGTGCGCCACGAAGTGACGCCGCCGCTCTTCGAGCGCGCGCACATAGCCGTCGTATTCCCCGGTGTCGATGTCCGCCGCCTCGCCGAGGCGCGCAACGGCCTCGCTCCACCCAAGCTGCGCCGGCTCGAGGTAGCTGTCGGGCCGGAAGGTCGGGATCACGCGGCCCGGCCAACCGGGCTCCGCCGCCAGGGCGGCGTGCGCGGCCAGATCCGAGCAGGGGTCGTCCGTCGTGGCGAGCACCTCGATGCGAAAGCGCTCGTACAGCGCGCGCGGCCGATACTCGTCCTGGCCGAGTCGCTCCGTCAGCTCGTCGTAGATCCGATCCGCCGTCTCCGCGGACGGGGGCAAGGCGATCTGGAAGATCTCCGCCAGCTCGGCCTCGAGCCAGTAGCGCACCGGGGTGCCGCGGTAGAGCTGCCAGTTCCCGCACAGCAGCCGCCACACCCGCCTGGACGCCTCCTCCGTGAGCTCGCCCTGCCCCACCCCGAGCGCGTCCAGGTGAATCCCGCCGGCGTGCAGCAGCCGCGTCACGTAGTGGTCGGGCGTCACGAACAGGGTCGCCGGATCCGGGAAGGGCCTGTTGTCGAGCAGCAGCCGCGGGTCCACATGGCCGTGCGGCGAGATCACGGGCAGGTCGGCCACTGCGTTGTGCAGACGGCGGGCGATCGCCCTCTCGCTGGGATCTGCCGGGAGCAGCCGATCGGGGTTCAGCGTCAGGACTGAGTCAACCCCGGCCACCCGCTTATAGTGACCACACCGGCGTGCCCACGCAAGGAGGTCGAAATGACAGAGACCGTGGCGCCGCGGACGGCAGCACAGATCGGCGGCCCGGACGAGATCCTCTCCGAGGCGCAGATCGACGAATTCGTCCGCGAGCAGCTCGGCGCGGCCGACCTGGACGGACGCAGCGTCTGCGTGCTGGTGCCGGACGCGACCCGCAGCTGCCCGCTGCCGCCGCTCCTCACCGCGGTCCACGGCTCGCTGCATGGCCGGGTCTCACGGCTCACCGTCCTCGTCGCACTTGGCACGCACGCCGAGATGAGCGAGGCGGCGCTCGCCGCCCACCTCGGCTACGAGGTCGGCGCCTCGTCCAGTCGCTATCCGGCGACCACGGTGATGAACCACGAGTGGTGGAGGCGCGATACGTTCGCCGACCTGGGGACCATCGGCGAGGACCGCATCGCTGAGCTGTCGAATGGCATGCTGCGCCACACCGCCCAGGTGAGGATCAACCGCGCCGTCGTCGAGCACGACGTCACGCTCATCCTCGGCCCGGTCTTCCCCCACGAGGTGGTTGGCTTCTCTGGCGGCAACAAGTACCTCTTCCCAGGCGTCTCCGGTCGCGAGCTGATCGACCTCTCGCACTGGCTCGGCGCGCTGATCACGAGCGCGGAGATCATCGGCACGCGCGGGATCACGCCGGTGCGCGCGCTCATCGACGAGGCCGCGTCGATGGTTCCCGGCGAGCGGCTCGCGTTCTGCGTGGTCACCGGGCCGGGGGGCTCGAGTCTCCACTCCATGGCCTTCGGCGATGCGTCGGCGTCCTGGGCGGCGGCGGCGGACGTGTCGGCCGAGGCGCACGTCCGCTACCTCGACGCCCCGGTGCGCCGGGTCCTGTCCCTGATCCCGGAGAAGTACGACGACATGTGGACCGGCGCCAAGGGCTTCTACAAGGTCGAGCCGATCGTGGCGGACGGCGGTCAGGTGGTGCTGTATGCACCGCACATCCGGGAGATCAGCGCCACACACCCGGGGATCATGCAGATCGGCTACCACTGCCGGGACTACTTCGTCAAGCAGTGGGACCGCTTCAAGGACCGGCACTGGGGCGA
>Ga0070683_100006221_pt1 | contig 10011 bp, 12 predicted proteins | sample KBSC713LmetaG_FD_64662 | JGI IMG/M metagenome (GOLD analysis project Ga0070683, IMG submission 64662) | Corn rhizosphere microbial communities from Kellogg Biological Station, Michigan, USA - KBS C7.1-3L metaG | ecosystem: Host-associated > Plants > Roots > Rhizosphere ... | reverse complement strand
CTGATGCTGTTCACGCCACGCAGGCGAATCGTGCCGCCCGCGCCGGGCTGACCGGAGTTCGCGAGCACCGTCACACCTGGTGTGCTTCCGGCGAGAATCTGCTGCGTGTTCGACGCGCCCTGTCGCTGCACCTGCGCCGTGTCGATCGTCGCGATGCTGTTGCCGATCTCCTTCTTGCGTTCTTCACCGGTCGCGGTGACGACGACTTCCGTGAGCGCCACGGCCGTGCGCGCGATCGCCACGCTGATGTTCGCCGTGCCGCCCCTCGTCACTTCCACCGTCTTCGTGACCGGCTCGTAGCCGATCATCTGCACGCGCAGCGTGACGTTGCCCGGCGCCACACCGCGAATCGTGAAGGTGCCGACGTCATTCGTCTGACTACCCTGCCGCGTGGCAGGGATGAAGACCTGCGCGCCCGCCACCGGACGTGCCGATCCCACTTCCGTGACCGTACCCGTCACCGTACCACTCGTCTGCTGCGCTCGAGCGATCGCCGGCCAGAACGACAAGCCGACGATCACCGCGAGGCGCGATCGTAGGGAGATGCCCATTGCGATTGTGGGGTTGAGGAAAGTGTGATGCGAGTCCTGAAATGCGGCAGCGCGCGGCGGGTGGGATCAGTAGCCGCGCACCTCTCCGTCGCGCCGCGGGTCCGCGGCCCCGACCCAGCGGTTGCCCACACGGGCGATCACGTGCACGCCACCGAATGCCATGTCGGTGGGCGGCGCCGTGGCGACGTCGTACCCGAAGCGTCGCGCCGCGGCGAGCACTTCGTTGGAGAACCCGTCCTCGATCTGCAATCGACCCGTCGCGCTCGGGATGATGCGCGGCATCCGCACCGCCTGCATCGGGTCGAGCCCATAGTCGAGCGTGTACATGATCGTCTGCACGATCGCCGGCGGAATCGCCGCGGACCCCGGCGACCCGACCACCATCTCCACTCGCCCGTCACGCAGGAGAATCGTCGGTGAGATCGTGGACGCGGGCGTCTTGTACGGCGACGGCGCGTTCGGGCCGCCACGCGATGAGAAATTGTACATCGCGCTGTTGAGGAAGAAACCGTCCACCCACGAGCCGGTGCCGAAGCCAAGGCCATTCGTGTTCGTGAGCGAGACGGCATTGCCCTCGTTGTCGACCACTGAGAGATGTGTCGTCTCCGAGAACAGCTCGTCCGCATGCGGCTGGCGCGAGGGCTGCGCATCGTTCGTCGCCGCGGGCCGCGCCGAGCGCCCCTGCACATGGTACGGCGCGCAGTCCGAGGCCGCGGGCAGAGAGTCCGCGGCCCACGCATCACCGACCTGCGCGCGGACGCTCGTGGTGTCCGCGGCTGCCATCGCGCGAGTGCGCGCGAATGTCTTCGACGACGCACCCGCCGCGGGCACGCCGACCTGCAACGGATCGCCGACGAATGCCCCGCGATCCGTCACGCTCACGCGCAACGCGCCGGCGAGCGCCGCGAACGCGCGCGGATCGCGCGACGGCAGTGCCGGCGCTGGCAAGCTCGTCTCGAGAAGGTTCAATGCCTCGAGCACTTCCATGCCCGACTGTGGCGGCGGCGCGGAGAGCACGACCCGGCCGCGATACGTCGTGCAGAGCGCCGACTTCCAGTGCGGCCGATAGCGCGCAAGATCGTCGAGCGTCATCGGGCTTCCATCGGCGCCGAGCGTTCGCACGAGGTCCTGGGCGACCTGACCCGTGTAGAACGCGTTCGGTCCATCTGTCGCGATGCGCTTCAGCGTTGCCGCGAGCTCGGGCTGAACGATGAGATCCCCCGCGCGAACGGGCCGACCGTTCGGAAGAAAGATTCGTCGTGCGCCCGCCGTGTGCTGGATCTTCTCGGTATCCGCCGCGACTTCGCGCGCGAGCAGCGAGTTGGCGGTATAGCCGTCCGCCGCGAGACGAATTGCCGGCTCCATCACGACGGCGCGCGGAAGTCGGCCGTACTTGGCGTGCGCTTCGAGGAGTCCAGCAACGGCGCCCGGAATGCCGACGCCGCGCGCACTCACGCGCGTGCCGGTGTAGCCCTGCACCGCGCTTCCGCCCGCTGCTCCGGCCGCGCTGTAGAAATCGAGATAGTCCGCGGAACGCGCTTTTTGACGCCAGATCATCATTCCGCCGCCGGCGCCAAGTCCACTCATCATCGGCTCGACGACGCCGATCGCGAAGGTCGCCGCGACGGCCGCGTCGACCGCGTTACCACCGCGACGCAACATCTCGACACCCGCCTCGCTCGCATACGGATTGCCCGACGCAACCACGCCATGCTCGGCCACGAATCGCTTGCCGACATCCGGTGCCGCGGTCGGTGCGGGGGTCGGAGCGCTGCACGCGGCGAGCGCGCAGAGGAACGAGGCACTGGCGAGGGAGGAAACGACGCGCATCGACATCGACTGCTTCCGTGCAACGGGTGGATGCTGCGATTTGGAAGGACCGACGAGACGGGGGACCGCGATGACTGTACGCGCAATGGAGCGCGCGCGCCAGCGCCGTCGACCGCTAGCTCCCGCTGCCCAGGCCGCGGTCCGAGTCGAGCCACTCGCGCGGATTCCACGTGACGGGCATCGCGCCAACGCGCTCGTAGCGGATTCGCGGATCGTCCGACTGCACGAGCGCGAGCAACCGCCGGCCCGTCATCAGGAATCGCCGCGACGTCGTCTCGATGCTGTCGAGAATGTTCTGCGCGAGCTGTGGCTGTGCGCGCGTGAACGAATCATAGCGTCGAAGCACGAGCACCATGCCGCCGTCATCGGGGACCGGCAGCTCCGCGAGGCAATCGATCCACGACGCGAGATTCTTCGCGTAGTGCTGCGGGAACGACAGCACACGCTGTGCGTCCGCGTGGAAGTCGGCCGGCTCCTTCCAATTGAGCGCGTCCATCTCGTGAATCGCGTAGCCGTGCTGGCGAAACCAGCCAACGTCCGACGAGAGAATCGACGACTTGTGGTACAGCGCCACCGCACCGCGCTCGAGCAGCTTCCAATCGAGACGCTCGACTTCGGCGGGCGCTTTCTCCTTGCGCTTGAAGAACGCCATGAACGAGGGCATGAGTCGCACATAATCTATTTGAAGCAGTCGCCCGTCGTGACTATTCGTAGTACCGGCGGATCGACGCCGCGAGGCCGTCGAGGTCGGGGAAGAGACGTCGTTCGTCGATCCCCATCAGATCGAGCTGGTCGCGCAGAAAGGCGACGCATTTCGCGGGAATCACGTACTTCGTCAACGCTCGGCCGAGCCCGTGCGCATCCAGAAAGGCGTCGAACGACACCCACTTGTCCGACGAGATGGTGAACACCGCGGCCTGCGTCACGATGCGCGCGTCGAGCGACGGCGGCTCGACGAGGCACGCGAACGGATGCGCGTCGCGATCGCGCCCGAATATTTCCCACGGCGACGCGCGCTTCCCGTCGCCCAACACCGATTCGAGATCGCGCACGAGCAACGCGAGCGGTGGCAACTGGAATGCGCGATGCACCATCTGCCAATCCAGCCGCCAGACCGCACGATCGCGCTCCGGTCCCGAGTGATACGGCCGCGTCGCGAAGAATGCCGCGACGAGCGGCGAATACGTCCAGTCGAGCAATCGCGTCGGCACACCGTGATGCTGCGCGGAGATCAGCTCTTCCCAATCATTCGTTGGATTGCCGCGGCTGTACGCGCGGGAGTACCGAATGAAGTTGCGAAGCACGTGCGCTTCGAGATCGGCCTTGGTGTGCGGCGGACGCACGCCGCCGAGTCGATCGAGCGACGTGAGCAACGGCGCGTGTGCGTCCGCCGAGCCGCGATACACCCCGGTATCGCGCCGCCGGCGGATTTTTGGATCGGGCGTCCCCGGGGTCACGCGGTCGACGAACTCGCCGAGTGAGTGAATCGTGTTGTCGGGCGACACGCGTCGCGCACGTGTCCGTGATCGGCGCTGGCCAGGCATGCGCGTCTCGGTTGCTATCCGCGTGCCACGCGAATCTTCCGAAGCGCGACGCGAATGTTGACGGCACCGCGCAGCATCGACACGGCCGCCACGGCCATGTCGAGCCAACGCGCGCCCATCAGCGTGGCGTTGTGCGCCCACAGCGGGCGCACCGCGATGTACACGCCGATCGCGACGAGCACCGCACCGAGCACGAGCGTGATGATCCAGCGAGCAGGTGCCACTCGAGTCCCACCGATGTGAAGAAGGAGCGACGCCTTCCGCCGGATCAGTTGCTTCGCAATGCTTCGAGCGGATCGATGCGCGTCGCACGTCGTGCCGGAAGATAGCTGGCGAGAACCACGACGACAGCGAGCGCCGCACCAACTACGACCAAAGTCAACGGGTCATGCGGCGTGATCCCGAACACCATGGCCCGGAGCAGGCGCGCGCTCGCGAGCGACAGCGGCAGGCCAACCGCCAGCCCGATCGCCACCATCACGAGCCCCTGACGCGCGACCATCCACTGGACTCGGCCGCCGGAGGCCCCGAGCGCTATGCGCACGCCGATCTCGCGGGTCCGCTGAGCGACGAAATAGCCCACGACGCCGTATACCCCAACGATCGCGAGCGTTAGCCCGACGCCCGAGAGAATCATCAACAACCAGCGCGTGAAGCGATCCGTCGCCAGCAGCCGGTCGAGCGCATCGTCCATCGTCGACACGCCCGACGGCGCCAGCAGGGGATCCATACCGTGAATGACTCGGCGAATCGCCGGCACGAGCGATTCGACGGGCACATTGCCACGTACGAGCAGCGTATACGCGGGATTCATGTTCTGCGCGCTCGGCAAATACATCACGTTCGGCGCGTCGTCCTTGAGTCCGTTCGAGTGCATGTCGTCGGCGACACCCACGATCTCTCGCCATACGCCGCCGTTCGAGATGCGATGGCCGATCGGATCGGCGTCACCCCACAATCGCTTCGCGAGATTGCGCGAGACGATTGCGACGGCTGGCGCCTTCGCCCCGTCGCCGACCATGAACGCGCGACCTCGAACTAATCGCAGCTCGAGTGTCGAGAAGTAGTCCGGGCTCACGAACCGCATGTCGGCGACAACCGCGCCCTCGTCATGCCCATCGCTGCCTTCGCGCTTGGCGGTCCAGTTCCAGCCGCTGCCGTAGATCGGAGCCTGCTGAGTGTGGGCAACGCTCTTCACGCCCGGCAATGCGGCGATCGCCCGCTCCATCTGCGCGAACGTCGCTTCGCGCTGCACGTCGCGCGGGTAGCGCGCGCTCGGCAAGCCGACAGAGAGCGCGAGAAGATTGTGGGTATTGAAGCCGACCGGAATCGCGTTGAGTGCGAGCGAGCTGCGAATGAGCAACCCGGCGCCGATCAGCAGCACCTGCGTGATGCACAATTCTCCGACGATCAGCGCGTAGCGCAGCCGGTCGCGCGCGGCGGCGGGTGATTCGCGGCCTCCATCGCGAAGCGTCTGTTGGAGATCGAGCCGCGATGCACGAATCGCCGGCACGAGTCCGAAGATCGTCGTGCACACGAGCGCCAGCGCCAGCGTGAACGCGACGACAGGCAAGTTGAGCGTCGTCTCATGCAATCGCGGCATGCCGATCGGGCCGCTCACCAGAAAGCGGATGCCGGCGAACGCCACCGCCAAGCCGAGCACCGCGCCGAGCGTTCCGAGAATCGCGCTCTCTGAGAGCAGTTGCACGATGATCCGTGATCGCGACGCACCGAGCGCGCTGCGCACCGCCATTTCAGTTCGACGAACCGTTGCTCGCGCGAGCAGCAGGTTCGCGATGTTCCCGCAGGCGATGAGCAGCACCAGCGCGACGGCTCCGAGCATCAGATACAACCCGGAGCGAAAGGGGCCGAGCGTCCATTGCTCGAGCGTCGGCGCGATCACGCCGCCGTCGTAGTGCGAATGCGGGTGCTGCTGCGCGAGCGCCGTCTCGATCTGCGTCAGCTCGCGAACGGCCGCCGCCGCTGGGACGCCTGCCTTCACCAGCCCGTAGACACTCAGCTCGTGATCGCCGAAGTCGGCCAGCCGCTGCGGATCCGGCGCAAGCGGTACCCACACACGCTCGGCAGGCCGTTCGAGGATGTATTCCGGCGGTGCGACGCCGACGACGGTGTATCCGTTGCCGTCGAGCGTGACGGACTTGCCGACGATGGTCCGGTCGCCGCCGAAGCGATTCTGCCAGAGCGCATACGACAACACCGCGACCCGTGGGGCGCCGAACCGGTCTTCGGCTTCGGTGAAGTACCGTCCGAGCACCGGCGGCACGGACAGGGCTTTCCAGTATCCTGATGACGCGAGTTCCTTGGCCATCGGCGTCGGCTCGCCTGCGCCGGTGAGCGTGGACTGCATCGGCCCCCAGAAGGCACCGATCGCCTCGAAGCCGCGCGCGTTCCGCCATGTCGCGAAGTTGCCGAACGGGATGCTCCACATCGTGTCCTCTCCGTTTCGCTCCGCGAGCGACAGCACACGGTCCGAGTTGGCGAACGGCAGCGGCCGTAAGAGAACACTATAGACGACGCTGAACATCGACGCCGTCGCGCCGATGCCGAGCGCCAGTGTCATGATCGCGATGGCGGTGAAGCCGGGCGTCTTGCGAAGCTGTCGCACCCCGAACAGGAGATCCTGCCGAATCGTCTCCAGCCACTCCGTGCGGCGCATCGTACGCTCCCGTTGATCGCTGAGGGTGTGCAGGGTCCTGCGAATGCTTTCGAGATCTCCAAAGCGCTGCGCCGCGACGCCGCGTGCCTCGTCGTGCGACATGCCGCTCGCCACGAGCTCGTCGACCGCGGACTCGAGATGAAACGCGAGCTCGTCGCGCACGTCGCCAACGGTGTTCGAGCGCCAGAAGCGGAGGTAGCGCCGCCATGCGGGCGTGTGGTCGGGGTGCATCGGTCAGGCCGGTTGGCGCTTGGCCGTCATGATCTTGCCGATCGCCTCGCTGACCTGCGCCCACGATTCGGTTTCCGCGGTGAGTTGCCGCCGCCCTGCCGCCGTAAGCTTGTAGTACTTCGCGCGGCGTCCATTCTCGGTGAGCGCCCACTGGGCTTTGATCCAGCCGCGGTTCTCCATCCGATAGAGTGCTGGATAGAGCGAGCCTTCTTCGACCTGAAGGACGTCGCCCGTGGTGCGCTGGATCCAGCGCGCGATGCCGAAGCCGTGCATCGGCCCCCACGACAGCGTCTTGAGCACGATGAGATCGAGCGTGCCCTGCAAGAGATCCACCTGCGGTCGCGCCATGCGGTCTCCCCTAGATGGGCTGAGGAAGCTCCCTCAGACGGTCTAGGGGATAGACACGCGCCGGCGGGGAATCGTTGGAAACGGAAGAGAAAAGCTTCCGAGCGTGCGGGCGCGGACGCCCGGGCGGCGGCAGATGCCTGAGGGCACCCTACGCCGTCTGCTCCACGCGAAGCGGGACTCTGGCGACCGTCCTCTCATTCACGCGGACGTCGAACGTCCACGTACCGTCCCGCGGAAACCCCACGCTCAGGGGGAGAATGAGATCGTAGGCGAGGGGCAACCCGGGCGCATGCGGCGAATCGAAGCTCACCGGACTCGCCCGCAGGTTCACCATCTCCGCGTTGTCTTCATCCATGATGTGCACCGAGATGTTCTGGTGCACGCCGAAGTCGAGCGGCTCGATGTCGAAGCGCATCGCCAGCGTCACGTCCAGCTTCGCCGGCAGCGACGGCGCATACCGGCAGTTGTAGACGCCACTGATATCCAGCTTGCCGTCGGGGCGCACTTTCGCGTGCTCGGCCACGACGGCGATCGTCGCGATCACGCCGTCACCCGCATCTGCTCGAGAATCGTCATGCCTGTGACCGGTCAGCGGAGAAAACGCCGCGCGAGCTGCTCGAGCCGATCATCGCCCGTACGCTCCGCGCGAGCCAGAATGCGCCGCACGTGTTCGCGCAGCTTCGGCTCCCCCCAATAGTAGCCGGTCGCCTGTTCGGCGCTGGACGTGTCGCCCTCGCGCGCTGCCTCGAGCAGCACTTCCGCCGCGGCGGCATCGAAGCCTGGATCATCGCGTGGCGGAAGCCCGTACCCTTTGGTCGGTCCGGCGCCGCCCGCGTCTTCATTGACGAATGCTCTCGACATCAATCCTATCGCCTGTCGCCCATCGCCCGTCGTTCAATCCACCCACTCGATCTTCTTGAACTCGGCGTATCCCGCCGTCGTGAGCACCTTCAGCTCCATGAACAACGTCTTGTCTGCCTTCTTGAAGTTGAAGCACGACTTTCCCTGCATGCGCTTTCGCAATGCAGGCGACATTCCCTCGAGCAGCTTCGGGCTGCTGTAGACGGGAATGAGGTGAAAGCTCACGTACGCTTTGCCGATCTGCGTGCCCCCGAACCAGATCGGGTGCTTGCTCGGCCCGATCGTGCTCGTGGTGAGATAGTACGCGTTCGGCGTGTCCTTCACGACGGCGAGCGTCGACTCGTACGGCTCGAGGATGCTCTTGAGCTGCTGGAAGATCTCGGCGAACTCGGCGTTAGCCGGCATGCGGCCATTCTCCATCTATAGGAAGGAGCAGACGCGATCGATCATGAGGGCTCCGCCGAAGTTATGGCCGCTGCCGTCAGCGGAACAGCGCGCGGCTACCGAGCGAAGAAATTCCATTGCCAAACCCAACCTGTGCCACTATCTTAGGGCAGCGACGTAGGCATTATCGCGCGAACACGTTCCGGTTATCGATTCGGGGGCCTTCGCACATCGCGGGTCCCTTTTTGATTTCCGCGTCGCTGAGAGTCGTTGACGGCTCTTGGAACGCCCCTTCGTGAGGGCATCACGAGCAACTGTGGGTCGGTGCGTACGGGCAGTTCCGGTACTCCGACGACACAACTACACCTAGGAGTATTGCAATGGCACGCACGACCGGCACTGTGAAGTGGTTCAACGACGCCAAGGGCTTTGGCTTCATCACCCCCGAAGGTGGCCAGAAGGATTGCTTCGTCCACCACTCCGCCATCCAGGGCGGCGGCTTCCGCACCCTCGCCGAAGGCGAGCGCGTGGAGTTCGATATCGTTCAGGGCGCCAAGGGCCCGGCGGCTGAGAACGTCGTGAAGATCGGGCGCTAACACGCCCGCTTCCCGATCCACTTGCCCGTGAAGCACCGAGCCGGGCCGATCGTTCATCGGCCCGGCTCTTTCGCTTCGATTACGCTACGTTTCATCCATCACTTCCCGAGCATTCGATGATCGAAGTCACCCTCGACGAAGCAGATCGCCTCGATTGGGCGCTCAAGCAGTTCAAGCGGAAAGTTCAGAAGGCGGGCGTCCTCAAGGACCTCCGCAAGAAGCGCCACTACGAAAAGCCGAGCGAAGTCCGTCAGCGCAAGGCCGCCGCGGCGCGCCGCCGCGTCACCTCGGACCGCGTTCGCAAGCCCAACAAGAAGTCGGCCTGATAGCCGGCGGCCAATCGGCCCGCCGCTATCGCCGGCCCCGACGCGCCGCTCTGATCCGCTTCATCAACGTCGTCACGACGAGAAGCGTCAGCACCACCCAGACGGCCACGAATGTCTGCTGGGTTCTCACGGTGCGATCCTGAACGTGCAGCGCGTAATACAATCCAATCACGGCGGCGTCGAGCACAACGATCGACACCACGAGCGTGAGCAGCAGCTTCTTCGGATCGCGGGCTTGAGGCGGCATGCCCTGCATGCTAGCCACCCGCTTCATCCATAGCCATGCCCGCAGCGCGAGCCACCACTCGCCGCGGGCCGCCGACCACCCGCCGGCCCGCCATCCTCTTCGATCTCGACGGCACACTCATCGACTCGATTCAGCTCATCCTCGAATCGGCTCGCTATGCCTTCGAGAAGCTGCATCGCGAGTGGATCTCCGACGACGCATGGCGCGCCGGCATCGGAATCCCACTGTTCACGATGTTCGGCCGCTACGCCCGCGACGACGCCGACCGCTCCGCGCTGATCTCCGCGTACCGTGAATACCAGCTCTCGAACCACGACCGCCTCACGCGCTGCTACGACGACGTCGCCGACACCGTACGCACGCTGCACGACGCGGGACATGAGCTCGCCATCGTCACGAGCAAGTCGGAGGCGCTC
>Ga0070683_100006220_pt1 | contig 10012 bp, 6 predicted proteins | sample KBSC713LmetaG_FD_64662 | JGI IMG/M metagenome (GOLD analysis project Ga0070683, IMG submission 64662) | Corn rhizosphere microbial communities from Kellogg Biological Station, Michigan, USA - KBS C7.1-3L metaG | ecosystem: Host-associated > Plants > Roots > Rhizosphere ... | reverse complement strand
CGCTCGCCTCGTCGCATTCGTGGTTTTCACTGCCGCAGCTGCTGCGGCAACCGGCGCGGAGTCGCAGGGGGCCATCGAAGGCGCGGTCCTCGAGGGCGGTCAGCCCGTCGCCGGTGCGCTCGTGGCTGTCGTCGCGCCGCAGGCCCACGATGTCGCGCGGGCCGCGCGGACCGACGCCACGGGCCATTTCCGCTTCGCACCGCTCGCCCCTGGCCGCTATGGCGTGACCGCGACGGCAGACGGAAGAACCGGCGGGCTCGCGCTCGACGTCGACGTCGCTCGTGCGGGCACGACCCAGGCGACCATTACGCTCGGTGGCGACTTTCGCGTCGTGCGCGGAACAATCCGCGACGCCGCGACGGGCGAACCGGTGGCTGGCGCGCGCCTCAGCGCTGTACGCTCGAGCGAAGTGGACGGAGACATCTTTGCCGTCGACGTTACAGCAGGCGCGTTCAACGTTCGCTTGCCGCGCGCGAGCTATACGTTGCATGCATCGGCGCCCGGTCACGCGGTGACGGAACGCTGGGTGACGATGGCCAACGACGCGCCAATCACCTTGTTCGTCGACCGAAGCTGGCCGGCCGGACCGGCACCGCAAGCGGTGATGGATTGGCTGCGTACCAACGCCATCCCCCTCAGCACCGTGGAGGCCAATCACGGTTTCGCCGATCTGGCACGGCTCGGCGACGCGATCGGCGATGCGCGCATCGTTGCGCTCGGCGAATCGACGCACGGCACGCGCGAGTTCTTTCAGCTCAAGCATCGGCTGCTCGAGTGGCTCGTCGGCGAGCGCGGCTTTACGGTGTTCTCCATCGAAGCCACCATGCCCGAGTCCTTCGATCTGAACGACTACGTTCTCACTGGCCGCGGCGATCCATCGCAACTATTGGGCGGTCTGCACTTCTGGGTGTGGGACACGGAAGAAGTGCTCGACCTCATCCGCTGGATGCGCCATTGGAACGAGGACCCCTCGCATCCGCGCGTCAAGTTCTACGGCTTCGACATGCAATACGCGCCGCGCGCGCTCGAAGGAGCCTCCCGGTACGTGCAGCGCGTTGCGCCCGACGAGCATGCGCGCCTCTTCGATCCGCTCGCCGTGTTTCGCTACGACCTCGACGCGCGAACCTTTCGCCTGATGCCGCCCGAAACGCGCAAATCAGTGCGCGCCGCCGCGCAGGCGTTGCTCGACCGCTTTGATGCCGCCAGGGCCGCGTGGACGAAGCGGAGCTCGACGGACGCGTGGGAGGTCGCGCGCCAGCACGCACGCGTGCTCGTGCAATTCATCGACAGCTCGATAGACGTCGAGAGCGCCGTACGCGACGCCGCGATGGCCGAGAACCTGCAATGGATCGCCGAGCACGAGCATGCCCGGGTCGTCGCGTGGGCGCACAACGATCACGTCGGCCATGTCGACGATGGCTGGCTTCCGATGGGCGAGCACCTCCGACGTGCCCTCGGTCGAGCCTACGTCGCCGTCGGGCTGCTCTTCGATCACGGCGGGTTCGTCGCGCGCGATCCAGCGCATGGCAACGCGCGCAACGCGTTCACTGTAGCCGGCCTCCCGCCCGGCTCGACGGGCGCCACCTTCGCGGCGACGGGACTGCCGCGCTTCATCGTCGACCTGCGCTCGCCACCATCAGGGGTCGTGAGCGACTGGCTTCGCAGCCGGCATGCGACGTGGGACGTCGGCTCGTGGTACTCGCCCGATTCGTTCTTCGCCAAGGGACTTCAAGTCGCGACGGCCCGCAAGTTCGACGTCGTCGCGTTCGTGGCGGCAACCACGCCGTCGCATCAGCTCCACGATGCTCTTCACTGGGACTCGCCCACGCCCGCCGCGCAGCTCGCGAACGCGGGTTTCGAAGACGGCGATGCCGCACAGCCGAGCGGCTGGGGAGCTCCGGGCCGGGAATATCGGCTGGTGGCTTCGTCCAAGCAGCCTTTCGAGGGCCAACGCTGCGGTCTGCTCCAGCGTTCGAGCGCGCCGCAGCACGACGGTAGCTACGGCACGGTCGAGCAATACCTCGACGCGAAGCTCTATCGCGGCGCACGGCTCCAGCTCAGCGCCGCCGTCCGCGCGGAGGTGCCGAAGGGCAGCAGCGCGCGTCTCTATCTGATCGTCGACGAAAACGGCAATACGGTCGCGATGGAGACCATGCGGGAGCGCCCCATTACGAAGCGCGGATGGCAACAATACGAGAGCGAGGTGCCCATTTCAGCGAAGGCTACGGGCCTGTACGTCGGTGTTGCGCTCATGGGCAGCGGCAGCGTCTGCTTCGACAAGCTCCAGCTCCGCGCGAGCAGCGCGACAAGGGAGTGAACGCCGTCGCAAGCGGCCCTTGGCGTCGCGCGCGCTCGAGCTCGCAGCTGCCGACCCGATGTGCGCGCCGCTCGCGGACTACCTCGCGGGGCACATCGAGGAAGAGCGTGGCCACTTCGGCGAACTCCGAGGGCACGCCAGACCCGGCCATCATCGTCGCAATCTTGAAGACCTGTTCGCGTCCGTCGCGAAGTCTTCGAGGCGGAAATAGAAATGGTAGTCGTCGATGATATACGGCACGGGTCTGTCGTCGGCGCCGTACGCGGGCGTGAAGCGGCAGTGCTCCTTGACTGCACGCACGGCGGTTTCGTCGAAGCCCCAGCCGGCACCCTGTACGATTGTTGCGTCACGGACTGCCCCGTCGGCGCCTAGCGAAACGCGTAGGCGCACCACGCCTTCCTTGTTGAATGCAGCCGCGCGCCATGGATAGGCGACGTTCTCGACGCACGATCCGCTGTCGAGCCCAGGCGGGCGCGTGTCGCCGCGCGGCTTCGGTGGCGCGACCAGCTCAGCCCCGTATGCCGTTCCGGCTGCACCGCCACCACCCCGCGGTCCGTTGCCAGTAGCGGGATCGCCAGCGTCGGACTCGTCGGCGCCGCTGGCACCGTCGTCCGTAACTCGCGCATCGCGCTCATCCAGCTTTGTCGTCGAGGCTGGCCCCCCTACACGCCTGGCGTGCAGTCGCCGGCGCGTCGCCTGCAACACCCGACGATGCGGCGAAGGTGACCCGCCTTCGGACGCGATGGCGGAACCGTACGGCGTCCGGGACGGCTCAGCGATCGCGAAGGCCACGACGCTCGGCCGCGTTCGCGGCGCCGAAGGCGCCGGTCGCAACAACCACAGCAATACGATCACGTGAAGAGCTAGCGAGACAGCGGTCGCGATCGACGTCCGCTTCACTTGTTCGCCTAGCTACCGCGTTTCATGGTGCTCGTCAGGTTCAGAGTTCCGCCGACCGGCATGCGAGTCCAGTTGTCGAGATCGCAGCTCAACAGCATTGGCAGAATCGCGGCTTGATCGGCGACGGGCATCGCCCATATGCGGCTCAAGTGCCGGAACACGAACGGCCGCGCGGTGCCGCCAGTGCTCACCGTTCCGACGAACGTGTCGTTTCCCGCCGCTTCCAGCGCAAAACGTTGCCCGTTCAGCGATCCGTACAATCGACCGCTGTTATAGGAGAGGTCGACGACGTGGTCGGGCTCGTTGAATGCGTAGTCCGCCATGGCACGTCCGTTGGGGTGGGGCGCCGGGCCGGCAAGCACTCCTGCCCAGCCGATAATGGGCTCCTGCCCCGCGCCGATCGTCCCGCGGATATGACGCTCTCCGGAGTAGTCACGCACTTGGAGCTGAATCTGATTGATCGTGTGTTCTCCGCCGTCGATCGGCTCGTAATAACCTGCGACGTCCATGTGCCGTCCGCGGTAGTCCGCTTCGAGCCATACCTGGGTGCGGCAGACGCGACCGGCGACACGGCCAGCGTAATCGCGCACGCCGCTCGACGGGCCGCGTGCCTCGGGATACGCGGCGTAATGCGTCAAGGTGTACCTGGGACTATCGGTGTAATTGGCTGTAACGCGCGGCATTTCGCGGCCGCGCACGATGGCGCTCCGAGGAGCGCACGCCCCGATGAGGAGAGCCACGCTGACGAGCACGCTGCGCATAGTGAGCCTCCCATGGAATGACGTCGGAATCTGCCGATCGCTGCGCAGAAATTCTCCTGACGCAGCGATCGGGACTTGTCGCCGTCATCCTCACGGGGACGGACAACAGTCGCCAGGCGCTGACAATCGCGTCAGGAGCCCGACTAACGTCGCGTTGCGAGGCTGAGATCGAGCTGACTCTGGACTGTGCGCAGAATGCTTTCGAATTCGCTCGTTCCGATGTGCGCGCCGAGCGCACTTCGCATCGACGCCACGATGACGTCTCTCGCGGCGGCGATCTTGCGCCAAACGGTCACCTTATGAACGCCGTTGGACGCAGCCAGCTCATCGAAGGTGACGCCATCGACGAAGTGCCGACGAAGAAGCGTCCGTTGCTCGTCCGTCAGGTCGACGACGGCACGGTTGATGGCGTCTTGAAGCGCAGCTCGATACCGCCGCTTTACGTATGCCGCGTCAGCAGCCGCGCCGGCAGACACGAGATCTTCGGAGATAGAGCGTCTGGCGCGATCCGATACGCGTCGCAGATCGAGGGCTACGCGCACGGCCATTACGCGAACCCAGCCGCCCAGCGAACCGTTGCCCTCATAATCGACAATTCTCGGACGCTGATCGGCTTCGCCGACGAACAGACGCGCTCGAAGGACCTGCATCACCTCGTCCGCGAAATCACGGTCCGAACTTATGTGGTGCACGAAGCTCGGAACACGCGACAGGTGCTCATGCTCGAAAACGTCGAGCGCCGCTGCCGTGCCTTCTGCACAAGCGCACGCCAAGTAGAGATCCTGCGCGCGCGCAGCGTCGATCCTCACCTCGCGCTCTGCACGTGCAGAAACACATTCGCGGAAACGCGCTTCGACCTTGGCCGTACACGGGATCGTCGACCATCGTGTGCGGGCGACGGTGAGCAACTCGCCGATGTCCGATTCACTCGGCACGCGTCTACGATACCATGCCGATTCGACATCATTCGCGCCGGCGCGCTGCGATCCCACCGAAGACGAGGAGGTTTGAATGTCCTGCCCGACGGATGAACAGATCGCGTCACTGCTCGAAGGGCGGGCGAGCGTGGCCGAACGTGCGGCGCTTGGAACACACGTCGCGAGCTGCGACGCGTGCAGATCCTTGGTTGGGGAGCTCGATCAAACCGCAGACGACGTCGCGAACCTGCTCGTCGCCCGCTGCACGTCCGAATACGTCATCGATGCGCCTCTCGGCAGCGGCGGCATGGGCGTCGTCTATCGCGCGAGCGATCTGCAGCTGGGGCGCACGGTCGCAGTGAAGTTGCTCAATCCTCCGAACGACGATGCGCAGCGCGCGAGTGTCGTCGAAGCGAGGTTCTTGCGAGAAGCGCTCATCACGGCGCGCTTGCAGCATCCGTCGATCATTCCCGTGTATCAAGGCGGCCGTTGGGTCACCGGCGAGCCCTTCTACGCGATGAAGATCGTCGGCGGCAAATCGTTCAAACAAGTCGTTTCCGAGGCTCGCTCGGCGAATGAACGGCTCGAGCTCTTGCCGCACATGATCGCGGTCGCTGAGGCGATCGCATATGCGCACAGCGAGGGTGTGATCCATCGCGATCTGAAACCGGACAACGTGCTCATCGGCCAATTCGGCGAAACCGTCGTCGCCGACTGGGGTCTCGCAAAAGACATACGGGCATCGGCGACGGACGCAGACGAGCAACTTACCGAGTGGCCGAGTCCACCGTCGGGCGGACAGACGCTCGGCGGAACGATTCTGGGAACGCCCGCGTACATGCCGCCCGAGCAGGCGCGCGGTTCCGCCGTCGACGAACGCGCAGACGTCTACTCGCTCGGCGCGCTGCTCTACTTCATGGTCGCAGGCAACGCGCCCTACTCTGCCGAGGACCCCGCCGGAATCGTGCGCGGAGTTCTGTCGGGTCCGCCGCCGTCGCTGGCTGGAAGGCTCATTCCTGCCGACCTCATCGCCATCGTCGAAAAAGCCATGGCGCGCGATCCGGCTGCTCGGTATCGCGACGCCGGCGAGCTGGCGACCGATCTGAAGCGGCTACAAGCCGGCCAGCTGGTCGCGGCGAATCGTTATTCGACCGTGGCACTCACTAGGCGTTGGATGCGTCGCCATCGCGGCCCACTCCTGACGGCGGCGGCTCTTTCGGTGGTGCTCGTGGTGATGGCCGTCGTGGGCGTCCGCCGCATCATTGCCGAGAAACGCACCGCGCAGGCCAGAGGCGATAGCTTGATCCTGGCAAACGCGCGGGCGGCGATCCCGGCCGATCCGACGGCCGCCGTCGCCTGGCTCAAGGCCTACCCTGCGGGCGCCGCCGATTGGCCCGAAGCGCGGCGCATCGCTCTCGACGCCGAAAGCCTCGGAGTTGCGCGCCACGTGTTCGGACGCGGTCAGTCGTTTGCATGGGGCGATTTCTCGCCCGACGAGCGTTCGTTCGCCGCGGCGGGCCTGAACCGCAGCATCGTGATCCGGCAACTGCGAGACGGAAGACCTTCAGCGACGCTCGCGAACGCCGGCGACGTCTTCCGCATTCGCTTTGCCGGTCCTGACCGAATCGTCTATTTCAGGCTCACCGATTTCGACCTGCATGTCTGGCGCATCAGCGAAGCGACCAGCCGCGCGTTGCACGGTCACACGGATACCATCGTCGACGTTGCCATCTCTCCTGACGGCGCCTGGGCAGCGAGCGCTGGCGCTGACGGCACGGTCCGCCTGTGGCAGCTCACGACAGGATCTTCTCGCGTGCTCAACCGGCACGACGGGACCGTGACGGCCGTGCGCTTTACCGACGATGGGCGGCGCGTTTTCTCGACGGGGCTCGACGGAGTGATCCGATTCGCGGCAGTCGAAGGCGCTGAAAGCGGCGTCTTGGTCGCAAGCGACAAACGGACGAGAAGGCTCGCGGGATCGGCGCGCGATCGTGTCATCGTCGGAGCCTGCAACGACGGCACGATCCAGTGGTGGGATCGCGAAGCGAACACGTCCGGCACCTACCGGGCGCATCAAGCCGGCAGAATCAACGACGTCGACATCTCGCGGGACGGCCGGTTCATCGCCTCCGCGGGCGAAGACAAAACGGTCGCGCTCTACGACCGTGAGGAGCGGCGCCTCATCAGCCTCATCGGCCACACTCAGCCCGTCGACAGCGTCTCGTTTTCGTCGGCGCAGGATGTATTGGCATCTGCCGCTCGCGATGGAAATGTCGTGCTCTGGCGCCTCGACGGAAGCGTTCGCCAGGTGCTTCGAGGTGAAACGTTTACGACGCTCGCACGATTTTCTCCCGACGGCATGACGCTCGCCTCGATGAGCGCCGACAGAACCACACGCATCTGGAATATCGGTCGCGAGCGCAGCAACGTGATGGGCCGAAACAGCGACCAGGTATGGCACGTCGCGTTCGCGCCTGCGGGCCGGTCACTGGCCACGGCGACTCGCGATGGCACCATCATGGTGTGGAACAGCGACGGCAGCAGTCACACCTTGATCACGCACGCGCCCGGCATCTACGCACTCGCTTATTCCGGCGACGGAAATTGGCTAGTCTTCGGTGGCAACGACGGAAAGATTCGAGCTTGGCGATTGTCCGACGACAAACAAATCATCGTCGCCGATCACTGCGGCAGCATCTGGGCGCTGGCCGCGCGGCCAGGGAAAACGGAAGTCGCGTCTGCGAGCGCCGACGGAATCGTTCGACTGTTCGATCTCGCCACCGGACGCGTGCGATTGCTGCAGGGACACCACGGCAGCGTTTGGGACGTCACCTTCGCAAATGACGGATCCACGTTCGCGTCCGCCGGCGGCGACGGCTCTATTCGCCTGTGGAATTCCGACGGTGAACGACTCCGCGTCCTATCGGGCCACACCGGCGACGTTGAGCACGTCGCGTTCGCTCCCGATGGCGGCGCACTCGCCTCGACCGGAGCAGATCATACCGTCCGCTTCTGGCAGGTGCGCGACGGCGCCGCGTCGAATCTCGATGCGCCACCATTTCCGCTGAGCGCGCTAGGCTTCTCGCCCGACGGCAAATGGCTCGCCGCCGCGGGGCAGGGAGACTTCGTACGGTTGTGGCGCTTGCCGGGCGGCACAACCCACGACCTCCTCGGCCACACGGACCAGGTCCCAGCGATCTCGTTTTCTCCCGACGGGAAGCTCGTCGCGACGGCGAGCTTCGACCACACCGTTCGCGTGTGGTCATTGGAGACGCAATCGCCCGTCGCCGTTCTTCAGCACGCCACTTGCGTATTGCAATGCCTGTTCGCACCAGACGGCGCGCGCCTTGCCACGATCACGGCGGATCACTTGCTGGAGCTGTGGTCGCAACCGTTCGATCGCGGCGTCCCGACATCGCCGCGTCCGCTCAAAGAATGGCTTGCTGGTGAGACGACGGCTGACGTCAGCCAAACGGGATCACTCCGAACGCACTGACTGAATGACCCGCCGCTCAAGTTTTCTGCGCAGCGATTGACCTCTTCGACCGTCACTTTGGTCAGGAGGTTCGCAATGCAACTTGTCACGCGTTGGCGCCGGACGCTAATCGTCGTTGGTTTCATTGGAGCCGCCGCATCGTTTTCCGCGGCGCAGGAACAAGGAGACTCAGGTTGGAACAGAGCGCCACAAGGTCCCTTCAAGGCGCCGGCAGGCAGACTCTGTCCGTTTGCGATTGGTGGCGAACCACTCAAGGATGACGTCGTCTTCAAGACGGTCGCAACCTACCCCGATGGTTCTCCGAGCGAACAGTTCTTCAAAGGCGCGCTCATCGTTCGGTTCACGAACCTCGATACCGGCGCCTTCGTGGACCGCAGCCTCAGCGGTGTTGCACACGTGTTCTTGGGCGCCGATGGCTCGCAGACAATCGAGGGCGATGGTCCAGCAGCGTTCGCATTCTTCCCCGCCGACAATGTTCCGCGGGGCATGTACGTGCTGCGTGGGTCTTACAGCGTCTATTACGCCCCCAATGGCGCGTTTCGCACGTTGACGCCCACCGACGTTCCGAAAGAGGATCTCTGCGACACGCTGCAATGATGTTCCGACGGCGACACAGCTCGACACCGACTGAGACCGATCGGGACCGATGGCGCTCGGCGGTGGCGATCGAGGGCTTTCTGTGGGATTCGCGTCACAGGAACTGGTTGCGATCAGCCTCCCACCCACTGAACGTGCTCGAACACGCGCGCAAAGTCGCGATACGAGATGTCGAACGTGCCCCACTTCACGTCCGCGTGCGTGATCTCCAGCAGATCCATCTGGCGGTAGGCGTACGCGTAGTCGGGGTCGAGCGACAGACGTTCGCGGATTCGCGGATCGGCGCCAAGCTCCAGCCGCAGCGGGACCGGGTTCCGTAGCGTGACGCTGCGCCCGCGTTCGTCCTCACGCACGCCGATCACTGTGTACGCATGGAGTGGCAGGACGCCGAGATCTTTCAGGAGCAGCCGGAACGGGCTTTGTCCCAAGAGCGAAATTCCGGGAGCGATGGAGCTCGCAACCGCGGCACGCCCGGGACGGGCCGCCTCGCGAAGCACGTCCCACTCCGTTGCGCGACCCTTCTGCGCGGCGCGCCCGATGAGCGCGGCCATGACTTCGCCTGGATCGCCTCCGCGGTCGAGCGCCTCGTAGCCTCCGGCTTCCAGGGCGAACGCTTTCTCGAGAAACGAGACCCATCGCTCTGGCGTGCCGGCCCGCGTGAGCCTCGTGGAGGCGGCACCGGCGAGCTGCTCGTCGGCATCTGGCTCGCTGCACAGGCCGCGGCGGACCGGGAGGTTGCGCGAAATGCTCACGATCCTCTCTTCGCCGTGTTCGTCCCGAAGATGGACCGACACGCGCCCTTTCGACGGCTCGTCGCGCATGATCCCAGGGAGAAGCTCTGGCATCGCGTGGGCGACGGCCGCGAAAGCTGCAATGAGATGGCAATCACGCAACATGCCCTGACAAATGGAATGGAAGGAGGGCGGGCCGGCGAAGAGCTCACCGTCGAACCAGCGGTACTCCGGGGAGATCCCTTCGGCCCGTTCGCACGGGAGCGCCAGGGCACGTGGCTCGCCGACCATAC
>Ga0070683_100006214_pt1 | contig 10014 bp, 10 predicted proteins | sample KBSC713LmetaG_FD_64662 | JGI IMG/M metagenome (GOLD analysis project Ga0070683, IMG submission 64662) | Corn rhizosphere microbial communities from Kellogg Biological Station, Michigan, USA - KBS C7.1-3L metaG | ecosystem: Host-associated > Plants > Roots > Rhizosphere ... | reverse complement strand
CGTCTGCGGAAAGGCATCCATGGATGCCCTGAAGACTGCTGGGGCAACGGTCATTCCACCTAGCGCGCTGAAGGTGAATGAGTCGCTCATCCGCTCGCTCCCCGCGAAGTTGCGGGAAAACCAGACCATATTCGAACGGACAGGGGGGTTACATGCATGTGGCCTGTTTTGCGCGGAGGGAAGAATGATCATATTGCGCGAAGATGTCGGCCGTCACAACGCCCTGGATAAACTGATTGGACGCGCGCTGCTCGACGGGCACCTGCCTCTGGGTCATTATGTGCTGATGGTCAGCGGGCGCACGAGTTTCGAGCTGGTTCAAAAGGCAGTCATGGCGGGCATTCCCATTCTGGTGGCCGTGGGCGCCCCTTCGAGTTTGGCCGTCAAGACGGCACTTCGCTTCGGCATGACGCTGGTCGGATTTCTTCGCGACGACCGGTTTAACGCATATTCGGGAGCCAGCCGGATTTACCAGACTAAACGATAGCGGCGGTCCACAGGTGCCCAGGCGATCGATCCGGTAGTATCAGGACTCGACTTACTGGATTGCGACACCGCGTGCGCAAGATTCTGGGGCAGTAGGCCTCCTAGCCTTTTCGCCTAACGCTGGTCGAGCCGACCTTCACCGTTTCCTCTATGGTCTTGACACCCCCCGCCGGTGTTTCTACACTGACGGCATGGAAGTAAATCTCTCGCCAGATCTTGAAGCCAAACTTAACCGCAAGGCTGCGCAGCAGGGCCGCGACAGTCAATCCTTGGTACGAGAGGCGGTTGAGCGGCTGGTCAGCTATGACGAGTGGTTTGTCCGTGAGGTCGAAAAAGGCTTGGCCGCTGCCGACCGTGGCGAGTTTGTTGAGCACGAAGAAGTCGGCAAGCTTATTGATAGCCGGTATCCCGGCTGATGCAAATCCGCTGGACACAGCCTGCCGTACGCGACTCCACCAACATTTGCGATTACATCGAAGAACAAGATACGGCGACGACCGCCCACCATGTCGCGCTGACAATTTATCGCAGCGTCACCTCACTTAATAAGTTTCCACACCGAGGGCGTCCAGGACGCAAAACGGAAACCCGAGAACTCGTAATCACCAACCTGCCCCATATCGCGGTTTACCGCGTTCGCGCAAGTGTCGTCGAAGTCGTCCGTATTCTCCACGGCGCACAGGATTGGTCGTAGAAAGCAGCGCGTGCTAAGCTGCGTCGGGCGCCGCCAAGGCGAGCGTTTCTTCGAGCGGCAGTTCGGCCTGGGCTGATGCTCCTTTGAGCTTGTAGCCTCGAATGAAAGTGAGCCGGTTTCCATTGAACATGTACATGTGTTCGCAAAGTAAAGCCCATCTACCGGACCTTCATAAAGGAACTTGCGTTCAAGAAGCTGTCGCAGCCTGTGGCGGTACGTTCGATCCGGGATGTCAAGGCCAAGCGTCTTGGCGGGATGCCACGATAGCGCACTTTCGTCGCGATTGGCGTTCTCCTGAAGTTGCCGGTAAACCAGCTCAAACACCGGCATGCCTGAGTGTGGGTTAGCCGTTGCTCTGGTGACCCACTGGACCCGCAAGCACCGCTCCCACGCATACCTCGTCTACGACGGAAATGAAGGAACGACATGTGATAGCGTCACGCTTCGGAACCTGAAGATCAGATGCCAACACTATTCGGCGCGTGGCATCCAGTTCCTCTCGGACACTAGATCGCGAAAACTTAAATAGCTATGGTTCCACAAGCACCTGATCGCCAAAGTCCGCAGCACGGGATGCGGAAGTGAAGCGCGGAACGAGCTCCAAAATATCGAGGCGAACCATCGGCGACTGAGAAAAAGCACCAGATCAGACCGTGGAGGGTCGCACTGTGCGTAAGAGGAATGGCCGGACCAAGTCGGAAGGGACCCGCGTTCTTTGTCGCAAGGGTCTTACCCGCTCAGTTCATGACCCGAATCGAAGTTCAAATCGATCAATGAGGTCCTTGAGAGGAGATTCAGTTTGATCTCCTAAGGCCGCCGCGACGTAACCGTCCGGCCGCACCAGGTATGCAGCATCCTGCTGGAATCCGGCATCGTGTGCCTGCTGGGTCCATGGAAACATGTGCGTGGTGATACCAGCCTCCCGAGCTATCGATGCAAGACCTGCGCTAATGTTCCCGTAGACGTGTAGTTGCCAGTCGAGCGAGCGGAGAGGAATGAAGTTGTCGTGCTCGCCAGGACCAAGCCAAGGCAGACGATCCCCTCCGTGGACATGTCCAGCGTGGCCCCGGCTCAAAGGACTATCCGGATAGTGAATTCGTGCCTGCGAAATCAGCCGAAATGCTGCGTGGCGCGTGGGTGCGAAGCGAACAGCGACCGAGAATATCAGGGGCACGACGAAACGCCGCGCGACTTCTCCGCTGATGCCTTCGGCAATCAACGGCGTGAAGGCGCGATCCGTGGTCGCGACCAAGGATCGGGCGAAGCCGATGCGTTCAGGCTCGTAGGTGTCCAGCAGCGACGGATTGGCGCGCCGTTGAATGACGTGCGCGAGCTTCCAGCCGAGGTTGATCGCGTCGCCGATTCCGGTATTCATGCCTTGACCGCCTACAGGGCTATGGATGTGCCCCGCGTCGCCCAAAAGAAAGCCTTGTCCTACGCGGAACCGTTCGGCTACGCGATGGTGAACACGGTATGTCGAGAACCAATTCACTTCTGGAATCTGGATATCGAGCTGACGTTCTACTCTGTCGCGAATGTCATCAAACGTGAGGTCGGTGCGGTCCGATAATTCCGGCGGGACTAGGCCAATGAGACGCTGCATACCACTCGAACGCACTGGAAACATCAGCGTGAGGATGTGTTTGCCGAGATTTAGGTGCAGATCGCGATCGAAGCCCCGCGCAATTCGGACGTCCGCCACGTAGAAGAGCTGATCGTACGTGCCACCGGGAAATCCGATGTTCAGGGTTTCCCGTACGCGACTATGCGCGCCGTCGCAACCGCATATATATTCCGCGCGCACCTCCTCCGTACCTCCATTGAGCGAGACTGTGGCTCGAACACCGTCGCTCTGATCAGTGAAGGTCATCAGCTTCGACTGCCACTCGATATCGACGCCTATCTCTTTCAACTTCCCAATGAGGAATCGCTCATGATCGTCCTGTGCATACGCTAAGGCGAAGGGATAGGGGCCAATGCCAGCGCCGAGATCCTTGAAACTGACTGTCGTTACTTCACGCGCCGTGTCATGATCGCCGCTTTCGCGAATATGTACCGATTCCGCCACGATCCCCTGCGCTATCACGTCATCGGCGAACCCAAACTGGCCGTAGAATTCGAGCGTGCGGGCCTGGACAGCCAGCGCGCGCGAATGTTCACCCGGCCCATTGGCTTCAGAAATAATCCGGAAGGATACGCCGCGTCGCGCAAGGCTCAGGGCCAGATTAAGACCGGTTGGACCAGCGCCTACGATTAATACCGGAGGATTCATGACACGCCCAGGAGCGCGTTGCCGCGCCGTTGGATCTCGGCCGGGTCGATGTCCTCTTTCCAGGACAAGAGCACCCAGACATGCCCGAAGGGATCTCGTAAACTCGCGGACTTGGCGCCATAGAACATGTCCGTTGGCCGCTGAATCTGTGTTGCGCCGGCCGCGATCGACTGCTGTAGGGGGGCTCGGGTAGCTTGCCGCATCATTGACATCCTCTTCATGTTGGCGGCAAGCGCTGTGGTTTGGGCCACGATGTCGGACGTGTTTTCTTGAGCCGGTTCAGCACATCCTTCATCGTGAACTGGCTTGCCGACTCCAAGCCGTCGAGTTCCTGCCAGGGCAGGGGCAGCGCGACTGGAGCGCCCCGGCGCGCCCGCACGGCAAAATCCGCGATCGCGGTCGCAGTGTAGTCATTGCGGAAGAAATCAATGAAAATCTTCCCATTGCGTTTTGCCTTGGTCATCGTTGCGATATAGGCCGAAGGAGCAGCATCAACCATCTCGCGGGCGAGAGTTGCGGCGAAGGATTTTACCGAAGCCCAGTTATCCTTCCCCGCGAGCGGCACCGTAATATGCAGACCCTTACCGCCGGTGCATTTGAGCATCGACATCAGATGTTTTCGCTGAAGCCGCTGTCGAAGGTCGTTCGCAGCCAGTTTGAGGGTCTCGAAGGGCACATCGGGTGCGGGATCCAGATCGAATATCAGTCTGTCCGGATAGTCGATAGTATCGATGCTGGCGCCCCATGGGTGGATCTCTATTGCGCCCATCTGGACGATTTCGAGCAGGCCCTTTTCGTCCTCTACATAGAGATACTCATAGCTCTTTCCCTTGTGGCGGAACTTGAAGGGATGCACGTCAGGGCCGAGACCCTTTCCGTGGTTGCGTTGGTAGAAACACTGGTTACCTATGCCGGAAGGGCAGCGCAGAAGACTCAAAGGATGGCGCGCGATGCGAGGAAGCATATACGGCGCCACGGCTGCATGGTATTCGGCCAGTTCGCCTTTTGTGACATGCCCGATGTCAGAGATAACCCGGTCCGGGTGCGTTATTGAGATTCCGTCTAAAACCAATGCCTTCGCGTTCGCCCGCCCGGTTAGCGACGAAGGAGCGGCCTTGTTGGCTAGCGCCGAAGGCGCCCTTCTCACAGTAACGGCCTTTTCCATCTTGACCTCCGCGGCCTTCTTGTCCTCGCGCAATCCCTGGAAAGAGGGGTGCCGGATCAGCCCATCTTCCGTCCACTCCGTGAAAGACACTTCGCACAGCAGCAGCGGCTTCACCCAGTGGACCGACTGCCACTCTCCCGCGCCTGTACCGTTCATGGCGGCCCGATTGAGTACCGGTTTATCGATGGCCAGCGGCGCTAGTCGATCTGAGAGAAAGCGTGCGCTTTCCATCGTGAAGCCGGTACCGACCTTGCCGGCGAATTTCATAGAGCCGTCCTTGTGATAACCAAGGTAAAGCGCACCCAGCGCGCGGCCACCGCTGCGCGCGTCACTGTAGCCGATGATGATAAATTCCTGGCGCTGCTCGCACTTGGATTTCAGCCAGCTCTTTCCTCGCCCCGCGCTGTATGGCGCGTCCGCCAACTTCGAGACGATACCCTCCAGGCCCAGCTTGCAGGACTTCGCGAGCATCTCACGACCGTTGCCGGTGATGTGCTCGCTGAACTGGAGCGCGCGGCCAGGTTTTGATTTACCGACCAGCTTCTCCAGCTTTTCTTTTCGCTCTATTAGATTTAAGCCTGTGAGATCCTCGCCATCCAGATCAAGCAGGTCGAAAGTGTACGCGATGATGCGATCGCGATCGCCACCTTCACCGAGTGCCGCTTGGAGCGCCTGGAAACTGCTCTTGCTGTGCTCATCCAGAACAACAGCCTCCATATCGAGCACCGCGTCCTCGGCCTTAAGCCGGCCGATCGCTGCCGTGACGGATGGAAACTTGGCTGTCCAGTCGAGACCATTTCGCGTGCGCAGGACGATTTCGCCGCCGGCCAGGAAGCCCAGCAGGCGATAACCGTCGAACTTGATCTCGTGCACCCATCGCTCACCTTCGGGAGCCGCGTCGACAAGGGTCGCCAGTTGGACCGAGGGATATTTGCGCAACAGCGTATTCAGCGTACACGAAGCGCCGCCAGCGGAGACCTTTTTCTTTTCCACGCGGGCTGGGCTCTCGCCGGCGGCTATGGCATCCATGGATCGCCCGGTCTTGACGCTAGAAGAATGATCGTCAAGAAACTCCGCCGCAGCGCCATTTGCACGGGCCTTGTCATCTTTGGCTTTGATCAGCAGCCAGTTCTCCCTCTTGTTGTTGCCGTGCATGCGCACGAGGTCCCATCCGCCTTTCAGTCGCTTACCGTGGAGGATGAATGAAAGATGACCTTTTCTTAGGCCGAGTCGCGGATCACCTTTTGGCTCCCATGTGCCCTTGTCCCACAGCATGACGGTGCCGCCTCCATATTGGCCCTTGGGAATCGTACCCTCGAAGTCGCCATAGGCGAGAGGATGGTCTTCAGTCCGCACTGCGAGCCTTTTGTCAGCGGGATCGAGGCTGGGACCGCGCGTCACCGCCCAACTCAGCAGCACGCCGTCAAGTTCCAACCGAAAATCGTAGTGCAGGCTGGTCGCATCATGCTTCTGTATGAGATACGAAAGGTGCTTTTCGCGAGCCTCGATGCGTCCCGGGGCCGGCTCGGGCGTCTTGTGAAAGTCTCGCTTCTGCCTGTATTCTTCAACAGCCATGTGGGCCACCAATCAGCGCTTCAGGCGGTTCCGTACTCACCTCCGGGCTTTTGAATGGTAAATCCTTGCGGATCGTGGTTCAATGCTGTTTGAAGAACTGAACTTCGCGCTCGTGCCGTTCTGCCGCTTGTCGTGTTTTGAACGTGCCCAGATTACGGCGTTTGCCGGTTTGAGCGTTTCTCTTCCTCGAGTAGAGTCGGTATTCACCGGATTTTAACTTTCGAATCATTTCCATTCCTTTCCTACCTCGAAGCCTTGGCCCCGTGTATGCGTTTTGAAAGAAGATCCTTCACTGTTTCTAATTCACCTCGGTGGGAAGCGCTCAGTCCCTTACCAGCCCAGTTGATGAAATAAGTTAGCATTCGCAAACCCGAAGTCGGTCCCTTCGGCGACACTCTCTTCGACGCGAGTGTTCTTGCTATCGTCGAGGCTTTCTTTGTGAACAGCCCTTCCGGAGGGTGGGTCGAATCGGTCTTAACGCTCGCGACCCACAATGTTGGCTTCCGTTTACTTACCGCCATATTGCTCCTCATGCTTGAGCTTTCGCTGAAACCAATCGCGCGCCTGCATCGCGACTTGCTCCAAGGCCCCCGGCTCTTCAAACAGATGAGTTGCGCCCGGCACGATTGAGAGTTTCTTGTCGCATCGCAATTTGGCCAAGGCCGCCCGGTTAAGCTCTACTACCTGATGATCCTCGCTTCCCACGACTAGCAGCGTAGCCGCTTTCACTCGTGGCAACGCAGAACCAGCCAGGTCAGGCCGGCCTCCTCGTGAGACTATCGCTTTGATTAGAGAAGGACGTTCCGTAGCGGCGACCAGAGCAGCACCCGCACCGGTACTGGCTCCGAAGTAGCCGATCGACATGTTACCAAAGCCCCGCTGTCGCTGAAGCCAATCAGTGGCTTCTAAAAGACGACTCGCTAAGAGACCGATGTCAAAGCGAAGGTGGCCGCTCTCGACATCGACCTGTTCCTCGGCGTCCGTTAAGAGATCGAGAAGAAGGGTTGCAAGCGTACCTTGCTGGAGGACACCTGCTACATACTGATTTCGTGGACTGCGGCGGCCGCTTCCGCTGCCGTGCGCGAATAGGACGATGCCTTCGGCGCGCTCGGGCACCACAAGGTCACCAGACAACCCGCGAGGGGCAATCTTTACGGCTTGCACGGCACTATTTACAGCCTGCATTCTCAAACTCCAACTGGGTATGTTTCTGGAACTTCTGGCGTCTGCTCCTCTTCGGCGTGCGGAAGGGGCTCAATTGCGGTGGTTTCGTCAAAGTGCAGGACCGCGTCGAACTGATCCGCGATCCGGGCATTGAAGTAATGGCTGAGCCGCTCTGTCTCGGGTCGATAGATCACGCCGATGGCGCGCTCTAAACGTTCGTGGCGAAACTCGGCCGCAAGTTTCTCATCTCCGGCGAAGGTCGCAAGAAAGCGAGGTATTTCGACTTGATGGAAGACTGCTTCGTAGCTGCCGGCCAACGCGGGACGCACGCGTTTCGTTTCGTGCAACCCTCCCCAATCCGAAGCTGCCGTCACTGTACCGATATATGTAGTGAATCCAACCAGAACGGATTGTGCATATCGCTCTCGTACAAGTTGCCCGAGGTTCCATTCGCCGTATTTGCTTCGATCAGTCGCGCGTGCATTTCCTAAATGTGAATTGTGGGCCCAGACCACGATTCTGCCGCGGCCAAAGCGACTATCTAGATGTGCCGAGAGAGCGTGGAGCGTCTCTGCCATATGACGGTCGCGCAGATTCCATGTGTTCACGCGTCCTTGGAACATTCCCCTATAGTATTCTTCGGCATTTCTCACGAGTCTGGCATTCTGCTCGGCGGAGAAGAAGTCGTCTTCGGCGACTCGGCCGTCCCGATGCAAGTATTCAAAAGCCCGCCCCTGCAGGTCCTTCAGTTGCCGCACCACTTCTTCTCTGCAAGACTGGGAAAGATCGAAGCTCGCTGCATAGCCATAGGCTTGCTCGTCCTCTCCGAAATGATCGAAACAGGAGTAGCGCTGGCGAGCTCGTCGCGCTGCGTCGGGATCGAGCTTCTCCAGATAGCGGACTACCTCATCACGCGAGCGATTCAGACTGTAGAGGTCGAGACCATAAAAGCCAACCTGTGACGCGTGTTTCGGCCGCGAGTCATTGTACTGGCGCAACCATCGAACGAAGTTTTCGACGTCTCGATTCCGCCACATCCATACCGGAAAGCGAGTGAAGCCGGAAAGGGCGTCCGATGCTGTTGCGTCATTACTGCGAGCACGTACAAACCGATTGACGCGATCGGCGTCGGGCCAGTCCGCTTCTACTGCAATTGCCTGAAACCCTTTCTCCGCGATCAGCCGTTTTGTGATTTCAGCGCGGGCTGCATAGAAGTCATGCGTTCCGTGCGATGCTTCGCCGAGAAGTACGAAGGAAGCATCGCCCGCCAAATGCATGACGGGGTCGAGAGAGCGGTTGCTGTTAGTAATCCGATGCGCCGCCGTGCGCAAGATGTCGAGATTCGGCGAATGTGGCACTCAACAAATCCTCCTCATGCTACTCGCTCGTGTGATGCCCGTTGGAGTAACTCCCGAACTTCCGCATCAGAAGTTTGCGAGAAATCTTCGTACCAAGTTCCAACCGAATAAAACGGTTCCGGCGTTTCGGCGCAAATCACATCATCCACGTGTTGTCGAAACTCTTCGCACGCATCACGCGACGCCACGGGTACAGCTACAATCACCCGCTTTGGTTGTTGTGCCCGGGCGGCACGGGCTGCCGCTAGCATGGATGCGCCAGTCGCTAAACCGTCATCCACGAGAATCACTATTCGGTCTTTGATCGGCAGCGCCGGTCTACCGTCGCGATAGAGTTGCTCGCGGCGCTGGATCTCCTGCTGTTCGCGTGCTGTTACACGATCAATGACCGCCCTAGAGATACCCAGATGCCTAATGAGGCCATCATTCAGTACCCGGAGTCCTCCGCTTGCGACGGCTCCCATTGCCAGTTCTTCGTAACCCGGAACTCCAAGCTTTCGAACCAGGAGAATGTCGAGATCTAAATTCAGTATTTCGGTGATCTCGAATCCGACAGGGACGCCGCCCCGGGGCAGCGCCAACACCAGAGCGTTAGGGCCAATAGCTTCACGCTCGAGCCGCTGAGTCAAGCGCCGACCAGCTTCGATTCGGTCCCGAAACAAGGGAGTCATCAACATGTCCCAAGCCCGTCGTGAGGTTGGCCACAGGCCGAAGCCTCACTGCATTGACGAGCAAATGAGTCGCCAAAAGGGGCCCTCCGAAAAACGCACGTCTGGGATTCCAAAGCTGTGCTTAACCGCCTAATTAATCAATGAGCTAGTATGGACCGCCCCGCGGCGCTACCTCGCTCATGTCTTTGCTCGGGCACCACGAATCGTCTCGATACTGAATACTGAGCTTCAGGCGGTGAATGTTGTCATAGAGAGAGCAGCGGCATCGGAACCTTGGGCGAATCCTGGCTATTGAGCTGGCTCTAATAACTCGATTGGATTGCCATCGGGATCTTCCAATTGAATCTGTTTGCCGCCTGGGCCCGACTCCATCTGATTGCGAAGATGCAGCCCTGCCTTCTTCAGCGCCTCAATGTGGGCCCGAAGATCGGCGACTTGAAGAATCACGCGATTCCATCCACCGGGCTCCTGAGTTCGACCATCGGGCATCGGGCGCGAACCCGAAGCCCCGGGGCCACTTAAAATCAGTTTGAAATTGCCGATTGAGACCTGGCCGAAGGCTGGCAGGTTCTTGTAATCGAGTTTGAAACCGAGTCGTTGCGTATAGAAATCGATCGACCGGCTAACGT
>Ga0070683_100006211_pt1 | contig 10017 bp, 7 predicted proteins | sample KBSC713LmetaG_FD_64662 | JGI IMG/M metagenome (GOLD analysis project Ga0070683, IMG submission 64662) | Corn rhizosphere microbial communities from Kellogg Biological Station, Michigan, USA - KBS C7.1-3L metaG | ecosystem: Host-associated > Plants > Roots > Rhizosphere ... | reverse complement strand
CCCTCGAGCGCCGCGCCAACGATAGTGCCCCCTTCTCCATGGTCCTTCGCTTCCTTCCGGTTAAAGCTATACGGCACGTTATGCCCCGAGGCGGCAAGAGCGATCGCGGTCGCAGCTGCAAGGGTGATTCCCTTGTAGGCGGGTCCGAAAAGCTGATCGTATTCAATGCCGGAGGCGAGCAGTGCTTGCGCATAGAACTCGCCCAGGCGGCCGAGGCTCGCCCCGTCGCTGAAGAGTCCGGCATTGAAAAAGTACGGTGTCTTGCGCCCTGCCTTGGTAATGAATTCACCGAAGCGAAGCACTTCGCGTGCCAACGCGAAACCGAGAAATTCCTGACGGAAGTCGGTCATTTCGTTCACGACAATGCGTGCGCGGCAAGTATAGCCCGACAACCCGCGCGACAGCGCCAGCCGCATCCGCCGGCGGAGGTAAACTCGCGCCCTTTCGACAGCAACAGCAATGCGGATCATCACGCTCAACGTCAACGGATTGCGTGCCGCCGAGCGCAAGGGCTTGGCGCGCTGGCTCGCGCGCGTCGAGCCATGGGACGTCGTGTGCCTGCAGGAGATCAAGTGCACGCACGCCGATGTTCCACGCGCACTCGCAGCGCCGCGCAAGTCCCACGCGACGTTCCATTCCGCCGAGCGCAAAGGCTACAGCGGCGTGGCGCTCTACGCGAAGACGCCGCCGCGCGTCGCAACCGGCTTCGGCCACCTGGAGTTCGACGCGGAAGGACGCTATCTGCAGGCCGATTTCGCGAACCTGTCGGTGGTCAGCGTGTACCTGCCGTCGGGATCGAGCGGGCCGCATCGCCAGGCGTCGAAGTTCCGCTTCCTCGAGGCGTTTCGCCCGCATCTCGCGAAGCTCGTCGCAAGCGGCCGCGAAGTCGTGCTCTGCGGCGATTGGAACATCGCGCACCAGCCCATCGACCTTCGCAACTGGCGCGGCAACCAGAAGAATTCCGGGTTCCTGCCGGAGGAGCGTGCCTGGCTGACGCACGTGTTCGATGAGCTCGGCTTCGTCGACGTGTTCCGGCGCGTCGACGTGCGGCCGGACCAGTACACGTGGTGGTCGAACCGCGGCCAGGCATGGACCAAGAACGTCGGCTGGCGCATCGACTACCAGGTGGCGACGCCGGGTATCGCCGCTACGGCGCGCGCAGCGTCGATCTACAAGAACCGGCGCTTTTCGGATCACGCGCCGTTGATCATCGACTACGACTTCGAGATCAAATAGCCTTACCCATGCTGCGCATCACCAACCTCGTGCTGGCACGCGGCACCAAGCGACTGCTCGACAACGCATCGCTGACGCTGCACGACCGGCACAAGGCCGGGCTGGTCGGTGCCAACGGTTCCGGCAAGTCGAGCCTGTTCGCAGCGATCCGCGGCGAGCTTCAGCCCGACGCGGGCGCGATCGACCTTCCGCCGCGGTGGGTGCTCGCGCACGTCGCGCAGGAAACGCCCGCCGTGGCGACGCCGGCGATCGATTACGTGCTGGACGGCGATCGCGAGCTGCGCGACGTCGAGCGCGCGCTCGCGGCGAGCGGTCACGACGGTGCGCACCTGGCGGAGCTTCACCATCGCTATGAGGACATCGGCGGCTACGGCGCGAACGCGCGTGCGGCGACCCTGCTCGCCGGCCTTGGCTTCGCCGAGGCCCAGCAGGCGCTGCCGGTGAACACCTTCTCGGGCGGCTGGCGCATGCGCCTCAACCTCGCGCAGGCGCTGATGTGCCGATCGGACCTGCTGCTGCTCGACGAGCCGACGAATCATCTCGATCTCGACGCGGTGCTATGGCTCGAGGATTGGCTGCGCCGCTATCCGGGGACGCTGCTGCTGATCACGCACGACCGCGATTTCCTCGATGCCGTCGTCGATACGATCGTGCACGTCGACAACTGCTCGCTGACGACGTATACGGGCAACTACGCGCAGTTCGAGTTGCAGCGCGCGCAGCAGCTTGCGCTGCAGCAAAGCGCGTACGCAAAGCAGCAGCGGCAGATCGCCCATCTGCGCGCGTTCGTCGATCGCTTCCGCGCCAAGGCGACGAAGGCGCGGCAGGCGCAAAGCCGCATCAAGGCGCTCGAGCGGATGGAGCTTATCGCCGCCGCGCACGTCGACAGCCCGTTCACGTTCACGTTTCCGCCGGTCGATTCCGCCGCACGCCAGCTCGTGCGCCTCGACCACGTGACGCTCGGCTACGCGAACGCGTCGCCGGTGCTGCGCGACGTCGAGTGGGGAGTGCTCGCGGGCGCGCGGATCGGACTGCTCGGCGCGAACGGTGCCGGCAAATCAACGCTGCTGAAAGCGCTCGCAGGCACACTCGCGCCATTGCACGGGGAACGCCTCGCTGCGCAGCAATTGAAACTCGGCTATTTCGCGCAGCACCAGGTCGAGCAGTTGCGCGCGGGCGAGTCGCCGCTGTGGCATTTTGCAAGGCTCGAGCCCAACACGCGCGAGCAAGAGCTCCGCGATTATCTCGGCGGCTTCGACATCCGCGGCGACATGGCGACATCGAAAGTCGAGCGCTTCTCCGGTGGAGAAAAGGCGCGGCTCACGCTGGCGCTGATCGTCCGCCAGCGCCCGAACCTACTGCTGCTGGACGAGCCGACGAATCACCTCGACATCGAGATGCGCGAGGCGCTGACCGAGGCGCTGCAGGATTACGGCGGCGCACTGATCGTCGTTGCGCATGATCGACACTTGTTGCGTGCGACCACCGATGAGCTCTGGCTCGTCGCCGACCAGCAAGTGACACCCTTCGATGGCGACCTCGACGACTATCGCACGTGGGTGCTCAATCGCAACCGGCGAACGCCGGCCTGTGACGACAGCGCCGTTGCCGGCAGGCCCGTGGCCGACCGGCGCACGCAGAAGCGCGAGGAAGCCGAGGTGCGGCAGCGGCGGGCCGCGGAGCGCAAGCCTCTCGTGTCGCGGCAAGCGGCGATCGAGAAGGATCTCGAGCGGCTGACGGCCGAAAAGAACGCGCTCGACGACTGGCTCGCGACGACCGATGCGTATGTCGACGACGCGAAGGACAAACTCGTCGCGTCGATTGCGCGCCAGGGTGAGCTTACGTGGATGCTCGCGCGCCTCGAGTCGCAGTGGCTCGAAGTGTCCGAGGACCTCGATCGACTAGGCGTGTAGCGAGCCTCTGCGGGTGGCGGCCGTGACGAGGATCACGCCATCGGGCCGCTTTGCCCGTCAGTGTGCCGCGACATGGGTGTCGGTTGCCGATTGGCGCAAGGGCACGTCGCGCAGCGCCCGCAACGTCGCCTGAATCGAAGACATTTCGCCGCGCAGTTCCTCCAGCTCCGCGAGTCGTTCACGCAACGTCGCCAGTTCGCGACCCTGCGCCCTGATCTGATCGTCCTTGTCCGCAAGCAGGACCCGCATCTGCGCTTCGTTGGCTTGCACGATCTCGTGCAGCCCCTGAACCGCCGCGAGCGCGACGCCGTGCAGGTTGGTGCCGACGATCGTCTTGTCGTCGTTCCCGAGGCCGAACGCGGCATGAAAGTCCTGCGCCGTCGGGCCGAGCAGGCGAACGCGCGGGTCGGCCCCCTTGAAGTTCCAGGTCGACAGCGGCATCGCGACGAGTTGCTCCAGGACCTTCCTCGAATCGACGGCAGCGAAATTCTCCTTGGCATTGCGATCGCTCGTGCATTGCCAGCTCGCAACGCCGGGCAGCAGGTTGCAGTATTGGGTGACTGCGCCGTTGGCCGGATTGATGGCGACGGTGAACCCGACGCCGCCGGTGGCGCGTACGCCAAAAAAGTTGCTAACCGACGGCTGGAAATCGAAATCGCGCGAATCGGCCCACATGAACGTCCCGGTCGTCGTCGCCTTCGCGCGTCGGCCGGCGGCCAGGCTGAACTGGCCTGAAGCGGCGTTCTGGCTGCCGCCGACGACGGTTGCATGGCTCCCGCTGGCAGTGTTCTCGTCCCCTCCCGCGACGACGGCCCAGATGCCGCTCGCCGTATTGCTCATCCCCCCGCCAACCGTAGCGGATTCATTGCCCGCCCTATTGCGACGCCCTCCCCCAACGATCGCTCCAAACCCGCTTGCGGTATTGGATTCCCCTCCACCGATTGTCGCGCTGTTGCCGCTCACTCGGTTGGCGATACCCCCGCTGACCGTCGCAAAATTATTCAGGGCCTCATTCCCGCATGGACGAGTCAGACCGGTGGGTGGATCGATGCACGTGCTTCCCACATATCCTCCACCTGCGATGGTCTGGCCAATGAAATCGCCAGCGACGTTGTTCGGATGCCCGAGCGTGACATTGGGACTGTCGGTCCTCGGCTCGAAGCGCGCCACGCGCTCGCCGTTGACGTTGATGTCGAGCGACTGATTGTCGAGCGTTCCGATGAGCGCCGTCGTCCCGAACGCGTTGCCGCCTTGCACGAACGCGGTCTGCGGCGTGCCGCCGTAGCTCTTCGCAATCCGGAAATCGGCGCTGAGCGTCGTGTTCTCCTGCACGGTGCAAAAGCCGATCAGCTTCTTCTGCGACCCGGTCAGGTTCGCGAATTGCGCCCGCACGTTGCTCCGGTTGCCGGCCGCGACACCCGCCTCGGCGAATACGTCGAGATACCGGTATTGCTGGTACGGCTGCAACGAGCCTGCCAACGTCCCGCCGAGCTGCGCGCCGGTCGCGCCGTCGAAGAGCCGCATCTCGTAGCTAACCGCGTCGCCGAGGCTTCCGACGAAGCAGTTGGTCTGATAGGCGGGAAGGCTTCCGCTCGCCGCGGCGCGTTTGAGCCCCGTCGCGTGCTGCAGTTGGTCGTTGAAGTTCTCGATCGGGAAGCCTTCGGTGGAGAAACCCACGCCCTGCGGCGTCTGCGTCCGCACGTAGCCATGAAAGCGTTGTGTGCCGGTCTGCTCGGCGAGGATCAGCAGGCCGAAATTGGGCGGCGTCGGCAACGCGCACTGCGTCGTCACCGTGAATGCCGCGCTGCGGCCGCCAGGTATCAGCAGCGCGTTGCACGTCTTGGCCCCCGGTGACGTGGTGTTCTGCGCGTTGTAGAACGCGACACCTACCGTGATCGCGCCGGCATTGGGGTTGTATACAGTGACTTCTGAGGTGAAGCTGCCCGTCTGCGCAACCACCGGCACGACGATCGTCGCCGACGTTCCGGCGGTGGTTTGGGCGCCGGCGGGTGCCGCCGACGCGGCGCATGCGAATGCGAATGCAACGAGCCGAAAAGGTAATGCACGCATGTTCTTCTTCTCCCGGAATCTGGCGGATCGGGGTTCCCGGCCGCAGCGGCGAGCCGCCCCCGACGGGGCAGATCATAGGTTCGTCAAGCAGGCCCGTGCTGAAACAGGCGACGGCCGGCACAGCGCCGACGACGGGGACTGCGGGTCAGCCCAGCGTAGGGCCCGGGCGGTAGAACAGGTAGACGGCGAAGCCGAGCGTTTCGCGGCCCCAGCGTAAGTACGCGTCGCGCCAGTGGCGAATCCGCTCCAGCATCTGCGGCACGTCGGCATCGTCGGGCTGCTCGCGTGCGTACCGCTCGATCGAGCGGCAGTACTTCCACTCGTACTCGTCCCACTCGTCACGGGACGCCGTCGTGGCGTGCATCGGGATCAGTCCCGCGTCGACGCCCGCCTGCACGTTGCCGGCGTGATTCAGGTACTGACCCTGCTCGCCGCCCAGAAACGTGAGGTAGTGCGGATGGGGTCGCTTGCCCCAGAAGCCTTCGCCGATCAGCACGTAGCCGCCCGATTTCGTCCACGACTTCAGGTGCCGGCAGATGCCCGCCATGCCGCCGGGTATCCCGCCGGCGCCGAGCATGACCGTCAAGTGAAACGTTTCGGGGTCGGCCTGGAATTCGGCGATGTCGACGTTGTCGAGATGCAGCCGCCCGAGCGCACCCGTCCATTCGGCCCGCTCGCGCGCGGCGTCGAGCATCAGCGACGAGTTGTCGATTGCCAGCACGCGCGCGCCGAAGCGTTCGATGATCCGCAGCGCGAGCTCCGCCCTGCCACAGCCCAGGTCGAGCACGCGGGACGACGCGTCGAGCGGAAGCAGGTCGAGCAGCCGCTCGATCTTCGCCGCCGAGATCGGATTGCAATAGTCGTGGTCGCGGTGCGCGATCGCGCTGAACTTCTGCCGATTCAGCATCGGAGGATCGATCATCGCGGGTGCCCTTTGATCGGATCGTCGCCCCACGGCGCGACCCGCAACAGCAGCAGCATGCCGGGTATCGCCAGTAAGGTACACAACAAATAGAAGTCGAACCAGCCGGTGCGCTCGACGATCCATCCAGTCGACGCATTGACAACGGTCCGCGGAACGGCCGCGAGGCTGGTGAACAGCGCGAATTGCGTCGCCGTATAACGCGGATCAGTCGCGCGGGCGATGTACGCAGTGAACGCCGCCGTCCCCAGGCCGACGCCGAGCGCCTCGAATGCGATGACGAACGCCAGCAGCAGCCGGTCCGGCTGGTTGACGTAGGCCAGCCACGCGAAACCCAGGATCGATACAAGCTGGACGACGCCGAACAGCCACAGGCCGCGATTGATGCCGATCTTCACCATCCACAAGCCGCCGAGCAACACACCGATCACGCTCGCCCACAGGCCGGCGTTCTTCGCTATGACGCCGATGTCCGTTTTCGTGAAGCCCATGTCGAGGTAGAACGGCGTGGCGAGTGCCGTCGCCATGCTGTCGCCGAGCTTGTACAGAAAGATGAACAGCAGCACGGTGACCGCGGCCCGCCAGCCGTTGCGCGTGATGAATTCGTGGAACGGCTCGACGACCGCTTCGCGCAGCGTGCGCGGCCGACCCTTGACGAGCAGCGGCTCGTTCGCGATCAGCGTCAGCGCGATGCCGGGCAGCATGAACAGCGCCGTCACCACGTACACGGTCGACCACGGGACGCGGTCGGCCAGGATCAGCGCCAGCGCGCCCGGCACGAGGCTCGAGATCCGGTACGCGTTGACGTGGATCGACGTGCCCAGACCAAGCTCGGCATCGGGCAGGATTTCGCGACGGAACGCGTCGAGCACGATGTCCTGGCTTGCCGAGAAGAACGCAACGGTGGTCGACAGCGCGACGATCGCCCAGATGTCCGCTGTCGGGTTCAGGACACCGAACATCGGAATCGCGAGCAGCAGCACGACCTGGGTGATGAGCATCCAGCCGCGACGGCGCCCGAGCAGCGGCAGCGCGTAGCGGTCGAGCAGCGGCGACCACAGGAACTTCCACGTGTACGGCAACTGGATCAGCGCGAAGAAGCCGATCGTCTTCAGGTCGACGCCTTCGGTGCGCAGCCACGCGGGCAACAGGTTGATCAGCAGATAGAGCGGAAGCCCCGACGAGAAGCCGGTGAACACGCAGATCAGCATCCGCCGGTTGAAGAGCGCCTCGCGCCATGTTTCCTTGCGTGGTGCAGCCGCTACCGGCGTGGCTGCCACCGCATCCGGTGGACCTTTCATGGCCGACGGAACCGGTACACGGCGAGCTCGCCGGTCAGGTTCGGTGCGAACGCCACCGGCCGGCCCCGCGCGAGCACTTCGCGGTCGAGCACGACGTAGCCGCGGTAACCTAGGAACGCGTCGAAGTCGGCGACTGTGCAGAGATGAATGTTCGGCGTGTCGTACCACTGATAGGGCAGCGACTGCGACACCGGCATCCGGCCGCGAAGAATCTGCAGGCGGTGCGACCAGTGGCCGAAGTTCGGGAACGTGACGATCGCCTCGCGGCCGACGCGCAGCATGTCGGCGACGATCGCTTCGATCCGGCGCATCGCCTGCAGCGTCTGCGACAGTATGACGACGTCGAACGCCGCGTCGTCGAATCCAGCAAGGCCGCGTTCGAGGTCGTTCTGCAGCACGTTGACGCCGTTGCGCACGCTCGCGAGGACGCCGGCGTCGTCGATCTCGACGCCATAGCCGGTCGCGTTGCGCTGCGCGGCGAGGTACGCGAGCAGTGCGCCGTCGCCGCAGCCGAGGTCGAGCACCCGCGCGCCGTCCGCCACCCAGCGACCGATCGTCGCGTAGTCGGCGCGTGCGCCGCCATTCGAATTGACGCCCGCTGGGGAATGCGGCGACGAGGTTCCCACCGTCGCCGGTGTCACGGTGCAGCCGCCATCGTCGAAGGCGTGCCGGCGACTTCGCGCGCGATTCGCCCGAACCACGCGCCGACCACGCCGTGATACTGCGGATTGTCGAGCAGGAACGCGTCGTGACCGTGCGGTGCGGCGATCTCCGCGTACGACACGTCGCAGCGCTGGCGAACGAGCGCCTTCACGATCTCGCGCGAGCGCGACGCCGGAAAGCGCCAGTCCGTCGTGAACGAGACGACCAGGAACCGGCAGGTCGCCGTGCTGAGCGCACGCGCGAGGTCGCCCCCGGCGCGCGTTGCCGGATCGAAATAGTCGAGCGCCTTGGTGATTCGCAGATACGTGTTCGCGTCGTAATACTCGGCGAATTTCTCGCCCTGGTAGCGCAGATACGATTCGATCTGGAACTCCGGTGCGAACGAGAACTTGAGCCCTTCGCGAAGCTGGCGCCCGAATTTCGTTTCCATCTGCTCGTCGGACAGGTACGTGATATGCCCGATCATTCGCGCGACGCGCAGTCCGCGCCGCGGCTTCACGCCGTACGCGTGGAACTGGCCGCCGTGAAACTCGGGATCGGTGAGGATCGCCTGGCGCGCGATCTCGTTGAACGCGATGTTCTCCGCGGAAAGATTCGGCGCCGCCGCGATGACCAGGGCGCTGCGGATGCGCTGCGGATAGCGAATCGCCCAGTCGATCGCCTGCATCCCGCCGAGACTTCCGCCCATCACCGCAGCCCACTGCGCCACGCCGATCCGGTCGGCCAGTTGCGCCTGCGCGTCGACCCAGTCTTCAACGGTGATCAGGGGAAAGTCGCTACCCCACGGCTCCCCCGTGGCCGGATTGATGGACACGGGTCCGCTCGAGCCGAAGCAGCTGCCGAGGTTGTTGACGCCGACGACGAAGAAGCGATCGGTGTCGAGGGGTTTCCCCGGTCCGACCATGTTGTCCCACCAGCCGACATTGTCGGGATCGTCGGCGTAGAAGCCCGCCACATGATGCGACGCGTTCAGCGCGTGACAGACGAGCACGGCATTGGTGCGCGCGGCATTGAGCTCGCCGTACGTCTCATATGCGAGGTCGTACTGCGGCAGCGTGCGACCGCACGCCAGCGCGAGCGGCGCATCGAAATGCGCGCTTCTCGATTGGACCACACCCACCGAGCGACCTTGCGGCGCACCGGTGCGCTCGGCACCGCCGGTGGTGGCTGAAAATGAAGGCATTGCGGCTATGAAGTCTCGATCGCGAGCCCGCGTCGCTCGAGCCGGCTTGCCGCGCGCCGCACGCGTGAACCTGACAACGCGTGCGCGGACGGATCCTGTGCAGTCGATCGATAGGGCCGGATAGCGCGAGTGCCGCTCCGCTTTAGCCGTATTTTCGCCTGTCGATCGGCGCGCGCCCGCAAGCTGGCTCAAATCGGCGCGTGACCTATTCTAGCCGGTCGCGATGCGGCCCTGCTCCGCCACGACAACTCGCACGCCGTGATCCGGCGACACCGTATCGCAGACGATCGACCCATCGGCGCGTACCAGCAGGTAGCGGACATGCTGTTGCGCAAGGAATGCCGGCGCATCGGCGGCGAGCAGCATCGCGATCGTCGCGTAGCTGCCGGCCAGTATCGCGAGCGGCGCGACGACAGTGGCACTCTGCCAATGTCCGGTGGGCCATCCGGTGCGCGCATCGAGCAGATGACAATAGCGGTGACCGTCGACTTCGAAATAGCGCTCGTAATCGCCGCTCGTCGTCACGGCGCCGTCGCGGAGCTCGACAGTGCCGATCGCCGCATGCTCGACGCGAGGGTGGCGGATGCCCACGCGCCACGGCGCGCCGTCGGGCTGCGGTCCGATGATGCGCACGTCGCCGCCGAGGTTCACAAGCCCGCGCCCGATGCCGTGGTCCGCGCAGATCGTCGCGGCGCGATCGGCGGCGTATTCCTTGCCGATGCCGCCGAA
>Ga0070683_100006210_pt1 | contig 10018 bp, 11 predicted proteins | sample KBSC713LmetaG_FD_64662 | JGI IMG/M metagenome (GOLD analysis project Ga0070683, IMG submission 64662) | Corn rhizosphere microbial communities from Kellogg Biological Station, Michigan, USA - KBS C7.1-3L metaG | ecosystem: Host-associated > Plants > Roots > Rhizosphere ... | reverse complement strand
CGCGCAGGGTCGGATTAGCTCCTACCTCGAACGGCCGCGCCTCGGCGGCCATCAGGCCAGCGCGGCGACCGCGCGCTCGAGGTCCTCGACCGACTCGTAGGTGCTGCCGGTACGGGAGACGGTGCGGTGGCGGATCGTTCCCTCGCCGTCGATCACGAAGATCGCCCGCTGGACGTACCGCCCGCCGGGCGCGTCCTTCAGCTCGGTCAGCCGGGCCAGCGGGCCGATCCAGCCCGTGACGCCGTAGCGCTTCGCCACCGCCAGGTCCTCGTCGGCCAGCAGCGGCACGTTCAGCTCCTGCTCTTTCGCCCAGTGCTCGTGAGAGTCGACCGACTGCGGCGAGATCCCCAGCACCTCGGCGTCGAGCCGGTCCAGCCGGTCGCCTTCGTCGCGGTAGCTGCAGAACTGCTTAGTGCAGACCGTCGTCGCGTCGCCGGGATAGAAGGCGAGGATCACGTTGCGGCCCCGGTAGTCGGCGAGCCGGTAGGTCTTCCCGCCCGTGCCCGGAAGGGCGAAGTCAGGAGCTATGTCGCCGATTCCAGGCTTGGCCACCCGGCCAGCTTAGAGGACACCTGGCACTGCGCATATCGGCGTCCTCGGCTTGCCTTTGCCACCGGCAAAGGCTGCGCCTTGCGTCCTTGATCTGCTTGGCCAGGCGCCCTCTTAGTCGGACCCTGTTTACGGCCGCTCGATCGTCATTTCTTCGATCACGACCGGCTGCTTCGGTTTTTCCCCGGCCGTCGGCACCTTTTCGATCCGCGCCACCGTCGAGTAGCCCTTACTGACCTTGCCGACCAGGGCGTATTCGGGCGGTAGGCCCGCGTCCGGCGCGGTCACCACGTAGAACTGGCTGCCGGAGCGGCCGGGCGGCTCGGCCGAGCTCTTCGCCATCGCCACCACGCCTTTGGTGTAGGAGAGGTTGGGCGGCGGCTTCTCGTCGACGCTGTAGCCGGGGCCGCCGGTGCCAGTGCCTTCCGGGTCGCCGCCCTGGATCACGAAGCCGGGGACGATCCGGTGGAAGGTGAGGTCGTCATAGAAGCCTTCTTCGGCGAGGAAGGCGAAGGAGTTGGCGGTCTTCGGCGCCCGCTTGGTGTCGAGAGCGATCTCGAAGGTCCCGCAGCTGGTCTTGACGACCGCGATCGCTTGTTCCCCGGGCTTCAGCACCTGCCTCGGCGCCTTGAAGCTGACGGTCTTCGGCTGCGGGGCTTCTACTTCCTTGCAGCCCCCGGCGCCGGTGGCCGAGGCGGAGCTCGAAGAGCTGTCGGAACCGCCCCCCTGGCCGATCAGCACGGCGGCGACGATCGCCGCGGCGACCGCCGCGAAGACGGCGAGGACGATCCAGCGACGGTCGGCCGGCTTCTCCACGGGCCGGAACCCTAGTAAACGTACCTGCAGGAAATGTCTTCCCCCCCGCTGACCCCCCTTGCCGCTGCCGTCCTCCACGTCGGCAGCCCCGAGCGGATCCTCCAGCTTCAGTGCGGCGACGGGGCGGGAACGCTGTTCCTCGCTCGCGAGTTCCGGAGCGCACGCGTGCGCGGCGTCGACAGCTCTGCCGAGGCGATCCGCGAGGCAACCGCCCGGGTCGGCCTCGACCCCGAGGGGCGGGTCGCCTTCAAGCAGGGCGGCCCCCGAACGCTTCCCTTCCCCGCCGACCATTTCGACCTCTTGGCGGCTCAGGACGCGCGACCGGCCGCGGCAGAGGCGGCGCGGGTGCTGCGCCCCGGGGGCTTCCTCGTGCTCGCCGCCGGCGATCGGCCCGAGGTGCTGGCGGGCTTCGGGGGCGCCGTCTTCCGCCGCCGCCTGACGCGGCTCGGCTTCGAGCCGATCTGGGCCGAAGCGGCCGGCGAGGGCAGCTTCTGCGTCTACCGGCTGTGCGGCGGCGGACCCGTTCGCGACTATCTCTAGGCTGGGCGCCGATGGAGATCGCCGGGATGCCCCTGACCCTGCTCGTCAATCCCTCCTCGGCGAGCGGGAAGAGCCTGAAGCTGCTGCCGCGGATCGAGGCGGCGCTCGACGCCCGCCGCGCCGTCTTCCGGGTCGAGAGGACCCGCAGCCTCGAGCACGGGGTCGAGCTGGCGCTGCGCGGGATCGAGCTCGGCGAGCTGCCGGTGGTCGTCTCCGGCGACGGCCTGATCGGAGCCGTCGGCGGCGCGATGGCGGGCGCCGAGACGCCGCTGGGACTGATCCCCGGCGGCCGCGGCAACGACCTGGCGCGGGCGCTCGGCATCCCCGAGGACCCCGAGGCGGCGGTCGATGTCGTCCTCGGCGGCCACAGCCGGCGGATCGACGTCGGCGAGGCGAACGGCAAGCGCTTCCTCGGCATCGTCAGCGTCGGCTTCGACTCCGAATGCAACCGCCTCGCCAACGAAACCCACTTCATCCGCGGAAATCTTGTCTACGCCTACTCGATGGTCCGCACCCTGATCGGCTGGCGCCCGGCCCGCTTCACGATCGCGGTGGGCGAGGAACGGCGGCGGATCAGCGGCTACTTCGTCGACGTCGCCAACAACAGCGTCTACGGCGGCGGCATGTACATCGCCCCGGAGGCGGAGATCGACGACGGCCAGTTCGACGTAGTTGCGATCGAAGAGGTCGGCAAGCTGCGCTTCCTGCGTGGCCTCAAGGACGTGCTGAAGGGGGCGCACCTCGGCAAGGAGGAGGTCAGCGTCTTCCGCACGCCGCGACTCGACCTCGACGCCAGCCGCCCCTTTCCCGTCTACGCCGACGGCGACCACCTCACCGACCTGCCGGTCTCGCTGCGGGTGTTGCCCCGCTGCCTCTCGATCCTCGTCCCCGGCGGCGAGGAAGGCTGACGGTGGCGACCGACGGGCGCGCCAAAGGCTTCTTCGGTGCCAAGCTGGCGCTCTCGCGCGCGATCGGCGTCACCAGTCGGCGCAGCGGCCGCGGCGGCGGCACGACGCTGCCGGGACGGGTCCTGCTGCGGCTGGAGCCGGAGGCGATCGCCCGCCTCGGCGCCCGCCTGGAGGGCTCGCGAACGGTCGTCAGCGCCACCAACGGCAAGACGACCACCGCCGGGATGATCGCCGGGATCCTCGCCGCCGACGGCCGCCATCCCGTCCACAACCGCGCCGGCTCCAACATGACCTGGGGCGTGGCGACGGCGCTGCTCGAGCAGCGCGGCAGCGAGGGCCTCTTCGAGGTCGACGAGGCCTGGTTGCCGCGGGTGAGCCAGCAGCTCGATCCCTCGCTGATCGTCCTCGGCAACCTCTTCCGCGACCAGCTCGACCGCTACGGCGAGATGGAGGCGCTCGCCGACGAGTGGGCGAAGACGGTGGCGGCGCGGTCCGGTCGGACCGAGCTCGCTCTCAACGCCGACGACCCGCTGATCGCCGACCTCGGCCGGGACGGCGAGGGGGCTCGGCGCCAGGGCGTCCTCTACTTCGGGATCGAGGACCGCTCGCAGGCGCTGCCGGAGCTGCAGCACGCCTTCGACGCAAAGCACTGCCGCCGCTGCGGCCACCCCTACGCCTACGAGCGCGCCTTCGTCGGCCACCTCGGTCACTACTCATGCCCCAACTGCGGCGCCGAGCGGCCGCGGCCGGAGGTCGCCGCCACCGAGATCGAGCTGCAGGGGATGGACGGCTCGCGCTCGACGGTGCGGGTGCCTGGCGGCGAGATCGAGCTGGACCTCCCCCTTCCCGGCCTCTACAACGTCTACAACGCCCTCGCCGCGATCGCCGCTGGTCTCCGCCTCGGCGTAGCGCCCGGTCGGATCGGCGGCGCCCTCGGCGAGATGCGCGCCGCCTTCGGCCGGGTCGAGACGATCCCGGTCGATGGGGTTCCGGTCTCGATCCTGCTGATCAAGAACCCGGCCGGCGCCAACGAGGTGCTGCGGACGCTGATGCTGGAGGGCCGCGAGCGCGGTCCGGTCGACCTCTGGATCGCCCTCAACGACCGCATCGCCGACGGCCGCGACGTCTCCTGGATCTGGGACGCCGACTTCGAGCTGCTCGGCGCCGCGGTCCGGCGTGTCGTTTGCGCGGGGACGCGGGCGTCGGAGATGGCCCTGCGCCTCAAGTACGCCGGTTGGCCGGCGGAGGAGATCGAGGTCGTGCCGGGCATCGAGGCATCGCTCGACGCCGCCGTCGCCAGCGCCGATGGGCGCCTCTTCGCCCTTCCCACCTACACCGCCCTGCTGGAGCTGCGCAAGCTCCTCGCCGACCGCGGTCTCGCTCCGGAGTTCTGGCGATGAGCGCATCGACGGCCGCGGCGATCTGGCACGACGTCGAGTGCGGCAGCTACGAGGCCGACCTGCCGCTATGGGAGGAGCTGGCCGAGCGCTGCGACGGACCGGTGCTGGAGCTCGGCTGCGGGACGGGCCGCGTCGCCCTGCACCTGGCGCGCCGTGGCCACCGCGTGATCGGCCTCGACCGCGACCCCGACCTGCTCGCGGCCCTGCAGCAACGCGCATCCGATTTTCGACCCACCGGAGTGGGTTCGCAGTCGGATGCGACTGCCGATCTCGTGCAGCCGCTCCTAGCCGACGCCCGCCGGTTCGCGCTGGATTCGCCCGCCTCGCTCGTGCTCGCCCCCACCCACCTGCTGCAACTGCTGGCCGGCCCCGCAGAGCGGGCCGAAGCGCTGTGCTGCATCGCCGCCGCCCTGCGCCCGGGGGGGATTCTCGCAGCGGCGATCATCGAGGCGATGCCCGCGGCCGACGGCGCCCCTCCCCCCCTCCCCGACGTGCGCGAGGTCGGCGGCTGGGTCTACTCGAGCCTGGCGGTCGAGGCCGCGGTCGGCCCCGGGGAGATCGTCGTCCGTCGCCTGCGGCAGACGGTCTCCCCCGAAGGGTCCCTCAGCGAGGAGCCGAACGAGGTCCGGATCGTCACCTTCAGCGCCGAGACGCTCGAGGCCGAGGCGGCAGACGTCGGACTGCTTCCGGCGGGTCGGCGCGCCATCCCTCCCACCTCGATGCACGAGGGCTCGCTGGTGGTGCTGCTCGAGAGGGAGCCCTGATGGAGCTGCGCGTCCTCAGCCTCTACCCCGAGCAGATGAACATCTACGCCGACCGCGGCAACATCCTCTTCCTGCAGCGGCGCTGCGAGTGGCGCGGGATCGGCTTCCTCCACGCGGGCGCCGGCCCCGGCGAGCCGGTCGACCCCGGTGCCCACGACCTCTTCTACGTCGGCGGCGGCCAGGACCGCGACCAGCGCGCCGTCGCCGCCGACATGGTCGCGACCAAGCGTGACGCCGTCGCCGCGGCGGCCGACGACGGCGCCGTCCTCCTCGCGGTCTGCGGCGGCTACCAGCTGCTCGGCCACAGCTACCAGCTCGGCGAGGAGACGCTGCCGGGCCTCGGGATCGCCGACCTGGAGACGGTCCGCGAGCCGGGCCCGCGGCTGATCGGCAACGTCGTGATCGAGGCCGACTTCGGCGGCGGTCCGTGCCTGATCGCCGGCTTCGAGAACCACGGCGGCCGCACCTACCTCGACTCGGGCGCGCAGCCGCTCGGCCGAGTCGTCTCCGGACACGGCAACAACGATCGCGACGGCTTCGAGGGTGTCCGGCGCGACAACGTGGTCGGCACCTACCTGCACGGCCCGCTGCTGCCGAAGAACGCCTGGCTCGCCGACCACCTGATCGCCCTCGCCCTCGAGCGCCGCTACGGCACCCGTCCCGACCTGGAGCCCCTACCCGACGCGCTGGAGGCAGCTGCCCACGAGTCGGCGCGAAACGCGGCTGGAGTATGAGTTGGTGTGCCTTCTCCCCCCTATAGCGGGGAAAAGGAACACCGCTAGCGGCCTGAGGACCCGAAACCGCCCTCGCCCCGGGCGGAATCGGTGAGCGTGGTCGCCTCGACCGGCTCTGCCAGCGCAATCGTCGTCAGCAGCAGCTGCGCGATCCGGTCGCCCGCTTCGACCCGGAAGGTCTCAGCCGGATCCGTGTTCAGCAACAGCACCCGAAGTTCCCCCCGGTATCCGGAATCGATCACGCCGGGGGCATTGACCAGCGCAATCCCATGATCCCGAGCAAGTCCCGACCGCGGCACCACCAGCCCCGCATGTCCCTCCGGAACCTCCACCCCGACCCCGGTCCCAACGCTCCACCGCTCCCCCGGCCCAATATGAGCACTCTCACAGGCATACAGATCAAGACCAGCATCCCCCTCATGCGCCCGCGAAGGAACGATCGCCTCATCTCTTAGCTTCACCACAGGGATCTGCATCGGCCGGCAGCCTACAGGTGTCCGGGGAGGGGGTCTCCGGACCCTCCCCGCTGTTGTCCGGGGACCCCCTCCCCGGACGCCGCCAACCGCTCAAGCAACCGCCAGATCCCGAAACCGATGCATCTCCGCAGAAGGAACCCGCGCGCGCACCAGCACCCCATCCTCACGCTCAGTCCGCTCCAGGTCCCCGGCCACCTCGTGCAGCTCGTGCAACCGGCTCCCCTCCGAGTACGGGATCAGCAGCTCCACCTCCATCAGCCTCTCCTCGAAGGCAGCCTCGATCCGCCCGCGCAGGTTGTCCAGCCCCACCCCCTCCTGGGCGGAGACCAGGACAGCCTCGGGATGGTCGAGCTCGGTTTCGTCCCTCTCTCCCCTGCCCAGCAGGTCGACCTTGTTGAAGACCAGCAGGCGCGGCTTCTCGCCGGCGCCGATCTCCTCCAGCACCTCGTCGACCGCCCTCATGCTCGCCAGCCGCCGCTCCTCTGGCGCCGAGGCGTCGACGACGTGGAGAATCAGGTCGGCGAGGACGGTCTCCTCGAGCGTCGCCTTGAAAGCCTCGACCAGCTGGTGCGGCAGCTTTTCGATGAATCCGACGGTGTCGGTGAGCAGGCAATCGCGGCCGGAGAGCTCGAAGGTGCGGGTGGTCGGGTCGAGCGTGTGGAAGAGGCGGTCGCGGACCTCGACCTCGGCCCCCGTCAGGGCGTTCAGCAGCGTCGACTTGCCGGCGTTGGTGTAGCCGGCGAGGGCGACGCGCGGCAGCGAGGAACTGTCGCGGCGGGCGCGCATGACCCCGCGGTTCTTCTCCGACTGCCGCAGCCGCCGTCGCAGCGCGGCGATGCGGTTGCGGGCGAGGCGGCGGTCGGTCTCGATCTGGCTCTCGCCCGGGCCCCGGGTGCCGATGCCGCCGTCCATCCGTCCGGCCCCGAGCCGCTCGAGGTGGGTCCAGAGGCCCCGCATGCGGGCCATGTTGTATTCGAGCTGGGCCAGCTCGACCTGGAGCTTGCCCTCGGCCGAGTGGGCGTGGTCGGCGAAGATGTCGAGGATCACCGCGGTGCGGTCGATCACCGGCATCCCGAGCGCGGCCTCGAGGTTGCGCTCTTGGCGCGGCGCCAGCTCGTCATCGCAGGCGACCAGGTTGGCACCGGTGGCGGCGATCTCGGCCTTCAGCTCGGTCAGCCGGCCGCGGCCGAAGTAGCGGTCGGGATCGGGCTGCGGGCGCTGCTGGGTCGCGAGCCCGACGGTGGCGACGCCGGCGGTGAGGAGCAGCTCCCGCAGCTCCCCCAGCGGCTCCCCCTCGCTGCGGCCGTCGACGATGCCGATCGCCAGCGCGCGCTGGCGCGCCCTGCGACCGTTGCCGTTTTCCGAACCTTGCACTCAAGGGAATTGTACGGGCCAGTTCGAAGCCGGATAGTGTCCCCGTCGTGAAGGTCTTCCTCACCGGTGCCACCGGCTTCATCGGCGGCGAGGTCGCGCGGCAGCTGCGCGGGCGCGGCGACGACGTCGCCTGCCTCGTACGCAGTCCCGACAAGGCGGAAAAGCTGACCGAGCTCGGCTGCGAGCTGATGGCCGGCGATCTCGGCGACGAGGCGGCGATCCGCACGGCCATGCCCGGCTGCGACGCCGTGATCCACGCGGCGGCGATGTACGAGGTCGGGATCCCGGGCAAGCAGCGGCCGGCGATGTGGGAGGCGAACGTGGTCGGCACCGAGCGGGTGATGAAGGCGGCGCAGGCGGAGAAGGTCCCGCGGATCGTCTACGTCTCGACCGTCGGCATCTTCGGTAACACCCACGGAACGGTCGTCGACGAGTCCTACGAGAACCCCGAGACCGACTTCACCTCCTACTACGAGGAGACCAAGCTCGAGGCCCACAAGGTCGTCCAGCGGCTGATCGACGACGAGGGGCTGCCGGCGGTCATCGTCCAGCCGGGTGGTGTCTACGGGCCCGGCGATACCTCGCAGGTCGCCGACCTGCTGGAGCAGTTCTTCGCCGGCAAGCTGCCGCTGATGCCGTTCCCGGAGCTGGGCATCTGCATGAGCCACGTCGAGGACATCGCCGGCGGCATCCTCCTCGGCCTCGACAAGGGCCGGCTCGGCGAGACCTACGTGATCAGCGGCCCGGCGACGACGATGCGCGAGGCGATCGAGACGGCGGCGAGGGTCAGCGGGCGCAAGGCGCCGAAGCGGGCGCTGCCGACCGTGCTGATGAAGGCGATGATCCCGATCGGGCCGTTGGTCGGGAAGGTGATGGGGCAGCCGCCGAACCTGCGTGAGTTGATCTCGTCTGCTGACAACGTCACGTTTTGGGCTAGTTACGAGAAGGCCGAGCGGGAGCTTGGGTATTCGCCGCGGGGACTGGAAGAGGGGTTACGGCAGACGCTGGAGGCGGACGAGCGGTTCCCTGCTCCGGTTGCTTAGGGGGGAGTCGGGGGAGGGTCCGGTGACCCCTCCCCCGACTCTCGTAAGCTGGCGGCGATGAGGGTCATAGATGTGATGCACCTGGGGCGGCCTCACGTCATTGGGTGCTGGGAGGTGGACGGAGCGCTTGTTGATCCGGGACCGGAGTCTTCGCTCGCGACCGTCTTAGAGGCGCTTGGGGGTGAGCAGCCGCGGGGGGTGCTGCTGACGCACATTCATTTGGATCATGCGGCGGCTACGGGGGCGATGGTGCGGCGGTGGCCGGAGTTGGAAGTCTACGTTCATGAGCGGGGGGCGCCGCATTTGATCGATCCCTCGAGGCTGCTGGCGAGCGCGGAGCGGCTTTATGGGGACAAGCTGAATTACCTGTGGGGGGAGATCCTGCCGGTGCCGGAGGAGAACGTGCGGGTCCTGCGAGGTGGGGAGACGGTGCTGGGGATGGAGGTCGCCTACACCCCGGGCCACGCCTCTCACCATGTCTGCTACTTCCACGAGCAGAGCGGGACGGCCTTTGTCGGCGACGTCGCCGCCTGCCGGATCCCTCCCTCGAAGCTGATCGTGCCCCCCACTCCCCCGCCGGACATCGACGTCGAGGTGTGGGAGGAATCTCTGGACGCGGTCGCCGCCTGGGAGCCGCGGCGCCTCGCCCTCACCCACTTCGGCGCGGTCGAGGACGACGTCCCGGGACACATCGAGAAGGTGCGGGCGAAACTGCGTGAGGAGGCCGAGCTGGCGCGGCAGATGGAGAAGGACGCCTACGACGCCGACGTCGAGCGGAGGATCCGGGCCGAGCTTGCAGCCGAAGGGATCGAAGGCGACACCGTCGAGGAGCTGCTGCAGGCCGTCCCCACCGCCTACCAGTGGGGCGGCCTCGACCGCTACTGGCGCAAGAAGGCTGAGCGTGAAGCCGAATAGCCGAAGGCGCCGCTAGGAGAGGTGCTCGCGCATCCGCTCGACCGCCTCTTCGATCCGCTCGTCGGGGGCGGTCAGGGCGATCCGGAAGAAGCCCTCGCCGCTGGGCCCGTACATCGAGCCCGGCGAGATGACGACGGCGGCCTCCTCGAGCACCAGCTCGCAGAAGGAGGTCGAGGTGTGACCCTCGGGGACCGGGGCCCAAACATAGATAGTCCCCTTCGGCGAGGCGACCTCGACGCCGATCTGGTCGAGCATCGAGACGACGAGGTCGCGGCGGCGGGCGTAGGTCTCGTTCATCCGCTGCAGCGGGCCGGTCGGGCCTTCCAGAGCGGCGACACCGGCCATCTGGATCGCCTCGAAGAGGCCGGAGTCGACGTTGGTCTTCAGCCGCCAGTAGGTCTGGATCGCCTCGGCGTTGCCGAGGATCGCGGCGCAGCGCCAGCCGGTCATGTTGTAGCCCTTGGAGAGCGAGAAGACCTCGACGCCGACCTCCTTGGCG
>Ga0070683_100006209_pt1 | contig 10019 bp, 10 predicted proteins | sample KBSC713LmetaG_FD_64662 | JGI IMG/M metagenome (GOLD analysis project Ga0070683, IMG submission 64662) | Corn rhizosphere microbial communities from Kellogg Biological Station, Michigan, USA - KBS C7.1-3L metaG | ecosystem: Host-associated > Plants > Roots > Rhizosphere ... | reverse complement strand
TGACGACGATTTCGCCACCTTCGCCCACGACTTCAGCGGTTTCATTGCCCGTTCGTGAGACTTTGAGCGTGCCGTTTTTCGTCACCGTGCGGGTGCAGCCCTGGTTGCAGTTGGTGAACTGAAGATTGGTGACATCGAGGATCTGCGGCGAACCTAACCCTAAGGCTTCCGCGGCGAGCGTCGCTTCGCATTGGTAGTTATATCCTCCTTCGGCTTCGGATTCGATCGTTTCGAAGCTGACGCCTTTGGCGGTGAAGCTCACTTTTTTGACCCAGTTCGCTTCTGCGCAGGGGCTTTCGTCGACTTTGCAGAGCACGGTGCTTTCGGCCATTGCCGACGACGGTCCGACCACGGCAATCGCCAGTGCGGCCGCGATGCCGGCCAGGATGCTCAGCTTGATGAGTTTCATCTCTCCTCCTGAGGCGCTTTTCGCGCAAATTAGATTAAAAATCCCTAAGTAATCGGGACGTATGACCCATATCTGGCCAGGAGCCTGCCTGTCAAGGCGTCCTGGCCAGATGGCCGGGCGCCTTAACGAAGCGCTCGTATTGGGCGCCGGGAGCGTGATCTAAACTCGACTGGATGCCGGATCTGCTCGATCGAGAGAGCCTGGCCGGGCTCCGAGTAGGCGATCAGCGCCTCGCGCGCGCCGAGCTGCGGCGCCAGATCGGCCGCCTCGAGGGAGCGCTATCGAGCCTCTCCGCCGAGGCCTTTCCACGGGTGGCGGTCGAGACCGAGGTGCCCGCCTCCTACCGCGAGCCGCGCATTGCCGACCTCGAGCAGCTGGAGCGGGTGCGGGACGCGCTGGCGACGCGAATCTCGGCCGCGCGCCTCGCGCTGAGCGAGCGAGAGGAGCTGGAGCGGCGGAACCGCGACCTCCTGCGGCGGATGCTCGAGTCCCCCGCCGACCACAAGTGGGTGCGCATCTCGCGTGCCGACGTCGGCGAGCCGGGCTGCGGCCACTGGCATTCCCGTCCCCGCCTCGGCCCGCTCGGCATGCTGATGGGCTGGTGGCAGGTCAAGGTCTCTTCTGGATGCCCGTTAGCCGGGCGGCTTGCGGCCGTTGAGCGCTAAGCGGGGTTCGGTCGAGGAGCGGCCCCCGGCCCCCTGGGGCGACTTTCCCCTGGCCGAGCTGACGATCCTCGCGGGGATCGTGATGCTGGCGATCGGGGCGATCGGGGGCCATCCGACCGCGCTCGGCGTCGGCGTCGTGCTTGCCTCGCTCGGCGGCCTCGAGGTCGCCGTCCGCGAGCACTTCGCCGGCTACCGGTCCCACACCACACTGCTTGCGGGCACCCTCTTCGTCCTCGTCGTCGGTGGCCTCTTCTACCTGGCGGGCCTGATCCTGGCGATCTGCCTCGGTGTCGGCGCCGCCGCCTTCCTCGCCGCCTTCGTCGCGCTCAGGCGCGCCTTCCAGAAAGCCTCGGGAGGTCTGGCTTTCAAGGCCGGCCGCCTCGGCTGAGGCTCAGACGAGCACAGCCTCTTTCGAGCTCAGCTCGGCGCAGAGGACGGCCCGCTGGCGGGAGGTGAGCGTGCCGAGCCGCTTGTTCTCGCTGAGGGCGATGCCAAGCAGGAACTTGCGCGCCCGCGTGCGTCCCCAGCGGCGCTGGCTGGTGAGCAGCTCGGCCAGGGTCATGCTCTCGGTCTCCCACGGGCATTCGCGCACGACGTCGGCGGCGTCGACCTCACCCCGCCCGATTGCCCGCTTCAGCTCGGCCCGTGCCAGGCGCACGCGGTTGGCGCGGGCGAGCGCCTGCATGTGCTGGGGGCCTTTGATGGTGACAGCGGTCATCTGAGCAGGGGCGATCGAAGCAGTGTCCACGTGCAGTCCTCCCTCGAGGGTCGTTAACTGGGATAGCTCTGGTGCGCCGACCGGCGGCTTGACGCCTCGGCCTGGTCGAGTCGAGTCCTCCACCGTTCGCTTCCCTGCCCCGGGAGACGATCGGCGCGGAGCCAAGCTATGCGGTGGCGGCGGTCGGCGCAACCCCGGGGTCGGGCGAGCAGCCGCGGCTCGGTCGCTAAGAGCACCTTTTTCGTCGAGCTGGGTTCTTGTCCGCTTCTGGACAAGCTCGAAACTACCCCGAGCGGGGTAGGTCCGGGAAACCGGCGGCGACGCGATCGATCGTCTCGAGCGCCCGGTCGAGGTGATCGCGCTGGTGGGTCGCCATCAGGCTGGTGCGGAGGAGCGCCCCCCCTGGCGGCACCGCTGGATGGATCGCGACGTTGGTGTAGACGCCGGCGTCGAAGAGCGCCTTCCAGAGCAGCACCGCCTGCCAGTCGTCGCCGACCACGACCGGCACGACCGGCGTCGTTGCCACGCTGCCGTCCGGCAAGCTGCCCGGCTCCACGACCCGCAGGCCGAGCTCGCGCAGCCCCTCGCGCAGGTACTCGGCGTTGTCCAGCAGCGCCTCGAAGAGCCGCCGCCCGTCGGAGCGAATCACCCGCAGGGCCGCCAGGGCGGCGCCGACCGCGGCGGGAACCGCCGAAGCGCTGAAGACGAACGAGCGGGACGCGATCCGCAGGTACTCGACCACCTCGGCGGGGCCGGATACGAACCCCCCGCAGGAGGCGAGGCTCTTGGAGAAGGTCCCCATGCGCAGGTCGACCTCCGCCTCGAGGCCGAACAGCTCGCAGGCCCCGGCGCCGCGGGCGCCGAGCACGCCCGCCCCGTGTGCCTCGTCGACCATCAGCCGCGCTCCGTAGCCCTTGCAGAGCTCGACGATCCGCGGCAGGTCGCAGACGTCGCCCTCCATCGAGAAGACGCCGTCGACGACGACGAGCACGCCGCCGCCGTCCCCGGCCGCGCGCTGCAGCATCTTCTCCAGCTTGTCCATGCGGTTGTGGCGGAAAGGCCGCAGCCTGGCACCGGAGAGGCGGCAGCCGTCGAGGATCGAGGCGTGGTCGCCGGAGTCGACGATCACGGTGTCGCCGGGCTCGAGGATCGTCCCGATCGTCCCCAGGTTCGCCTGGTAGCCGGTGGTGAAGACGATCGCGTCCTCGTCGCCCATCCACTCGGCCAGCTCGCGCTCGAGCTCGACGTGCAGCGGCGTCGTGCCGTTGAGCAGCCGCGAGCCTGTGACGCCGGTGCCGTAGGTCTCCAGCGCATCCCGCGCCGCCTGCTTGACCCGCTCGTCGCCGGTCAGGCCGAGGTAGTTGTTGGAGCCGAGCATGATCGTCTCCCGTCCCTCCATCTCGACCAGCGGGCCTGCCTGCGAGGTGAGGAGGCGGAAGTAGGGGAGGAGGTCGTGCTGCTTGGCCGCTTCGAGCTGCTCGAGGCGATCGTGGCTGCGCGCCTTCTCGAAGACGTCGACCGGGGACTTGGCTGTCTCGCTCATGGCGGAAGTGTAGGTTGGCGCTCCATGGGAAGCGTGAGCATCCGCCCGGTTCGCAGCCGCCGCGAGCTGAAGCGCTTCATCGACCTCCCCTTCGACCTGCACCGCGACAGCCCGCTATGGGTGCCGCCGCTGAAACTGGAGCGGCGCCTGTTCCTGAGCCGGCGCATGAACGCCTTCTTCAGCCACGGCGAAGCCGAGTACTTCCTCGCCTGGCGCGAGGGCCGGGTTGTGGGCAGGATCAGCGCCCAGGTCAACCACGCCTTCAACGACTACCAGAAGAAGAACTGGGGCTGGTTCGGGTTCCTCGAGTTCGAGCCGAGCCCCGAGGTGCTGCAGGCGCTGCTCGCCGCCGCCGCCGCCTGGCTCCGTGCACGGGACAAGGAGCGCATGGTCGGCCCGGCGAGCTTCGCGATGAACGACGAGAGCGGGATCCTGATCGAGGGCTTCGACCGGCGGCCGATGATCCTGCAGCCGTGGAACCCGCCCTACTACCAGCAGCTGATCGAGCAGGGCGGGATGACGAAGGCGATGGACCTGCTGATGTGGAACCTGGAGGTCTCGGGTCGCGACAAGGTGCACCCGGCGATCTTCGACCTCGCCGCGAAGGTGGAGAGCGAGCACGGGATCAGGGTCCGGCCGATGCGGCGCTGGCAGCTGCGCAGGGACATGGACGCCTTCGCCGAGGTCTACAACGCGGCCTGGTCGAAGAACTGGGACTTCGTGCCCTACTCGAAGAAGGACCTGGATGCCTACGCGCAGGAGCTCCAGCTCGTCTTCGACAAGCACTGGTTCATGATCGCCGAGCGCAAGGACACCGGCGAGGTCGTCGGCATGGCGATCACGGTGCCCGACGTGAACCAGGTGCTCGCCCGGATGAAGGGACGGCTGCTGCCGCTGGGCTGGTGGCACTTCCTCAACAAGGGCAGGACGATCGACCGCGTCCGCGTCGGCTTCCTCGGGGTCAAGCCCGAGTACCAGCACACCGGGGTGGCGGCGAAGCTGTATGCCGACCATTTCGACGCGGCGGAAAAGCGGCCGCAGAATGGCGGCGAGATGGGCTGGATCCTGGAGACGAACGAGCCGATGAACCGCGCGATGGAAGGGATGGGCGGCGAGGTCGTCAAGAGGTACAGGATCTACGAGAAGTCGCTCGCCGCCTGAGCGGGTACAGTCGGCGGGTGAGCAATATGGAGCTAGAGCCGGCCTCGGTTCGGGTTCTGCCCCGCGAAGCTTCGAGCTCCCTCGCCCTGCGCAGCGAGGCGGGCACGGCCGCGATCGCCGCGGCCGCGGGCGTCATCGCGGGCGCCGCGACCGTTGCGGCCGTACGGGCCGTCGGCGGCGCCACGAGCCGCAAGCGCTCCTCGCGGCGCCTCTCCTCGCGCCGGGAGCGGGCGGACAAGGTGATCGCCAGCCGCTCCTTCCTGGTCGACGTTCACCTGCTCGGCCGGTGAGCGCGCCGATCGGCACGGTGATTGCCGGGGGTTCGAGTCCGTGGCGATCGGGACGCGAACGCCCAATTACATGAGCGTGCTCGAGATCGAGGTAAGCCCACCGTCCCCTTACCGGCTGCCGGCCTACGGCGGCGAGGACGGGGTGATGCGGGCCCGGCGCGGCGTCCTCAACCGGCTCCTGCACGTCGACGGCTGCCCGGTGCTGGTACGCGCGTGGGAGCCGGGAAGGGGTCGCGTCGCCCTGCGCGCCGAGTCGCTCGACCCGCTCGAGATCAAGGCGCCGGGCCCGGCGCGGCCCCGGGGCCGGGTCGCCGCGCAGCCTGAGCTCGAGCTCGCCCTGGAGCGGATGCGCTTCGCGCTCGGCGTCGACGACGACCTGAGCGAGCTCTACCGCCGCTTCCGCCAGGACCCCCTGCTCGGGCCGCTCCTGCGCCAGCGGCCCTACCTGCGGCCCCGCCGGCGGCCGTGGCCCTGGGAGGCCCTCGCCTGGGCCGTGGTCAAGCAGCTGATAGAGACCGGACGGGCGGCGCGGATCCAGCGTCGTCTCGTCGGCCGTTGGGGGTGCCGCTTCGGCGGCGGGCGCGAGGGCTTGCGCGACGTCCCCACGCCGGCCGTGATCGCCGGCCGCGCGCCGGTCGAACTCGAGTCGATGGGGCTTGCCCTGCGGCGGGCGATCGCCCTGCGCAGAATCGCCGGCGAGATCGCCGCCGGCCGCTGCGACCCGGCGCAGCCGGCAGCCGACCGGCGCCTGCTCTCGGTGCGTGAGATCGGGCCCTGGACCGTGCAGTGCCTGGGCCTCTACGGGCGGGGCGACCCCGACTCGCTCCCCGCCGGCGACCTGACGTACCTGAAGCTGGTCGGCCGCCTCGCCGCTCTCGGTCGTCGCGCCACGGTCGAGGAGGTGGAGGAGTTCTACGCCCCCTATGCCCCTTTTCGCGGCCTCGCCGCCGCCTGGACCACCTCGCTTTAGCGGCCGAAGCTCAAGCGCACCGGTCAGGCGTCGATAAGTCGAGCAATGGAGGGCGCGACGCGAGGCAACGGCTGGCCGGAGAAGCGAGTCAACGAGTTCCTCGACCAGATCTCCGAGGGCGGTGAGGACTACCGCCGCCTGGTCGAGCGCCTGCCCGCGATCGTCTACGCCGCCGAGCTCGGCGAGCACGGCCGCTGGCGCTACGTCAGCCCGCAGATCGAGGAGATCCTCGGCTACACCCCGGAGGAGTGGACGGCCGACCCGACCCTGTGGGCTCGCCTGCTGCACCCAGACGACCGCGAGCGGGCGCTCTCGCCGGAGACGCGCCGCACGATCGGCGATCGCAACCCGGCGCCGCTCGACTACCGGATGGTGACCCGCGACGGGCGCGTGGTCTGGATCCTCGACGAGGCGGTGCTCGAGCCCGACGAACTCGGCGTGCCGGTCTGGCACGGCGTCCTCTACGACATCACCGAGCGCAAGAAGGCCGAGCAGGAGCTGCGCCGCGCCGCGGCCCAGCAGGCCGCCGTGGCCCAGCTCGGGGGACGCGCGCTGAAGGACGGGACGCCGGAGAGGCTGATGAGCGAGGCGGCGGATCTGCTGACCGAGATCGAGGGGGTCGAGGGCGCCTGCGTCTGGGAGATCGGCCGCGACGGGCGAAGGCTGCGGCTTCGCGCCGGCCTCGAGGCCCAGCTGGTCGGCTCCGAGCGCGCCTCGGCGGCGCGCGACTCCCACGCCGGGGCCGCGCTCGACTCGAAGCTGCACGCGATCGTCGCCGATTGGTCGACCGAGGGCCGCTTCTCGATGCCTCCCGCGCTGCGCGTGATGGGGATCCGCAGCAGCCTCGCCGTGCCGATCGAAGGCAAGGAAGGGCCCTTCGGCGTGCTGGACATCCACTCGACCGAGCCGCATCGCTTCACGCCGCAGGACGTCCATTTCGTCCAGGCCTCGGCCAACGTCCTCGCCGACGCGATCGAACGCCACGCCGCCGACCAGGCCCTGCGCCACCGCGTTCTGCACGACTCGCTGACCGGGCTCCCCAACCGGCTGAGCTTCGTCGACTCGCTGAACGACGCCCTGCGGCGCAGCAAGGCGTCGGGCTCGCCGGTCGGGATCCTCTTCCTCGACCTCGACAACTTCAAGCTGATCAACGACAGCATGGGGCATCACGCCGGCGACGAGCTGCTGCGGGCGGTCGCCCCGCGGCTGCGGTCCCACCTGCGCCCGGGCGACATCGTCGCCCGCTTCGGCGGCGACGAGTTCGGCATCCTCGTCGACCGCCTTGCCGACGAGGACGAGGCGGTGGCGATCGCCGACCGCATCGCCGCCGCCTTCGCCGAGCCCTACGCGATGCACGGCGTCGACCACTTCGTCAGCGCCAGCGTCGGCATTGCCGTCGCCCGGCCGTCGGGCCGCGAGCCGGCCGACGCCGACCTCCTGATCCGCGACGCCGACGCGGCGATGTACAGGGCGAAGGAACGCGGCCGCGCCCGCTGTGAGCTCTTCGACGCCGAGATGCGGGCCGGGGCGCTGCGCCGGCTCGAGGTCGAGCGCGAGCTCCGCCACGCGCTCGAGCGCAAGGAGCTGGAGCTTCACTACCAGCCGCTGATCGCCCTGCGCAGTGGCGAGATCAGCGGTCTCGAGGCGCTCGTGCGCTGGCGCCATCCGAAGCGCGGCCTACTCGATCCGGGCGACTTCGTCTCGATCGCGGAGGACAGCGGCATGATCGAGCCGATCGGCCGCTGGGTGCAGGAGAAGGCCTGCCGGCAGATCCTCGAGTGGCACGAGCTGCGACCCGACCAGCGGCCCTTCGACGTCTCGGTCAACCTCTCGGCACGCCAGGTGACCAACCGCGAGCTCGCCGCCTCGATCGAAGAGATCCTCGCCGGCACCGGGCTCGACCCGGTCCATTTGCGGCTGGAGATCACCGAGAGCGCCCTGGTCGAGGAGTCGGCGACGGCCAGGGGAACACTGGAGGCGCTGAGCGGGACGGGGGTAGGCCTCGTCCTCGACGATTTCGGCACCGGCTACTCCTCGCTCGCCTATCTCAACCGCTTCCCCTTCGACGCGCTCAAGATCGACCGCTCCTTCGTCGACGCGCTCGGGGTCGAGCAGGAGCGCACGGCGATCGTCGAGGCGATCATCGGCATGGCCCGCGCCCTCTCACTCGACGTGATCGCCGAGGGTGTCGAGAACGAGGCGCAGCTCTCGGAGCTGCGCCGCCTCGGCTGCGACTACGCCCAGGGGCACCTCTTCTCCAGACCGCTGCCGGCGGAGAAGATCTCCGCTCTGCTCGGCGAGGGCGTCCCGCTCTATTCGGAGATCTTGCCCGGCAGGTAGGCGTTGCTCAGCACGCTCGAGGCCGGTGGCAGCGCCGAGATCAGCTCGTTGCCGTGCATCCAGGCGATGAAGCTCTTCCACTGGGCGGGGTCCATGTAGCCGTAGGGGCGCTTGCCGCCGGGGTGTTCGAGCAGCGGCAGCGTCGCCGCCACCTCGGCCCGGGTCAGCTTCGGTTCGAGGTCGGGGTTCGCTTCCAGCAGCGCTTTCAGGGCGACGTCCGGTTGCTTCACCGCCGCCGCGGTTCCCCTGGCCAGGGCGGCGATGAAGAGCCGGATCGCTTCGGGGTCTTCTTCGATCTGCTTGCGCCGGGCGACGAGGACGAGCTCGTCGTAGGTCGGCACGCCCAGCTTGTCGACCGGCGTCACGACCGGGTCCTTGCCGCGCAGGCGCAGATCGACGCCCTCGACGTTGAGGAAGCCGCCCAGCATCGCCTGGGCGCGGCCGCCGACGAGTGCCGGCAGCAGTCCGAAGCCGACGTTGACCGCCTTCACGTCGGAGGGGGTCAGTTTGACCCGGCTGAGGATCGTCTTCAGGTAGGCGTCCTGGTACGGGATACCGGCGGTGGCGATCGTCTTGCCGCGCAGTCCGCCGATCCCCCCGATCTTCGACTTCTTCAGCCAGATCATCGAGGTGAGCGGGCGGTCGACGAGGGCGCCGACGGCGACGACGCCGAGGCCCTGTTCCTGGGCCAGCAGGACTTCGGGCTCGTACGAGATCGCCAGGTCCGTCTTCCCCGCCGCGAGCAGCTTGATCGGCGCCGCCGCGTCGGCCGGCGTGTGGATGCCGACGTCGAGCCCGGCTTCGTCGAAGTAGCCCAGCTTCTGCGCCGCGTAGATCCCCGCGTGATCCGGGTTGGGGTAGAAGTCGAGGGTGAGGCTGAAGGGCTGCATTTCGCCCTTCACGTTCTCGCTCTTTTCGCCGCAGGCGGCGAGGCCCAGGCTGAGGGCGAGCGCGGCCACGGCGAGCGCAACGGCCGGCAGTCGGGAGAGCTTCACGCGGGGAGTTCTATCGCCAAGTGACGACGCGGCGCTCGGCGGCCGCGAAGATTCCGAACATGGCGATCGACATCAGGGCCAAAATCAGCACCGCGGCGAAGATCCGCGCGGTCTGAAGCTGGGCATTGTCTTCGCGAATCAGAACGCCCAGGCCGGATTCGGCGCCCGCCAGCTCGCCGAAGAGGGCGGCGATCACCGCCACGGCGGCGGCGATCTTCGCGCCGCTGAAGAAGTACGGCAGCGCTGCCGGGCCTTCGACCCGCCAGAGGATCTGGGGCCGCGATGCGTCGAGGGTTCGCATCATCTTCGTCGTCTCCGGGTCTACCGAGCAGAGGCCGTCGAGCGTGTTGACCGTGACCGGAAAGAAGCAGATCAGCCCGATGATCCAGAGCTTGGGGCCGATTCCGAAGCCGAACAAGACGACCAGGGTTGGAGCGATGGCGACGAACGGGACCGCCTGCGAGGCGACGAGCAGCGGATAGAAGGCAAGGCGCAGCGTGTCCGAGAGGCGCATCGCGACTGCGAAGGCGACCCCGGCCGCGATCGCACAGGCCAGCCCCAGCAGGACCTCCTGCAGCGTCACCCAGGCGTTTTCGGCCAAGAGCGAGCGGTTCTGCCAGAGCGATTCGGCGATTTCCGCCGGTGAGGGGACGAGGTAGCTTTCGAGGTTCAGCAGGTCGGCGAGGGCGCCGCTGCTCGCCGCCAGCTGCCAGGCGCCGATCAGGGCGGCGAGCAGGAGGGCGGGGAGGAGCCGGCGTTTCATCGGGCTCCCTCGCGCAGCGCCTGCATCGCGCGCTCGCGGACGGCGACGAACTCCGGATCGGTGACCGCCTCGTCGCGGTCGGGGGCGCGGGGGGCAGGCGCGCTCAGCTCCTCCACGACCCGTCCCGGCCGCGCCGAGAGCACGGCGACGCTGTCGCAGAGGTAG
>Ga0070683_100006208_pt1 | contig 10019 bp, 7 predicted proteins | sample KBSC713LmetaG_FD_64662 | JGI IMG/M metagenome (GOLD analysis project Ga0070683, IMG submission 64662) | Corn rhizosphere microbial communities from Kellogg Biological Station, Michigan, USA - KBS C7.1-3L metaG | ecosystem: Host-associated > Plants > Roots > Rhizosphere ... | reverse complement strand
TCTCGGTGGGCATGTCGGCGGTGTCGATGATGTCCTTGATGCCGACCGGCACGCCGTTCAGGGGCCCTGCCCCAACGCCCGAGCGTCTGCGCTCGTCAGCGGCGCGCGCCTGCTCGAGTGCATGGTTTTCGTCGAGGTATTGCCAGGCCTGCACCGCCGGCTCTACCTCTCGGATGCGCTCGAGGCAGGCCTGCACGAGGTCCTGGGAGGTCAGCAGCCCCTGCTGCATCCGGCTGGCCGCTTCGCCGGCCGTAAGCGTCGCGGGCGACTTCTCGTTCATACGCCGCTCAGCCGCCGCCGTAGAGATAGTTCGGCAGCCACAACGTCAGGCCCGGCCACAGATACATGCACACCATGCAGACGATGACGATGATCATGTACGGCATCATGCCGGCGAAGATCTGGTTCAGCGTCACGTGCTTCGGCGCGACGCCCTTCAGGTAAAACGCGGACATCGCCACTGGCGGCGACAGGAACGCCGCCTGCAGGTTGACGAACACGAGCGTGCCCCAGAGGATCGGGTCGATGTTGAAGTGCTTGAGCAGCGGCAGGAAGATCGGCACGAAGATGACGATGATCTCGGTCCACTCGAGCGGCCACCCCAGGATGAAGATGATCGCCTGCGACAGGATCATGAACTGGATCGGCGTCAGGTTGAGCTTCAGCACCCAGGTCTCGACCAGCTGCTGGCCGCCGAGGATCGCGAATACACCGGAGAACAGTGCGGAGCCGATGAAGAGCCAGCACACCATGGCCGTCGTCTTCGCGGTGAGGAATACCGACTGCTTCAGCCTCTCCCAGTCGAAGGTGCGGGCCTGCAATGCGAGTATGAAGGCGCCCGCCGCGCCTATGCCGGCCGACTCGGTCGCGGTTGTGATGCCGAACAGGATTACCGCAAGCACCACGATCGTCAGGATGCCGAGCGGCATGACCGACGAAATCAGGAGCTTCAGCAGCTCGAAGGAATCCGCCTCCAGCTTCCAGTAGTACCAGAGAAGCAGCGCGCCGGTCACGGCGGCGACGAGCCAGAAGTAGATGAAGAACTCCGGTGGCGCCCCAGCGTCGGCGGGCGCCTTCGCGGCCTGCTCGAGCAGCTCGGGCGAGCCCATCTCCTGCAATCCCTCCGGCTCCTGGGTCTGCTGCGACTCGGAGTTGATTCCCATCTCCTCCAGCTTTTCCTCGGCGGGTTTCGCCGGCGCGGCCGGAGCCTGCTGCTTCTTGATCGACGAGGTGATCTCCTGCATGGCGCGCGCGTCCGCCTGCTGGTGGATCACGACGTACCACCAGATGCCCCACAGGGTCACCGCCGAGAGCATGAGTGGGAACAGCGCCGCGAGGAGGTTCTTCCAGACGCCGACATAGGTCATGCGCTTGCCCTCGACGTCGAGGGCAAGCGCCCGGCCGGGCGCCAAGATCGCCTTCATCAGGCCAAGCAGCATGTTCCTTGCGTACGCCTGCTGGAAGCTCGGGATCCACGCCGGCACCGGAATCTTCTGCTGCTCGACGGGAAGCGGCGGCGCGATCTTCGGGTCGATCAGCGCCCAGCCGATGATGTAGACGAGATAGAGGAAGGCGAGGAAGAACCCGGGGAACATGGCCGAGGCGTAGAGCTTCACCACCGATTGGCCCGCGACCGCGGCGTAGACGATGATCATCACGGACGGCGGAATCAGGATGCCGAGCGTGCCGCCGGCGGTAATGACGCCCGAGGCGAGCTTCACGTTGTAGCCCGCCTTCAGCATGGGGTTGAACGCGATCACGCCCATCAGCACCACCACCGCGCCGACCAGGCCGCTCGCGATGCCCCAGAAGGTGCAGACGATCAGCGTGGCGACGGCGAGCGAGGCCGGCACGCGGCGGAAGGCAAGCTGGATGCTGTAGAACATCTTGTCGACCAGCGCGCCGCGCTCCATGACGTATCCCATCAGCACGAACAGCGGGATGGAGATCAGCGTGTCGTTGTTCATGGCGCCGTAAGTGCGCTCGACCATCAGGTCAAGGACACGGTTGTCGTGCCAGGGAATCGACGGGTCGTACAGCGCGATGGCACCGAACACCATGCCCAGGCCCATCAGGGTGAACGCGGTCGGGAAGCCGAGCATGATCACGATCACGATCAGCGCGAGCATCAGCAGGCCGAGTGCCGGATCGCTCATGTGCGCTCGCTCCCCCTCGAGCCGATGCGCTGGTGCGCCGCCTCATCGATGTCGTGCGCCCTCTCGATCGCTTCCTTGCGCGTCTCGGCGTCGACCAGCGTGCTGCCGGCGAGCTGCTGCTCGATCACGTCGATCTCCTCCGCGTCCTTCAGGCGCTCCGGCCACTCGCCGGTTTTCAGGCACATCACGCAGCGCGCGATCTCGGCCAGGCCCTGCAGCAGCACCAGGGCGCCGGCGATAGGAATCACCGTCTTGAAGTGGTAGACCGGGGGACCGTTGGAAGTCACGTTCGAATGCTCATTGATGCGCCAGGACAGCTCGGCGTAGTCGATACCCGCCTTGAACAGCGCGATGACGCCGGGCAGGAAGAAAAGGATATAGAGGATCAAGTCGAGCGTCGCCTGCGTGCGCGGCTTCATCGAGCCGTAGAGGAAGTCACCCCGCACGTGGGCGTCCTGCGACAGTGTGTAGGCGCCGCACATCATGAACAGGGTGCCGTAGATCATGTTCTCGGCGTCGAAGATCCAGGCGGTGGGCGCGTTCAGGATGTAGCGCTTGAACACCTCGACGCAGACCACGAACATCAGCAGCATGATCAGCCAGGCGCAGGCCTTGCCCGCCCAGGTGCTGATCTCATCGATGACTAGCAGCAGTTTTTGCATGAATCGCTTGGAACGGACCCCACAAACAAAGACACCATCCGGTCCCCCGGATGGTGTCCCTTATTGCCTGACGCTCAGGCTTTCTTGGCCGGCGCCGCTTTCTTGCCGAAGTAGTGGTCGTAGGCCATCCTGCGGTTCACCACGACGTCCTGCTCCCATTTCACCGCGCGCTCGGCGAATTTCTTCTGCGAGTCGACGATTTCCTTGAAGAGCGGCGTGTTCATCTTCTTCTCGGCGGCCTGGTCGTAGGAGTCGAGCTGCTTGCGCAGCACCGAGTCCGGGGTCTTGTAGAAGCGGACCTTCTCCTTGGTCTGCAGCTCGATGTAGTCCTGCGAGTTGCGGTCGATCGCCTTCCACATCATTTGCGCGGACGCGGCGTCGACCGCGTTAGCGATGATCGCCTTCAGCTTGGCCGGCAGAGCGTCGTACTTGGTCTTGTTGAAGGTGATCTCGAGCTGCTCCGCGTTCTGGTGGTAGCTCTGCAGCATGCAGATCTTGGACACGTCGGCAAAGCCGAGGGCCCTGTCCGAGGACATGTTGTTGAATTCCGCCGCGTCCAGCAGCCCGCGGTCGATCGCCGGCACGATTTCGCCGCCGGGCAGCGCGTTGACCGCCGCGCCCATGCCGGTGAAGACGTCGATCGAGATGCCGACCGTGCGGTACTTGAGCCCCTTGAAATCTTCCCACTTGGTGATCGGCTTCTTGAACCAGCCCAGCGGCTGCGTGTAGAGCGGCGCGTAGGGGAACGAGACGACGTTGCCGCCAACAGAGGTGTAGAGCTTTTCCAGCAGCTCCTTGCCCCCGCCCCACTTGTGCCACGCGAGCAGCATGTTCGCGTCCATGCCGAAGGCCGGGCCCGAGCCCCACAGTGCGAGGGCGTTGCTCTTGCCGTAGGAGTACACCAGCACGCCGTGGCCGCCGTCCAGAGTCCCTTTAGAAACCGCTTCCATCAGGCCGAAGGCTGGCACCACTGCGCCGGCGGGCAGCACCTCGATCTTGAGATCGCCGCCGGTCATGTCGTTCACGACCTTGGCGAAGTCCTGCGCGTACTCATGGAAGATGTCCTTCGACGGCCAGGTCGACTGGAAGCGGAAGGAAATCGGTCCCTGCGCCTTGGCGATCATCGGGAAGCCGAGCGCGGTCGCGCCGGCGGCAGCGCTCGCTGCGCCGGTCAGGAATTTACGGCGCGAAACGGCGGGTTTTACCTGGGTGCTCATTCGTCTCTCCTCACTCTTTGAAATCTAGATTTATGAGCAGGGGTTGGACCCTGCCGTGGCCTCATGCGAAGCCCGGCGATTCTATACCCCTGTTCCCAAAGGCGGCAAGGCATCCCACGATGCGGAATAAAGGCTGGCGCTCTGTGTAGCCGCCGCATCCGCCTGTTTCTTCTTGTGCGGCTCGTTCGGATGCCAGCCAAGGACCGCAAGCATGAAAAAGAAGCCGATGACGTAGGCGAGCGCGACGTGCCAGCCCTCCCGCAGCCAGCGGCCGACGGACTTCGCCTGCGGATACAGGTTCGACAGGGCTACGCCGGCGGAGGAGCCGAACCAGATCATCGAGCCGCCGAAGCCCACCGCATACGCGAGGTAGCCCCAGTCGTATCCGCCCTGCCTGAGCGCGAGCGCGGTGAGCGGAATGTTGTCGAACACAGCGGAGACGAAGCCCAGGCCGAGCGCGGTTTGCCACGACGCGATCGGCAGCTTCTCCACCGGCATCAGCGAGGCGCACAGGATGAGCGAGAGCAGGAAAACGCTGCCCTTGAATGCGCCCGGCAGCAGTGACCAGGTCGGCCGGCGCCAGAGCGCGGCCAGCAGCAGGGCGGCCCACACCCCGGCGCCGATGAAAGGGAAGCGGTCCGAAAGTTCGGAATACTTCACGTTGATGACTACGTTCACGACGATCGCGGTCACGAGAATGAACGCGACGATCGCCACGCGCGGCCAGTCCACGCGCTCGCCGGCCGCCGGGTCCTTCATGATCGGCGAATAGCGGTGCTGCTGCAGCGAGGCGGGAATGCCGAAAATCATCATCGCCAGGCCGGCGCCGGCGAACGCCTCGAACACGTCGAGAGGATCGACGCCGTCGATCCACATCATGGTGGTGGTGGTATCGCCCACCACGCTGCCCGAGCCGCCGGCATTCGAGGCGGCAACGATGGCCGCGAGGTAGCCGATGTGCACCTTGCCGCGGAACACGCTGCCGGCGATCGTCCCGCCGATGAGCGCCGCCGCGATGTTGTCGAGGAACGAGGACAGCACGAAGATCATCCACAGCAGCACCAGGCCTCCTTTCCAGTCGTCCGGCAGGAAGCGCGGCAGCACCGCAGGCACGCGGCTGCGCTCGAAATGATCGGAGAGGAGCGCGAAGCCGAGGAGCAATCCGAGCAGATTGGTGAGAATCACCCATTCGTGCGCCATGTGCATGGCGAGGCCGCCGAAGCCCGGCCCGGTCTTGAAGCCGGTAACGACGAGCTTGTACAGGAGAATCATGGCAAGGCCGGTCAGCGCCACCTGGAGCGTGTGGTGGTGGAACAGCGCGACGCCCGCCAGCGTCAAGCCGAAGAGCGCGAATTCGACCGGCACACCGAGGGCGACGCAGGCACCTGCGATCGCGATGGCGCCGGCGAACAAGCCTCGCTCACGCGCGAGAATGCGAAGCAGCACGTCTTTCACTTCCCCTCCCCTCCTAGATGTCGCGTTTTTCCCACTTGGTGCATGCGTCGCGGACCACGTCGGCCAGCGCGCCGCGCGCCGCGTGGCGCGCCCGCAGCCAGCTCGCGTCCGAGGCTTCGGCTCGAACCTGCGCGCCGAGCCCTGCCAGCGGCGCCTCGCAGTCTAACCGGCGCGCGTGCGGCGCGACCAGCGCCAGCGTTTCGAGAATGTCATCGCCAATGCGCTTCTTGGTGCCGGCATATGGCTCGACCAGCTCGCCCTTGAAGCCATAGCGGCAGGCCTCGAACCGGTTGTGGCTGTTCACCAGGTAGACGGCTCGCGACGCCTCGCGCGGCCGCTCCGCGAGATGATAGGCCGCGAGGGCCTGGGCATAGGCGGCGAGCCGCCCGGCATGCTCCACGGTGAGCGGCGTGTCGCACACCCGGATCTCGACAGTGCCGTATTCGGCCTTCGGGCGGATGTCCCAGTAGAAGTCCTTCATCGAGGCGACGATGCCGAAGCGGCGCATCTTCTCGAAGTACTCGACGAACTCCGCCCAGTCGCGCACGAAGGGCATGTGGCCGGCGAGGGGGAACGCGTTCACCGCGGTCAGGCGCGACGACTGGAACGAAGTGTCCTCGCCCTGGTAGTAAGGCGAGGACGCGGAGAGCGCGATGAAGTGCGGCACGTAGCGCGTGAGCATGTGCACCAGATATACCGCGGCGTCGCCATCGGGGCAGCCGACGTGGATGTGCTGGCCGAACACCGTGAACTGCTTCGCGAGGTAGCCATAGCGCTCGACGATGTAGCGGAAGCGCTCGTTCGGATAGATGCGGCGGTCGGTCCAGTCGTGAAACGGATGGGCGCCGCCGCCGCACACCCGCAGGTTCATCACTCCCGCCTCCTCCGCGACCGCCCGTCGCATGAGGTCGAGCTCGTCGGCGAGCGGTGCGCAGCGCTCATGCACCGAGCTGTTCAGCTCGATCATGCTTTCGGTGATCTCGGGCTTCACCGCGCCGGGCAGCTTGCGCTTGCCGAGCCGCGCCAGCAGGTCGTCCGCGTCACGCGCCAGGTCCAGATCGTGCGGCCGCACGAGCTGCAGCTCGAGCTCGACGCCGACGGTCATGCCGCGCGACGCGGTGAAGCTGGTCTCAGCCACGCGTGCGCGGCTCCGGATGCGCTTCGCCGGCGCGGCGCAGCGCGAACTGGGTTGCGAGCGGCCCCAGGAGCTCGAGCATGACCACGGCGGAGAGGACGACCGCCGCCAGCTCGCGGCCGAATGACGGATACAGCGATACCGTGTCGCGGACCATCACCACTGCGAGGCCCGACATGGGGAGCAGCGCGACGGTCAGAAGGCCCGCGCCTCCGGGGCGGATCCCGGACAGTCGGCCCAGCAGCAGGATGGCGAGGCCCTTGCCGAGGAAGCGCATGACGACGAACGACGCCACGGCGCCGGCCGCCGCCACGCCGAAGGCGCCGAACTCGAGGCTCGCGCCGGTGAGTACGAAGAAAATGACGAAGAAGAACTGTCCCAGCTCGCCGAAGCGCACCGGCAGCAGAGCGTGGCGTCGGTCGAGGTTGCGGCACAGCATGCCGAAGGCGACCAGCGCGAGCGGCACCGAGAGCTTGAGGCTGTGCGCCACGCCGATCGTCATCACGACCATCGCCACGAGCAGGATCGGCTGGCGGCCCTCGCGCTTGCCGAGCCAGCCGGCGAGCGCAAGCAGCGCAAGGCATGCGACGTATCCGGCGACGGCGGAGCCGGCGAGGACGTAGAACGGGTAGAGCAGCGCCGGCTCCCATTCTGCGGCGCGCTCGATCTGGCGAAAGGGGAGGAGAAGCGTGAGCGCCACGAAGGCGAACACGGTGTTCACGGCAGTGAAGAGCAGCATGCGCTCCGTGATCTGCCCCTCGGCGCGCAGCTCCTGCGCGACGAGCATGACCACGGGCGGCGAGGTGGCCGTGCCGATCGCGGCGGCGGTCGCGGCGAGCAGCGGGCGAAAATCGAAGTAGATCAGCGCGCCGTAGATCGCCGCGAACGTAATCACGCACTCGGCGATCGCCGTGGCCAGCAGCCACCGATTGCGCCGCAGCCATTCGAAATTCAGCCGAAAGCCCAGCTCGAATACCACCAGCCCGATGGACAGGTCGACCACCAGGCGCAGGTCGTAGAGCGCATTGCTGTCGAGGAGTCCGGTGGCTTCCGGGCCGAGCATCACGCCCGAGAGCACGTATCCGGTGATCCGCGGCAGAGCGAAATAGCGGCGCGCCGCCTCGCCGGCAAGCAGGCCGAGCGCGAGCAGCGCACCGATCATGGCGAGCTGCGAGAACGCAAGCGGCAAGCTTGGCAGGAACTGGTAGTCGCTCATCGCCCGAGTCTAATGCCGGGCGAGGTCCTGCTCCAACTCGTCAGGACTTGAGCGCGGCGAGCACTTCGTCCAGCATTTTCTTCGCGTCGCCGAAAAGCATGCGGTTGTTGTCTTTGTAGAAAAGCGGATTGTCGACGCCTGCATATCCCGAAGCCATGCTGCGCTTCATGACCACCGAGGTCTTCGCCTTCCATACCTCGAGCACCGGCATGCCGGCGATCGGGCTCGCCGGATCCTCCTGCGCGGCCGGATTCACTATGTCGTTAGCGCCGATCACCATCGCGACGTCGGTATCGGGAAAGTCGGCGTTGATCTCGTCCATCTCCATCACGATGTCGTAGGGCACCTTGGCTTCCGCGAGGAGCACGTTCATGTGCCCCGGCATGCGTCCGGCGACGGGATGGATGCCGAAGCGCACGTTGACGCCTTTCTCGCGCAGCAGCCTGGTGATCTCGAAGACGGTGTGCTGGGCCTGCGCTACTGCCATGCCGTAACCCGGCACGATGATCACGTTCTTCGCCTCGCGCAGCAGCGCCGCGGTATCGGAGGCGCTGATGGCCACGACTTCCCCTGCCGGCTGCGCGCCGCCGGCGCCGGCCGGCGCGGTGCCGCCGCCGGTTCCAAAGCCGCCCGCGATCACGCTGATGAAGTTGCGGTTCATCGCGCGGCACATGATGTACGACAGGATCGCGCCGCTCGAGCCGACCAGCGCGCCGGTGACGATCAGCAGGTCGTTCGACAGCATGAACCCGGTGGCCGCCGCCGCCCAGCCCGAATAGCTGTTCAGCATCGACACCACGACCGGCATGTCGGCGCCGCCGATCGCCATCACCATGTGGATGCCGAAGAGCAGCGCGATGGCGGTCATCACGTAGAGCGGCGTCATGCCGTCGGCGATGGCATGCGCCGCGATGAACCTTCCGCCGAACCAGAGCACGGCGAGCAGCCCGGCGAGGTTGATGAGGTGCCGCCCCGGCAGCAGCACCGGCTTGCCGCCGATCTTTCCCGAGAGCTTGCCGAAGGCGATGAGCGAGCCCGAGAAGGTCACGGCGCCGATCAGGATGCCGATGTAGATCTCCACCTCATGGATCGTCTTTTCGGCGCCCTGGAACGAGGCGCCCGCCGCCGGGTCGATGTAGTTCGCGAAGCCCACCAGCACCGCCGCCAGGCCGACCAGGCTGTGCATCAGCGCGACCAGCTCGGGCATCTGCGTCATCCTGACGAAGCGCGCCGCCAAGATGCCGATGGTGGCGCCCGCCGCGAGGGTGCCGACGATCCACGGGTAGGCCGCCTTGGTGACCTGCGGGCCGAAGATCGTCGCCAGCACGGCGATCGCCATGCCGAGCATGCCGTAGAGGTTGCCGCGGCGCGAGGTCTCTGGGTTCGACAGCCCGCCCAGGCTCAGGATGAAGAGAATCGTGGCGCCCAGGTAGGAAGCGGTGAGAAGGGTGGCTGACATGGCGCGCGCTTACTTGCGGAACATGTCCAGCATGCGCTGGGTGACGGCAAAGCCGCCGAACATGTTGACGGCCACGAGGGCGATGCTGGTGACCGCCAGCCCGATGATCCATTCCGTCGGCCGGCCGGCTTCAGCGGCCTGCTCGAACGGCGCCACTTGCACCAGCGCCCCGATCGCGATGATGCTGCTGATCGCATTGGTGACGCTCATCAGCGGCGTGTGCAGCGCCGGCGTGACGTTCCAGATGACCATGTAACCGACGAAGCATGCGAGCACGAACACGGTGAAGTGGCCAAGGAATGCAGCCGGCGCGTTGGCGCCAACGAACCAGAAGAGCACCGCTGCGACGAGGAACGTGATGGCCGTCGATCGCGCCGATGCCGGCGCGCCCGCGCCGCCATGTCCGTGCGCCTTGGCCGCCGCGGGTGCAGGCTTGGCGGCGGGCTTCGCCGCCGGAGCAGGAAGCTTGGGCGGCGGCGCTGGCCAGGTGACGGCGCCGTCCTTGATGACCGTCAGGCCGCGGATGGCGTCGTCTTCCATGTTGACGTTGATGACGCCGTCCTTCGTCTTGCACAGCTCTTCGGTAAGGCGGAACAGGTTGGTCGAGTAGAGCGTCGAGGCCTGCTTCGCCAGCCGGCTGACGAGGTCCGTGTAGCCGACGATGGTTACGCCGTGCTTGACCACGGCCTTGCCCGGCTCGGTCAATTCGCAGTTGCCGC
>Ga0070683_100006201_pt1 | contig 10023 bp, 12 predicted proteins | sample KBSC713LmetaG_FD_64662 | JGI IMG/M metagenome (GOLD analysis project Ga0070683, IMG submission 64662) | Corn rhizosphere microbial communities from Kellogg Biological Station, Michigan, USA - KBS C7.1-3L metaG | ecosystem: Host-associated > Plants > Roots > Rhizosphere ... | reverse complement strand
CCTCCTGCTGAGCCGCCGGACTCTGGATCGTGCCCTGCATCTCGTGCATCCGCTCCACGGCGCGGTAGCCGAAGCCGAGGTTGGTCCGCTGCATCGCGGCGTTGTCGACCGAGGTCCAGGTGTGGATCGCCGAGAGCTCGGGGTGCTCCCGCGACAGCACCGCCAGGGTGGCCCGCTTCATGGCCAGGCCCAGTCGGTGTCCGCGATGCTCGGGCATCACCAGCGTGTCGTCCTGCAGGGCCTCGGGCTCGCCGTGCGGCACGAGGACCACCGAGTAGCCCCCGAATGCGCCGTCCGCCGTCCGCCGGGCGGCGGCCACGACCTGGTCGTACCCGCGGGCGATGCGCTCCTCCCCCACGCGCAACCGCTCCTCGTCGAAGACGTGGGGCTCGTAGTCGACCTCGCCGCGCGGCACGTCGTTCTCCATCTGCGTGCGCATGCGGCAGTACGCCGACCTGAGCTCGTCCGGGCAGCGCCGACCCCAGGTGATGACCTCCCAGCTGTCCGCCATCGGAATGTCGGGCGGCGTCGCGGGGAGGTCGAGGAGCAGGTGGTCCTCGACGTGCACGCTGCGCAGGCCGAGGGCTGAGGCGAACGCGTACGCCGCGGCCGCCTCCGGCTGCGTGCCGACGGGCACGTGCGCCTCTCCCACGACCGTCGTCCGCCCGTCGGCCAGGAGCCGCCGTGAGGCTGCGTCGTACAGCGCACGGCCGATGCCGAGCCGCTGCCGGGCAGGGTGCACCGAGATCTCGAGGTCGGCCAGGTGCAGGTTGTCGCCGACCGAGCAGCCGAGGTCGGCCGTGCCCACGATCCGACCGTCCGCGCGCGCGGCGAGCAGCACGTGCCGGAAGTAGGGATTGGGGTCGCGGAGCATGGTGAGCACGTGGTACGAGCGCAGCAGGGGGCGGCTGCGGTGGCCGCGCATGGCGGCCTGCTCGCCCTCCCAGTACTCCCGGAGGGCGACGTCGTCGTGCACGTCGAGCTCGGTGATCTCGACCGGGATCTCCGCGTGGGGCTCGACCATGGCGACCACCCAACCCGACCCGGGTCTGTCGGGCCAGCGCATTTGGCGGCATGCTCGGGCCATGGACATGCCACCACCGCTGGAACCGCTTCCCGAGGACTGGACCCGTGCCCTGGCCGTCGTCGCGCACCCCGACGACATGGAGTTCGGCTCCGCCGCGGCCGTCGCCCGCTGGACCGCCCAGGGCAAGGAGGTCGTGTACTGCATGGTGACCTCGGGCGAAGCCGGCATCGACTCGATGGAGCCGGAGGAGTGCCGACGGGTGCGCGAGGCCGAGGAGATCGAGTCGGCCCGGATCGTCGGCGTCTCCCAGGTCGAGTTCCTGCACCAGCCCGACGGGATCCTGGAGTACGGCGTGCCGTTGCGGCGCGAGATCGCCGCGGTGGTGCGCAAGCACCGACCCGAGATCGTCATCACCGGGAACTTCCACAAGACGTTCGGGGGCCGCAACCTCAACCAGGCGGACCACATCGCCACCGGTCACGCCGTGCTCGACGCAGTCCGCGACGCCGGCAACCGATGGGTCTTCTCCGAGCAGCTCGTCGACGGTGTCGAGCCGTGGGGCGGGGTCCAGGCGGTCTGGGTCGGTGGTTCGCCCGAGGCCGAGCACGGCGTCGACACGACGGACACCTTCGACCTGGGCGTGGAGTCGCTGGCCGCGCACGCGGCGTACATCGACGGACTGGGCTGGGAGGGCTGGGACCCCCGCGAGTTCCTCGAGGGCTTCGGCCGGCAGACGGGGCAGCGCTTGGGCGTGACCTTCGCGACGGCGTTCCAGGTGTACCCGATGGGCTGGGGCGACTGATGGCCTACCTCACCAGCGACCCGGCGATCTCGCTGGACGGCTACCTCGCCGGGCCGGGCCAGGACCTCGAGCACCCACTCGGGATCGGTGGTGAGGGCCTGCACAGGTGGCACTGGGAGGAGGCCGACGAGAACGCCGCCGAGATCGAGGCGATCTGCACGGCGGGTGCCTACATCATGGGACGCAACATGTTCAGCCCCGGCCGCGGCGAGTGGGACCCGGACTGGAAGGGCTGGTGGGGTGACGACCCGCCGTACCATCGGCCGGTGTTCGTGCTGACCCACCACGAGCGCGAGCCCGTCGAGATGCAGGGCGGCACGACTTTCGACTTCGTCACCGGTGGGATCGAGGAGGCCCTGCGCAGGGCGGTCGCAGCAGCCGGTGACGGCACCATCTCCGTCGCGGGCGGCGCCTCGACGATCAACCAGTTCCTGCGGGCCGGACACATCGACGAGCTGCGGCTCCACGTCGCACCGATCGTGCTCGGATCGGGTGAGGCGCTGTTCCGGGACCTGAAGGGACTCTCGTTCGAGATCGCGTCGTCCCGCTCGACGTCACTGGTGACTCACGTGACGCTGCGACGGGTGCGCGGCTGAATCCACGCTGGGGCGTCGATCAGCGGTGGCGACGTGTGTGCGGGGAGTCGATGTGCGAGTCGCGCCTCCCCCGGCCGTCGTCGTTCCAGCTCTGCCCGGTCCCCTGCTGGTCGAAGAAGTGGTCCAACTGGCTGCCGAACCGGCCGGCGTCGGCGCCCCGGCCCCGCGTGAGCTGCCGGAACATCGCCGACCTGACGAAGCCGCCGCCGATGCCGAGGATCATCAGGCCGACCAGGATGTAAACGATCATCGCTGCCTCCCGGCACACGACGGATGGGTGGCTCCAGGGTAGCCAGGATCGGCCCCCGTGGCGACGCCCGGACTGCGATGTCGCCGTTACCCGGGCTCGAGGCTCCGGGTGCGGAGTCGTAGGGCGTTGCCGATGACGCTGACCGAGGACAACGCCATGGCGGCGGCCGCGATGATGGGCGAGAGGAGCACGCCGAAGAACGGGTAGAGGACTCCGGCAGCGACAGGGATGCCCGCGACGTTGTAGATGAAGGCGAACACGAGGTTCTGGCGGATGTTCGACATGGTCGTCGCCGACAGGTGCCGGGCCCTCGCGATTCCGGTGAGGTCGCCGGTCAGCAGGGTCACGCCGGCGGCCTCCATCGCGACATCGGTTCCCGAGCCCATGGCCAGCCCCACGTCCGCGGCCGCGAGCGCCGGCGCGTCGTTGACCCCGTCGCCGGCCATCGCCACCACGCGCCCCTCGGCGCGGAGCCGTCGGACGACGTCGGCCTTGTGGTCGGGCAGCACCTCGGCCTCGACCTCGTCGATGCCCAGGTCTCGGGCCACGGCTTCGGCGGTGACCCGATTGTCACCGGTGAGCATGACCACGGCGATGCCCTCGGCGTGGAGTGTCCGGACCGCTTCGGGGGTGCTGGCCTTGATCGGGTCGGCGATGGCCAGGACGCCCGCGACCTGACCGTCGATGCCGATGAACACGGCTGTGGCGCCGTCCGCCCGCAGCTCGTCGGCGTGCTCCGCCCAGGGCGTCGGATCCATGCCGCGACTGCGCAGGAAGTCCGCGCCACCCAGGGTCACGGTGTGCGACTCGATGACGCCGACGACGCCGCGGCCGACAGGTGAGTCGAAGTCGCCCACCCCGGGGATCGGGATCCCACGGGCGTCAGCGGCAGCCACGATGGCCTGGGCGAGGGGGTGCTCGGAGGCGCGCTCGACACCCGCCGCGAGCCGCAGCAGCTCCGACTCGTCGAAGCCGTGCCTGGTGTCGGCGTACGAGACGATCTCTGTGACGGAGGGTCTCCCCTCCGTCAACGTGCCGGTCTTGTCCACCACGAGGGTGTCGACCTTCTCCAGTCGTTCGAGCGCCTCGGCGTTCTTGATCAGGACGCCCATCTGTGCGCCGCGGCCGACACCCACCATGATCGACATCGGTGTGGCGAGTCCGAGCGCGCACGGGCACGCGATGATGAGGACGGCGACCGCCACGATCAGCGCGTGCGCCAGCCGAGGGTCGGGGCCGAACAGGCCCCAGACGAGGAATGCGACGACGGCGACGCCGATGACCGCCGGCACGAAGACGGCCGCCACCCGGTCGGCCATCCGCTGGATGGGTGCACGGGAGCGTTGCGCCTCTGCGACCATCGCGACGATGCGGGCCAGCATCGTCTCCCGGCCGATCTTCTCGGCGACGATGATCAGGGACCCGGTCGCGTTGATAGTGCCGCCGATGACCGTGTCTGCGCCGGACTTGGTGACGGGCATCGACTCACCGGTCACGAGGGACTCGTCGACCGACGAACGGCCCTCCTCCACGGTCCCGTCGACCGGGACCTTCTCGCCGGGCCTGACCCGGAGCCGGTCGCCGATCCGGACGTCCTCGAGAGCCACCTCGGCCTCGGAGCCGTCGTCGCTGATGCGGCGGGCGGTCTTCGGGCTGAGGTCGAGCAGGGCGCGGATGGCCCCGGAGGTCTGCTCACGTGCGCGCAGCTCGAGGACCTGGCCGAGCAGGACGAGGACGGTGATGACCGCCGCGGCCTCGAAGTAGACGTCGACCGTGCCACCGCCCGTCCCCTCGCCCATGCCTTCGCGGAAGGCGTCGGGGAAGATGCCCGGGGCGCCCGTCGCGACGACGGAGTAGAGCCAGGCGACGCCCGTGCCCATGGCGATCAGGGTGAACATGTTCAGGTTGCGCGTCCTGACCGATGCCCAGCCGCGGACGAAGAAGGGCCAGCCGGCCCACAGCACCACCGGTGTCGCGAGGACCAGCTGGGTCCAGTTCGTGGCGGTCGGCGAGATGAGATCACTCAAGCGGTCCACCAGGTGGACGCCCATCTCGAGGACGAACACCGGCACCGCCAGCACGAGACCGATCCAGAACCGGCGGGTCATGTCGAGCAGCTCGGCGCTCGGGCCGGCGTCGGCGGTGACCAGGACCGGTTCGAGCGCCATGCCACAGATCGGGCACGAGCCCGGGCCCGGCTGTCGGATCTCCGGATGCATCGGGCACGTGTACTCCGCCACCTCGCCGTGCGAGGCCGCGGGGTCGCCACCGGTCCGGGTCGGGTCGCGGTCGACGGGCCGGGTCGTGGCGTAGGCGTCCGGGTCGCCCTGGAAGGCGGTTCGGCATCCGGCGGAGCAGAAGGAGAAGGTCTCGCCCTGGTGGGCGACCGTGTGCTCGGTCCGTGCCGGGTCCACGTCCATGCCGCACACCGGGTCCGTCACCGTGTGCGCGGATCCGGAGGGGTGGTGGTGGTGAGTGTTCGTGTCCATCGTGGGGACAGAGTACCCCCTAGGGGTACCCACACCGAAGGTGGGACCGAGTCTTGTCGAGGTCGACCCGGTCCCGGGCGGGGCTCAGCGCCGGCTGTGGCCGCGCCCCGCCAGGCGATCGCCCGCCACTCGGATCACCGGGTCGAGGCGGAGTCGCCGTGGTGGTGCGACCAGCTCAGCGCGCCGTCGTAGACAGCCGAGAGCCAGGCCAGGGCCACAGCAGCGACCAGCAGACCGAAGTCACGCAGGGCGATGTCGTAGAAACCGGAGAAGGTCAGCAGGTTGATGATGATGCCGGCCAGCCACAGCGCGACGACGTAGCTGGCGTAGCGCGGCTTGAGCGCCACCAGGATGCCGGCGAGGATCTCCACAGCACCCACGACGTACATCGCGGTCTGCGCCGAGAACGGCAGCACGTCCACGATCCAGGGTGCCAGGTAGCCCGGCCAGTCGGCGTTGAGCACCTTGGCGAACTTGTCGATCCCCATCCACAGCGGGAGAACCACGAAGCCGATCCGGAGCAGCCAGAACGCGGCGTACGCGGGATCGTGGCGGGCATGGGCGAGCATCCCCGAGAACGAGGATGCAGTAGAGGCGTTGTGCGGGGTGATGGTGTCAGTCATCGGAAGACTCCTTCTATCAATCAGTTCTCTATCTTTTAGAATGCACCCGCGACGCCCTCTCGTCAAGAGTCATTGGTGTTAGAATGGAGACGTGCCCACGGGTGACGAGCAGCGCCGAGATGCGATCGCCGACCTGAGCACGCTGGCGGATCGGGTTCGACGCAGGCTGTACGAGTACGTCGCCGCCCAGGACGGCCCCGTGCGCCGTGACGATGCCGCCACGGCGATCGGCATCAGCCGCACCCTGGCGGCCTACCACCTCGACCGGCTGGCCCAGGCGGGCCTGTTGACCACGGGGTACGCCCGACCCGCCGGTCGTGGCGGCCCGGGCGCCGGGCGTCCCGCCAAGCAGTACGAGCGGGTCCGGCACGAGGTCAGCGTCAGTGTTCCTCCGCGCAACTACGTGTTGCTGGCCCGGCTGCTGGCCGGCGCGGCGGCGGCCGATGACACCGGGCAGCTGCGGCTGGCGTTGATCGCGGCTGCCGAGGACGAGGGTCGGGACATCGCCGAGCGGAGCACGGACCTGTTGTCCCCTCTCGTCCGCGACGGCTATGAGCCGTGCGTGGTCGAGGACGAACGGATCGAGCTGCGCAACTGTCCCTTCCACGCCGTGGCCGAGCAGCAGACCGACCTGGTGTGCTCCCTCAACCAGGCGCTGGTGCGCGGCCTGTTGGCCGGCCGCGGCGAAGATCCCGGTCGGGCCGAGCTCGCCCCTTCGGCGAGCCGGTGCTGTGTGGTCATCCACGCGGATGCGGCGTCGACGTACGACCCGCGGGTCGGCGGCATGACGGCCGACCCGATGGGGGTCGATGTCCCCCGGAGTCTCGAACAGCACGACTCCAGCTGGATCGATCGCCTGCTGTGAACGCCGCGAACTCCTCCGATCTGCCGCCGACAGCGGCTGAGCCCCCCGGCGCGAGCCCGCGGCCGTTGGGGCGCACTCGCCGTTCCTCGTTGTACGCGCGGGTCGTCGCGACGAACGCGTCGATCCTGCTGGTGGGGCTGCTACTGCTGTTGTGGACCCCGGTGACGGTGTCGGCACCCGTCTCGGTGCGACAGATCATCGTGCTGGTCGCCGCCACGGTCGTTCTCGGATTCGCGGACGCAGCGCTGCTCAGGTTCAGCTTCACCGGACTCGTGGCACTGGTGCATCGAATGGAGACGCTGGACCTGCTGCGGTCCCGTGACCGGCTGCCGGAGATGGGCGGCGCGGAGACACGCGCGCTCATCGGGGGGTTCAACACCATGCTCGATCGGCTCGAGGCCGAGCGCCGGGCCAGCACTCGTCGGACCGTCGCCACGCTGGAGGGCGAACGGCAGCGCCTCAGCCGCGAGCTGCACGACGAGGTCGGTCAGCGGTTGACCGGCATCCTGCTGCAGCTGGACCGGATCCACGACGAGGCACCCGACCCGACACGGTCTCGCATCGTCGCGGTCCAGGACGAAGCCCGGGCAGTGCTGGACGAGGTCGGGGCACTGGCATGGCGGATACGCCCGGCGATCCTGGACGACCTCGGCCTGCTCAGTGCCCTGACCTCGCTCACCACCTCGCTCGGAGGCCACGGTGCCGCGCGGATCGAGAGCGCGCTCCCGCCGCGACTGCCCCCCATGAGCGAGGAGGTGGAGCTGGCCATCTATCGCATCGCCCAGGAGGCGCTCACGAACGCGGTGCGCCATGCCGGTGCGACCACCATCACCCTCGGGGTGCGCCTGGCCGAGAACGACCTCGTCCTGCACGTCGCCGATGACGGGCATGCACCGCCGGGAGTCCGTGCCGATGGTTCCGGGTTGCGTGGCATGCACGAGCGCGCGCTCCTGATCGGCGCCCTGCTGGACATCCGGACCACCCTCCCCCACGGACTGCGCATCGAGCTCACCACCCCCACGGCCCGGCTCGGGGGGTGACGTGTGTCGACAGCGTCTGTGGTTCGCATCCTCGTCGCCGACGACTTCTCCGTCGTCCGCGAGGGTGTCAAGGCGCTGCTCGAACGACAGGCCGACCTGCGCGTCACCGCGTTCGCGGTCGACGGGATGGAGGCGGTGGAGAAGGCGACGACGACGCCTGTGGACCTCGCGATCCTGGACGTCGCGATGCCCAAGCTCACCGGTCTGCAGGCGGTGCGCGAGATCGTCCGCCGGCGACCGGACCTACCGGTCCTGTTGTTGTCGATGCACGCCGGCGAACAGTACTTCTTCCAAGCCATCGCTGCAGGCGCGGCCGGCTACGTGCTCAAGCGACAAGCAGACCTCGACCTCGTCGCAGCCTGCCGTGCCGCCCTGCGCGGCGAACCGTTCATCTACCCGGCCGCACTCGGCGAGCTGATGCGTGGCTACCTCGAGCGAGTCGAGCACGGCGAGCAGGCCGGCTTCGGCCCACTGACCCGGCGGGAGAACGAAGTGGTCAAGCTGATCGCGGAAGGCCACACCACGCATGAGATCGCCGAGCTGCTGACGATCAGCGCCAAGACCGTGGAGCGGCACCGTACGAACCTCCTCGGCAAGCTCGGCATGCGCGATCGGGTCGAGGTGACCCGCTACGCGATCCGTGCCGGGCTGATCGAGCCCTGACGCCCGCCGATCCGGCGCCACGGAAATGGGGTCCAGCCCGGATGGACCCGCCCACGTGCTCGGGCAAGGATTCGGGTATGTCACGACGGGTGTCATCGGTTTCGGAGCGTGCCGTCACCGCCGGACCTGCGGCGGTCGATGCGCTGTTCACCGTGTCCGCTGTCACCGAGGGCCCAGGCATGGGCTGGGTCCGGGCGACCGGGAAGCTGACGGACGCCGCAGCCGCCACCCGCCTGGCCGACGTCATGAGGGATCAGCGCGCGACCGGATGCCACGTCGTGTGCCTGGACCTCTCCGAGCTGTCGATGCTCGATCGCGTCGGTCTCGACGTGGTCGTCGACGCCCACCACCAGATGGTGGGCGCCGGCGGCGCCTTGGTCGTGACCGGTGTCGCGCCGCGGATCGCGAGGCTGCTCGAACTGATGGAGCTGGACCGGACCCTGTGTGCGTTCGTCCGGCCCGACGACGTACCCAGGGCCAGCCCAGCACCACCACCCAGCACGCACTCAACAGGGGAGGACAGCCGGTGAGCGACCACACCGAGACCGAGGGCTTGTGCATCGCGCACCTGATCGCCAACGCCGCGACCGTCGCCTCCGTCGCCGCGCTGCAATCAGCGCTGGCGCAGCACACGCAGCAATCCGCGGCGACAAGGCCGGTCGGCGCGACCACGTCGAACGATGCAGCGGGTCGAACCACATGACCTACCTCCCCGCCGAGCCGTCGTCCGTGCCCGACCTGATGGCCGAGCTGATCCGGGTCAAGACAGCGATCCGCCGAACCCGCAGCCTGAACTCGGCGGGAGGCGATCCGGCCACCGCAGGGAACCTTCTCCGGCTGTACGCTCGCGAGCGCCTCGTGGTGCTCCACCTGCGCTGCCGCCAACGACAATGGCGCGCCGAGACCGGCGTCTCCGTGGTCGACCTCAGCGGTCGGGGACGCAGATGACGACACACCGCGCCGACCCCGTCGCTCGGGCCGAGGGCGTCATGACCGACGCCGAGCGCTCTGCACTTCGCGACCATCTCGAGGCGGACATCCGACGTCTGCGTCGTACCGTCACCGGCGCTGCCGCGGAGCAGGAGAGGCGTGCCCGCGAGCATGAGGACGGGCGGGGTGACGAGTCCGACATCAGCGCCTACCGGTCCGGCATCGGTCAGGACGTATCGCTCGCGGAGCATGCCGCCATGCTCCTGGCCCGCAACGAACATGCGCTGGGTCGACTCGCAGACGGCAGTTACGAGCAGTGCGAGAACTGCGGCCATCAGATCGGCACCCAGCGGCTGCTGGCGCTGCCCCGAGCGACTCTGTGCATGGGGTGCCAACGCGGCTGCGACGCGCCCACGGGGCCGACCCGCGGGACTCGGCGTCCACGCAGGACTCAGTCTCTTCGCAGCGTCTAGGACGCCCTTCGGAACGGTGGCTCCCCCGGTTGGACTCGAACCAACAACCCTCCGTTGCCGCCTCGTGTGGCACGAGCCATAGACGGCTCTGGACGGCTGGCGCCGATAATGTGGCTCTGACCTGGGCGAATACTCGATTTCGCTACTTGGCATCCAGGATCGTTGACGACCGTCTGCGAGGGTTTTTGGCCTGTTTTTGGACACCTTCGAGTCGTCCGGGGGGTCTGGGTCCCAGCTGCGTCTCGCGCCGCCCGAGCCCACCTCC
>Ga0070683_100006200_pt1 | contig 10025 bp, 11 predicted proteins | sample KBSC713LmetaG_FD_64662 | JGI IMG/M metagenome (GOLD analysis project Ga0070683, IMG submission 64662) | Corn rhizosphere microbial communities from Kellogg Biological Station, Michigan, USA - KBS C7.1-3L metaG | ecosystem: Host-associated > Plants > Roots > Rhizosphere ... | reverse complement strand
CCAGCTGGCCGCCGCGAACAGGGTCATCGCGAAGCCCAGCAGGCTCGCGTGACCGCCGCGGCCAAGGGCCAGGATCCCGATGCCGGCCGATCGCGGTGAACAGCACGCCGAACTTCAGGACGCGAGCCGCGAGCACACCGCATGCGGGCGCTCCACCCGGCACGCTTGCCGGCTGGCCGGGTTCGAGCCGGACATCCGGCACCGAGCAATCGACTTCGTGCTCACACTGGACCTGGTGGCGGCCGGGCTGGGTGCCGCGTTGGCGCCGGTCATGGCGCTCCGCCAGGTGCCGGACAACGTCCTGGTACGACCGCTGCGTGACCCGGTGACCGAGCGGCGCGTGTTCGCGGTCACCCGGCCCCGCGGCGACGGTCCACTACGTCCGGCTGTCGGCGCGCTGCTCGCCGACCTCACCGAACCATTCGCGGCCATGATGGACGCATTCCAGAAATGACGGTACCGGCGGTTGCTCCGCGTCTGTAGCGTGGCCGCATGGAAGCCATTGTCGTGGGCGCCGGTCAGGCCGGCGTCGCCACGAGTCAAGCGCTCGCCCAGCGGGGCGTCGACCACGTCGTCCTCGAACGGGGACTGATCGGCGACACGTGGCGCACGCGCCGGTGGGACACCTTCCGGATGGTGACGCTCAACTGGATGAACGCGCTGCCGGGCCAGTCGGTGGACGCGCCGGACGCGTTTGCGACAGCGCCGGACTTCGCCGATGGCCTCGCCGCATACGTGCGGTCCAACGGTCTTCCGGTGCACGAGAACGCACCGGTCGTGTCGGCGCGCCCCGGACCCCACGGGTTCACTGTGGATACCGCGGATGCGACGTACCGCGCCCGTTCGATCGTCGTGGCGAGCGGCTTCCAGTGGCACCCGCGCCTCCCCGACGGCGCCGCCACACTGCCGGGCGCCGTGTTCGGCCTGCACTCCTCCGCCTACCGGGGGCCTGCGCAGCTTCCCGATGGCGCCGTCGTCGTGGTGGGGACGGCCCAGTCCGGCATGCAGATCGCACTGGATCTCGCCCGCGCGGGCCGACGGGTCTTCGTGTGTACGAGCCGGACCCGTCGCCTGCCGCGGCGCCACCGCGGGCAGGACTCGTTCCGGTGGTGGAAGACCATCGGCATCCTCGACCAGAGGCCGGCTGATCTGGCCGACCCGGCGGTGATGCGGCTCCCCCAGCCGGTGTTGTCGGGCGCCGAGGGCGGCCGGAGCATCAGCTACCACCAGCTCGCTCGCGAAGGTGTCACGCTGCTGGGTCGGCTGCTGCACGTCGACCGGGGAACGCTCGTCCTCGCCGAAGACCGTGACCAGAACGTCGCCTACGCCGAGACGGCGGCCGCGGCGTTCCGGCGTGAGATCGACACGTACATCGAGACGCAGGGGCTCACGGCGCCCGCTTCGGAGCCGGATCCGGCCGACGACACGCATGCGCTGCCACCGGCGCCGCCGACACTCGACCTCGCCGGACATGGTGTCGGCACGGTGCTGTGGTGCACCGGATACGTGCCGCACATGCCGTGGCTCACCGTTCCCGAGACCCACCCGGGAATCCAGGTCATCGGCCGTCCCTGGCTGACCCACCGGGCATCGGGCATCTTGCACGGCATGCCGGTCGACGCCGCGCGTGTCGCCCAGGCGATGGCCGGCGGCGGCCGAACGATGCCGGCCGCCGCGGATCGGTGATTCACGGGGTGACGGTGCGACCAAGGAACGCCATGAGCTCCTGCGTGGCGGTGGCGTTGGCGGGGACCGGCGCCTCCGGCTTGAACAGGCTGCTGTCCTCGGCGGCCCGGAGGTCCGGCACGTAGGCGTGCGAGACCGCGGAGGCGTGCGCCAGCAGTTCCGCGGGGACCTCGAGCGCGGTCTGGCCGGTGGCCGTCGCGATGTCCCAGCCGTGGACGACGGTCGCGAACGCCGAGATGGACAGCATTTCCCGGGCCGGTAGCACGCCAAGAATGGTGGTGAGTTTGCGCTCCGGATCGTCCAGATCCGCCCAGGCCGACTGCGATCGGGCGGTCGCCCGCCGCGCGGCACCGACCGGATCGGCGCCGACGCGGTCGTCGCCGGAGAACATCTGTTCCGGGGTGGGCGCCGCCTGGCCATCCACTGTGGACGCGAAGATCTCGATGCCCGTCAACGTGTGGCTCAGTAGCGCGCGGACGTCCCAGCCGGCACAGGGCGTGGGACGACGAAGGTCACCGGGCGTGAGCGACTCGACAAGCTCGACGAGTCGACGCTCGGCGTCGACGAGAATGGGGTAAGTAGTCACAATTGGCAAGCTAGTAATTGGCACGGGTGCACCGGTAGCCACCGCCCATCGCTCGCGTCCCTACCGCGTCGGGGTGACGTCGCTCATCAACCGTGACCTCATCGGTCGCGCGTTCGAGGCGGCGAATGTCATCGCGCCGGGCCACGGTGTGGTGTTGCGGGCCGCCGGCCTCACCGACCTGCACCTCGCGTTGGCCGACGCCGAGTTGGACCTGCTGCTCATCCCGGCCATCGGCGCCGGCCACGACGTCGAGCGGGCCACCGTGGGACAGGAACCGATGGCGTTCATCCCGGGGACGTCCGCAGATCCGATCGAGTTGCGCGACACAACCGACGATCCGTTGATCCTGCCGACCGATGCGTGCGGGCTCGCGCCGTACACGCGGAGGGTCTTTGCCGAAAGCAATGTGACGTTCGTGCCCTATGCGGGCCAGGCGCACGACTGCCGGGTCATCCAGGACTGGGTCGAGCTGGGGCTCGGGTCGGCGATGCTGCCGCGCTCGAAGGTGGACGATCAGGCGCGCGCACGGCCGGTCCACGTCGATGACACGCCGCTCACCATCGGCTACGAGGTGTGCTGGCGGGCATCGTCCCCGGTGCGCGCCGAGGTCGCGCACATCGCGGCCATCCTGGCCAATCCGCTGCACGCGTCGCTCGAGTCGATCAGCCGGGCAACTCCACCGTCGTGGTGACGCGCACGAGGGCCGGGAATCGCGGCGTCGAACCGAAGCCGAATCGCACCGGCGGATCGATGTCGGCCAGGCCACCGAGGCTCATGCCGTCAAGCTCGACGGTCGCCGCGGTGATCCGGTGCAGGTCCTGCACGGCATACCACTCACGGCGGCCGTTGCCGGCGGAGCCGTAGGTTCGCACGTCCCGCAGAATCAGCCACGCCGGCAGGTTGATGAGCCGGACCCACGGCCGCCACCGAGCGAGCGCCGGCGGGACCGTCCGCAGCAGCCGTCCCAGCGCGCCGCGTCCGCCCGTCGTGAACCGGAGGACGAGCGGCCCGGCGGTGACTGTCCACTGTGGGCCTTCGCGTTGAACGTCGATCGGCACAGTGCTTGCGTCCTCGAACGCGTAGGTATCGGCGACGAAGCGGCCGAGTTCTGCGCTCCCGGCCAGCAGCCGGCGGTGGCCGTCGGCCCGCTCGACCATGATGTCGGTGGCGGCCCCGAACGGAGAACACGGCCAGTGCCCCAGCACGATGCGCGTTCCGCTGGTCGTGCCGACTCCGGCGATCCAGCCGTCGAAGCGGGCTCGGGTCACCGCGTTCTGGGCCCTCGGATCAGGCCCGGCCGTACCGGTGTTACGGTGCCCGGTTTTGGGCCGAGGAGCGTCAGGTCGCCGCGGGCCAGCGCGAACAGGCTCGGCAGTTCATCGAGTCGGGTGCGGCGCAACACGCGGCTAAGTGCGGTGACCGTCCGCGGCCGGTCGCAGACAATCCGGGCGCGGAGCCGGTGGAGCGCAGGTTGCGTCGCAAGGGTGAGCCGCACCGGCGTCATGACGGCGCTCCGGCCAACCGGGGGCTGGAGACTCTCGCCAGCCGGGGGCTGGTGGCTCTCGCCAGCCGCGGGCTGGTGACTCCCGCCAGCCGCGGGCTGGTGGCAAACAGTCGCAGCAGCCGCGTGCACTCGGTCTTCGCCGCTTCGAATCCGGCGCCGGTGACCTGATAGCGCCGCCGTCGGGGATCCTCGCCCGGCGCGAGCGCAACTTCGGCGATGAGGCCGCGATCGAGGAGCCCGCGGATGGCGCGGTACAGCGACGTGGTGGCAACGTCGGGGTCGTGTTCGGCGCGGACGGCTTGCAACAGTTGATAGCCGTGGGTGCCGTCCGGCCAGCTCGACAACGTCACCAGGATGATGAGATCAAGCGGGCCGAGCACACGCCTGACGGTACGCCGACTATTACCAGATTGGCCATAGACGCCGTGCCACCAGCCACTGAAGCCCTGGCCGAACGCGGCTATCCTGTCGGGGTGGGGCAGCGGCACAGCGCCGAGCGTCTGGTCGTGGGTGTGCAGGAGGCGCTGGGCTGGTGGGACCGAGATCCGATCCGCGCGGCCCGTGAGCTGGACACACTGCTGCGGGTGGCGGACCCGCAAGCGGTGATGCTTCTCGAGGGCGTCTACCGGGGCCGGCGCCGTTCGCTCGCGCCACTGCTGGGCGCGGACGTCGACACGCTGGCCGCCGAGTTCGGCCGCTACGCGGCCGCGGTTGCGGCGTTGCTGACGTTCGATCGATCCGGATACCTGCGTGAAGCCGGGGTGCGTTTGCTGGCCGGCGGTGACGAACGGTTCGCGCTGCCGTTCCTGCTGTTGCGCCTCAACGACCCGGTCGAGCCGGTTCGGGATCGCGCCGCCGCCGCGGTCAACGCGCGGCTCGGCGTCGGCCATGCGCACTTGCTGGTCCGACTGCTGCCGTTGCTGGAGAAGCTGAGCGCCCGGCGGCGGGCCGGTCCGCTGGTGCGGAAGATCGGCAATCTGCTGATCTCCGGCGACCCGGCCGGGCGGGCCGCACTGTGGGCGGGCGCCCGCGGCGACGAGGTCGCGGTGCGAGCAAGCTCGCTACGCCTGCTGGCCAGCCTCGATCCGGCCGGCGCGGTCGAGCACGCCATCGGCACCGGCGACCCCTCCCTGCGCCGCTGGGCCGCCGGTGTGGCTACCGCTCCCGGCCTCGACGCGGCCCTGCAGCGGCGGTTGCTCCCACTGCTGGAGCGCGACACCAACGCTCGCATCCGCTGGCGTGCGCTCCGCGCCCGCGCCCGCCACCTTGACAGCGAACCGTACCTGCGCCGCGCGCTGCTCGACCCGGACGCCCGCGTGCGCTACCTGGCTCGCGCGGGCCTCCGCGCCCGTGGTCACACCGGCTCCGTCGACGTGTACCGCGCCACCCTCGCCAACGCAGACACCGGCCCGGACACTCTCGTCGGCGCGCTGGCCGGACTCGCCGACATGGGCACTCCCGCCGACACGACCCGGCTGCTCACCTTCCTCGAGCACCCGAACACCCGGGTGCGCGGCGAAGCCTGGCGGGCCCTGGCCAACATCGACCCACCCGCCTTCCGCGACCGCATCGACCGGCTCCGCGCCGACCCCAGCAGCAAAGTTCGCCGCCAACTTCAGGAGTGACATGTCGTCTACGGTAGGGCTGCTGTCGGGCCCGACGCCGGTGCAAGATGCGGATCGGCTCGGCGCGGCGATCGGTCTGCGACCCGGCAGATTGTGGATCAAGCGCGACGATCTGACCCCGCTCGCCGGTGGTGGCAACAAGGTCCGCAAGCTCGACCACCTGTGTGCCGCGGCGCTCGACGCCGGCGCCGATGTCCTCGTCACCGGCGGGGGCGCCCAAAGTAACCACGTGCGGCTCACCGCGGCGGCCGGCCGCCGGCTCGGACTCGACGTGGTGGCCGTGTTCTCCGGCGAGGCGCCACCGAACGCCTCCGGCAATATCGTCATCGATGCGCTCTTCGGTCTCACCATGATTTGGACCGGTAAGAGCACCTTCCCGGATCTGGAGGCGGAGATCGCGAACGTCAGCAACCGGTTGGCGGCGAGCGGGCGGCGCCCGTACCAGATTCCGATTGGCGGTGCCGACCCGGTGGGTTCGCAAGGCTATGTGGTCGCGGCCGCGGAACTTCAGGCGCAGGTGCCCGAGTTCGACCTGGCGGTCGTTCCGGCCGGCAGCGGCGGAACCCACGCCGGGCTGGTCGCTGGATTTGGTGACCACGAAAGGGTGCTCGGCGTCAACGTCGGCGCTTTCCAAGACGTGGCTGAGCGGGTCGCTCGCCTCGCGGACCAGACGGCGACGCTCGCCGGTCGACCGAACCCGTCCGGGTCGGCGCAGGTCGACGAGCGATATATGGCAGCCGGTTATGGTGCCGAGGTCGAAGCCGTTCGGGCGGCAATGCGGCTGGCCGCACGGACCGAAGGCCTCGTGCTCGATCCGATCTATACCGGAAAAGCGCTGGCCGCACTTGTGGCCGGGATTTCGGAAGGATCTATTGACGCCCGTATGCGAATCATTTTCGTGCACTGCGGCGGCGCATATGGTTTGCTCAGCACCCGGTACTCGAATTGGATAGCCGACTGGACGCCATCGTGAATTAGCCGATCATCGGATGCTGACAATGATCCCCGTTTCCCTATTCTTTTCGTCCGTGACCACAGTTGACGCGGCTCGGGAATGGTTTGTCGGTCAGCCTGGCGATTGGGACGAATACCGTGGCCGGATCACCTATCCGACCCGGAGCCAGGTGCTCGAACTGGCCGTCCAGATCGCCCGTCCGGTGTCCGGACACATCATGGAGTTCGGGGTCTATCAGGGCTATTCCACGAGGATCATTCGTGATGAGCTGTGGCGCGCGAAAATTTGGGATCGCCGGCAACGCGGAAAGCGGATCTACGCGTGCGACTCATTTGAAGGCCTGCCCGAGACGTATGAACGCCTCCCGGCCGGAAACTTCGCCACGCCAGTGCCCAAGTTGCGTCGGGTACGGATCGTCAGGGGATTCTTCGACGCATCGCTCACCCCCGAGCTGGCCGCCGAGGTCGGCCGGGTGAGCTTGGCGCACCTGGACGCCGACCTCTACAGCTCGACGTCGTGCGTCCTGAATTGGCTCACTCCGCTGCTGGCCCCAGGCAGCCTCCTGCTGTTCGACGAGTTCTACGGGGAGGATCCCGCCGAGGCGCGCGCCTTCAGCGAGTGGCTGGAGGAGACCGGGACGCGAGTGGCCATGCTGGCTCTGTTCGGCCGGGAGCCCAGTGGCCAGGGCGCGACCGGCGACCGCCGGGCGTTGTTCCAGGTGGTGGCCGACCGGCCGATCAGCAAGGCGGCGCCGCTTCTGCCGGTCCGCCTGCGCCGCCGGCTGAGCGCCAACTGGTAGTCACTTGGCCGGCAGCGAGCGGGCGTAGCGGACGCCCCGGGACACCCACGATTTCAGCTGGCGCTTCGTCGTCAGGCCCGTCGGATCGATGCGTAGCCAGCCGTCCATTTCCCGACCTCGCATGACAAACCGGCCGGCCTCGGGCCGCTCAACGAGCGACGAGGTTTCCGCCGGGTCGACCCGCAACAGCAGGCCGCCTTGGCCGCTGGCGCTCACTGCCATGTTGCCGTTGATCAGAAATGCCAGACCGCCGAACATCCGCTTCTCCGTCAGACCCGCCTCGTCCTGCACGATCTCCCGGATGCGGTCGGCGAGGATCTCGTCATAAGCCACGACGACAGTGTCGCACCGCGTCCGTCACCACCGCCGCAGGTCGAGCGCCTCGTGCGCGCAGCCAGGCGAGGGGTGCGGTGGCTGATCCGCGACAGGATCCGGGCAGCGTCCTCCGGCCAGATCAGCCACTCTCGCGTCCGCCAGTCCGGCTCCCTCACCCGCCGCTCCGCAAGTCGACCGCGGTGAGCCGCAGTTCGCTCGTGTAGCGGCGGCCCTCGGCGTCGACCAGCCACGCGTGGTCCGGACCGGGCAGCATCTCGGAGAACCGGACCTCGCCGCGGCCGACCGCGCGGATCTGTCGCGCGAGCACGGCGACGAGCGCGGGGCTGTCGAAGTCGACGTAGATCGGCTTCGGCTGCTCGCTGACGAGGACGAAGACGCGCCGGGGCATGGCCTGCGCCGACGCCCACGCTCGTGCGGCGTCGTGGAGTCCGTCCGCGCGGTCGGCCCAGGGGATGTCGACCCCCGCGAAGGTCCACATCTCGCGGCGCAGCACCGTCCGGCCGACCGTGATCCGCGGTGAGTGCGGCACCGGCCGATAAGGTTTGTACCCCTCGATGCCGGCCAAGAGGATGTGGTATTCGAAGGCGTGCGCGAGCGGGGCGACGACGGCACCATCGGCGTCGACGATCACCGGCTCCGTCGCCCCGTCCTCGACCCAGAGTTCGGCCAGGGAAAGGCAGCGGTAGCCGTCCGGCATGCCCGTGTCGTCGGCGGTGAGCAGGCAGTTGTCGGCCGGTGTGGCGTAGGCGGCATAGATGCGCCCGCCGCCGCGGGTGAACCGACGGGACACCGGCAGATACAGCCGCGGTTCCCGGTAGTACGCGGCGATGAAGCGCCGAACCTGCTCGGGGTCGGGGTGGCAGGTCAAGAACACGCCCAAGCCGACGGGGACGGCGCCGGGGTGAAAGTCGCCGACGACGACCTGGAACTCGCCGCGGTTGAGCGCATCGACGTCTTCGGCGGCGATCTGCGCATCCGGCCCGTGAAAGACCGCGCGCGGCCAGGCCGGTCGCGCGTCGGCGAAGATCGCCTTCGCCCGCTCGGTCAACCGGTCGAGGTCGCCGTCGAGCAGCTCGCTCCAGCGCCGCTGGAACTCGTCCACGACCGCGTCGAGTCCGTCGAACCGGCTGTGCAGCTCCTGGCGGGTCGACGGGAGCATGAGCCGCGGTGCGGCCCGCACCCAGACCTCGAGCAGCGGCACGCGCGCGCCGCCGCCGTTGGCTCGGGCGCCGCCGGCGGCTCGGGCCTCGCCGAGCGCGTCGAGGACGATCCGGAGGCCGGCCGCCCACACCTCGCCGCAGTACCAGCGCGCCCCGGCCAGCATGGGCACGAGTGCCCGCGCCAGTTCCTCGACGACGGGCGGCCCGAGCGTCAGCGTCAGGTCCCGGCGGCATTCCTCGTAACAGACAGAGCGTCCGGCGTACATCTGGCCGCCTCGGCGATGGGCGGCGAGGCTGGTGAGGGCCTCGAACGTCCGGTCCAGTGCCTCGAGGGCGAGCCCCAACGCGTCCGGATCACCGGCCGCCGCCGCGACGGCGGCCAACGCCGCCTCCAGCTCATCAAGGACGGCGAGGCAGCGACCCCGCACCTCTTGATCGCCGATCGCGTCGAGCTGGGCGCGAAGATCTCGCTCGGGATGGGGCCCGAGCGGAACGCGGAACGCCAGCTGCAGAATGCCCCGCTCCACCAGCCGTTCGATGTCCGTGAGCGATCCGACCTCATGCGCCGGCCGCCCGTCGCAGCGGGCGCACAGCTCTTGATCGGCCGGGTCGAGGCCGGTTGCGAGCGTCGCCGGGTTGCGCCGCGGCGGGATCCAGCGGCGCACGTCGGCATCGGCGGCGAGCGTGTCGGCGACCGCGTCGATGGCCCACACCTCGAAACGCGTCGTCCGCCATGACAGCAGAGCGCGGCCCGGCTCGAGGACGGCACCGGGTCCCTCGTCGGTGAACTGGGCCCAGCCGACCGGTCCGAAGAAGCCGATGGTGTCATTCTTCGCGCAGTACCGCTGCCAGTAGCTGGCCGCCGTTTCGAACCGACGGCGCTGACGGCCGCCCGACGCCGCCGAAGACAGCCGGTCGACCGCGTTGTGCAAGGCTGCCTGATTCTGCCAGGTGAGCGCCTCCCGGAAACGGCGGTCGTCCGCGAGGGCCGGCAGCCGCAGCTCCTCACCGTCACCGAAAAGGTCGAGCCCGTCGACCGGAAACCCGGCCGAGCGCACCGCCGCTTGCCGCCACAGTCCCCACTCACCCGGTTCGAGCGGGATCAGGTCGCTCATGCTGTCACGCTGGTCGCGATGCAGCGCGCCTTCATCCACGTCTTCCGACGAGGCCGCGCAAGCGCGGCCTGGCGTCCAGACGCGCCACGGCGCACTGCATCGCTCATGAGCTCTCCCTGGTCGCGATGCAGCGCGCCTTCATCCACGTCTTCCGATGAGGCCGCGCAAGCGCGGCCTGGCCTCCAGACGCGCCACGGCGCACTGCATCTCTCACGAGCTGGCCTTGACCGGCACCCCGGCGATCCACACCTGCGCGACG
>Ga0070683_100006197_pt1 | contig 10030 bp, 18 predicted proteins | sample KBSC713LmetaG_FD_64662 | JGI IMG/M metagenome (GOLD analysis project Ga0070683, IMG submission 64662) | Corn rhizosphere microbial communities from Kellogg Biological Station, Michigan, USA - KBS C7.1-3L metaG | ecosystem: Host-associated > Plants > Roots > Rhizosphere ... | reverse complement strand
ACGCCGAAGCGCCACTACGCGCACGTCGACTGCCCGGGCCACGCTGACTACGTCAAGAACATGATCACGGGTGCCGCGCAGATGGACGGCGCGATCCTCGTCGTGAGCGCCGTCGACGGCCCGATGCCGCAGACCCGCGAGCACGTGCTCCTTGCGAGCCAGGTCAACGTCAAGAACATCATCGTGTTCCTCAACAAGTGCGACCTCGTCGAGGACGCCGAGTTGTTGGACCTCGTCGAGCTCGAGGTTCGCGAGCTGCTGAGCAAGTACAACTTCCCCGGCGACGAAGCGCCGGTGATTCGTGGCTCGGCGAGCGGTGCGATCTCTGGCGATGCGAAGTGGGTCGCGGCGCTCGAGGAGCTGTACGGCGCGCTCGACAGCTACATCCCGGAGCCGGTCCGCGAGATCGACAAACCGTTCCAGCTCCCGATCGAAGACGTGTTCTCGATCACGGGCCGCGGCACGGTCGCGACGGGTCGTATCGAGCGCGGCATCATCAAGGTTGGTGACGAGGCCGAACTCGTCGGCTTCGGCAGCGACAAGAAGACGGTCGTCACGGGCGTCGAGATGTTCCGCAAGCTGCTCGACAACGGCCAGGCCGGCGACAACGTCGGTCTGTTGCTCCGCGGTATCGACAAGAAGGAAATCGAGCGCGGCATGGTGCTCGCCAAGCCGGGTTCGATCAAGCCGCACACGAAGTTCGAGGCCGAGGTCTACGTGCTGAACAAGGACGAGGGCGGCCGCCACACGCCGTTCTTCAAGGGCTATCGTCCGCAGTTCTACTTCCGTACGACGGACGTCACGGGTTCGGTCGAGTTACCGGCGGGCACGGAGATGGTCATGCCGGGCGACAACATTTCGATGGTGATCGAGCTCATCACGCCAATCGCGATGGAAGAGCAGGTTCGTTTTGCGATTCGCGAAGGCGGCCGCACTGTGGGCGCCGGCGTTGTAACGAAGATCTTGGCCTAACGAGGTCACAGGTCGCAGGTCTCAAGTCTCGGGGAATCGAGACTGAGACCTGAGACCCGGGACCTGAGACCTCTATTTAGAGAACGCTTATATGGCTGGCAGAATCAGAATCCGTCTCAAGGCATTCGATCACGCGGTGATCGATCAGGCCTCGGCGGACATCGTACGAACGGCGGAAAAGACGGGCGCTCAGGTGTCGGGTCCGATTCCGCTTCCGACGAAGACGCAGCGATGGACGGTCCTTCGTTCGCCCCACGTCGACAAGAAGTCGCGCGAGCAGTTCGAGCTGAAGACGCACAAGCGTGTGATCGACATTCTCGACTCCCGTGCGCAGACGGTCGATGCGTTGACGAAGCTGGATCTGCCGGCTGGTGTCGACGTCGAAATCAAAGTCGAGTAGTTCGATAGGCAGGCTTTCTAGATCGTTAATACCACCCCAAGCGAGAGCTGACTGGTGAAGGTCGCAGGTCGCAGGGCGCCGGTCTCAGCAGTGCTGAGACCTGAGATCCGAGACCGGAGACCTCGAGTGGTTCTCGCCACAGTCCAACTGTCATAAGCCACACCGGCAGACAGTGACTCCGAGGAGCTATACAGTGATTGGCATTATTGGCAAGAAGCTGGGCATGACCCAGATCTTCAACGAGCAAGGCCAGCAGATCCCGGTGACGGTGATCGAGGCCGAGCCGAACCCAGTGCTCGCGGTGACCGACAAAGCGAAAGTCGGACACGCGTCGATCCAGCTCGGGTACGGCGCCGCGCGCACGCGCCGCGTTTCGGCGAAGGGTGAAGGCAAGAATCCGAAGGGCCATCGCGCCGCGCTTTCCGCGGTCGGTCACGCGAAGAAGGCCGGGCTGTCGTCGACGCCGCGCATTCTGCGCAGCGTTCGTCTCGACGAGCCGGGCAACGCGAAGATCGAAGTGCCGGCCTACAGCATCGGCGACATCATCAAGATCGACGTGTTCGCGGTCGGCGACACGGTGAAGGTCACCGGCACGTCGAAGGGTCGCGGGTTCCAGGGCGTCGTCAAGCGCTATGGCATCGGCGGCGGACCGAACACACACGGCAACACGAAGCACCGCCGTCCTGGTTCGATCGGACCAGGCACCGATCCGTCGCGCGTCATCAAGGGCAAGAAGATGCCGGGCCACTATGGCGCGGCGCGTCACACGCAGACCGATCTCCGCGTCGAGAAGCTCGATATGGAGCGGAACCTGATCTACATCCGCGGCTCGGTCGCCGGTCCTACCGGTGGAATCGTCGTCGTTCGGAAGCAGGCTTAACTCATGGCTGACACACCTTCAATGAAAGCGGCGGCCTACTCGGCGCAGGGCACGGCGCGCGATTCCGTCGCGCTTCCGGATGAATTGTTCGACGGCACGATCAACATGCCGGTCATGCACCAGGCGGTGAAGGCATACCTCGCCAATCAGCGCCAGGGCAACGCGGCCACGAAGATTCGGAAATACGTCGTCGGCGGAAACCAGAAGCCGTGGAAGCAGAAGGGCACCGGCCGCGCTCGCGCCGGCTCCACGAGAGCGCCGCACTGGGTCGGCGGCGGTACGGTCTTCGGACCGATCCCGCGCAGCTACGCCGAGTATGTCCCGCGCCAAGTTCGCGCGCTGGCGCGAAAGAGCGCGCTGAACGCGCGGGCTCGCGAGAACGCGATCTTCGTCATCGATCGGTTCGATTTCGACGCGCCGAAGACCTCGCGCATCTCTGATCTCGTCACGAAGCTTGGCGTCGGCGATCAGAAAGTTCTCATCCTGACGGACGGTGCGAAGCCGAACGTGTTCCTCAGCGGCCGCAACTTGCCGACGGTCCACGTGATGCCGTACTCCGACGTGTCGACCTACCACATCCTTTGGTCGGACGTCGTGTTGATCGAGTCGAGCGCGATCGGCGAGACGATGCAGCCGCTCAACGAAGCGCGCGTCGAGAAGCCGTCGGCTCGTAAGACTGTGGCCAAGGCCGCACCGGCGAAGAAGCCCGCCGCGAAGAAAGCTCCCGCCAAGAAAGCCGCCGCGAAGAAAGCCGCGAAGTCTGCGGCGAAAAAGGCAGCCAAGCCGGCCGCCAAGAAAGCGGCAAAGAAGAAGGGGAAGTAATCAATGCCAACTATTCATCGCACCATCGTGCGCCCGCTGATCACCGAAAAGAGCTCGGCGGCGTATCAAGATCGCGGCGAGTACACCTTCGAGGTGCACCCCGACGCGACGAAGCCGCAGATCCGCTCGGCGATCGAGCAGCTGTTCGGCGTGAAGGTCACCGGCGTCTGGACGTCGAACGTGCGCGGGAAGGAACGTCGCATGGGCAAGAACGTCGGTCATCGCCCCAACTGGAAGAAAGCGATCGTGACGCTGCGTGATGGCGATACGATCGAGATCTTCGAAGGCTGAACAGGAGCACTCTAGATGCCTATTCGTCAGTTCAAGCCAGTCACCAAGAGCTCGCGCTTCCGTTCGGTGTCGGATTTCTCCGACATCACGACGACGACGCCCGAGAAGTCCCTGCTCGAGCCGATCAAGAAGTCGGGCGGCCGAGACAACCATGGCCACATCGCGATGCGTCGCCGTGGCGGTGGACACAAGCGTCAGTACCGCGTCATCGATTTCAAGCGCAACAAGCATGGCGTCGCGGGAACGGTGTCGTCGGTCGAGTACGATCCGAACCGCTCGGCGCGTATCGCGCTGATCACGTATGCGGACGGCGAGAAGCGCTACATCATCCATCCGAAGGGATTGTCGGTTGGCGACACGATCATGGCGGGTCCGGGTTCGGATGTTCGCCTTGGCAATGCGCTGCCGCTGTCGGAGATGCCGCTCGGTACGTCGGTTCACAATGTTGAATTGAAGATCGGTAAGGGCGCTCAGCTCTGCCGTTCGGCGGGAATGTCGGCGCAGGTCGTCGCGAAGGAAGGCGAGTACGTCACGCTGCGCATGCCGTCGACGGAAATGCGTCTCGTGCACGGCCGCTGCTACGCGACGATCGGTGTCGTCGGGAACGAGGAGCACGAGCTCGAGTCGTGGGGCAAGGCCGGCAAGACCCGTTGGAAGGGTCGCCGACCGAAGGTCCGCGGTGAGGTCATGAACCCGGTCGATCACCCGCACGGTGGTCGTACGCGCGGCGGACGCAACGTCGTCAGCCCGTGGGGCAAGAAGGAAGGCGTGAAGACGCGCAACAAGAAGAAGTCGTCGCAGCGGATGATCGTACGCGGCCGCCGCCGCGGAAAGGCGACTCAATAGTCATACGAGATCTCTCATATGGGTAGAAGCGTAAAGAAGGGTCCGTTCGTTCAAGAGGCGCTCGCGAAGAAGGTCGAAGCGATGACGTCACGGAACGAGAAGCGCGTCATCAAGACCTGGTCGCGTGCGAGCACGGTGCTGCCGGAGTTCGTCGGCCACACGTTCGCGGTGCACAACGGGAACAAGTTCGTCCCGGTGTACGTCACCGAGAACATGGTTGGCCACAAGCTCGGCGAGTTCGCGCCGACGCGTTTGTTCCGTGGACATACGGGACAGAAGGCGGTCGACAAGAAGGCGGCGGCTCCGTCCGCGGCCCCAGCGGCGCCGGCGGCGCGTGGAGGCAAGTAACACATGGCTGCCTCCAAGAGCTCCGTCGCGAGCGCGACACAGCGTTCGGCGCGCCAGTCGCCATACAAGATGCGGCTCGTCATCGACGAGATCCGCGGCAAGAGCGTGAACGACGCGCTCGCCTACTTAGCGTTCTCTAAAAAGCACGCCGCGAAGCAGATCGAGAAGACGCTGCGCTCGGCGGTGGCGAACGCGGAGCATGCGGCGCGCGAAGGGAACACCTCGGTCGACGTCGACGCGTTGTATGTGACGCGCGCGGTGGTGAACGAGGGTCCGAAGCTCAAGCGGTTCACGCCGGCCGCGATGGGTCGCGCCACTCCGATTCAGAAGCGCACGAGTCACGTCGAAATCGTTGTCGGCGAGCCGGCACGAAAGAAAGGGAGTCGCTAATGGGACAGAAGACGAATCCGATCGGTTTTCGACTCGGCGTCTCGAAGGACTGGAAGTCGCGCTACTATGCGGGCCGCGATCTTCCGACGCTGCTGCGTGAAGACGAACTGCTGCGCAAGTATCTCAAGGCGCGGCTCGGGCATGCGGCGATCGCGGACATCGTGATCGATCGTAAGCCGGGTAAGGTTGTCGTGACGCTGCACACCGGTCGTCCGGGCGTCGTCATCGGCAAGAAGGGCGCTGAAGTCGACAAGCTGCGCGACGAGCTTGCCCATCTGACGGGCAAGGAAGTCGGCATCAACGTCGAAGAGATCAAGCGTCCGGAGCTCGAGGCGCAGCTCGTCGCCGACAACATCGCGAGCCAGCTGTCGCAGCGTATCTCGTTCCGTCGCGCCATGAAGCGGGCGGTGCAGAGCGCGATGCGCATGGGCGCGCAGGGCATCAAGGTCAAGGCGGGTGGCCGACTGGGCGGCGCCGAAATCGCGCGCGTCGAAGGCTACCACGAAGGCCGTGTGCCTCTTCACACGCTTCGCGCCGACATCGATTACGCGACGTCGACCGCGAAGACCACGTTCGGCACCATCGGCGTCAAGGTCTGGATCTTCAAGGGTGAGAAGGTCGAAGATCGCCGAGGGACCACCTATTCCTCCGGCATGTAAGGCGGAGAGCGATCAATGCTAAGTCCAAAGCGCGTCAAATTCCGCAAGCGGTTCAAGGGCCGCACGACGGGTCTCTCCCACAGAGGGAGTGAGATCTCGTTCGGCACCTATGGCCTGCAGACGTTAGAGCCGGGTTGGATCACCGCTCGCCAGATCGAAGCTGCTCGTGTGGCGCTCACGCGCCACATCAAGCGAGGCGGCAAGGTTTGGATTCGAGTATTTCCTGATAAGCCCATCACGAAGAAGCCTGCCGAGACCCGCATGGGTAAGGGTAAGGGTTCTCCCGAGATGTGGGTGGCGGTCGTAAAGCCGGGTCGTGTGATGTTCGAGCTCGAGGGTGTCACGCGCGACATTGCGATCAAGGCGATGGCCTTGGCCGCGGCGAAGATGCCGGTGAGAACCAAGTTCGTGGCCCGCGAGGAGGCGCATACCGATGCGAGCTGACGAAATTCGTGAGATGGCGACCGATGATATCGCGTCGCGTATCAAGGAGCTCGAGGAGGAGCAGTTTCGCCTCAAGTTCCGCGGTGCGACCGAGCCGCTCGAGGATCCCCTCCGGCTTCGCGTGATTCGTCGCGACATCGCGCGCCTCAAGACGATCCAGCAGGAAAAGACCAATGGCTGAAATGACCAATTCAGAAGGCTCGACGAAGGCCGGCGCCGAGCGCGCCACGCGCAAGACGCGCACGGGTCTCGTCGTCAGCGACAAGATGCAGAAGACCGTCGTCGTGGAGATCGAGCGTCGAGTGCCGCACCCGGTCTACGGGAAGATGGTGACTCGTACGAAACGCGTGAAAGCGCACGACGAGGAGAACTCCGCGAAGACCGGTGATACGGTTCGCATCGCGGAGACGCGCCCGCTGTCGAAGGACAAGCGTTGGCGCGTGGTCGAGATCGTCGATCGTGCTCGTTAACCCGGGAGACGATCGATGATCCAACAAGAATCCATGGTCAAGGTCGCGGACAACTCCGGCGCGAAGACGGCGCAGGTGATCCGCGTGCTCGGCGGCACGAGACGGCGCTATGCGGGATTGGGCGATGTCGTGATCGTCGCGGTGAAGAACGCGCTGCCGAACGGCACCGTGAAGAAGTCGGACGTCGCGCGCGCGGTCGTCGTGCGCACGGCGAAGGAGACGCGGCGGAAGGACGGGAGTTACATCCGGTTCGACGAGAACGCCGTCGTCATCATCAATGATACAGGGGAGCCCCGGGCGACTCGTATCTTCGGACCCGTCGCGCGCGAGCTGCGTGAGAAGCGGTACATGAAGATCGTCTCGTTGGCGCCTGAGGTGATCTGAAATGAGAATCAATAAATACCGGAAGACTGATCGGCCGCGTCACGTCAACCGCAAGCGCCACGCGGACAATGCCGAACGCACGCCGATGCACGTCACGACGGGCGATACGGTCCGCGTGATGCGTGGGGACGACAAGGGCAAGGAAGGCAAGATCATCCGCGTGTACACGAAGACGGGCCGCGTCACGGTCGAAGGCGTGAACATCGTGAAGCGTCATCGCCGTGCTCGCACGGCGGATGAGCAGTCGGGCATCGTGAACTTTCCGGCGCCGATCCATGCGTCGAACGTCATGCTGATCGACCCGAAGAGCGGTGATCCGACGCGCGCTCGCCGTCAGATCGACGAGGACGGCACGAAGGAGCGCATCAGCGTGAAGAGCGGCGACGCGATCCCGCGCGCGAAGTAGCCTTTAAGGAATTCATATCATGGCGACGAAAGAGAAGGAAAAGAAATCGGGCGGAAAGGGCGGTTCGAAGGGTGGACGCAAGACCGAGGGCAAGGCGCGCGGACCGCACGCCGGCGCTGGTCTTCCGGTGCCCGCGCCGCGCCTTCGTGGTTTCTACACAGAGACCGTTCGCCCGAAGTTGACGCAGCAGTTCGATTTCACGAATCCGCACCAGGTGCCGCAGCTCGAGAAGATCGTGCTGAACGTCGGTGTCGGTGAGGCGATCAAGCAGCCGAAGGCGCTCGACTCGGTTGTCGACGAGCTCGCGCGCATCACCGGCCAGCAGCCGGTCCGCAAGAAAGCGAAGAAGTCGATCGCGAACTTCGGTCTTCGTCAGGGCCAGGAGATCGGTTGCGCCGTGACGCTGCGGGGCGCGCGCATGTGGGAGTTCCTCGATCGGTTCATCTCGATCGCGCTGCCGCGTGTCCGCGACTTCCGCGGCATCAGCACGAAGTCGTTCGATGGTCGAGGCAACTACTCACTCGGCATCAAGGAGCAGATGATCTTCCCCGAGATCAACTACGATGAAATCGAGTCGATCCACGGGATGGACATCACGTTCGTCACGAGCACGAACCGAGACGACGTTGCGTTCGCGCTGTTGAAGGAGCTCGGTCTTCCGTTCCGCACGGACGAGAAGAAGGGTGGCCGTGCGGCTGCCGCCGCTCAGTAAGTACTAAACCTCAAGTAGAGAGAGACCGATGGCTCGTAAAGCCATGATCGAGAAGAGCAAGCGGAAGCCGAAGTTCGCGGTGCGCCAGCACAACCGCTGCGGACGTTGCGGCCGGTCGCGCGCGTTTCTCCGCCGCTTTGGCCTCTGCCGTATTTGCTTCCGTGAGCTTTCCTTGAACGGAATGATTCCGGGAGTTCGTAAGGCGAGCTGGTAAACTCAGGTCTCTGGTCGCGGGTCTCGGGTCTCAGGGATACTGAGACCGGCGACCTGGGACGTGTGACCTTGGCATTTCACACTTCATTCCTCCACGTCCATTAGTGCCCAAGGCACGCCGGATACGGGAGGAGCTGGAAAAACATCATGAGCATGAGTGACCCGATTGCCGACATGTTGACGCGGATCCGCAACGCTTGCGGATCGAAGCATCGACGTGTCGACATGCCGCTCTCCAAGATGAAGGCGGAGATCGCCCGAATTCTGAAGGAGAACAACTACATCCAGGATTTCTCGACCCTCGAAACCGAAGAGGGCCGACAGGTGCTGCGCGTGCGCCTGAAGTACGCCGGCGGGCAGCCGGTCATCCGTCAGCTGCAGCGCGTATCGACGCCTGGCCTTCGGAAGTACGTCGGCGTCGGCGAGATCCCGCGCGTGCGCAACGGTCTTGGCCTCGCGATTCTCAGCACGAACAAGGGCTTGATGTCCGACCGCGAGGCGCGGCAGTCGCGCACCGGCGGCGAGCTCGTGGCCGTGGTCTGGTAGGAGACAAACGACCATGTCACGTATTGGAAAGCTTCCGGTCTCGATCCCTGCTGGGGTCACGGTGACCGTCGATGGCAACACGGTGAAGGTGAAGGGCCCGAAGGGCGAGCTCTCGCACAAGGTTCCGGCCGGCATCACGGTCGACAAGGCGGACAACACGATCAACGTGAAGCGCGAGTCCGACGAGACGAACCACAAGTCGCTGCACGGCCTCACGCGATCGCTCATCGCGAACATGGTCGAGGGCGTGACGAAGGGCTATCAGAAGCAGCTCGAGATCACGGGCGTCGGCTTCAAGGCCGAGGTTCGCCCGTACGGTCTGCAGCTCGCGCTCGGGTTCTCGCATTCGATCGAATACAAGGCGCCGCCGGGGATCAAGCTCACCGCGCCGCAGCCGACGGCGGTCACGATCGAAGGATCGGACAAGGCGCTCGTCGGCCAGGTCGCGGCGGAGATTCGCAATCTGCGTCCGCCCGAGCCATACAAGGGGAAGGGTGTTCGTTACGCCGGCGAAGTCATTCGCCGCAAGGCCGGTAAGGCGGGGGGCAAGTAATCATGCCAGGAATTCCGAAGACGCGCGAACAGCAGCGCTATCGCCGTCACCTTCGCGTTCGCAAGAAGGTGGCTGGTACGGGCGATCGTCCGCGCCTCGTGATCTTTCGTTCGCTGAAGCACATCACCGCGCAGATCGTCGACGACACGACGGGTCGCACGTTGATAACCGTGTCGAGCACGGGCATCGACAGTGGCAAGAAGACCGAGAAGTCGGCAGAGGTTGGCAAGCGCATTGCTGCGCGCGCAAAGGATGCGGGGATCACGAAGGTTGTGTTCGACCGCGCAGGCTACAAATACCACGGTCGCGTGAAGGCAGTGGCCGACGGAGCCCGCGAAGGCGGGTTGGAGTTCTAAATGGAAGAGACTCAGAATACTGGCGGCGGTGAGAGCACCAGCCGTGGTCCCAGCGGCGGCGGTCGTGGTCCTGGTGGTGGCGGCGGCGGTGGTGGTGGTCGCGGACGTGGCCCCGGCGGCGGCGGTGGTCGTGGCGGTCAAGGCCGCGGTCGCGGCGGTCCGGGTGGCGGCGGCGGTGGCCGTGGCCGCGGTGGTCCTGGCGGCGGTGGTGGCGGCGGCGAAAGCCGTGGCGGCGGCGATCGTGGCGGCCGAGGCGGCCGTGATGCTCGCGGCGGCGACGATCGTGGTGGTCGCGGCGGAGAAGGCAGCGATCTCGTCGAAAACGTCATCGCGATCAA
>Ga0070683_100006196_pt1 | contig 10031 bp, 8 predicted proteins | sample KBSC713LmetaG_FD_64662 | JGI IMG/M metagenome (GOLD analysis project Ga0070683, IMG submission 64662) | Corn rhizosphere microbial communities from Kellogg Biological Station, Michigan, USA - KBS C7.1-3L metaG | ecosystem: Host-associated > Plants > Roots > Rhizosphere ... | reverse complement strand
TGAGGTGTGCGGTCCGGTTTCCTTGCTGGTAGATCTTCGCTGCTCGTCGCATCTGGCGGCGCCATGGCTTCCTTGCTCCGCCGGCACCGCACCTCTACTACTCGCGCTCGGCATTCTCACGATCGCTGGAAAAGCGCAAGCGCAGGGAAGGCACGCTGGTGTTCTATTCGGACATCGGCGACGGCGCGGATGCCCTCGCCGACCAGCCTTTTCCGACGTCGCTCTACACCAACACTTTCTCAGCCAACGAGGCTGGGCCAGAAGGCGCGAATGGCTTCACGTATAGACCCGCAGCGGGACAGCCTGGATTCGTCGCCGGCGTCGGAGACCCGGTGACCTACGTCATCCAGAGCGATGCTGTCACCGCTCCGGAGCCGAACACGATCGTCCTCATGCTGACTGGCCTGCCGCGTTTGGCGGAGTCGCGATACTCAGGCGACGTGAGGCCTGAGCTGCAGGGCGCCGCAGCGGAAGGGAGCCTTCGCGGCTCTCTTTCTTGCGTTTGCCACGCATTGAGCGAGCGACGCGGCGATGTTTAGAATGTACGGAGTTGGCGAAAGTGGGCTCGAACGCGCGGATCGGGCGAGGTGACGCATGACATGGTTCAAGCGGCGGAAGCATTACGACCCAACGGAGTCGGCCAGCATGCCGCAACGCTGTCACGTGTGTGGTGCGCGCATGGGAACGACGCAGATCGCCGCCGCAGCGGATCCGAAGCCGAATGAGCCGTCGAGCTCGGGCGGCCGCTGGCTCTGCGCGACGTGCCTCGAGGATCTCCGCCGATCAGCTTCAGAGAACTAGTAATGCGCTCCCGGCGGCTCGCCATTGTCGTCGGGCTGCTCGGCGTCGCTGCGGCGGCGAGCTGTCTCCATCGCGGCGCACCGGCTTCAACATGCCTGTATGACGAAGGCGCCGTCGCGGATTCGACGGGACACGTCAGGTACGTTCGGGTCCCGTCCGATTCGACGTGTAAACGTACGTAGCGCGATACGGGTCGCGGCGGCCGTGTTGACCATCGTGATGATCGCGGTGGTCATTCGCTCGTTTCGTCGCGACGGACCAGCGGCGCTCGAAGCCTGGCGAGCGTCGCGCGTCCACTGGGGATGGCTCTTCGCCTCCGTTCTTTCGCCATTCGTCGGCCACGCCTTCTACGTGTATGGATGGCGCCGACTGCTTCGCGACGCCGACGTCCACGCGTCGTATTGGCATCTCGCGCGCATCTTCCTCGTCAGCAACCTTGGCCGATATCTCCCGGCGGGAAAGGCGTGGCAGATGGCGATCGTCGGCATGATGGCGGCCGAGTCGAACCTGCCGCCGGCACTGCTCGCGGCGTCGTCCTTGTTCCAGGGAATGATCGGTGTCGGCGTCGGGCTCCTCGTGCTGTTTGCGACCGCTGGCAGTGTACTCCACATTCGTCCGATCTGGTTCGCCCTCGCAATCCTCGGCGTCATCGTACTGTTGTTCCTCCCGCGCCTCGTCCGGGCAATTCCGCGCGTGCACGAGTTGCTCGTCCGTCGCGTGGCGGGATTCGATTCGGTGACCGCGGCAACGATGTGGGCGATGGTCTGGACGACGGCGGCAAGCTGGATCTTTTGGGGCATCGCGCTCGACGCGCTGGCGCATGCGCTGCTTCCAACGGTGACGGTACCAGTGGGTGCGTTCATCGCGGCGTGGACCGCGTCGTTTCTCACAGGCTTGCTCGCCATCGTGTCGCCCGCTGGGATCGGCGCGCGCGAAGAAGCGATGCGGGTTGTGCTCCTCGCCGCTGAGATGTCTGCCGCCAACGTGTTGATCATCGTGTTCGTCGCCCGCGTGTGGGCCACAGCGATCGACGTCGTCCCCGCGGCGCTCGTGTTGCTGATTCGCCGGCGATCAACGATGAGAACTCCGTGATCACGCGCCGCGTCCAGGATCGACGAGGATCTGCCGGACGCAGCGGACGCAGCGGCCGAGCGCGCTTCGACCCGCGGCGCGGAGTGTCGGACGTTCGTGTGCTGGCCACCTATTCCTGGGGCTGAGTAGCTTCCGGCATCGGCATCGCGAGTGAACCAAATGGCGACACCTCAGCTCGATAGCGATCACGCTGGCATCGCGGCTCTTCACGCATCCTGGATGGGCGCGGTCGCCGCGGGCGACGCGGACGCTTTGCGTGATCTGCTTACAGAGGATTATGAAGTGTGGGCGAACGCCGCGATACCGATCACCGGTCGTGACGCCGCGGTGCTCGCGATGCAACCGGCGCTGAGCCGATTCCGGATCGAACAGCGATTCGAGCCGATCGAGACGGTGATCGCGGGCGAGTGGGCGTGGGAGCGCGGCACGGAGTTCATGACCGCCACGCCGATCACAGGCGGCGAGACGCAATCGATGACGCAGCGTGCGCTCGTGATTCTCCGGCGCGGTGACGATGGGCGGTGGCGGTATGCGCGTGGGATGACGAATCGGTTTCCAGCGTAGCGAACAACACGGAGGCTGGGATTCGGAGTGACGGTGACGCCGACCGGCAGCGGCAAGCCCGCGACCGCCAGTCGAGTTGTTCGCGCGGTGTACGCTGTGCAACACGCGGCTGGAAGACATTCCGACGGAGGAACGACACGCCCTCGTACCGCGTGCTTCCCGAGAGCTACCGGGACCGGTGCGTCGATGTGCAACGTGCGGTCGGGTGTGCTGGCTCGGGTCGCATGTGCGACGAATGCGTCGATCGATCGAGTGTACGTTGCTGGGGTGGCTGTCTCGCGATCGAGCCAGTCAACAATGAACCCACCGCGAACACCGGGACTGCACCGCGAATCACGGAACAGCAGCCGGAGAGTCCTCGTTGTTGTTCGGTGGGGCTTGATCGATGACTACCGGTGTGGAGTTTCGGCGGTAACCCCAGTTCACTGCTCGACAATCTCGATCGTCTTCCCCGCCGCAATCGGCCCTGGCATCGTCTGCCGCTTCCCCGACGGCCACCTCACCTCGATTGACGCGGCGTGATTCGCGTTCGCCAGACCGAAGTACAACGGCAGATCGCTCTGGCTCAGATAGCCGGACTTCCCATCCATCACCTCGAGAATCCGCCGGTGATCCGGCAGCACCACTGTCACCTGCGCACCGAGCCCTTCGCGGTTCGAGCGTATCCCCTTGAGGCGAATATTTAGGAAATTGATATGTCGCCTGTTTGCGAGATCGCTGATCAACAGTTGTGGCTTCGCATTGAACTCGTTCGTGACGATGTCGAGATCGCCGTCGTTGTCGAGATCCGCGATCACCGCTGACCGCGTGCCGCGCGATCCGAGCACGGTAAAACGGCCGAGACCAGAGGGGCGACAGCCCATGGCGGCCGCGTTCGGACCGTTGCAGACCTCGCACGACTTCTGCCGAGCGCTGTTCGACCCGTTGCAGTCCACGCTGAACCAATCGACAGATCCCGTCTGCCTCGGCTCGATCCCCAACGTGAACTCCGCCGGCAGGAAATGCTTGCCGTTCTCGTTCAGCAGCATCGAGTTCGGCTCGTAGCGATAGGGAAAGTTCATACTGTTCGCTACGAAGATGTCGGGCCAGCCGTCGGCGTTGATGTCGTCGACGCTCGGGCCCCATGGCCAGTAGGTCTCGACGCCGACGCGATCGCTCACTTCCTCAAAAGAGCTGCCGCGCGACTCGAACAATGCGTTGCCGAAGATGAACTTCTCCTTCGGGGCGGGCATCACATCCGCCGGCGCCTGCGACGGCGATACCTTGCGCGCTTCGTCGGCCCAATCGCCCGGTTGGATTGTCACGAACATGTCCGAGTGCATGTCCGTGATGTACAGATCGAGCTCGCCGTCGCCATTGTAGTCGAAGACCTTCGCGCCCATCGCGCCGAACGGCGTCTTCGGAAAGTACGTGCTCGTCGCGTCGCGGAAGTGCGTGCCATGTTCGTTGAGCCAGAGGTGATTCTCGCCCTGCATGTCGAGCACGTAGAGATCGGGCCAGCCATCGCCGTTGACGTCCATCACCACCGCGTCGCCGCTCCAGCTCTTGTCGACGAGACCCGTCTGCTTCGTCACATCCTCGACCTTGTTGTTTCCAATATTGTGATAGAGGATGCTCGCCTCGGCGCGGTCGGGATGCATGTGGCCATGGAAGGCATCCTGCATGCCGACGTAGTAGCCGCCGGGACCCTTCTCGTCCGTCGTGTATCGGCCGACGTTCGTCACGAAGAGATCGAGCTTGCCGTCGTTGTCGTAGTCGAAGAACACCGCGCCCGACGAGTGGCCGACGTAGCCCACGCCCGCCTCCTTCGTGATGTCGCGGAACTTGCCGTTGCCAGGATTCTCGAACAGCCGATTACCGTGACGCACCGTGGTGACGAAGAGGTCGGGATCGCCGTCGTTGTCGATGTCGGCGAACGACGCTGCCACGGCGATCTCGTTCGGCATCTCGAGACCCGCGGCCGTTGTGATGTTCACGAACTTTCCGCCGCCGATGTTCTTCCAGAGCTCGTTGGTGCCGAGCTGCGTCTCGAAGTAGAGGTCGACGAGCCCGTCGCCGTCGACATCGGCCGCGGCGATGCCGTTGCCGTGATCGTAATGAACCGGCTTGAAGTTGCGGCCCGCGTCGTCGACGATGCGATGAACGAACGTGATGCCGCTGGCGTCGATGCGGTCGTCGAAGTGAAAATCGTGCACCACCGTCGATCTCGCCGCCAACACGGCTTCCTGTCTCGCACGCTCGGCGAGCCACGGTGGGATGTCCGGCGAATGTTTACCGGCGAGCAGTACGGCGCCGACAAAAAGCGACGCGGCCGTGAGAGTCACGCGCCGCGCACGAGACCCGAATTGTAGATGCTGCATACGTCGACTACGAGCAGGCCGGCTATGCCGTTGCGTGACGCTGAGCAAACGGCGGTTCGGCGCGCTCCGTGACGGATCCCACCATCGCGACCGGCTCGCCCTTGGTCATCGCGGGCGACGCGACGACGTAGAGCACGACGCCATCCAGCGGCGCGCGCACGTCGGCGAGCGTCTGCCCGAAGTAGCCCGTCACCCGGCCCAGTGAATCGCCGGCGGATACGACCTGGTCGGGCTCGACGGCCGGATACCAGATGCCCGTCTCGGGACTCGTGAGCACCTCGGACGGCTCGATCCAGCGCGGGCGTTCGACTCGCTCTCGGGGCCCCGGCAACATTTCGAGATGACGCATGACGCGAAGCGCACCGCGGACGTTGATGCTCACGGCATCGGTCGTCGGGATGCCGAGTCCACCGGCTTCCGTAGTGATCGCGGGCTTGCCGCGGACGTGCGCGGTGTTCGAGCAGAAGACGGACACGCCGCGATCGCGTGGACGGCCGCGGTCGACGACGATGTGCTCGAGCCCGAAGGCGAGCACCATGTCGCATGCCCGACGATCGACGTCTTCGCTGAGCCCGAGCTGATTCCAGTATGCATATGGCCGAAGCGCTTCGTTGCCGTCGCCCGAGTGCATGTCGACGAGCGCGTCGCACTGATCGATCACGTGGGTGGTGATCGCGTGCGCGATGCGCTCGGACACCGTGCCGTCGGATTTGCCCGGGAAGACGCGATTGAGATTTTTCTGATCCCACGGCCCGCGGTAGATCGTGCGGTGCACGAACGACGGGACGTTCGCGATGTGCACGAGGATCACGGTACCACTGAGCACCGCGGGATCGACCTCTTCGCGGACTCGTTGCAGCGCCAGAATCGGCGACGGCTCCGACCCGTGAATACCGGCGACGAGCGCCAGCGTCATGCCCGAGCGGGTGCCGGTAATGATCGTGACGGGGATGTGGGTGTCCGCATCGGCGTAGGCGGGGACGTCGATGAAGCCGGAGACTTTCTCGCCGGGGCGGGCAACGGCGGATCCAATGGTCAGGGTCATTCCAAAGGGCGACGGGCGACGGACTGCGGGCGGGAGACGGAAGGCGGCGTCAGCCAGGCGACATCTTGTCACTCGCGCGGGCAATCGTCCAGTGCCAACCTATGACTGGACAGAAGGCCCGGATGGCTGGAGTGATGCGGCTGTGCAACAGTATCTTCAAGCGATCCATGAGCGAACACATGAGACCAAACGCGACGCTGCGTTTTCCGAGCAGCGACATCCGCATCGTTCCCGCGGCCGAGCAGTACATCACGGGCTTCAATTATTGCGTGGGGGTGGTGGCGCGGGAGCGGAAGTACATCGCGAAAGTCGACGCGCCGCCGCTGAGCCTCTCGGCGAGCTTCGTGCACATGCTGCTGGCGGGCGGCGGCGTACAGATGCTCGCGGTCAACGCCAAGAACGACGTCGTGGGCTGGTGCGACATCGTGCGCGATCAACGCGAGGGCTACACGCATCGCGGCACCATGGGCATGGGGCTGCTTCCCGATTACCGCGGGCGAGGACTCGGCGAGAAGCTGCTCCGCGCGACGATCGACGCGGCCGTCAAGATGGGCATCGAGCGGGTCGAGCTCGAGGTGTATCCGTCGAACCAGCGGGCCATCAGACTTTACGAAAAGCTCGGATTCCGGCTCGAGGGAACGAAGCACAAGGCGCGCAAGCTCGACGGGAAGTACGAGGACGACCGCTTCATGGCGCTGATCGTGGGGGAGTCGCCATAGGCGAACGGGATACGCGTTTCGATAGATGGGGACTGGTAATAGTTTTTCCATCCCTGGCGATTTCGACGGGCATTTCTAATATTCTGAACGATCGTCCCTCGCCTGCGCCCGCGTCGGGTTGCAGCGGCTCGGCCTGATCGTCCCCGCCCGTTCTCACCACATCGCATGTCTCTCCTTCCCGCGCGGCTCAGCCGCGCAGCGTTGTTCGTCGCGTGCGTTCTCGCCAGTCCCATGGCCTGCTCCAGCTCTGACTCGCAGAACTCGCAGCAGACCGTGACCCAGCCGCCACCACCGCGGCCGCCGAAACCGACGATCGTCCTCTCCAGCGACAGCCTAGGCGCAACCCTGATCGCAGGCGCGCCCAAGAGCACGCAGAGCATCGAGATTACCGCCGGCACGACCACGGCGCTCGCCGCGGTGACGGTCGCGGACGTCTCCGTCGCGAGCGGCCAACCCACGACATGGATCTCGGCGACGCTGTCGGCGCAGACGGCGCCCGCAACGCTCATGGTCACCATCGACCCGAACGTGCCCGCGGGCACATACTCGGCGACGATTCACGTGAGCGCGACGGATGCGGAAACGAAATCGGTACGCGTCTCGCTGACCGTGAAGCCGAGGCCGAGGCTCGTGGTCGATACCGTAGCGCTGGGGTTGAACGGCGATCTCGGCGCAGCGATCGCCGCGAGGACCATTCATGTCACGAGCGTGGAGGGCGCGGTGGACAGCCTCGCCGTCTCGAAGCTCGACTGCGGCGGCGCGGCGCCCGCGTGGCTTGCAGCGACGCTCAGCGGCCCGACCACTCCGGCCACGGTCAAGCTCGAGACGACGCCCGGCGCGCTGAAGGCCGGCAGCTACACGTGCACGTTCGTCCTGTCCACGTCGCAGACACTCGTCGACAGCGCGTCGCAAACTGTACGCGTGTCGCTGGCGCTACGCGCCGTGCCACGCATCGCGATCTCCGTCGACACGCTGCGCATCGGGGCGTTTCGCCAGCAGGATGGCCAGCCGTCCACGGTTTCGGTGACGAACGCCGGATCGGGCACGCTGGACGGGTTGTCGGTCGCGCGGATCGACTACGGCAGCGGCCCGTCGGGTTGGTTGACCACGAGCTTCGACTCGACGACGGCGCCGGCGACCTTGACGGTGACGCCGAGCGCGCGATCGCTCGGGCCGTCGACGTACAATGCGTCGATCGTTCTCGCATCGAGCGCCGCGGGCGTGACGAACAGCCCGATTGCCGTTCCCGTGCGCTTCATGGTATCGCCGATTCCGACGACGGGCATCTCGGTGACACCGAATCCGATGCGGCTCACGGTCAAGTCGGGGACGTCCTTCAACATGAAGTTCACGATCACCGCGACTGGAGACACGCCGGCCGCGCAGATGGGCTTCGCGTTGCCCTCTTCGCCCGGCCCGTTCTACTTCTCGCTCGGATGCACGGGCTCGGCCGCCCAGTTCACGACGCCGTGCATCCTACAGGTCGACGGGATGGCGCCGGGTCCGGGGACGTACACCGCGTCCATGACGCTGAGGTCGTACGCGAGCGGGTTCACGGCGGTCGCGACGTTCATCCTCACGTCGACGCCGTAGCTCATCGGCGGTTCGCGCGCGCGAGCGTTTCGGCGCGGACGTCGATGCCGTGGCGTTTGAGACGTCGGTACATCGTCGCGCGATGAATGCCAAGCGTGGTGGCGGCACGCTCGGCGTTCCAGTCGGCGCGTTCGAGAACGTGAACCAGCTCAGTGCGTTCCGCGAGTCGCGCACCGCCAGAAATGCGAGTGCGTGACGCTGGCGTTCGATGGATCATCGCCGTCTCGACCGCCTCGCGATCGAGCGCCGTGCGAGCGAACACCACGGCCGAGTCGACCACTTGCTTCAGCTCGCGGACGTTGCCGGGCCATGGCGTCTCCTGCAGCAGCGTCAGCGCATCGGCCGACAGTTGCAATGCGCGTCCGGTCGCTCGAATGAAGTGCGCCACGAGCTCCGGGATGTCGTCCGCACGCTCGGTGAGACTGGGGAGCCTCAGCACGATGCCGCTCAGCCGATGCCGGAGGTCGGCGCGGAATCGTCCGGCGTCGACGAGCATGGTCAGGCTTTCGTTCGTCGCCGCGATCGGACGGAAGTCGCTTCGCGCGTCGCGCGACGCGCCAATCGGCCGGAAGACGCCCGTCTCGATCGCGCGGAGCAGCTTCGCCTGCAACGCGAGCGGAAGTCCGCTGATCTCGTCGAGGAAGGCCGTGCCGCCATTCGCCTCGCGCAAGAAGCCCAGTGATTCGGAGAGCGCGCCGGTGTAGGCGCCCTTCGTGTGGCCGAAGAGTGCGTCCTCGAACATGGAGTCGCCGATCGCGCACACGTTGAACGCGACGAACTCGCCGCTTCGTCCGCTCGATCGATGCAACAGTGCCGCGACGAGCTCCTTGCCGGTACCCGTTTCGCCCTCGATGAGCACCGGGACGCGCGTGGGGGCGACGGTGGCGATGAGCGCGCGGAGCTGCCGCATCGGGCTGGACGACCCGACGAGCGTGACGTCGTTCGCGAATGCGATCATGATGACGCAGACTAGCACGACCGCATGCACCGAGCGACATCATTGGCTTCGGGACGACATCGTTGGAGCGCATGCCGCGCGCTTGGGCATGCGAGATCTCAGAAGTCATCGCGGGTCGCGGCAACGATGGTTCGCGCGTCGGCGCGCACGAGGCGCCATTCGATGGTCGCCAGGTTGCGCGGCTCGCCGGCCCAGCCGCGCGCCAGGAGGATCCATGCATCGGGATCGGCGGTGGTGAGACGCGCGAGCTCGGCGTAGTGCGTCTCGATGGCGAGTGCGGATGGCGATGACACGTCTGGCAGTACGGCGAGGATGTCGCGGACGGGCAATCCCGCATCGCGACGCGTGACGAGCAACTCGGCCACTTCGCGCGTGATACCCGGAACCCCCGCGAGCACTGGCACAGACGCGGTCGCGAGCGATATCCGGCCCGGGTCGACGGAGAGGACGGAGTCGAGGCCATTCGCATTCTCGAATCCTCGCACGCGCCGGAGCTCTCGAAGGTCGGCGATCGGCCCATTCCGCGGCAGATGTCGATGTCGCGCGGCGTACCACTCTGTTTCGGCGCCTTCGGCAAGCGCGACGTCATCCGAGTCGCGCCAATCGGCGAGAGCAGAGCTCATCGCGCGCGCCGAATCGCCGTAGCCGAGCGTCGCGAACAATGACTCGAGCATCTCGGGCGATGCCGAGTTGACGTCGAGCCGCGTTCCCGCGGCTTCGAGCGACGCGGAGCAACCGTCGGCGCGTGTGTCGGGAGTCGCTCGATCGAGTGTTCGCCAGATGTCGGCTCGTTCGATCGGCGACGCCGCGGCCCGGAGTGCATCGTCGATGGCGGCGCGCAGCTCCGACGCGCACGCGAGCGCCGCCCAGTGCGCGCGTTCGAGCTCGGCGCGGTTTCG
>Ga0070683_100006190_pt1 | contig 10039 bp, 9 predicted proteins | sample KBSC713LmetaG_FD_64662 | JGI IMG/M metagenome (GOLD analysis project Ga0070683, IMG submission 64662) | Corn rhizosphere microbial communities from Kellogg Biological Station, Michigan, USA - KBS C7.1-3L metaG | ecosystem: Host-associated > Plants > Roots > Rhizosphere ... | reverse complement strand
TGCGGACTGGACGGGACTCGAACCCGCGACCTCCGCCGTGACAGGGCGGCATTCTAACCAACTGAACTACCAATCCAACCTCCGGAAACATGGGCTGCGGCGGGTTTTGACGAGACGCGACCGTATGTTTTTCGGGATGGCAAAGATAGGTCTTTTTTGATTTTCTCCAACAAAACTTTTGCGGAAAATCCGGTTCCCTTAATTTTACATTTTAACGGGCGATGAGCGTGAACGAAGCCGGGGCGATGGTCCGGGCCGAAATTCGGGGGGCGTGAGAAATTCAAACATTCTACTATGGCGCAAGGCAAGAACCGTCAGTTCCTGGATTTCGAGAAGCCGATCAAGGAGTTGTTCGAAGAGATCGAAAAGCTGAAGCAGACTGCGGAGAAGACCAAGGTGGATCTGAGCGATTCGATCCGCAAGCTCGAGGACCAGGTCCTCGAGAAGCGCCGCGAGATCACCCAACACCTGACGCCCTGGCAAAAGGTGCAGCTGAGCAGGCATCCCGACCGTCCCTATACGCTGAAATACATTGAAAAGATGTGCTGCAATTTCGTCGAGCTGTTCGGCGACCGCAATGTGAGGGACGACAAGGCGATGGTAGGCGGGTTTGCACAGCTGGACGGTCAGACGGTGATGATGATCGGTCAGCAGAAGGGCACCAATACCAAGATGCGGCAACTCCGCAATTTTGGGATGGCCAACCCTGAGGGATACCGCAAGGCGCTGCGGCTGATGAAGCTGGCCGAGAAGTTCAATAAACCCATCATTACGCTCATCGACACCCCCGGCGCATATCCGGGGATGGAAGCCGAAGAGAGGGGGCAGGGTGAGGCCATAGCCCGCAATATCTACGAAATGATAAGGCTCCGGGTTCCGGTGATCTGCGCGATCATCGGCGAAGGTGCATCCGGCGGGGCGCTGGGTATCGGCGTGGGCGACCGCGTCTATATGCTGGAAAATTCGTGGTACACCGTTATCTCGCCCGAAAACTGCAGCTCCATCCTCTGGCGGAGCTGGGATCAGAAAGAAAAAGCCGCCGAAGAGCTGCGGCTGACGCCCGATAATATGTATGAGTTCGGGCTTATCGACAGCATCATCCCCGAACCGCTGGGGGGCGCGCACTGGGATTATACCGAGGCCGCCGGCCTGTTGAAGCCCAAGCTGGTCGAGACGCTCGCCGAGCTGCGTCAATATACTCCAGAAGACCGCATCAGCAAGCGGATCGAGAAGTTCGGCAAGATGGGTTTTTTCAACGTAGTGAATGCCTGATCAAAATCTCCAAAATCAATCTATATGACGCTTAGGGAACAGCTCCGGGGAACCGGGGTCGCACTGGTTACACCTTTTCAATCCGACTTCAGCGTCGATTATCCCGCGCTGGAGCGGATCATCGATTTTGTGATCGAAGGTGGCGTGGAATACATCGTGACGATGGGTACCACCGGGGAAACGCCGACGCTGTCCAGGCAGGAGAAGAAGGAGATCGTTCAATTCACCTATAATAAGATCGCGGGCCGCGTGCCCGTAGTGGTCGGTATCGGCGGCAACAATACGGCCGAACTGATAAAGGAGCTGGAATCTTTCCCGCTGGAAAAATCCGTGGCCGTACTGAGCGCGAGCCCTTATTACAGCAAGCCCTCGCAGGAGGGACTATTCCAACATTACAAGGCTTTGGCCGGGGCTTCTCCCAAGCCGCTGCTGTTGTACAACGTACCCGGAAGGACCGGTCGCAATGTCAGCGCGGCAACCACGATCCGTCTCGCGCGCGAGGTGCCGAACATCGCAGGTATCAAAGAAGCCAGCGGCGATATGGCGCAATGCATGGAGCTCCTGAGGGACCGACCGGAGAATTTCCTCATCGTTAGCGGCGACGATGCACTGGCTTTTCCACAGATCGCGGTCGGAATGGATGGCGTGATCAGCGTGGCGGCGAACAGTTTTCCCTCGGGATTCACGGAGATGGTGAGGATGGCCCTGAGAGGCGATCTGAAGGGAGCCAAGGCTCTCAATGACAAGTTGATAGCAGGTTACGATCTGCTTTTTGCCGAGAACAACCCGGCCGGTGTGAAATGCGCGATGAGCGAGCTGCAGCTGCTTGGAAATCACCTGCGGTTGCCGGTGGTACCGGTGAGCGAAGGTTTGCATACGAAAATGAAAGAATATATCAAGGGAGAATAAGGCCGCTAAACGTGCGGCATGCTAATAGAGGTTACGCGCTCAGGCAACCGGCGGCAAAGACCGGTCGTTTGTTCATGATATGAAGAGGTGGGTCATAGGAGCGGTTGTGCTGGCTATTTTGCTGATCGGGGGATATATCGTCGCAGGTTTCGTGGTACGAAAAAAGATCGAGTCGGCCCTGCAGCATCTGCCTCCCGGTTTGAACGTCTCCTGGTCCGCATTGCATCTCCATCTCCTGACCGCCTCTTTGACCATCGACAGTCTCCATGTCCGGTGGGCACCATCGCCGGACACCTCACACGCTCAACAAGTTTCGATCCAGCGGCTCCAAATTTCCGGCATCCGGTATGGTCCCCTGCTGCATCAGCGGCTGAATGCGCGGACCGTCCGCATAGAGGGATGCGACATCGATGTGGACCGGCGTCTGCTGGAGAAGAAGGATTCGTTGCCGCATTTGCAGCTGCCGTTCACGGAGCTCGGGATCGGGCGCGTCGAGTTTGCGGGATTGCGCATTCGATCCGGGAAGGGAGGCGATCCGCCGGAGCGTGACGGGCGGGCAGAAAAGGGGTTGTCGCTGGAAGGAGAGGGCGAGTTCGATTCGATCAGCGAAGGCGAAGGGAAATGGCGGTTCGGCGACGTGCATTTCACCGCGGCGCATATCCGGTACGTTATCCCGGGTGCAGACGAAATCATGCATGTCGCGGGTGCGCGGTTTGACAGCAAGCAGCGTCAGCTGCGGATCGATACGGTTCGAATCCGGCCGACCGGGGACCGGGAGGCCATCGGCAGGGCGAAGGGACACCAGACAGACATCGTGACCGCTACCAGCGAGGGCATCGGAGTGGAAGGGCTGAATATATTGGCATTGTCGCAGCGCCGGCTGGAGGCCGATAAGATAGCTATCCGCAAGAACGACATCCATGTCTTCCGCGACCGGCGTCTTCCGCTGGTTCCGGGGAACAAGCCTTTGCCGATGGAGGGTCTGGAACGCATGCCGGTGAGCCTTCGGGTAGGATCGGTGTCGCTGGGAAGCACGTTTTTCACCTATGAGGAATATCCCAAGAAAGGCAATGAGACCGGGTTGCTGAAGATATACCGGTTGCATGGAACGCTCGAACCCCTGATCAATCACCCCCGCGCGGGTGATCCGGCTTACCTGACGATGCGGATGGAAGGTTCGCTGATGAATTCGGGAACGGTGAACGCCACGACCAAAATGCCGCTGCACAGGGGCGATCCCTATAAGGTAGAGGGGGTATTTCATGACCTCGACGTGACCACCTTGAATGGCCCCGCGGAGAACCTGGGAAGGCTGCACCTGGAATCGGGAATGTTGAACAGCCTGGATTTCGAGTTCAATATGACCGACGAAGCATCGACCGGCAGGATCATCGGCGAATATCACGATCTCGTCGTGGACAAGCTGAAGGAGAATACTGATGAAAAAAAGATCGCAAAATTCAAGTCGTTTGCGCTGAAGACATTTATCATACCTAAGAACAAGGATAAATCGCTACCCGTCCGCAAACGGACAGGAAAGGTGAAGTACAAGCGCGATCCGCAGCGCTACTTCTCTTACTATTTACTCCACTCGCTGCTGGTCGGAGTGAAATCGAGCTTCACGCTGGGATTCCTGCTGCCGGGATAGAGGGGGCCCCGTCAGATGCGATACGTCACCCCCTCCTGCGCGAGATCGGTATTGGGAAAGGTCTCCCGGGCTTCCTGTTCGAAGGGCTGCAGCTTTTCATATTTGGAGCTGAAGTGACCGATGAGCAGCCGTTTGACGCCGGCCTCGAGGGCGATGGCCGCAGCTTGTTCGGTGGTGCTATGGAAACGACGGCAGGCCTGTTCTCCGAGGTCTTTCAGGTAGGTGGTCTCATGATAAAGCATATCGACACCCCGCACGCTATCGGCAACCCGTTTGTCGAAAAGCGTATCGGCGGTATAGGCATAGGACCGGGCCTTCGTCGCAGGTTCGGTCACCAGGGCATTGTCGACCAGGACTCCGTCTTTCCTGAGGTAGCTTTCCCCCCATTTCAGACGGTCGAAAAAGGAAGACGGGACATCGTATTGCCGGGCTTTCTCGGGGTTGATGCGTCGGAGGGGCCGTATTTCTCGGAAGCAAAACCCCCAGCATTCGATGCGGTGATAGACCGGGAAACAGCTGACTTCGAACCTGGCCTCCTGCAGGATCGGACCTTCGGTTTTCAGGGTATGAAAATGGAGCGGGTAAGGCAGGCGGATATCGGCCACCCTCAACTGCAGGCTGACGATGTCCTCGAGCGCTCGGGGCGCGTACAGATGCATATCCTGTGTGCGTCCCAGGAGGCCCATCGACGTGAGCAGACCGATCAGGCCGAAGTAGTGGTCGCCGTGAAGATGGGAAATGAAGATATGGTTGATCTTGCTGCGGCGGATCTTGTATTTGGCCATCTGCATCTGGGTCCCCTCCCCGCAGTCGAGGAGGAACAGGTGATCCTCCATCGTGACCACCTGTGCCGTAGGGTGGCGATCGAAAGCCGGAAGAGCGGAATTGTTGCCTAATATAGTGACGGCCAGCATAAGGGCGAATATAGGTCTTAACGCAGATTAAAAGCCACGAATTGTGTGTAAAATGTTGGACATCACAGAGGACCTCGGGTTCCGGCCGCGTTCACCGAAGAGAGATAGGGCCCAGCCGGGTGACTTCCCCGGACCGGTGATGCAGGCAATACTTTCGGGAACGCGGATCAGCCTCCTGCCGCCGGGTAAAAGCAGGCTGTCGGCTTTCCTGCAGAACGGACATTCGCCAGACTTCTGACTTTCTGGCGGTTGTGTTGGCGCCCGCGGCTAGAGATCGGGACCGTTGAGCATTTCCCTTTCGATCTCTTCCAGGTGGATGATATCCCAGGCTTCACTTTCTGTGGGCGTCACATTCATCAGTTCCAAAAGTCCGCTGTCTTCCAGGCTTTTCTCGACCGCGGGCGTCAATTCGCAGATCACGAAGGAAGCGTTGTTGTCGTAAAACCGCTGTTGGACCCCCACAAGGTATTCAGCAGCAGCGTCCTCGACATTTTCGATGTCTTTTAATATGAGAATCACGTTTTTAACGTCTTTTTGGAGAATCGGCAGTAAACATCGGTCCAGGTCTTCTGTCATATTAGCAGCGAGGGCAGTGGCAAGTATAGTAATGGCATGAAATTTTTCTCTGGTATCAATTTTGACTTGCATATACACTTAAAGATTATTAACGGCCGTTAATAAAGTGGCAGAAACAGAAGTCAAAAATATTCGTTATTATTGTATAAAGCTCAATAACTTAAAAATGGATAATAATTTTTCGGCCCAGGTAAAGGAGATCATTTCGTTCAGCAGGGAGGAAGCTTTGCGGCTGGGGAACGATTTTATCGGTACGGAGCACTTATTATTGGGGTTGATCCGCGAGGGAGATAATACGGCTGTCCGCATATTGAAGAGTTTCAATGTGGACCTGTACGAGCTGCGCAAGGAGGTGGAAATGGCGGTTAAGGATAAGACCGGTAAGAACATTGCCAATATCAATAGTCTGCCGCTGACCAAACAGGCGGAGAAAGTGATCCGTGTAACCGTACTCGAAGCGAAAGCCCTGAAAAGTCCCACCGTAGAGACCGAACACCTGATGCTCTCGATCCTGAAAAATAAGGAGAATATCGCCACCCAGATCCTGAACCAGTTCGACGTAGATTACGACCTTTTCAGGAACGAGCTGGGTGTAGTAAAAAGCAACGACGTCCGGAGTGAGTATGCGGAGGAGAATGACGACGATTTTGACGAAGAGAAGAAGTACTCCCAACAGAAAGCCCGGTCGGCGGGGAATGCGAAAAGCAAAACCCCCGTGCTCGATAATTTCGGCAGGGATATCACCCGGCTGGCGGAGATGGGCGCCCTGGACCCTATCGTGGGGCGGGAAGAAGAGATAGAACGCGTGTCGCAGATCCTTTCCCGCCGCAAAAAGAACAACCCTATCCTTATCGGCGAGCCCGGCGTGGGTAAGACCGCCATCGTGGAGGGTCTGGCGCTGCGGATCGTACAAAGAAAGGTTTCCAGGGTACTGTTCGATAAACGCGTCATTTCGCTGGATCTTGCGGCCCTTGTTGCCGGTACGAAATACCGTGGCCAGTTCGAGGAACGCATGAAGGCGATCATGAACGAATTGGAGAAAAACAGGGATGTGATCCTGTTCATCGATGAGATCCATACTATCGTGGGCGCCGGCGGCGCAAGCGGTTCGCTCGATGCCAGCAACATATTTAAACCCGCGCTGGCGCGCGGAGAGCTCCAATGCATCGGCGCCAGTACGCTGGACGAGTATAGGATGTACATCGAGAAGGATGGCGCCCTGGACCGTCGTTTCCAAAAAGTGATGGTAGATCCGCCGAGCGTCGAGGAGACCATCCAGATCCTGAACAACATCAAGTCGAAGTATGAAGACTATCATAATGTCACCTACTCCGACGATGCTATAGATGCCTGCGTAAAGCTGAGCGACCGGTATATGACGGATCGTTTGCTGCCTGACAAGGCCATCGACGTGCTCGATGAGGTAGGCGCGCGCGTACACCTGAAAAATATCAATGTTCCGCAGAATATCGTCGATCTCGAAAAGAAGATCGAGGACGTGAAGAACGAGAAGAACAAGGTGGTGAAGAGCCAGAAGTTCGAAGAGGCGGCCTCGCTGCGGGATACCGAGAAGCGTCTGCAGGAAGAGCTGGAAAAGGCCAAGGCCGAGTGGGAGGAAGAGAGCAAGCACAAACGGTATCCTATCGATGAGGAAAATATCGCCGAGGTAGTAAGTATGATGACCGGCATTCCCGTCAAGCGGATGGTTCAGGCTGAAACGGAAAAGCTTCGGAACATGGCGCTCGATATGCGGGGCATGGTCGTTGGCCAGGAGGATGCCATCACCAAGGTAGTGAAGGCCATCCAGCGGAACCGCGTGGGTTTGAAAGACCCCAAGAAACCGATCGGTACGTTCATATTCCTGGGACCGACGGGTGTCGGTAAGACCGAATTGGCCCGGGCCCTTGCCCGGTACATGTTCGATTCCGAGGATTCGCTGATCCGTATCGATATGAGCGAATACATGGAGAAATTCACGGTAAGCCGTCTGATCGGCGCGCCTCCGGGATATGTAGGTTACGAAGAAGGGGGACAGCTGACCGAACGGGTCCGCCGCAAGCCCTACTCGGTGATCCTGCTGGACGAGATCGAAAAGGCGCATCCGGATATTTACAATATCCTGCTGCAGGTGCTGGACGACGGTCAGCTGACCGATGGTCTTGGCCGCAAGGTGGACTTCAAGAACACGCTGATCATCATGACCTCCAATATCGGGGTCCGGCAGCTGAAGGACTTCGGCGATGGAGTCGGTTTTGCGACGGCCGCCAGGACGCAAAATGCCGACGAGAACAACAAGCAGGTGATCGAGAAAGCGTTGAAAAGGACCTTTAGTCCGGAATTCCTGAACCGGATCGACGACGTGGTCATCTTCAATGCGCTGAATAAGGAGCATATCTTCCAGATCATCGATATCCTCATGAAGGGTGTGCTGAAACGTCTCAATAACCTGGGCTTCACGCTCGAGCTGACGGATGAAGCCAAGAACTTCATCGCGGATAAGGGATATGACCAGCAGTTCGGCGCCCGTCCGCTGCACAGGGCCATCCAGAAATACCTTGAAGATCCGCTGGCCGAAGAGATCCTGAACATGAATATCAAAAACGGAGATATCCTGATAGCCGATCTGGACAAAGAGAACTCGAAGATCAAATTCACCCTGAAAGAGAAAGCAAAGGAAAAATCGGAAGCTTAAAATATTCATCAAATAGAAAAAAAACCGCACCTTGCGGTTTTTTTTATGAGCAAAATCATCATCACCATCGACGGGTGGTCGTCTTGCGGAAAGAGTACGCTGGCTAAACAACTGGCGCGCGACCTGCATTATGTCTATATCGACAGCGGGGCCATGTACCGGGCCATCACGCTCTACTTTCTGCGCAACCACGTGGACTGGACAAAGCCGGAGGCGGTGAATGAAGCGCTGAAGCATATCCGGCTGGAATTCGTCACCAATCACAAAAATGGGCAGACCGAGATGTGGCTGAACGGAGAGAATGTGGAATATGTGATCCGGGACCTGGTGATCGCCGAGAAAGTGAGCGAGGTTGCGGCGGTCAGGGAGGTGAGGGTGTTTGCGGTGGCCCGGCAGCAGGAGATGGGCCGGAAGAAGGGGATTGTTATGGACGGACGGGATATCGGCACTGTAGTGTTTCCGCATGCGGAGCTGAAAATATTCATGACGGCCGACGAGAAGGTACGGGTGCAGAGAAGGTATCGCGAGCTATATGAGAAAAACCCCAATATAACACTCGAAGAAGTCAAACAGAACCTGGCTAAGAGAGATTATATCGACTCCCACCGGCAGATCAGCCCGCTTCGGCAAGCCGCTGACGCTATCGTGCTCGACAATTCCAATCTGACGATAAATGAGCAATTGCAGATTGCCCAGAAATGGGTGAATGAACGGCTTGCGGGAAAAGTTGACGGGTAGCGGCCTGGTTGCCGCCGCCGATCAGGGTGTGTCCGGTTTCCAATCCGGGTTGTAGACGATCTCCCAAAGGTGGCCATCGGGGTCCTGGAAATAGCCTGAGTAACCGCCCCAGAAGGCTTTTTCCGCGGGTTTGGTGATCTTCGCACCGGCCTTTGCGGCCGCTTTCATCAGGATATCTACCTCTTCTTTACTGCGAACGTTATAGCCGATGGAGAATTCCGACGGCGATGCAGGCGTTTTCGAAACATGGGCGCCCCAGGCCAGATCGGTCCTTGGGTACAGGGCCAACGACATCTTGTGCGGGAGGTCGAAGAAGACGATGGGACCATGTTTGAATTGCTGTCCGATGATGCCCCTGGTGGGAAAGCCGAGACCATCGCGGTAGAAGGTGAGCGACCGTTGGAGGTCGTCGACGCCTAGCGTCAGTACGGTGAAACGGGGTTCCATTTTTTGAGCTGGTTGGATGAAAACGGCGGCGGTGAGGCCGGCGATGAGAAGGATCGTGCGCATTTTTTTAAAGTCAAGATACGGGCCCGGAGATCGGTGTGTTTGGAAGAATGCGACAAAGTGATCGCGTGACGGGTCTGCCGCAGATCATAGACCGGAAGGAGCCGATCCGGTGTGTTTGCGAACGGCATTCGACAGGTGCGCATGGTCGTAGTAGCCGTGTTCACATGCGATGTCGAGAAGGGTTTTACCATTGCGCCGACGGATGCTTTCGAGCGCCGACTGGAGCCGGGTGAAATTCAGGAATTCCCTGGGGCCGATGGCCAGATGCCGGTCGAAAAGACGTTCCATGGTGCGCGCCGTCAGGAAGTGCCGCCGGGCCAGCTGGTCGACGGTGAAGCGTCCGCGGCTTTCGCGAATATCCGCAAGCACAGGGAGAAGGTCTCGGGATGCCGGCCTGAGCCGGTCGAGGAAGTAACGATTAAGGGCAATGGCGGGGTCGGACAACGGGCCTCGTGAAGCGGGAAGCGATCGGTCAGCGAGTAATGGGAAGAGCGACCGGTCGAAAAGGACGGTGCTGTCCGCGGTCGATCGCAGGAATAGGGGATCGTAGAAGCAGGTGAAACCACCGGGTTTGAAACGGATGCCGTACAGCTGTGTCCCGGGGGGGCGGATCATATCCTTGAAGCGCGTCATGGTCCCCACCAGGTAGGCCTCGCCGCTGCACATCCGGGTCCTGCCCTGTTCCGTGATAAAGGCGGGCCCGGTATTGAAGATGATATCCACACAGCCGTCGGGGAGGATCCGGTCCGTCTGGTCGGCCTTGTTGGCGCCCGTGACCGT
>Ga0070683_100006183_pt1 | contig 10042 bp, 10 predicted proteins | sample KBSC713LmetaG_FD_64662 | JGI IMG/M metagenome (GOLD analysis project Ga0070683, IMG submission 64662) | Corn rhizosphere microbial communities from Kellogg Biological Station, Michigan, USA - KBS C7.1-3L metaG | ecosystem: Host-associated > Plants > Roots > Rhizosphere ... | reverse complement strand
GTCGTGCCGGTACTCGCATGCCTCGACCTCGAGGCCGCGCACGAGGATGTGGTCTAGCCGGTAGCCCATCTTGCGATGCGGGTAGAGCCAGCTGCGGTCGCGCCGCGAGTAGCCGTGCAGGGTGCGGAAGGCGTCGCGGTAGCCGTGCTCGCAAATGCCCACCACGATGCCCAGCTCGGCGCGGTCGTGGCGCTCGCCGTAGTCCGGCCGGATCCTGCCGCTGCGCGTCCGGGCAAACGAGCTCACCTCGCCCTCGCGTGACTCGTACTGCGGCGTGTTGAGATCGCCCACCAGCACGCGCGGCACCTCGCTCGCCGCCGCGAGGTACCCGGCCACCGACTCGAGCGTCCGCACCTTCACCTCGTTGGGCTTGCTCGAGATCGGCGAGTGCAGGTTGCAGATCTCCACAATTGTGCCCGCGAACTCCACGCGCGAGATCAGCAGGCGCTCGGGCCATGGCACCTCCGGCCCGGCCTGCGGATGGAGACGCTCGCGGGCGGCAAGGAGCACGCCGAGCCGGCGGTCGGGCTCGAGCCGCACGAGCGGGTCGTGGGAGTCGAGCGTGGTGAGGATGTGATCGAACCCGAGCTCGTTCAGCGCGGTGCGCCAGGCTCCGATCGATGTCACGCGCACCTCCTGGAGCGCCACGACGTCCGCCCGCTGGTCGGCGACTGCCACAGCCTGCTGCGGCACCGAGCGCACCCGGCCCGCCACGTTCCAGCTGAGGACGGTGCTCACCTGCCGCCGCGCACCCGGAGCGCCAGGGCCAGCTCGAGGCGGCCACGGGGATCGTCGATCGATGCGCCGAGGAGCTCGCGCAGCTGACCGAGGCGGTAGCGGACGGTCTGCACGTGCACGTGGAGGCGCTCGGCGGCTGGGCGTGCCTCGCCCTGGGCGTCGAGCCATGCCTCGAGCGTGTCGAGTAGGCGCTCGCGCGCTGCCGGCGCCAGTTCGTCGAGCGGTGCGAGCCGCCGCCCGGCGAGGTCCTCGGCCAGGCCGTCGGCGCTGTGGAGGATGAGATCGAGCAGGTGCTCGTCGGCCACAACGAGCCGGCCGGGAGCGGCCAGCGATTCGAGCGCCAGCCGTGCGCGCTCGGCCGACTCGGGCGCGCGCTCAACGGGCAGGGCCGGACCGAGCGCCGCGGAGGCGTCGCGCAGCGCCGCCCGCAGCTCGGCGCGTCGCCCCGGCGCCGACGGGTCCGGCACGAGCGCCCAACCCACTCCCTCGAGCGACGCGAAGCGCACCGGCTCGGCCAGCCGCGTGCCGGTGCGGTCGAGATGGTCTGACTGGAAGGCGAGCACGGCCATGCGTTCCGGTAGTGACCAGTTCGCCGCCTCGGCAATCCGCTGAAGCTCCGTGGCCGGCGGCTGCGGCTCGTCGATCAGCGCCTCCACCAGCCGGCGCGTGCGCTCGTGTTGCTCGCGCATCGCCAGCGACTGCTCGAACGTGTAGCCCTCGGCCGTCACCGCCGAGATCTCGTCGATGTAGGCGAACACCGCCTCGGCCAGCGCGTACATCTCCTGCGGATCGACGCCCGCTGTGTCGCCCGCGCGGGCCATCCCGCGCCAGGCCACGCGCGCGCCCGCGCGGTATGCGCTGAGCAGCGCGTCGAGCGAGCGGCCGCTGCGCGCCTCGCCACGGCCGAAGGCGAAGTAGACGTCGTGGCCGGGCAGCGTGGTCTCGTCGCCGCCGGCCACAAGCTCGAGGAAGCCCTCGAGCGCCTGCTGCACGCCCGTCCGCACGTTGCGGTCGAGGCCGCGCTCGTAGGCGGGCACCGCCGTCTGGACGGCGTCGATGATCTCCTCCACCAAGGCGGGGAGCGAGGGGCGAAGGCGACTCGCCACTTCGGGGGAGATCGCCTCCCAGGGTGCGGCGCTTTTGTTCAATCGCTCAAATCGGTGGCCGTAGGTTGTGGCCCGGCGACCTAGAAGGGCCAAGAATACGTCCGTACGCTCAAAGCATGTCAAGACTTGAACGCAACGCCAACATGACCGCCGCGATCCTTCCCTTCCTCGCGTTCGTCGCGGCGATCGTCCTGCTGTGGAACACGGCGGTGAGTGGTCGCGATCTGGTGATCCTCGGCGGCATGTATTTCCTCACCGCGGTCGGCGTGACCGTGGGCTATCACCGGCTGTTCACGCACCGCGCGTTCGACGCTCCGCGGCCGGTGCGATACGTCTTCGCCGTGCTCGGCTCGATGGCCGTGCAGGGGCCGCTGATCGACTGGGTGGCCGACCACCGCAAGCACCACGCGTTCACCGACACGGAGGGCGACCCGCATTCGCCGCATCACGACCACGGCGAGGGCTTGAAGGGCGCGCTCGAGGGCCTCTGGTACGCGCACATGGGCTGGCTGTTCGTCACCCAGGGCACGTCGGAGAAGCGACGCTTCGCGCGCGACCTGCTCGAGGACCGGGGCATGCGCCGGATCAGCCGCGCCTTCCCATGGCTCGTGCTGCTCGGCCTGGCGATCCCGTTCGCGCTCGGCCTCGGGCTCAGCGGCAGCATCGCCGGCGGGCTCACCGCGCTGCTGTGGGGCGGCTTCGTGCGGATCTTCATGGTCCACCACATCACCTGGAGCGTGAACTCGGTGTGCCACTTCTTCGGCCGCCGCCGCTTCGACACCGACGACTTCTCCACCAACGTCTTCTGGCTCGCCCTGCCGTCGCTCGGTGAGTCGTGGCACCACAACCACCACGCCTTCCCGCGAAGCGCTCGCCACGGGCTGCGCTGGTGGGAGGTCGACCCGTCCGGGCTGATCATTCTCGGGATGAAGAAGCTCGGGCTGGCGAGGAACGTCGTGCTCGTGAGCCGCGAGCGTCAGATCGAGCGCAGCGGCTCGACGGGCAGCTCGGCGCCGCGCCAGGCCTGGAAGTCGCCGGCGAGGTCGGTGGCGTCCTCCAAGCCGAGCTCCTGAAGCGTGGCGGCGACCAGGCTCGACTGGTAGCCCGCGTCGCACATCACCACCACTCGCGAAGGGTAGGGTGACGCGCGATGAAGTACGTGATGCTCTACGAGTCGGCAGACGACGTCGCGTCCAAGGCGCCTCCTCACTTCCCCGCGCACAAGGCGCGGCTCGACGAGTTCCACGCGCGCGGAGACCTGTTGATGGTCGGCACCTTCGGCGACCCGCAGACGCAGGGCTCGATGGCGATCTTCCGGACGCGCGAGGCGGCCGAGGAGTTCGTGCGCGACGATCCGTTCATCCTGAACGGCGTGGTGAAGAGCTACGAGATCCGCGACTGGAACGAGGCGCTCACCGGGGAGTGAGCACCGCCAGGCAGTCGATCTCCACTCCCGCGCCGAGCGCAAGCGCGCTGCAGCCCACCGTGATCCGCGCGGGTACGCGATCGCCGAACACGCCCACGTAGGCGTCGTTCATCTCCTCGAACGTGCTCATGTCCGTGAGGTAGACGTTCACCTTCACCACGTCGTCGAGTGACGCGCCGCATTCCTCGAGGATGCGCTTGATGTAGTCGAGCGCCTGGAGCGTTTGGCCGTGGACGCCGTCCGCGAGGTTGAAGTCCGCGTCGGTGCCGAGCGTGCCGGCCACGTAGATGTGGTCGTCCACCTGCACGGCGTGTGAGAACGCGGGCAGGCGCGGCACTCCTTCGACGTTCACGCGGCGCTTCACGCGCGTAAGCATGACGGAACGGGCGGCCCGCCCGATCCCGGGCCGCCCGCTCGGCACCGCCGGCCGTTACCGGGTCTCTCGGGTAAGCCGGCGGTACCAGCGGGAACGCCGCGCGCCGGCACGGGCCGCAAGTGCTGCAGCGGCCGCTTCCTCGCGATCGGCGGCGGCGCGGTAGACGGCGAACGACTCGAGGCCCGGCCCGTCACACCAGGCCTCATACGCGCTGATGGCGTCGTCACGTGCCGCCTTCCATACCGCGGTGAGGGGGTCGCTGCCCTCCGCGTGGGGCTCCGGCAGCACGAGCATGTGGCTGTGGGGGGAATCAGCCAGCAGCGCTTCGGAGAGGGTGTCGCGCGTCATGCTCGTACCTCCAATGACGCGCGCAATCGGTCGAAGCTTCCGCAGATCGGCGCCGAGTTGCCCTATCCTGACCGTCCGGTAACGCGGAGGGAGGGCTCGTGATGGTCAGGGATCGACTCGGGGTGTTCGTCTTGGCGATGGCGCTTGCTGCCGTCCTTGCGCTTCCGGCGGCCGCCGGCGCGAGCGTGACGGTGAGCGACTTGAGCGTCACGCCGACGACGACCGCGGCGGGAGCGCACCCGGACGTGGCCATCAGCGAGACGTTCTCGTACTCGGACTCGAGCGACAGCGTCAAGAACACCGTGCTTCACTTGCCCGCCGGGTTGCTGGGCAACCCGCAGGCCACGGCGCTGTGCTCGACGGCGGACTTCCAGGCGGACACCTGTTTCGCCAATATTCAGGTCGGCGAGGTCACGGTCGGGACCCTCGTGTACATCGTGCCGGGCGTCGGCACGCCGATCAACGCGCCCGGAACGATCTACAACCTGGTGCCCGACTCGACGCATCCGGCGCTGCTCGGGATCCTCGTGCAGCCCGGGTTGGGTGCGCCGAACATCCACCTGACGTCGCCGGTCTCGCTGCGGACCTCGGGCGACTTCGGCATCGACTCGCCGGTGGACAACCAGCCCAACTCGACCGCTGTCGGGCCGCTCACTCCGGCGGTCCAGATCACCTCCACCACGCTCACTCTCTACGGCACGCGGCCCTGGATGCTCACTCCGTTCATGAGCAACCCGACCTCGTGCAAGCCGGCCACAACGAGCATCGACGCGACCTCCTACGAGGCGCCCGACCAGACGGTGACGAAGTCGACCACCTTCACGCCCACGGCGTGCGACCAGGAGGCGTTCGCGCCCAAGGTCGCGGCCACGATGGGCGGGCCCGGAGCCACGGCGCGAAACAAGCACGTCCCGTTCACCGCCACGATCACGCAGGCTGCCGGCGAGGCCGCGCAGCTCAGCGCCGCGGTCACGCTGCCGGACTCGCTGGCCTCGGCCGTGAGCGCGACGTCCACGCTCTGCCCGGCCGATCAACTCGCGGCCGCGGCGTGCCCCGACGCCACGCGCATCGGCACCGCCACGATCGCCAGCCCGCTCCTGCCGGCGGCCGTGCAGGGACCGGTGTTCGCGATCTTCCGGTCGGGTCAGCTGCCTGGGATCGGCGTGGAGTTCGGCGGCGTCCTGCCGTTCGTGCTGAGCGGCAGCACCGGCTTCGCCGGCGGGCGGCTGCAGAACGCCTTCAGCGGGCTCCCCGACGTGCCGCTCACCAGCTTCTCGCTCTCGATCGACGGCGGGGCGCGTGGACTGCTCGTGTCGAAGCGCGACCTGTGCAGCGGTCCGGCCTCAACGGTTGACGCCGCGCTGACGGGCCAGAACGGCGCGACCGCCAACCTCACTGCTCCCGTGACCGTGCAGGGCTGCGGGCATGCGCGCGCGAACGGCCCGCATGCGTCGGGCAAGCTGCGCGGTCTGCGCGGTCGGCATCCGCTGCTGCAGCTCACGGTCCGCAAGGGCGCGAGCAAGCTGCGGAGCGTCTCGGTCACGCTGCCCAAGTCGCTCGTGGTGGCAAAGCCGCGGCACGGCGTGAAGGTCACCGGCGCATCGTTCAGGCTCTCCAAGAAGCGGATCAAGCTCTCCCGCAAGGGCAAGCTCACGCTCAAGCTGCCGGGCAGCGGCGCCAGCCGTGTGACCACGAAGCTGAGCGGCGGGAGCTTCCATGCCAGCAAGTCGCTCAAGCGCAAGCTGAAGCGCCACAGGAGCACGAAGCTCAAGCTGACGATCCGCACGGTGGACGTGACGGGTCACCGCTCCACGCTGCATCTCAAGCTCACCGGCCGCCGCTAGGGCGCCAAGCCCAAAAGGCCGGCGGCCAAAGGTTTCCCGCCTTTGGCCGATGACCTATGGAGTAATAGTTCGCTAGACTAATTAGCAATGCAAAGCACCGTTCAGAGCGACCTCTCCCCACGTCTCCGCCTCGCGATCACGCGCACCGCCCGCAGGCTGCGCCAGCAGGCTGACGACGGGCTCTCGCCGTCGCTCACCGCCGCGCTCGCCACGCTCGAGCGCCACGGCTCGCTCACGCCCAGCAAGCTCGCTGAGATCGAACGCATTCAGCGGCCCACGGTCACGCGCCTCGTCGCCACGCTCGAGAAGGAAGGGCTGGTGGAGCGCGAGGCGGACCCGGACGACGGTCGGTCCTGCCACGTGCGCATCACCAAGGAGGGCAGCGCACTCGTGAAGAAGCTTCGCTCGCGAAAGAACGCGTACCTGTCCAAGCGCCTGCGCGACCTCGACGACGACGAGCTCGAGACGCTCGAGCGCGCCACCGCGATCCTCGAGAGGATCCTGGAGGACTCTGAGTGAGGGCCGTTACGGCCCAGCTCGGGAAACCGTTCGCCTCACTCGCACTACCGAACTACCGGCGCTACTTCGCGGGTCAGGTCGTCTCGCTCAGCGGCAACTGGATGCAGACCGTGGGCGAGCTGTGGCTCGTCCTCTCCCTCACCGGCAACCCGCTGGCCGTGGGTGTGACCACGGCGCTCCAGTTCACGCCGATGCTCCTGTTCGGCGCCTGGGGCGGCGTGATCGCCGACCGGCTCGACAAGCGGCGCCTCCTCATGTTCACCCAGACCGCGATGGCGCTGCCCGCGATCGCGCTCTGGGCCCTCGCCAGCTCCGGCTCGGTCAAGCCGTGGATGATCTTCGCGCTCGTGTTCGTCCGCGGGTCGGTGAACGCGATCGACAACCCTGCCCGCCAGGCCTTCCTGGTTGAGCTCGTGAGCTCGGCGCGGCTCGTGAACGCGGTGGGCCTCAACAGCGCGCTCGTGCAGGTGGCGCGGGTGGCGGGCCCGGCGCTCGCGGGCGTGACCATCGCCACTGTCGGCGTGGCCGATTGCTTCCTCCTCAACGCCGCCTCGTTCGCCGCCATGATCGCCGCGCTGCGGCGGATGGACCCGGACCAGCTTCACACGAGCGAGCCGGCGCCGCGTAAGGCCGGCCAGCTGCGCTCCGCCTTCCGCTACGTACGCGCGACTCCGGGACTGCTGATTCCGCTGGCGCTGATGGCCGTGATCGGCATGCTCTCGTACAACTTCCAGACGCTCCTGCCCCTGCTCGCCAAGCTCACCTTCCACGGGCAGGCGAGCACGTATGCGGCGCTGACGATCGCGATGGGCGTCGGCGCGCTGGTGGGTGCTCTCGCGGTCAGCACGCGGCGCGAGATTGGACCGAGGCTGCTCGTGGCGTCGGCGGTGGCGTTCGGCGGCGGGCTCATGCTCGCCGCGGCGGCGCCCACTCTCTACACCGAGGCGATCTCGCTCGGGCTCACCGGCGTGGCCAGCGTCACCTTCGCCTCGAGCGTCAACTCAACCCTTCAGCTGCGCGTCCGGCCGAGCATGCGCGGCCGCGTGATGGCGCTCTACTCGATCGTGCTGCTGGGCAGCAACCCGATCGGCGGCCCGCTGATGGGCTGGATCTCGAGCGCGGCAAGTCCGCGCATCGGTCTGCTCGTGGGCGCCGTGGCGGCCATTACGGGCGGCCTTGTGGCACGGGTGGCGTTTGCCCGGATGCCCGACACGAACACGGGCGAGCACCGCGCTGTCCAGCTGCACCCCGACGAGGGCCGCCGCCGCGCTGCTACAGCGGACAGGGGCGCACGGGGCAGGCGACGTGCGCGTGTGCGCCCAGGCTCCGCGTCGGCGGACCCGGGCACGGCGGGCACGGGCTAGGCGGCACCGGCCCGGGCGCGGGCGGCGGCGAGACGGTGATCGTCTCGACGGTCGCTCCCTTCGAGTTCTTCGCCACGAGCGAGACGAGCCTGGTGACGTCCGCCTTCTGGCCGGCCCAGAAGCGCGCATTGCGCCGCTGCCGCCCTCGGTAGCGCTTGCTGCGCCGGGTATGCAGCACGACGGTCTGCCCGTCCGCGAAGGTGCCCACCACCGACTCCTCACCGCGGCGCGCGATGCCGCCCAGCACTGTCGCGTCGCCTGTACGCGTCACGAACGAGGTGTACGCGAGCCGCAGCCTGTGCTTGCCCGAGCGGTCGCAGAAGGCGTTCTTCTGGGTCCCGTCCTTCAGGCGGAAGCACACTCCCTTCGCCGCGGTCTTCGAGTCCCAAGCGATCAGCCTCACGGCACCTTGCTTGACCACCGTCACCTGATGCCGCTGCACGCGCGCGAACGTGGGAGCAGCCACCAGGAGCGCGAGCGCGCTCGCGGCCAGCAAAAGCGCTGTGAGCCTCCCAAGTCTCACGCGCCACAGGCTACGCCGTCTTGGGCAAGATCGTCCTCAGATGCCTAACCGGTGACGAGCTCCACCGGCACGAGCTCAAGCTCGAGCGGCCGTCCCGCGCGGATCACCCTGGCCTTCACCCGAGCGCCGATCAGCTCGGCGACCATCATGCGCTGGAGGTCGCCGACGTCCTCGATGCGCCGGCCGTCGAGCTCGACAAGCAGGTCCTCCGGGCGAAGGTCCGCTTGCGCGGCCGGGCTGCCGTCCACCACCTCCACCACCTCGACGCAGTTGCCGGAGCCGGCCTGCGGCGGCAGCGGACGTACGCCGCCCGCGATGCCGAGGTAGGCGCGGCGCACGCGGCCCTCGCTCATCAGCGAGCCGATGATCTTGCGCGTGGCGGGGTTGATCGGCACTGCCAGGCCCAGGCCCACGCCGGCCACCGCGGTGTTCACGCCCACGACGCGACCCGCACTGTCCACCAGCGCGCCGCCGGAGTTGCCGGGGTTGAGCGAGGCGTCGGTCTGGATGAGGTTGTCGATCACGCGCACCGCCCGGCCGGAGCGCGCCGGCAGCGAACGGCCGAGCGCCGACACGACGCCGGCCGTCACGGAGCCGGCGAAGCCGTTCGGGTTGCCGATGGCCACCACCAGCTGGCCCACGCGCAGGTCGTCCGCCTCGCCGAGGTGCGCGGCCACAAGGTCGCTCGCCTCGGCGCGCAGCACCGCCAGGTCGGAGAGTGGATCGCTGCCCACGACCTCGAAGCGGAAGTCGCGGCCGTCGGTGAACTGCGCGCGGCCACGGCGCTCGCGCCCGGCCACGACGTGCGCGGAGGTGAGCAGGAAGCCGTCGGGCGTGAGCACCACGCCGGAGCCGGCGCCCACCGGCACGTTGCCCGCCCGCGTGCGGCGGGTCACGCGCAGGTTGGCCACGGACGGCCCCACGCTCTCCGCCACACCCACGACCGTCCGCGAGTAGGCGTCGAGAGCTTCCCGCTCCTCCCGGAACTCGGTGGTCACGAGAACGTCACCTCCAGCTCGCGCTCGTCGGTGCCGCGCACGACCGTGAGCGGCAGCTTGCCATCCGCGGGTAGCGCGTCGAGCACCGCGTAGAGGGCGTCCACGCTCTCGATCTCGTGCTTGCCGGAGGCGGCGATCAGGTCGCCGCGCTCGATGCCAGCGCCGGCTGCCGGGCTGCCGTCCTCCACGCCGCGCACGAGCAGGCCCTCGCGCTCGGGCAGGCCGACGGCGCGCCGCATCTTGCGCGCCACGCGTGGCGGCGCCACCGCCACGCCCAGACGCGGCGCGGCCTTCTGCTCGCCGCGGCCGAGCGCCTCCACGCGCTCGCGCAGGGCCGCCACCGGCAGCGCGAGGATCAGGTTGTTGTCCACGCGAATGGTGTTGATGCCGAGCAGCTTGCCGGCGGTGTCGAGCAGCGGGCCGCCCGACGAGCCGCGCGGCAACGGCGCCGTGTGCTCGATCGCGCCGGCGACGCGACGCCCGCGCGGGCCGCGGAAGCTGCGCGGCCCCGACGACACGAAGCCGAGCGTGACGCGCAGGCCGCGCCCACCTGGGTTGCCGAGTGCGACCACGGGCGAGCCGATCGGCGGCTCAGCGCCGTCCGCCCACTCGAGCGGCGGCCGCCCGTTCGTGGGCACGGTGATCACCGCGAGGTCGAGGTCCTGGTCCACGCCGCTCACCGTGCCCGTCTCGCGCGTACCGTCGGCGAAGGAGATCGTCACCTCGTCGCGGCGCAGGTTGTGCGCGTTCGTGAGCACCTGGTCCTTGCCGACGATCGTCCCGGAGCCGAGCGCCCAGCC
>Ga0070683_100006181_pt1 | contig 10043 bp, 10 predicted proteins | sample KBSC713LmetaG_FD_64662 | JGI IMG/M metagenome (GOLD analysis project Ga0070683, IMG submission 64662) | Corn rhizosphere microbial communities from Kellogg Biological Station, Michigan, USA - KBS C7.1-3L metaG | ecosystem: Host-associated > Plants > Roots > Rhizosphere ... | reverse complement strand
GCGACGACGACTGCTGCGGCCGCAGCGAGCCACGGCAGCACCGTGTTCCACTGGCGCGGCCTCACCGGCAGCGCAGTGACTGCGCGACCGGCCGGTTCGAGGGCTCTGACCCCTTGACCGGCGTCGGTTGCCGCGGCCGATAGGGGCCGGACGCCGCGTGCGTCGGCGAGGATGCGATCGCGAAGTGTGGCCGGCGGCGAGACCGCGGGCGCGGCCATGGCGATCAGGCCCGCGACGCCTCTGAGCTCGCGAACCTCTGCGGCACATACGTCGCACGCCGCGAGGTGCTCCTCGAACGTCGCGCGCTCACTTTCGTCCAACGCGCCGAGCGCATACGGGGCGGCGTGATCGAGCCAGGCGTGTGCCGTCATGTATCCGCCTCGAGAAGGGGACGGAGCGCCTGACGCAGTTTGTCCATGCCGGCCCGCATTCGCGTTTTGACGGTTCCCAGCGGCTCGGAAAGTTGTGCCGCGATCTCGCTCTGCGAGAGCCCGCCGAAGTATGCGAGCTCGATTACCCTGCGCTGCGGCGGCGGGAGCTCCGCCAGCGACTTGCGTACTATCGTGCTCGCCTCCGTGACCTCGGCGCTTCGGTCGGTGGCGTCCGCCGACGGCGCCAGCACCAGCGTCTCGCCTTCGTCGGTCATGACCGCCGCTTCCTCGAGCACACGCGCTCTGCGCTTGCGCGACCGCACGAGGTCGAGCGCGCGCGTTCGGACGATGGTTGCGAGCCACGCGGCGACGCTACCGCGAGCGGCGTCGAAGCTCGACGCCGAGCGCCAAACCTGGGCGAACGCGTCGGCGACCACCTCCTCGGCATCGGCTTGTTCACCCACGATGGCGCAGGCGAGCGAGAACGCCATCCCACCGTACCGATCGTACAAGTCGCCGAGCGCGCGCTCGTCACCGGCCGCGGCCTGAGCGACAAGCGCAGAGTCAGGGGTCTGGACCCCCGCCGAGTGAGTCGGCATAACCTCCAGAAGTTGCTGCGACGCGGCGTGAGCCGCAACGTCGCCGCCGAGCAGATGGGTTCGAACGTCATCGTACTCGTACGCCGGCCGCGCAAGGACCGGATTCGAACCGGCGTTACGCGATCTGGGCCCCGGTGGTTGCGACGGGCTTCGATGGCCGGCGGTCCAGCGCTTCGCGCACCTGTGTGGCGAGCGTCTCAGCCGTGAATGGTTTCGCGAGCACTCCTGTTCCGAGATCGGCGCCGGAGCCGGCCAGCTCGCCGTCGTCGTTGTAACCCGACATGAACAGGATCGGCAGCCCCGGTCGACTTGCCGCGAGTGAGCGCGACAACTCTCGGCCACCCATTCCAGGCATGATCACGTCGCTGAGCACGAGATCGATCGCGTCACCCTTCTGCGCGCAGACGCGCAGCGCCTCGTTGCCATCGCGCGCTTCAAGGATCTCGTAGCCCTGGTCTCGCAGCACGCGGCGGACGATGAGTCGGACCGCGTCCTCGTCTTCAACGACGAGCACCGTTTCCGTCCCGCGTGGCAACGCCTTGTGCATGATGTGCTCCGCTTTCGGCGGTACCGTGGCCGCCACCTGCGGCAGGATGATCTCGAACGTGGTACCGCGGCCCGGCGCGCTGCGAACGTCGATGTGGCCACCGCTCTGTCGGACGATCCCGTAGACCGTCGACAGCCCGAGACCAGTGCCCTTCCCCTTCACCTTGGTCGTGAAGAACGGCTCGAAGATGCGCTGCTGCGTTGCGGCGTCCATGCCAACCCCGGTGTCGCGCACGGCGAACACCACATGCTTGCCCGGGTTCACGCCGGCGTGGCGACGCGCGTACGCGGTATCGAGGTATGCAACGCGCGTCGAGATCGCCAGCACACCGCCGTTAGGCATCGCATCGCGGGCGTTGACCACCAGATTCATCACCACCTGCTCGATCTGGCCGCGGTCGGCGCGCACGGCGCCGATGGCGCTCTCGAACTGCGTCACGAGCGCGATGTCCTCGCTGATGACGCGGCGCAGCAGCCGCTCCATGTCGCCGATGACTTCGTTCAGGTCGAGCACCTGCGGTTGCAGCACCTGACGCCGCGAGAACGCAAGCAGCTGTCGGGTCAGCGACGCGGCGCGCGCCGCTGCCTGCGTGATCTGATGGGCGTCCGACCGGCGAGGGTCCTGCTCGGGCAGCGCGTTGATCAGGAACTGTCCGTAGCTCGTGATGACGGTGAGCAGGTTATTGAAGTCGTGTGCGACCCCTCCGGCGAGCTGGCCGACCGCATCCATCTTCTGCGCCTGGCGGAGCTGTTCCTCCATCATCTTCCGCTCGGTGACGTCCGCGATGACCCACACCGTGCCGAGCATGCCGCCGACGCCACGCAGCGCGGCCGTCGACACATAGACATCGACGAGCGAGCCATCCTTCCGCGCGCAGCGCGTTTCGTAGCCGGTGAACGAATGCTCGCCGGACGCCGAGAGCCGGCGCATGTCATCCTCGAGCTGCTCGACCGGAACGATGGGGATCGGGCGACCCAGCACATCTCCGGCGAACCAGCCGAACATTCGCTCGGCGGCGACGTTCCACTCGCTCACGGTGCCGCTCAAGTCCGTCGTGACGATCGCGAGCGGCGACGCCTGGATCAGCGTCTGCAGCGTGTCATTCGTTTCGCGCAGAGCGCGCTCGGCCTGATGCCGCTCGGTGACATCGTGCGCCAGCGTTAGGCGGGCCGGACGGTCGAGCACCGTCAGGGCGTGCGTCACCACCTCGACCGAGATGATCCGTCCGTCCTTCGTGCGGTGCTGCCACACGCCCCCGTCGAACTCGGGCGAGTCGGGAGCACGCGCCGCCATGAGGACCTTCGGCACCTCGGCGTCCGGCCTGATGTCGGTGATGCGCATGCCGAGGAATTCGCTCCGCGAATACCCGTAGTGCTTGATCGCCGCATCGTTCACGGCAACGAATGATAGGGTCTCGATGTCGTAGACCCACATCGGCAACGGGTTCGCGTCGAATAGAAGCCGGTACCATTCCTCGGACGCACGCAACCGCTCTTCTGCGCGCTTCTGCTCGGTGATATCGCGCGCAACTGCGTACACGAGCCCGTTCTCCTTCCCGGGCGTCTGGACGGTCCAGCCAAGCCACTTGTAGCTGCCGTCCTTGCACCGAAGACGGTTCTCGTAGCGCTGCGCGTGAACGCCGGTTGCGACCGTGCGCGCGCTCTCGAGCGCTCCTTCACGATCGTCCGGGTGAATCAGGTCCAGCACAGGCGTCCCGGACAGCTCGTCGGGCTCATAGCCGAGCACCGAACAGAACGCCGGGTTCACGCGAACGAAATGGCCGCTGAACGACGCGATGCAGAACATCTCCGCCGAGAGCGAGAAAAAGCGATCTCGTTCGCGCTCGGCCGCGCGCCGCTCAGAGAGGTTGACCATTGACCCGATCATTCGGCGCGGTGCCCCGTCGGCATCCCGGAGCACGTAGCCGCGATCGAGCATCTCCGCGTAGCTCCCATCCCCGCAGCGGAAGCGGTATTCGGACGTCCAGATCTGCGTGTCGGAGTCGAGCGCGTCGGTGAGGCTCGCGGTGGTCGCGTCCCGATCCTCCGGGTGAATACGCTCCGTCCACCACTCGACGCCTCCGATCTCCTCCGGCGCTGCACCGAACGCGCTGCTCGCGCTGTCGCTCCACTGCACCACGCTGGTGCGGATGTCCCAATCCCAGACGACGTCGTTGGTGGCGCGCGCGGCAAGTCGGTGGCGTTCTTCGCTCGCCGCGAGCGCAGCCGTTCGCGCCTCGAGCGTGGCGGCCATGTTGTTGAACGTCGCGGCAAGCGCGCCGACCTCGCCGGGCGCGCTCAAGTCCGTGCGCGCACCGAGGTCGCCGGACCCGAAACGCGCCGCGTCGACCGTGAGCTTCCGCAGTGGGTCGGCAATGCGCGCCGCCACGAGTGCCGCGAGGAATAGCGCCCCGCCCAGGCCTAACGCGCCGAACAGCGCCAGGAATCGCCACTCCTCGTTTGCCATCGGCGGCAAGTCCTCGTCCGGCCGACCGACGATGACGAGCCATGGCGCAGCGGTGACGCGTTGGTAGGCATACGGGCCTCCCATGCGCACATCGGCCGAATCGATGAATCCGGATCGGTCATCCCGCAGGCGACGGATGCGGTCGGCTATGCGGACCCGGGTTCCGACAGCGATGGGCGTCCCGCCCGCACGGGCGAGCACGGTACCGTCGTCGTCGACGAGCGTGATGATGGTGCTGGATTTTCCGGGCGTGCCGACCGCGAGGTATCGGCCGAGGATGTCGAGCCGCGCGGACACGGAGGCGACGCCGGTGATGGTGCCGTCCTGCCGGATGCGGCGAGCCATCGTTAGGCTCCAGCCGCCGGTCTCACGGCTCTCGATCGGGCGACCAACCGTCAGGTGCGTCGCCGCAAGCGCTTCCCGGAAGAACCGGTGCGCGGCGACCTCCATCTTCCGGGCCCGCGCCGGATCGGCGTCGGACGACCCGATGTTGTGGCCGTCGACGCCCCACAGCGCGAGGTTCGTGATGTAGGGCGGAAGCTCCTCGCGCAGCCGGCGCAGGATCTCGTCGTTTCGTGCGACGGACGCGGGGTCGGCAGACGCCCCCTCCGCAATCGCGACGAGCAAGCCGTCGACGGTACCGAGCTGGTCGTCGACGCGAGCGCCGACCTGCGCCGCCAGATCGCGTAGCCGGGCGCGGGTGTCACGCTCGTGGTCACGCTGGTAGCTCGCGTAGGTCGTCGCGAAGAGGACGATCCACGGCACGAGCATCGCCAAGACCAGGAGCACCAGGCGCTCCCGGATCCCGATCGCCGCCACTCGCGCGCGGAACTGGTTCGCCATTCGTCTCACGGGCGAATCACCGTTCGCCCCGTGGCAAGGAAGCAACCGACAAGCCGACGGGCACCAGACCTCATGACAGGGGCTGACGTTTCAATCGGGCTAAACGTAACCGACCCGAGGTAAGGTCGTACAGCGCAATCAATTCGCTTCCGCCTGTGCCTCGTTTGTCCCACTTTCGCTCGGCTTCGGGCGCGATTCGGAGGGTTCGACGACACTGAGCATAGCCGGTCCGTCCGAGTGCTGGTAGCTCTCGCGCATGACGCGCGACGAACGCCATCCCGCGACCGCCATGATGTCGACGTCGGGAGGAGCCGGCGACCGCCGAGGCGAAACACGACGCCCCAATTCAGCACGGCCATCAACGTCGTCAGCTCGTTGCGAATGGTCCCGTGGGGCGACTCCAGCGTCCCGCTCCGGCGCGCCACCGCGTACGAGTCGACATCGTGCTGCGAGAGGTCGTCGATGACGCGATCGCGCGCGATGTGGCGCTCGAGGATCTCGAGGTGCGCGCGGACGGTCTGCTGTCGGTAGGTCGCGAGGAGCGGGATCCGGTGCTGGCGGTAGAGCATTATGAGTTGCCCGAACGTCACCGCGCCGGTCTGCCCCGCGAGCTGGAGCTCCGCGAGCCGTCGAGCCAGTCGAGGTCCCGGTGATCAAACCGGCGCCAGATATCGCGCGTGAAGCGATCGAGCTGCCGCCGGTTCATGCGCTCCACACCGATGCACCACGCGGCTACAATGACGGGCGGCGCCGGTGAGGCTGTCGTGCCGACTTCCGGGCCCGGATAGTTCGGTTCGAGGCGATGCGGTTTGTAGCCCATGCCGGTTGTCGTCAGCTGACCTGGCGTCACGGCCCTCGCCTCAAGAGATGACACCGGGCTGTTACACGCCGGTCCGTGCGGTGATTTGAGAGCAGGTGAAAGCGGATTGGTCTCCACGGTCATCCTGCCAAAGGACCCGCCCGGGAGGCCGCGCCGACACCGCGGTGGCCTACCCGCCGAAGAAGCCGCGGCAGCACTCGTTAGGGCATGGCAAGCATGCCGATCAAGCATTGATCGATAGGCAGCATGCGGTATGTTGCGAGGCTTTCTACCTAACGACGAGTGACAGTGTCGTATCACAGACCAGCCATCGCCGAGATCAATCCATTGACCAAATGGATGACAGGCCGTATAGTGCATTATCCAAACGGTCAACGACACAATACTGTCGCCCCACCAGCCATTGGTTCCGGGGAGGACTTATGCGATTCTCTTTGCTGCTCTCAGTTGCTTGTACCGTGGCTGTTGCCGGATGCGCGGCGAGGGCAAGCAACTCGAGTGGATCGACAGCCGCCGGTCAGGTGAGGATGTACTACGTGGCGGCCGATGAAGTCCCGTGGGATTACGTCCCCGGCGGCAGAGACAACATCGCCGGAGCCGAGTTCAAGTCTATCGGTACGTCGTCAATGAATGAGCGAGACGTGCGCCGTGGTGTAAACGGTCTGCGCCGCGCCGTGGCACTGCCGACCTGGAACGCGCCCACTCGTTAGGACGCAAGCGCACGAGAAAAGGGGTCAGATCAGTTGACCTGACACGCCCGCCTATCACGCCTGAACATCTGCTGCCTCATTCGCCTGGAGACGCCTCGTGTTACGCCGCTTTTTTCTGTTGGCCGCAGCTGCCGCGTGTGGCTGCCGATCGGACTCATTGGTCGATTCCAGTCAAATTCTGGATTGCTCGGACAGCACCACATTCTGCATGACGACGGTCAGCTTTACACCGACGATTCGGGTGGTAGGAGTGAATGCTGTCGCAATTTGGCTCAACGAGTCGGGCGTGACCCACGATATCGCGTTCGATACGCCCGAAGCCGCGCTCGTTTTGGGGGCAGTCGGAGGCAACTTCCAAGCTGCTCACCAGACCTCTCATCTCCGTATGTTCGCGGCCGCTGGCACCTATGCGTTTCATTGTACGATTCACGGAACGGCGACGAGCGGTATGAGGGGTACGGTTGTCGTCCAATAATTACGGCGAGCCATCGCAGCCTTGTCCGGTTTGGAGCCCATTCGTTAGGTCGCTGTATTGGGTGTCGGTAAGCGCAGCAGCAGCGTAGGTGCGCGACCGCTGAATGACGCCTCGCTGACGCCTATGCGTAGCGTGTGCGGCATGCTCTTTCTCTGGTTCGACCATCCGTTAATCGAGGCGTGGCTTGAGCGACAGCTCGCTGCGCCTCGCCGCGACCAAACCGCGGCCGTGGGTACGAGCTTACATTATGGGCTCCAATGACGATCAGGGACGATAATACGCTCGGCGACGCGCCGCTCGAGACGGTTGCGTTGTGGGTCAGCGCAGTGCGGACCATGGACGGGGACGTGCTCGCGCCGGTCATGGCGCGGCTGCGGCGCACCTGGAGTAGAGAATCGCTCAAGCCCGTTGAAGCTGCGGTGGAGGCAAGACGTGCCGAGCTCGAATCGCACTAAGTCACGCCTTGTCGCCGAGCCCACGCTGCGTCGCGCGAGATCACGCGGGACGAACTGGCGCGGCTGATCGGGAGCCTTCCGCCCCGATGTTCGCATCACGATTGAGTTTCACGTACGCACCGGGAACCCGGTTCTCACCGATCCCGAGAAACCCTTAACGATCGCGCAGGCGGCGGAAGCGTTGAACGTCTCGCGGCCACGATCATGCGGATGGCGGGGCTCGTATGGCTGGAATTCCAGAGCGCGGGCCGACGTAAGATCAAACGCATCACAGCCGAAAGCGTGCGGCGACTCCGCGATGCCTCCGATCACTAGACACCGCCGCGTTCACGCCAGAATCGCGTAGGACCGACGATCTCATTGCCGGCTCTTCGTTTTCTGGCTTTTTACGCGGCCCTGTCTCGCGGCGGCGCGTTCCCGCTCTCATCTTGCATCCGCCAATGCCCGATCGTCGCGTGGAACTCCAGACGCCGTTGAATACGGACGCCGGACGTGCCGCGCGCGTGGGCGAGATCATGCGGGACGCCGCGACCAGGCTCCGTGGCGTGTGCGCGAATCTCTCGGACGACCAGTTTGACGCGCTTCTGCGGCGCATCGCCGAGGTGACGGTGAAGTACGAGGCGCTGGCCGAGCTGCGGGCCGCGCGTCTCGCCACGCCGCCAGGGGAGCACGCTCCTCTGCGACCGCCGGCTCCATAGCACGCCGTGCGAGACGGGGCACGCCGAAGGCTGCTGAGCGACTGAGCGTCGTGGGCGCGCGTGATCGCCCGGCAAGTTCTTTCCGCCGTCGCTCGATCGCCCGCCGCAGATCGAACAGGCTCGCGCGGTCCCACTGCCGGAACGACCGCTTCGATCGGGGCGTCGCGGGGACTGACGTCGTTAGGTGCTTCGGAAACCGCGACGGGTCGGCGTTTGCGTCGAACGCCGCGCCGCAGGGACCGTTATTGCCGTTATGTGTCGCCGGGCGAAGGCGCAGGGGGCCGGGGTCGCCAGTAACGTCGGTTTAGCGCACCGCTTCGAGCGCGCGCCGAAACTCCCGCGCCGACTGGAACCGGTCGCCGGGGTCCCGCAGCAGTGCCCGCGCCACCGCCGCGACGAGCGCCGCCGGCGCGTCTGGGCGCAACACGTCGACCGGCGTCGGAGGCCCGGCGAACCGGCGGGCGATCACCGCCCGGGGCGTCGGCCCGGGGAACGGCGGCGACCCGGTGACCATCTCGTATAGGACGCCGCCGAGCGAGAAGACATCGCTCCGCCCGTCCAGCGGGCACTCGCCCGTCACCTGCTCGGGACTCATGTACATGAGCGTGCCCATCACGTGGCCTAACGTGAGCGTAGAATGGTCCCCGGTGTCCGGGACAGGCGTCGGATGCTCAGTTGCGATGCTCACCCCCAGCTCGTCGATCGCGCGTGCGATGCCAAAGTCGGCGAGGAGTGCGTGGCCCGCCGCGCTCAGCAGCACGTTCTCGGGCTTGACGTCGCAATGCACGACGCCGCGACCGTGCGCGTATTCCAGCGCGCTGGCCAGGTCGCGGGCGATCTGAGCGGCCTCCAGCACCGGCAGGCGCCCGTCGCGCGCGAGCCGCTGACGCAGGCTCTCGCCCTCGACGTAGGGCATCGTGAACCAAATCCGGCCGTTCGACTCGCCGGAGTCGTGGACGGCGAGAATGTACGGATGCTGGAGCCGGGCGCTGGTGGCGATCTCGCGCCGGAACCACGTGAAGGCGATCGCGGCGCCGAGCTCGTTGTGGAGCACCTTGAGCGCGACCTGTCGCCCGTGCCGGAGGTCCTCGGCGCAATACACCGTCGCGGACGCACCCCGGCCGAGCTCGCGGCCGAGGACGTAGCGGCCCGCGAGCGCCTCCGCCCACGAGGTATCACGCACGTCGGCCTCGTGAACCGCTCGCGCGCCTGAGACCGCGTCTGATTGCGGAGCGGCGCCGACGGACTCATCACCTTCCACAGGACCTCCGAGGGGTCGGCGCGTCGGTGACCCGTTCGCCACCGGAGATTATGTAAGAAAGACCGCCCTCGTTCAATGCTGGCTCACCGTTCCGGGCGCGCTTCGTTCGAGACGAGTCGAGGGCGGGAATCGCAGTGACCGACCGTACGGTATGGCGCCATGCGAACCCGACTGCTCGGCGGCAGCATCGGATGTTGTTACCGGTTGCCCTGCCGGGCGCGGAAATGAGCACCGGAGTGCAGGGCCGATTTGGATGCGCGATGCGGCTTGTACGCCATGCCGGCGAGCTCCCGGTCTCGATTGCCGAGTAAATCCAATAGGCGCGCCTGGCGACCCTTGCGCGACAAACACTTCCGTTGTCAGCCGCTGTGCCAAACCGTAATGTCAATGCTCAGCGCTCCCCGAAGGGACCGTGGCGTACCAGCTCGAGCAGCTGTTCGCCAGCCTTCACGACTTTTTAGCCACGACGATTCACGCCGCGGGGCCCTGGGCCGTTCCGATGGTGGTCGCGGTCGCGGGACTCATTGGGCTGGCGAATCGCGACCGCATGATGTCCGGGTTCGGCATATTCCTCGTTTTCGCGACGATCGCAATTGTCGCTATCGTGTTCGCCTTCCAGAGCGGCCGGATGTAACTAGCCGGCGAACTCGCGACGTCGTCGCTCGATCGCTCGGCGGAGGTCCAACAGCGACGCGCGGTCCCACTGGCGGAACGTCCGCTCGTCGAAGTCCGCCAGCTCGTCGGGACCGATCGTGGCGACAAGCGTGACCTATAGCGCGACTGTTTGGGCGGGGCGGG
>Ga0070683_100006179_pt1 | contig 10047 bp, 8 predicted proteins | sample KBSC713LmetaG_FD_64662 | JGI IMG/M metagenome (GOLD analysis project Ga0070683, IMG submission 64662) | Corn rhizosphere microbial communities from Kellogg Biological Station, Michigan, USA - KBS C7.1-3L metaG | ecosystem: Host-associated > Plants > Roots > Rhizosphere ... | reverse complement strand
TCGGCAACAACCAGATCATCCACGCGCCCAACAGCCGCACCGTCGTGAAGATCGCCCCCGTCACCGCCGACCCGATCTACGGCTACGGTCGGGTATAGCCCCCGTCCCTCCCGCACGGCCGGGGGCATCGCTCGACGGTGCTCCCGGCCGGCCACCGCCGTCAGCTGACCGCGACGAGTTCGCGCGCCGGCTCCTCAACGGGCGCCGGCGAATCGACCTTCCGCAGCACGGTCGCGGCCAGGACGGTCAGGCCGGCGAAGATGATGGCGCCGGCCAGGCCGACCGCATTCAGGCCGGAGGTGAAGGCCGACCGCGCCGCCTCGGCCAGCTGGTCACCCAGTGCGCCCGGCAGGTGGTGCGCCGTGGCGAGCGCGGCGGCGACGCTGTCCTTCGCGGAGGTCGCGGCCTCCGGCGACAGCCCCGCCGGGGCGGAGTGGCCGATCTGCGAGCGGTACACGAAGGTGCTGAGGCTGCCCAGCAGGGCCACACCTAGCGCGACCCCGAACTCGCCGCCGGTCTCCTGGATCGAGGCCGCCGAGCCGGCCTTCTCCGGCGGGGTGGAGGCCATCACGAAGTTGGCGCCGAGCGGCATCGGCAGCGAGATGCCGCCCGCGGCCAGCACCATGCCGGCGATCAGCAACGGCATCCCGCCGTGCGCGCTGACCTGCGTGTGCAGGGCCACGCCGAGCGTCGAGAGGGCGAGACCGGCGGCCATGACGAAGGCCGGCTTGAACCGCTGGGCCAGCTTCGGGGCGACGATCGAGCCGGCGATCATCGCGACGTTCTGCGGGATCAGCCAGAGGCCCGCGGCAAACGGCGAGAGCCCGTTGACGGTCTGCACGTACATCGTCGACATCAGGGAGATCCCGGCCATCACGATGCCGCCGAGCAACAGGATGCCCAGCGCGACCGAGAACGTGCGGTTGGTGAAGAGCTTCAGGTCGAGCAGCGGGTTGGCCAGGCGGGCCTGGCGCCGGGTGAACGCGATGCCGAAGGCGACGCCGGCGGCGGTTGTGGCCAGCGCGGTCGTGCTCACACCGTGCCGGGCCAGGTCCTTCAGGCCGTAGATGAACGGCAGGATCGCGGCGAGCGACAAGGCCACGCTGGTCAGGTCGAGCCGGCCGGCCCGGGTGTCGCGGAACTCGGGCAGCAGGACCGGTCCCACCGCGATGAGCAGGACCATGAACGGCACGCCGAGCAGGAACGCCGAGCCCCACCAGAAGTGCTCGAGCAGCGCCCCGCCGACGAGCGGGCCGAGCGTCATGCCGCCCATGAAGCAGGCGAACCAGATGCCGATCGCGGCGCCCATCTGCTGCGGGTTGCGGAACATGTGCCGGATGAGGCCCATGGTTGACGGCATGATCGTCGCGCCGGCCACCCCGAGCAGGGCGCGCGCGACGATGAGCATCTCGGCAGTGACCGAGTAGGCGGCCACCACCGACGCCACCCCGAACGCGGCGGCGCCGGCGAGCAGCAGTTTGCGCCGTCCTATCCGGTCGCCGAGCGTCCCCATCGTCACCAGGAAGCCGGCCAGCATGAACGAGTAGATGTCGAGGATCCACAGTTGCTGCGTGCTGTCGGCGTGCAGGCTCTTGCCCATCGTGGGCAGCGCCAGGTAGAGCACGCTGACGTCGATCGACAGCAGCAGCGTGGGGAGTGCCAGGACAGCAAGGCCGAGCCATTCGCGGCGGGTAGCGGTAGCAGTCATACCCGTTAGACAGTCCGGAGAGCCGGAACTCATCGGTGTAGCTTCGACGGGTGACCAGCACGCAGATTGAAGTGCAGTTGGAGCAGCACCGGGCGGAGCTGACCGGCTACTGCTACCGCATGCTCGGCTCGGCGTTCGAGGCCGAAGACGCCGTGCAGGACACGCTCGTGCGGGCCTGGCGCAGCTACGACCGGTTCGAGGGACGGGCCGCGCTGCGCTCCTGGCTGTACAAGATCGCGACACACGTCTGCTTGGACATGCTCGGCAGCGCGCAGCGGCGGGCCCGCCCGATGGATCTGCGCCCGATCGGCTCCGGCCACGCCACCGATCCCGGTGAGCCGCTGCCCGAAGACGTCTGGCTGGGCCCGATCCCGGACAGCCGGGTGCTGCCGGAAGGCACCGACCCGGCCAACGTGGTCGCCTCGCGTGAGTCGATCCGGCTGGCGTTCGTCGCCGCCCTGCAGAAGCTGCCGCCGAAGCAGCGGGCCGTGCTGATCCTCCGGGAGGTGCTGGCCTGGTCGGCCCAGGAGGTGGCGGAGCTCCTGGACACCTCGGTGCCGAGCGTCAACAGCGCACTGCAACGGGCGCGGGCCACGCTGTCGGCCGCTGAGCCGGCCGCCGACGTCTACCGGCCGCTCGACGACGAGCAGAAGGCCCTGCTTTCGCGCTATGTCAAGGCATTTGAGGCGTACGACATGAGCGCGTTGACGGCGTTGCTGCTCGAGGACGCGACGCTGTCGATGCCGCCACTGCCGCTGTGGATGCGCGGCCCCGACGAGATCGTCGCGTGGATGACCGGCACGGGCAGCGTCTGCCGCGGATCGCGCCTGGTGCCGGTGGTTGCCAACGGCATGCCGGCGTTCGGGCAGTACCACATCAGCGCGGACGGCGGATACGACCCGTGGGCGCTGATCACGCTCGAGCTGTCAGACGGGCGGATCGCGTCCCAGACGTTCTTCCTCGACACCGCCCGGTTGTTCCCGCTGTTCGGGCTGGCCGACCGCCTCGGCTAGCGCGCCGTCCAAGCCGAGCAGCCGGACCAGGTCGAGCAGGCCCGGATGGGCCCCGGCGACGACCAGCCGCGCGCCGTGGCGGCGGGCCGTCAGGCGCAGGCGCGCGAGGGCCTCGACCGCCACCACGTCGGGTCGCATCACGCCGGCGACGTCGCAGATCACCAGGCCGTCGCCGTGGCCGCGCAGGAGGTCGGCGAGCGCGGCGCACAAGTCCGGAATGTCCGCGCGCGTGACCTCGGCGGCGACGGTGAAGCGGATCGCGGCGCGGGTCATAAGAGGTAAGACCGGTCGGGACCACCAAACTCATCGGCGCTGAGGAGATGAATTCCACGCAAGCCGGTCGTCTTACGCAGCATGATGATTCTGCCTGGTGACGCCGGCTACGACGACCTTCGCAAGCCGCTCAACCCGTCTCTGGATCCGCACCCGGCCGCCATCGTGCCGGCCGCCGGTGCGGCCGACGTCCGCGCGGCGGTGCTGACCGCCCGCAAGTACGAGCTGCCGTTCGCCGTCCAGGCGACCGGTCACGGAACGCACGTGGCGTACGACAATGCGTTACTGGTGCGGACCGGCGGGATGGCGTCCGTGCTGATCGATCCGGACCGCCGCGTCGCCCGCGTGGGCCCGGCCGCCCGGTGGGGCGACGTCCTGCGCGCGGCCGCGCCGTTCGGGCTGGCGCCGCTTTCCGGGTCGTCCCCCGACGTCGGGGTGACCGGCTACACGCTGGGCGGCGGCCTCGGCTGGCTGGCCCGCCGATACGGCCTGGCCGCCGACAGCGTGCTCCGCGCGCTGGTCGTGACCGCCGACGGGGAGCTGGAGGTGGCCACCCCGGACCGCAACGCCGAGCTGTTCTGGGCCTTGTGCGGCGGGGGAGGCTCCTTCGCGGTCGTCACCGGCCTCGAGTTCCGCCTGTACCCGGTCGCGCAGGTGTACGCCGGCGCGGTCACCTTCGGCCGGGAGCGGGCCGCCGAGACGCTCACCTGCTACCGCGACTGGATCGAGCGGGTGCCCGACGCGCTCAGCACGGCCGTGCTGCTCAACCGGGACGGGACGCTCGTCGTCAAGGCGCTCTACGACGGGCCGGCCGACCAGGGCCGGCGCCTGCTCGAGCCGCTGCTTCGCGCGGCCGGGCCGGTTCGCGAGGACAAGCGAAGGATCGTCGACTTCGCGCAGGCGGCCATGGGCGGCACCTACGCCCGTACGTTCGACCAGGTCCGCGCCCTCGACGACGACCTCATCGCGGCGCTGGTCGCCGAGCCGGACGCCACCGTCGAGGTCCGCCACTGGGGCGGGCGCATCGCCCGGGACACCGGCGCCGCCGCGCACCGCAACGCGTCGCTGTCGGTCATCCTCGACACCGTCCCGTCGGCGTCTACCGAAGCCGCGCTGGGCCGCTCCGGACTTGGCAGCAGCTTCCTCAACTTCCTGCATGACCCGTCCCGCACGGCGACCGCGTTCACCGCGGAGAACTGGGCTGCACTGCGGCGCATCAAGGCGGCGGTGGACCCGGACAACGTGTTCGGCGCCAACCACGCCATCCCGCCGGCCGTCGTGCAGCACGCCGCGTGACTACGGGCGCTCGCCGTGCATCCGCGCGACGTACCGGTCCGCCGAGCGGCGGATCGCGCCCGGTCCATCGTGGACAACCACGCGTCCCCACCAGCCGCCGTAGACCCGGTCGAAGGCGAACCGCTCGACGCGGCGCGCGATGTCCCGCACCGTCGCCTCGTCGAGCGGGATCAGATTCGGGTAGCTCCACATGAAGCTGACCCAGTCACGGTCCTGCACCACGGTGATGGTGTCGCCGGTCAGGAGGGCGCCGCGGCCCTGCGACCCGGCCGGCCAGTGCAGCACCGCGGCGCCGTCGAAGTGCCCGCCGATGCGGGCCACGGTGAGGCCCGGCACCGGCTCGACCTCGTCGTCGAACAGCTCGATGCGCGGCGACGGGCGCTGGATCCACTGCTGGTCCGCGCGCGGGATCAGGATGCGCGCGTCGAACGCGTCGGCGAGGTCCACGTTGGCGGCGTAGAAGTGCGGGTGCGACATGCAGATCGCCGCGATGCCGCCGAGCTCCCGGATGCGCGCGGTGGCCGCGTCATCGAGCATCGGCACGCAGTCCCAGAGCACGTTGCCGCCGGCCGTGCGGACCAGCAAGGCGCGCTGCCCGATGCCGACGGCCGGCTCGAGGCCGACGCCGATCAGATCCGGCTCCTCGTCGCGGAGCACGACGGTGTGGTCGCGGCGCAGCTCGGCCGAGGTGGTCCAGCGCTGGCCGGCCCAGCCCACGTATTGCCGCTCGTCCTGACAGATCGGGCATCCCGTCGGTGGCTCGGCACTGTCGGGCTGTTGCACGGCACACGTCACACAGATCCACGCCGCCATGAACAGATCGTAGGTCGGCGCCGTCGATATTCGCGACCGCACCGTCGTCACGGGCTCGCACACCGAGGTGTGAACCGCGGTGAAGCCCGGGTGAAGTCCGGCTGAAACCGGCTCGTCGCATCCTGCCTGCCATGCAGATGGCAATCACGGTGACCGGGCTTCGCAAGTCGTTCGGTGACCACATGGTGCTCGACGGCATCGACCTCGATGTCCGGGAGGGCACGACCTTCTCGCTCCTGGGCCCGAACGGGGCCGGCAAGACCACCGTGGTGAAGATCCTGTCCACGCTGATCGGCTTCGACGGCGGCCAGGCCAGCGTCGCCGGGCACGACGTCGCTCGCAAGCCCGACGCGGTACGGGCCGCGATCGGGGTCACCGGCCAGTTCTCCGCCGTGGACGACCTGCTCACCGGCGCGGAGAACCTCGTCCTCATGGCCGACCTGAACCATCTCGGCCGGGCCGAGGGCCGGCGCCGGGCTGCAGAACTGCTCGACCGGTTCGACCTCACGGCGGCGGCGGGGAAGCTGGCGTCGACGTACTCCGGCGGTATGCGGCGCCGCCTGGACCTGGCGATGACGCTGGTCGGCGAGCCGCGCGTCATCTTCCTCGATGAGCCGACCACCGGGCTCGACCCGCGCAGCCGCCACCTGATGTGGCAGATCATCCGCGAGCTGGTGGCCGGCGGCGTCACGATCTTCCTGACCACGCAGCACCTCGAGGAGGCCGACGAGCTCGCCGACCGGATCGCCGTCCTCGACCGGGGCCGGCTGGTCGCGGTGGGGACCGCCGACGAGCTCAAGCGGGGCGTCCCCGGTGGCCATGTGCGGCTCCGGTTCGGCGATGCCGCCGGCCTCGACGCGGCCGCCCGCGCCCTGGGCGACGGCACACGGGACGACGAGGCGCTCACCTTGCAGGTGCCCGGCGACGGCGGCGTACCGGCGTTGCGCGCCCTGCTCGACCGGCTGGAACGGGCCGGCGTCGAGGTCGAGGAACTGTCCGTGCGCACGCCGGACCTCGACGACGTGTTCTTCGCTCTCACCGCTCGGGAGGCAGTCCGATGAGTGACGCACTCACCATGCTCCGGCGCAATGTCCGGCACACGCTGCGCAACCCCGGGGCGATGATCATGACGATCGGCCTCCCAGTGGTGCTCCTGCTGCTGTTCGTCGGCGTGTTCGGCGGCGCGCTGAACGCCGGCCTCGGGTCGGCGTTGCACGGCGGCGACTACGTCGACTACGTGGTGGCCGGGGTCCTTCTGATGACCGTCGGCTACGGGGCCTCCACCACGGCCCTGGCCGTCAACCGGGACATGACGGCCGGCATCATCGCCCGGTTCCGCACCATGGCGATCTCCCGCGCCTCGGTGCTGACCGGGCACGTCATCGCGTCCACTGTCCGGACGGTCCTCAGCACGGCCCTGGTCGTCGGCGTCGCGCTGCTTCTGGGCTTCCGGCCGGCGGCCGGCCCGCTGCGGTGGCTGGCCGTGCTGGGCCTAGTCGCGCTCCTCGCCCTCGCGCTCACCTGGGTGGCGGTTGCGATCGGCCTGCTCGCCAGGACGGCGGAGGGGACTTCGCCGTTCGTCCTCGTCGTGCAGCTGTTGCCGTTTCTCAGTAGCGCCTTTGTGTCGCCGGCGTCGATGTCGGCGCCGGTGCGGTGGTTCGCCGCGCACGAGCCGTACACGCCGATCATCGACACCTTGCGGGGGCTGATGCTCGGCACGCCGGTCCACGCCGACGGGGTCATCGCCGTCGCCTGGTGCGTCGGCCTCGCGCTGGCCGGCTACCTGTGGGCGCGGGTGCTGTTCACGCGGGATCCAAGCCGGTGAGCAGGTCCAGCGCGGCTTTTCGCAGACCCTCGTGATCCAGATCGGCGTACGCCGAAGCGGCGTCGTCAAGCGCCGGCTGGTCGACGACGGCGCTGATGCGCTCGGGGGACATGGCGGGCTGGAATCCGCGCAGCAGGCCGAACCGCTCCGACAGGGCGATCATCCGAACTTCATGGGTAGCAACGCCGAGCGCCGCCAGCAGCGAGCCGCAGACCGGGAACTGCACCACGGACACTGTCGCGAGGGCGGTCTTGAGCTGGCCGGGCAGTGCGTCGAGGATCCCCGGGACGAGGTCGAGCCGGCCGAAGCGCGCGTGGGTGACCACGGCGACGGCCTGGACCTCGAGCGGCCACATCCCGCCACCTTCGGTCGCCATGACCCGGTCGGCGGCGTGCCGCCACAGGCGCAGCCCGCCTTCCACGTCACCGCGGCCGAGCCGGATCTCGGCGCGGGCGCAGGTGTCGAACATGGGCAGGCCGGTCGGCTCGTCCCGACTGCCGCGCGCCGCTTCATCCAGGCCCCGCTCGGCCTCGTCGTAGGCGCCGCGCTGCAGGTTGGCCAGCACCAGGGCCCACGTTCCGCGGGTCGCGACCGACCAGCCGAGATCGGCGGCGACGGTCAGCGCCGCGTTCAGGTGGCGGTAGGCGGGCTCGCCGGGGTCGAGGTGCAGGCACAGCTCGCCGATCCGGCCGTGGGCCAGGGCGCACATCAACGGCAGATCATGGCCTTCGAAGCTGGCGAGCATCCGCCGGGCCGCCCGCAGCGCGTTCTCCCGGTCATTGACGTTCTCCCATAGATGGCTGAGCACGTAGTTGGCGACGCCCGCCAGTAGCGGTTCGGGGCGGTCGGACAGCGCGTGCAGCGCGGGAAGATCCGCCGCGCAGAGCGCGATGTGGGCGGCCCGGATCAGGGTGTCCGGCCGGGCCGGCGGGAGCCGTCGCAAGGTGACCAGAGCGCGCAGCGGACTCAGGCCCGGCATGAGAAACCCGGTCATCGCACCGAGTACCGCCGCCGTGCGGGTGGCCTCGACGAGGGCCGGCTCGGGCCGGATGTGGGACAGGATCCAGGCGGTGTCCGTGGCCAGCCCGGCCAGGCGCGTGAAGTTTGACTCGGTGACCCACAGGCTGCCCAGCAGGGCCGCGGTCGCCGCGACGGTCGCGTCATCCGCCCGGTCGAGCCCGTATCGCAAGGCCTGCAGGAGGTTGTCCTGTTCGGCCCGGATCCGGGCGACGTCGGGCAGGCCGTCCGTCTGCGGCAGTTGCGCCCCGAAGTCGCGGGCCCACCCCAGAAAACGGTCGATGACCCGGCTCGAGTCGGTGCGCCGGGCGCTGCTGAACTCGCGGACCGTCTCCAGCATCCGGAAGCGGGTGCCCGACGGGCTTTCGGCCGCCTTCAGCAGCGACTGGTCGACCAACTGCTCGAGGACGGCGTCGTCGCCGAGCACATGGCGGGCGGCGGCCGCCGTGAACCCGCCGGGGAACACCGACAGGGTGCGCATCGCCGCCTGCCCGGCCGGTTCCAGGAGATGCCAGCTCCAGTCGATGACGGCATGCAGGGTGCGGTGCCGCCCCGGCGCATCCCGCGCACTGCTCCGCAGCAGGGCGAAGCGGTCGTCCAGCCGGCCGGCGATCTCGGCGACCGACATCACCCGGACGCGGGCGGCGGCCAGCTCCACGGCGAGCGGCAGCCCGTCGAGGCGGCGGCACAGCTCCTCGACCATGGCCGAGGGCAGCTCGATGTCCGGACGGATCGCTCGCGCCCGCTGGGCGAACAGCTCGGTCATCGTCGACAGGTCCAGCTCGGGCAGCGGGTACACCGACTCGGAGGAGAGGCCGAGCGGGGCGCGGCTGGTGGTGAGCACGCGGAGGTCTTGGCTCGTTGCTACCAGGGCCTGCACCAGGTCGGCGGCGCCGCCGACCACGTGCTCGCAGTTGTCCAGCACGAGCAGGGCAGGACCGGGCCCCAGGGCGTCGGCGATGCCGGTCGGTTGCCGACCGAGGGCCGAGGCGACCTCGGCGACCACGTCGGCGTCGGCCGCGACCCCGGCCAGCTCCACGAACTGCACGATGCGCTGGTCCGCCCGGCGGGCGACCGCGTGCGCGAGCCGGGTCTTGCCGAGGCCGCCGGCGCCGACGATCGAGGTCACCCGCGACGCGCTCAGCAGGTCGGCCACGGCGGCGAGATCGTTGTCCCGGCCAAGCAATGGGTTGGGCTCCTGGCGTACCCCGCGCCGGACCACAGGCAACAGCAGTTCACGGTGGACGCCTTGCAATGCCGGCCCCGGGTCGCTGCCCAGTTCGTCGCGCAGCTCCCGCCGGTACGCGTCATATCGAACCAGCGCCGCGGCCGCGCCCACCGTGGCCGCCTCGCAGCGCAACAGTTCGATCAGGATCTCTTCATCCCGGGGCCGCTCCCGGGCCAGCTCGGCAAGCGGCTCGACGGCCGCGGCGAAGCGGCCCAGCCGCGACAGTGCGAGCGCGCGGGACCGAGCCAGCGACCGGTACGTCGACACGCGGGCCGCTCGCAACGCCGACAGCGGATCGTCACGCCCGTCGTCCCGACGCAATGCCCCCGCGCAGAGCGCAAGGCCGGCCTCGGCCTGCTCGAGCACCGTCGCGGGGTCGCCGGTGCACCGGGCCGCGTGGATCAGCACGGCCGCGGCATCCACCTGGTCCTCACGCAACCCCAGGCGATAGCCGGTGGGAGTGCTGAGGATCACATCGGCGCCGAGCCGGGAGCGGACGCGGGACACCAGGATCTGCAGCGCCTTGGTCGGGTGCTCCGGCGGATCCTCCGGCCACAGGCCCGCCACCAGGCGAGCAGTGCTGCAGCCCGTGCGCAACTCACCGGCCAGCAGCGCGAGCAGTCCACGCGGCCCGGGCCCGGTGATCTCCACGCCCCGGTAAGACACGCGGGACAAGAGGACCAATTCAATGGTCACCGGGGTCACGATAGCTGGTGCTCGGACGCCGTCTCAGTACAGTCGTAAGCATGAATGTCGGCGACGTCGTGGACGATTTCGAACTGATCGACGACCAAGGCGTGACCCGATCATTGACCGGTCTGCTGGCCGACGGGCCGGTGGTGTTGTTCTTCTACCCGGCCGCTCTCAGCCCCGG
>Ga0070683_100006178_pt1 | contig 10047 bp, 8 predicted proteins | sample KBSC713LmetaG_FD_64662 | JGI IMG/M metagenome (GOLD analysis project Ga0070683, IMG submission 64662) | Corn rhizosphere microbial communities from Kellogg Biological Station, Michigan, USA - KBS C7.1-3L metaG | ecosystem: Host-associated > Plants > Roots > Rhizosphere ... | reverse complement strand
GACCTTACCGTCGAAGCGCGGCGTCACGGCCAGCTGAGGTGTATGACCGATCACAATGTGGCGGACCTGTTGCTTCGCCAGAACCTGGGCGAGCAGCTTCGACATCCCCTGGTCGTCCTGGGGCAACTGCGCCATACCGCGGTACCACAGCGGACCGTCATCGTCGGTGACGATTCCCTTGCCTGCCTTGCCGGGATCGGATAGGTCGGCGCGGATTTTGGTGTTAATTTCGCTACGGGTCAAAGCCGCATACTTCGGACTGATACCCCCATGCAGGAAAACCGCATCGTTGATCTTGACGATGGCGTTCAGTTGGCGTATCCACTTTCCGTATTTACCGTTGGGCAGAAACGCCAGGCCATGCTCCACCCACCCCAGCGGATGCTCGTCCTGGAATTGTTTGCGCCAAGCGCTTTCGTTCGCAGGCGGCTTGCCTTTACGTTTGAGATCGTCCAACGCTGCGTTCATCTGCCGGTCTTGAAGATCCTTCGAATCCGGACGCTGGAAACTTGCAAAGTCATCCTTAGTGACGTATCGCAAGTCGCCTGCAAGATTCATGGCCTCATGATTTCCCATGAGCGCGTGCAGCTGGCCTCCCGCCTTGCGAGCCTGGGGTTCCAGATCCATCAGCAGGTCCAGCACCTGAGCCGAGTGATCCCCGCGATCGATAAAATCGCCCGTCAGCACCAAATGAGTGTCGCCGCCGGTCCAGGCGTTCCTGGCGTCCACGAGCCCGGCCGTGCGCAGCACTTCCAGGAGCCGTTGATAGTCGCCGTGAACGTCGCCGATCGCCACGATCCGGTGAACGTCCTGGAACATGTCCTGGGTCGTATCAGGGAGTACCTGGCTGAGTAGCCGTCCCGACGACATTAGGAAAAGCCAGAACGCGGCGCGACGCGTCATGGTTGATCAGTCTAACATGCGATTTCGCGGATTCGCTAAGCTTTAGCTGATCACCTATACGCCGATTTCCATAGGCGACCAACTTGGCCCCTACGAAATCCTTTCGCCCATCGGTAAAGGCGGCGCGGCCTGGCGTATCTGGCAATGCGAAACCCAAAGGAAGCAGCGGCTGAATTCGGCAAACTTTTGGCGCACCCCGGCTTGGCGGCGGGCGATCCGGTGGAAGCCGCGGCTCGACGTCAGTTGGCACTTGCATGGGAACTAACGGGCGACGAAACAAAAGCAAGATCCGCCTACCAGGACTTTCTAACATCCTGGAAAGACGCCGATCCGGACATCCCGATTCTCAAGCAGGCCGGAGCCGAATTTCATCGGTTTCGGTCGAGCTTTTAGAGTGCTATGATGCTTTCGCGCTAGTGTGATCCACGTGGCCCGTGCGAAGGGAGCGGCCGCACCGGCGATTGAGATCGATTGTCTTAAGATCGATTACCGGGAGGAAACCGAAGATGGGTTCGACCAGACGCGATGTGCTTGCAGCGGGCGCCGTTGCGGCGGCCACGGCCGCCGCGCCGCGGGTATTTGCTCAACAAACGGGCGCTCAGGGAAACGGGAAGTTTTATGAAAAAGGCCCAGTCCGGATCTACTATGAGGAGGCGGGTTCCGGCTTTCCGCTGATGCTAATTCCTGGTGGTGGGTTAAACTCGACCATCGCCGGCCTCAAAGGTGGCAACCCCTTTGCCGCGATTGACGAGTTTAAGGGAGAGTACCGCTGCATTACGGCAGACCTTCGCAACGCGCCCAGCGGCCAGTCCACCGGTCCTGTTGAGGTCAACCGGCCGTGGGAATCCTACGCGGACGATCAGCTTGGGCTGATGGATCATCTGGGAATCGACAAGTTCATGGTCATGGGTTTCTGTATTGGCGGCCCTTTCATCGCAGCTCTGTTGAAGCGCGCGCCCAATCGTGTGGCCGCCGCAGTGCTGGCGCAGCCGGTGGGCTGGCGCCCGGAGATGCGCGACCGAAAATACCAGGGTGCATTTTGGAGCGGATGGCCCGCACAGATATCCGCCAAGCGACCCGAGATCACGATGCAAGCGGCCGACGAGTTCGTGACTAAAATGTTTGAGACAAACCCTGACTTCCTCTTCACCGTGACCCGCGATTTCATGCGTAGTTGCCAAAATCCGATTCTGGTTTTGCCGGATGATGTCCCGGCGCACCCATTAGCCGTCGCCATGGAGTGCGCGATGCTCGCACCGAAAGCGGAAGTGAGCATATTCCCCTGGAAAGAACCGAAGGAGCGCATTCCGCTGGCGGTGCGCCAAATTCATTCCTTTCTCAAAGCGCATCGACCAGCTTAGGCGGCGATGTCCAAGCGACAACACGCGGACGGTCACACAGTTGGGCGCTCTATGAGCACGGTGAACTAGCTCACTACGAGGGGCGCGTCACTCGGAAACAGAGTTATAAATTCCCAGGAAGGGTCACGGAATTTGGAGTGGCGTCGAAACAAACGCGCCCTACCGGTCTACTCTTCGGGGAAAATGATTTGTAGCGCGGATTCGGCGGTAAGCATACAGCGGGAATCGTGGCCACAAGTAGGGACCACGACCACGCTGTCTTTTGCGCCGAACTCTGCGTTTAGGTACCCAGCGAACGCATACCCGCGGGCGAGCCGCGTTGGGCCTTGGGCCATGGCGGGACAGGATTGATCGAATCCTTCAATTGGCAAAATGTCGAGTCCGCCCAAGAGATACGTAACACGACGGGAAGTCAGTTGCCTTCTTAGCTGATCGTCCGTGAGCCTAGCGGTGTAGCCAGTGCGATGCAGCAATCCGTAGGGCCAATTGTTGTAGCCAGCGCAGTTCCGATCATCCGGAAACAGCATAAATGCCGCCTCTGGAGCGGGCGGCACGAAGCCCGGTGCGGCTGCCGAGACGGGATAAGCAGTGGCGGTGGGCCTTAGGGCATTCAGGTAAACGAGAGCGTCTGGATTCGATACAAGATATGTAATCGAGATATCGAGTTTGTCGTGCACCTGGTTGGACATTCCGTAACGCAGAGCGAACTGGCCCCCTCCAGAGTGGCCCGCCACGACAATAGCTTTCAAGTTCGGGAACACGTCTTTGCGTGCCAGCTTTCGCAGGATCTCGTCTGCAAAATCATAGGATGTAAGGGAATCGTTTCCCATGGCCGCAGCGCCGTTGCGCCAGCTATCGGGTTGTCCGTCCGCACATCCCCAGTTCGCCTCATCTCTAGCGAGGCGATCCTGGCATTGTGTATTCCTTCTATTGGAGGAAAATCGCGGCGCGAGGATGATCGTGTCGTCAAGCGCACCGGCCAGAAAGCCGGCGGCCAAGGCGGAGCGGAATTGACTGTCAGCGTCGCGGGCGCCGCCATGAACCAAAACCAACGCGCGTTTGATGGCGATGTTCTTCGTGTCGATCGGATAGGAACGGTAAAGGAGCAAGCGCTCTGGGGCCCCGGAAACACTGATCCATTCGGTGCAAGCCGAGGGAATGGTGCAGGGCGCGGCGTAGGCTGTAAGCGCGAAAAGGAAGAGCACCGAGCGCATAGGCACTCATTCTACACGAACCTTTGTAGAGCATATTGCTCCCGATTTGCGGCGACCGCAGCACCTACCGTCGCCTAATCTCCGGGAGAGGGTAGCGCGAACGCGGCGGATCCCGAATCGCGGTAGAGGCCATATAGCATTCGGGCGGAAAGTCGCAGCGCAATCAATCGGCGATCTTGCCGACACCGCTTTTTGTCCTCCAACGTTGATGCCCCTGAAGAAAACGATCAATGCCATGCTGCCCGTTGTTGCGACTGCTTCAACCACCCCCTTCCTATAGACTGCTCTGCCCCGAAGGGCTCTGGACCGAGATGGCCAAAAGTGCAAGATCAGCATCAACTTGCAGTTATTTCTCGGCACGTGAGTAAATTCGCGTGAAGCAAGGCGGCCAGTTCATGCAATTTAGAAGGTGGGTGCGCGCGCGCGAATCACCCAACAAGGACATTGGTTTAAAACGTGCTCAAGGAAAGACAGCGTAACGGCCTGGCCAACGCACGAGGAGGTTAGATGTTTCTCATACTGTTTGTAATCTTGCTGGTGATGTGGGCAATGGGATTTTTGGCGTTCCACGTCGCCGGTGGGCTCATTCACTTGCTGTTAATAGTTGCCGTGATTTCATTGCTGGTGCATTTCTTTCGAGGTCGCGGCGCGGCTTAGGCGGCGCCGCAAGCCACGTCCGCATAATGGGCTTGTTCCAAGGCGTCCTCAACGCCGCCATAAGTATGAAAGCGTTGCGCTGGCTGTCAAGCACCGCCCCATGATTTGCTGCAGTGGGTCTGGTGCCGTCAGCGGCCCACGCTCATCTTTCACAATCGCCGCCAGCGTTGCGAGCGACGTGTCACCGCGAAACGCGCGCTTTCCGCTCAACATCTCGTGCAACACCAGACCGAATGAGAAAATATCGATCTAGTGTTAACAGCCAGCCCCTGCGCCTGCTCCGGCGACATGTAAGCCACTGTTCCCCCACGACGCCCGCCTCGGTCAGCCCCACCGTCAGAGTTGAGAAGGCATCGCTCCGTGAACCCTGCTTTTCCTGCTTCGCCAGGCCGAAGTCGAGGGGCTTGATCTCTCTTTGGGGGGGTGATGAGGCTGTTCGCCGGTTTTAGGTCGCAATGGATGACCTTCCTCGAGCTTCTCGCTTAAAACGCTAGATATGCTCGTGCTTGAGATGCTCTATGGCGACGATACGATCGAGCCGCGTGTCGCATGCCTTCCACACCTCTCCCATGCCGCCTGCTCCGATGGGCGAAAGCAGTTCGTAAGGTCCAAGCTCCACGCCCGGCTGCCATTCGGTCATGATTTCTAAATTCTATCTGGAAAGTGCCCATAAGCCGTAGCCGCTTCGACCTCGACAAACGCTACTCCCAGGAACGGCGAACCGACGAGCCAGCCCCGCAGAAACCTCCCGATAATGCTCGATAAAGAGTCGTTTTGAGTTTAGCGGGACAGCAGGGGTGTGCTCGTTTCGAATTGTAATGACCGCCAGACTATCGCACTCCGCTCCGCTGCGGTCTTTCGGGCGCGGGCTTTGATTTGAAACGGGGCGGCAACTTCACGCAAGGCGACGGCAATTCGAGGCGGGCGCTGGCAGACGAAGGAATATGCGGTCAGAATAATATAGATCGTAACCATCACCAGTTCGACTACATTCTTCCGTCGTTGTGCCGCTGACAGCATTCCGGACATACCCTATTCAATCGAGCGTCGGAATGGCGCAGCGCATTGGAGCGATACCCGTCAAGCGAGCTAGTTTCGCTTTAAGAGTATCCAGGGGCCGCGTTACTTCGCTTGAGAAAAGTTTTCCGGAAGCCTCAGAAAAAATTGCCAGTTGAAGACGAGGAGGCGTCGCCCATCATGTGACCTAACGGCAGTGTTTGCTAGGTTCTGACGACGCTGAAGCGTTCCGGAAACGTCAAACTGCAAAAGAGAGGACATGCCGATGAAGATGCGGAAACTTCTCAAACGGACCGGTCGGCTGGTCCGCGAGATATCTGGAGCTGATTGCAACGAATACGACAGGGTCTCAAACCCTGTGCCCTCGAGTGCTCGACCCCAAACTAGAGTGGCTAGCCAAATACGCTGAGTTTCAGGTCACTACTAACTCAGTATTGGGTGCTGGCATCCGCAACCCGGGGGGCGGCTAACTCACTTGCCTTGGCCACGTATATCGGATCCCTCTCGTATTTCGTCAGTTGCGATCCGGACCACCATTTCGCCGGCCTTTAATTCACCGAGCACTTCAACCAAATCACCTTCAGTCGCACCCTTCCGGACATCGACCCATTGGACGCGTCCACTTTGATTTCGCACGACGAACGTCCGCTCAGAAGTGGTTACTACACTAGTTTTCGGAACGAAGAGTGCGGGACGGGAGCGCCGGATTGGCCACTTCACGCTTGGATACATTCCAGGGGCGAGCGAGCCATCGCGATTGACAACGTCCAGCTCGACAGCCATTGTCCGAGTTCCCTTATCGAGCGTATGGGAAATCCGCGCGAGGGTGCCTGAATAGGTCCGCTCGGGATACGCAGGGACTTGAAACGCCAGCTTGGTTCCCTCCATGATGCCGCCTACATACTCTTCGGGAACGGCGACCACCAATCTCAATCTGGAGATTTGTTGGATCACCAGAAGCACAGGATCGGCTGCGGGTCCCACCAGAGCACCCGGATGCACCAAACGTTCAGTCACAACTCCGTCGAAAGGTGCGGTGATCCGCAGATAAGACTGCATCTCTTTTTCTGTCTTGACGACGGCTTCCGCAGTCCGGCTGGCTTGCTGACGGGAGCGCACCAGAGCCCGGGTCGCCTCCACCTGCTTTTCTGCTTGCAGGATTTCATTTCCTGCGATTGCCCCCGGCGTCTCCGCAGCCTTTTTCAGTCGGTCGTAGGTGCTTTGCACACCTGCCAGCTGGGCTTCCGCTTGCAGCCGGTCGTACTCCGCCGCTTGTATCTTAGATTCACTTTCGGCAATCTGGGCGGCCATCTCGGGAGCACTCAACTCCACCAGAAGCTGTCCGCTATCCACTTTGCTTCCTCGGTCTACCAGGATTCGTTCGACGTAGCCGGGCACTTTGGCGTGTAACGAAACGCTGAGGAACGGCAGAAACTCACCCGGCAAATCAGCCATCCGGGATACCGGTTTCGAGATGACCGGCACAAGATCGTGGATCTGCGAGAATGCCAGCGACGCAAGGGCGAGCACGGCCGCGGCTGAAATGGATACAGTGCTAATTCTGCTCATAGTATCTACTCTTGGGATCGAGGGGATTGAGGGATGCGGACGCTACCGAAGCCCTGGTTTGCAGAATCGCGTAGATCGAGGGGAGGATCGTTAGTGTCGCAAAGGTGGAGACGATTAGGCCGCCAATAACCGCGCGACCGAGAGGTTCGGAGGGAGACACACCCTCGCCCAGCCCGATCGCCATAGGCACCATGCCAAAGACCATCGCAGTAGCGGTCATAAGAATCGCTCGCAAGCGGCTTGTGGCGCCTTCTCGGACGGCTTCGAGCAGCGGTCTTCCTTCCTGCCGGAACCGTTCCGCGAACGAAACCAGCAGAATTGAGTTGGCCACAGCGATTCCGATCGCCATGATCGCCCCCATAAACGATTGAATGTTCAATGTTGTGCCTGTCAGTCGGAGCATCAGCAAAACACCGCAGAGGGCCGCGGGGATCGTGAGAATGATTGCCAACGATAGCCGGATCGACTGAAAGTTCGCGGCCAGCAACAGAAAGATCACGACAACCGCTAGTAATAAGCCAGTTCGTAAACCAGAAATAGTTTGTTCCAGCGGTGGAAGCTGGCCCCGGAATACTACTGAAATCCCACGCGGCGGCGCTCCGGCTTTGGCCACGGCGGCGTTCAGGGCACCCGCGGCTTCCCCAAGCGTAATTCCATGGATGTTTGCGGTAAGACTGACTACGCGTTGACCGTTATAACGCTCGATCAATCCCGGCATGGTTCCGAAGTTCAGAGTCGCGACATCAGTCAGCCTCGGCTCAGAGCGTCCATTTTGCATGACCGCCAGGTCTCCCAGTGCGTCGACACTTTGCATTCGAGACTGCGGGAGTTCCACTTGGATCTGGAATGCGTTTCCGGAGTTCGGATCGCGCCAGTAGTTGGGTTGTGTGAACCGCGACGAAGAGGTCGCCGGCACCACCGAGCGTGCTATGTCAGCCATGGTCAAGCCGAACTGTCCGGCGCGCTCGCGGCTGATATTGATATCGAGCGTCGGGTAGTCAAGCTCCTGGGCGATCTGTAGATCCCTCAGGAATGGAAGAGGCGCAAGCTGGGCCTGGATCTTTTGAGCGAAAGCGCTAGTGTCAGGCAGGCTATTGCCCAGAACAGCAATCTCGACGGGCGTGGCGGATCCGAAGCTCATCACTTGTCCTACGATATCCCCGGGCTCAAACGAGAATTGGCAGGCCGGCAGCTCGCTTCGCAAGCTCTTTCGCAATCGTTCCGGTAGCAGGTCCTCTCTAATTTCGTCTTTCGCCGCCTTGGAATTGAGCGCAACCTGGATAATGGCCTCCTGGGGGCCGCTGGTGAATAAATGAATCAGGTCAACCGGATAACTGGAAGGCACAACGCCAACGAAGTCGCTCGTAATCTCAACATTGTCGGCGCCAGCTTCGCGCTGGATCACCTGGAGCGCCCGAAGGACAATCCGTTCGGTTTCTTCCACCCGGGTGCCCGACGGAGCACGAAGGCGAACTCTCAAGATTGAGGCTTTGGACTTCGGGAAAATTTCTGTCCCCAAGCGCGGGCCCAAGATATAGATCAGTCCGATGGAGGCTGCCAGATAGCCGAGGACCAGTGGCCACCGAAATCGCAGAACGAGGATCAGATATCGTGAATAAACAGACCGCAAACGTGCGAATGCGCCTCCCCGTTGATCTCCGTGGGACTCCCTTAATAGCCAAGTGGAAAATACTGGGACCAAGGTGCTGGAGAGTACATACGACGCGATCATCGAGAACGCCACCGCGAGCGATAACGGAACGAAAAGCTGCCGGCTCACCCCAGTCATGAAAAACGATGGAACGAACACGGCCAGAACACAGAGCATCGCCAACAGGCGAGCTATCGCTGTTTGGCGCGAAGCCTCTAGAACAGCGCGGGCCTTCGATATGCCTGGACGCATCTGCGTGTGAATGTTTTCGATAGAAACCGTCGCCTCGTCAACCAGGATGCCGACAGCCAGCGCCAGGCCGCCAAGCGTCATCATGTTGATCGTTTGTCCGGTGAACCACAGGAGGATCACTGCCGCGAACAACGCGAACGGGATGTTTAAGACGACCACCAGCGCGCTCCGCCAATCACGCAGAAAGATCAACACCATCAGCCCGGTGAGAATCGCGCCCAGCACTCCTTCGGTCGCCAGATTGCCAATCGAACTGGTCACAGTGGGCGACTGATCAAACTGCAAGCTGATGTCAACGTCTTCAGGAACTGCATTCTTGAACTTCGGCAGTGAGGCTTTTACGGCATTAATAACCGCCAATGTCGATGCATCGGATCGCTTGGTCACCGGAATGTAGACGGTTCTTTTCCCGTTGACGTGCGCATATGCGGTCACCAGATCCGTGCCATTCTCGATAGTCCCGATATCGCGCAAGTAGACCGTGGCTCCTGCTTTGGGTCGGATGGGCGTACTCAGCAGCTCCGAAAGGTTGCCTTCAAGCGCCGCGTTCGTTCTCGCGATGCGATTGAGCGGTCCGGTCCACATATTGCCGGATGGCATCACCAGGCTGCCTTTGCTGACGGCGGCGATCGCTTCATCCGGCGAGATTTGATATTGATGCAGCTTGTCCGGATCGAGGGTGATCACGATCGTCCGCTGGTTCCCTCCGAATGGCGGTGGGGCGGAAACGCCAGGAAGCGTCGCAAAAAGCGGCCTGACCCGATTCAGGGCATAATCCTGTAGCTCGCCCTGCGTATGCGTAGCGCTGGCGAACACCAGTTGCCCGACGGCGACGCTCCCCGCGTCGAAACGGGTGATAAATGGCGGCACGGTACCGGGAGGCATGAACGCGCGAGCGCGATTCACATAACCGATGGTTTCCGCCATCGCCTGGTTCATGTCGGTGCCTTCGTAAAACGTCAGCTTCATCAGGGCAGCGCCCTGAATGCTCTTGCTCTCGACGTGATCGATTCCCGTAATGTAGAGAAAGTGATACTCGTAGTAGTACGTCAGGTATCCTTCCATCTGTGCAGGGTCCATCCCCCCGTAAGGCTGAGCGACATAAATCGCCGGATCCCCGCCCTTCGGGAAAATGTCGATAGCCATCCGCTGCACCGCCAGGTAAGCGCCGAGCGCAATAGCGACCAGCGCGACGACAATGGTGATCGGTCTGCTGAGAGCGGCTAATACCAGACGCATTTTATTGACTCGCCTCGGCGACAAAAGGTTGAATGTCTCCAGCGGCCGTTGCGACTCCCAGGAGTCCGCGCCAAACACCCAGGCGCGCCAGCGCGTCATCGATCTCCGACTGGGTAAGCAGCCTCTGGGCTTCCGCGACCTCGTCAATATTGCCGAGGCCCGATTGATACCGTGCCGTCGCCTG
>Ga0070683_100006177_pt1 | contig 10047 bp, 9 predicted proteins | sample KBSC713LmetaG_FD_64662 | JGI IMG/M metagenome (GOLD analysis project Ga0070683, IMG submission 64662) | Corn rhizosphere microbial communities from Kellogg Biological Station, Michigan, USA - KBS C7.1-3L metaG | ecosystem: Host-associated > Plants > Roots > Rhizosphere ... | reverse complement strand
CGGTCCCAGACCAGGCGCGGGCGCAGCTCGGCGAAGGCGGTCGACGGGTACCGGCCGGCGAGCATGTCCAGGGTCGCCTCCAGGGCGGAGGTCGGCAGCTCGGCGAAGGGCGCGGCGCGGCGCACCAGGGCGGCGAGGTCCCCGAGTCGCCAGGGGTCCATGGCGACCATGGCGATGATCTGCTGGGCCAGCACGTCGAGCGGGTTGCGCGGGTAGCGCAGCTCCTCGATGGCTCCGTCGGTCATCCGCTCGGCGACCACGGCGCAGGACACCAGGTCGCCCCGGTGCTTCGGGAAGACAACGCCCCGGGACACGGCGCCCACCTGGTGGCCGGCGCGGCCGATGCGCTGCAACCCGGCCGCGACGCTCGGCGGCGCCTCGACCTGCACCACGAGGTCGACGGCGCCCATGTCGATGCCGAGCTCGAGGCTGCTCGTCGCCACGACCGCGGGCAGCTGGCCGGACTTGAGCAGCTCCTCGATGTGCTTGCGCTCCTCCTTGGACACCGAGCCGTGGTGCGCCCGCGCGACGACCGGCGGCGTGCCGGTCACCCCCGCCTCGGGCGCGGCCGCGAACTGCCGGCGGTCGACCGCGCCGTAGGCCAGCCCGGACTGGGCCATCACCTGGGCCGGCAGGCTCGGCGTGGCAGAGGGCTCGCCGGCCCGCTCCAGGGCCAACTCGTTGAGCCGGGCGCACAGCCGCTCCGCGCCGCGCCGGGCGTTGACGAACACGATGGTCGACCGGTGCGCCTGGATGAGGTCGAGGACCCGCTCCTCGACCGCGGGCCAGATGGACGCGCGGCTGTTGTCGTCGTCGGTCGCGAGGTTGGTCATGTCCTCGACCGGTACCTGGACGGTGACCTCGATCGTCTTGGCGCTCGGCGGCTGCACGATCTCCACCGGTGCGGACCCGCCGAGGAACCGGGCGGTCTCGTCGATCGGCCGGACCGTCGCGGACAGCCCGACGCGCTGGGCCGGCCGGGGCAGCAGCTCGTCCAGCCGCTCCAGCGACAGCGCGAGGTGGGCGCCGCGCTTGGTGGCGCAGACCGCGTGCACCTCGTCGACGATGACCGTCTCCACCCCGCGCAGCGACTCCCGCGCCGAGGAGGTCAGCAGCAGGTACAGCGATTCGGGGGTGGTGATGAGGATGTCGGGCGGGCGCTTGGCGAAGGCCCGCCGCTCCTCCGCCGGGGTGTCCCCGGTGCGCATGCCGACGGTGATGTCCGGAGGCGGCAACCCGAGCCGGTGCGCCGCCTGCCGGATGCCGTTGAGCGGCGCGCGCAGGTTGCGTTCGACATCCACGGCCAGCGCCTTGAGCGGGCTCACGTAGAGCACCCGGCAGCGCTTCACCGGATCGTCCGGTACCGGCGTGGTGGCCAGCCGGTCGAGCGACCACAGGAAGGCGGCCAGGGTCTTGCCGGAGCCGGTCGGCGCCACGACGAGGGCGTGCCGCCCCGCGCCGATCGCCTGCCACGCACCGGCCTGGGCCGCCGTGGGCGCCGCGAACGCGGCCTCGAACCAGGCCCTGGTCGCCGCGCCGAACTCCTGCTGCACGGGATCCATCCTGCCCCGGGGGTACGACAGATTGTCAGCCGCCTCAGCGCAGGCTCCACGAATCCGCGCCCGGCTCGTGCGCGAATCGCCGACGTACCCCGGCTTGCCCTGATTGCCGGGTATCGAGTACCTTCCCTTACGCGCACAGTGATCGGCCGGTTACGACCTGGGGGTGATGCTGATGGACGGTGCGCCACGCGGCGCCAGACACGAGTCGGACGTGCTGCTCCGCCAGCTCGACCGTCACGTCGCCGGGATGCGCCGAGGCACCGCCGAGCCCGAGGCGGAGTTGGCCGGGCGGGTCGCGAACGCGCTGCGCCGCCTCGTCGCCGAGACGGCTCAGGCCAGTGCCGCGGACCGGGCGCGGGTACGGGCCGCGGTGCACTACTTCGTGCTGCGCCGCGAGGGCCGCGGCGAGCGCCGCCCGGTGCGCCCGGTCACCGAGGACGCCTGGGTCGTCAACCACATCATGGGTACCCTCGGCCGCCACGACCTCGTCGTCAGCCTCACTCCCGAACCTGCTTGAGCGGCTTGACCCTCACGTAACGTCAGGCCGCAGCCTGGACGTCGGAAGGAGGGAAGCCATGGACTACTCGGTCGGGCAGGTCGCGCGCTACGCCGGCATCAGCGTGCGTACCCTGCACCACTACCACGAGATCGGGTTGCTCGCGCCGGGTGGACGCACCCGGGCCGGGTACCGGCGGTACGCCGAGGACGATCTCGAACGACTGCAACAGGTCCTGTACTACAAGGAACTCGGCTTCCCGCTCGAAGAGATCGCGACCATTCTCGACGATCCCGGTACCGACGCCGCGGCCCACCTGCGCCGCCAGCACGAGTTGCTGACCCGGCGGATGGACCGGCTCCGGCAGATGGTCGCGTCGGTGGAACGCGCCATGGAGGCGGAGAAGATGGGCATTTCGTTGACGCCCGAAGAGCGGTTCGAGGTCTTCGGGGACCACGACCCGGCGGAGCACGCCGACGAGGCGAAGGAGCGCTGGGGGGAGACGGACGCGTACAAGCAGTCTCAGCAACGCACGAAGTCCTACGGCAAGGAGGACTGGCTGGCGATCCGGGCGGAGTCCGAGTCGATCACGCAGCGGATGGCCGGCGCGATGGCGGCGGGTGAGCCGGCGACCGGTACGGCGGCGATGGACGTCGCCGAGGAGCACCGCCGGTACATCGACCGCTGGTTCTACGACCTGGGGTACCCGATGCACCGAGGCCTGGCCGAGATGTACCTCGCGGATCCCCGGTTCACGGCCAACTACGAGAACGTCGCGGCGGGCCTCGCGCAGTACATGCACGACGCGATCCTGGCCAACGCGGCGCGGCACGAGTCCGCCGCGGGCTGAGCCCGACAACGGGGTGGGTACCGGCGGCCGCTCGCCACCGGTACCCACATCGATAAGATACCGAACGAGTCCTCGAAATAATCCTCGGTCAGTTGTGCAAAAAGCCGGCTCAGGCTCGCATCACGGTCGCGATCGGGATCCGGGCCGCCCGGATGGCCGGGATCATCCCGCCCAGCAGACCGGCGGCCACGCCGGCCACGATGCCCGCCACGCCCGCCTGCCACGGGAACGACAGGTTCGTCAGGTACGAGGTGTGGCTGGCCAGCAGCCGGGACACCACCTTCAGCGCGAGCGACGACGCACCGATCGCGGCCGCCGCCGTGAACAGCCCGGTCAGCATGGTCTCCGCGAGCACGATGCCGGCCAGCAGCGAGCGCGGGGTACCGACGGCCCGGCGCAGCGCGAACTCCTCGACCCGTTCGCCGACCGTCGCCAGCCCCACGTTCATCACGCCGGCCACGCCGATCAGCAGTACCAGGCCGGCCATGCCGAGGAAGATCCAGTTCAGCAGCGCGAGGTGCGACTCGGCCTCCTTCTTCGAGTTGACCGTGTTCGCGCGCAGCTCCTCCGCCGGTACCCCGACGGCCGCGGCCCGGGCGCGCAACGTCTGCGCGATGTCTCCCGCGGCGGCAGGCGTCATCATCATCTGCAGCTCGCCGAAGTTGCCGGCCCGGGTGAGCGGGAGCCAGTTGAGCAACTCGTCCGCGCGGACGTAGGCCATCGGTACCTCGTTGCCGTCGTCGACCACGCCGACGATGCGTGGCGTCGGGTCGGCGGTCGCACCGTCCACGCGCATCTGCGCCGGTACCTGGTAACGGGAGAAGCCCTTCGCGGCCTCGCGGTTGAGCACCAGCCGGGGTGACAGCGACGGCGCCCCGGAGAAGTCGAGCCACTGCCCGGACACCGAGCGGAACGGCCGGAACTGGCGGATGTCCCCGGTGAGCGCCGTCACCTGCAGCTCGATGGCCTGGCCCGGCGGCGGTTGGTTGACGGGCCCGAACTCGACCTTCTGGCACACCCCCCGGTTGTCGCAGATGATCTCCACGCCCGGCGGTCGTGCGAAGTACCCGCCGCCGTTGCCCTGGTCGAACGGTGCGCCGCCCTGGTTGACCGGGCTCACGTTCGGCTCCCCGATGACCGCGTGGGCCGGGAAGAACGCGACCGCGTCGCTGCGGCCCGCGACCGCGTCCATCGCGGCCGGGACGATCTTCGGATCGGGCGGTACCGACATGATCACGGTGCCGTCCTTGCCCACGTGCAACTCGATGTCCGAGAGGGCGGCCTGGCGGGCGGTCTGCGCGCCGGCCTCCACCACGACCACGGCCAGCACGCCGAGGAACAGGCTCAACATGGACAGCAGGGTGCGCAGCTTGCGGGCGCGGATGCCCTGTACGCCGATGATGAGGGCCGAACTCAGCCGCGCAGCTTGTCGGAGCGGCCACCTGCCAACGTTCGCCAGCCGGCCGGACAGCCGGATCATGCCACCACCTCGTTCTCGACCGGGTCGAGCACCCCGTCGCGCAGCCGCAGTACCCGGTGCATCCGGTTGGCGTGGTCCCAGTCGTGGGTGACCAGGATCAGCCCGCAGCCCTGCGCGGTGGCCGCGTGCAGCACGTCGATGACCAGGTTGCCGGTCTCGGTGTCCAGCGCGCCGGTGGGCTCGTCGGCCAGCAGCATCCGCGGCTGGCGCACCAGCGCCCGCGCCACGGCGACCCGCTGCTGCTCGCCGCCGGACAGCTTGGGCGGCTTGTGCTTGGCCAGGTGCGCGATGCCGACCTGGTCCAACGCGGCCAGGGCGAGCCGGCGGCGGCGCCGGCGCGGCTGCCAGCCCTGGCCGTTGACCAGCGCCATGGCCACGTTCTGCGCGGCGGTCAGGTGCTTGAGCAGGAAGAAGCGCTGGAACACGAAGCCGAACTCCGCGCTGCGCAGGGCGGCCGCGCGGCGCTCCGCCAGCCGCGTGATGTCCCGCCCGTCGAACAGGTACCGGCCGCCGTCCGGCCGGTCGAACAGCCCGATGAGGCTCAGCAGCGTGCTCTTGCCCGAGCCGGAGCGGCCGAGCACCGCCACGCTCTCTCCACTGTGGACGGTGAGGTCCACACCGGACAGGATGGCACGGGGCTCGCCCTGCCCGCGCAGTTGCTTGGTGACGCCGCTCAGCTCGATCAGCGGGGTCACTTCGACCCCGGGGTCGCGCCGACGTCGTCGGGCCCCTGCGGCTGCGCGGCCGGCAGGTTCGGCCCCGGTACCGCGATGGTCTCGTCGCCGGTCAGCCCGGACTTGATCTCCACCATCCGGCCGTCGCTGAGGCCGAGTTCGACGTCGCGGGTCTGCCGGGTCTGGTCCGGCCCGACCACGTCGACCTTGCCGTGGCCCTGGCTGCCGGCGACCGCCTCGACGGGCAGCACCAGCGCGTTGGTCGCCTTCGCGGTCACCACCTCGACCGTGGCGGTGGCGCCGTTGATCAGCTTGACGTCGGCCGGCGGGGTGCAGACCAGCCGCATGCCGGTCGCCTCGGACTGCTGGCCGCTCTGGTCCGTGCCGCCGCCCGCGGCCGCGGCCGCGATCTGCGCCGGGTCGATGCCGGCGGGCGCGCCGCTGGCCGGTGCGGCCGGCGGCGGAGCCGGAACGGTACCGGCGGGCAGCGCCGCGATCGTGCCCAGCACGGTACAGGCGAACGGACCCGGCCCGTTCTTGATCTGCGCCGTCACCGACGTGAGCCCGTCGGTGATCTGGTACGCCGAGGCACCGTCGACGTCGGCGACCAGCCCGTACCCGGCCAGCCGGGCCGAGACGACCGGCATGCCCGCGGTGACCGTGGACCGGTCGTCCACCAGCCGACCGGCGAACACGGAACCCGCCGGCACCTCGACGTAGTGCGGGGTGTTGCCGACGTAGACCGCGGCCACCCGGGTCGGCTTGGTCGGCGTGCCGCGCGGCGGCGTCACCGTCAGGTACCGCACCTGGCCGCCGACGGGCGCGACCAACCCGAAGACCGGATCGAGGGCGATCTTCCCGGAGAGGCTGACCTTGTTCGTCAGGTCCTTGCGGGTCGGCTTGACCGTGGTCATGACCGTACCCCTGGCGGCCAGGCCGGGCGTCGGCGTCTGCGCCCCGGCCGATGTGCAGCCGGTCGCGGCGCCCAGGGCCGCCACCGTCACCGCGATGGCCGAACCGACCACGCCCACCCCGAGCAGCGATCTCCTGCGCACGGCACCCCCCAACTCGAACGCACGCCGCCGCGCAGCTTGTCGGAGCGGCGCCAGTCAGCGCTTTGTCACGCCGTTTTCTGCCACGGCCAACGACTGAGACGCGTCATCGCCACCGGAAGGTTGCCTGTTGCGGCCCGGCGGGTTCCACCCCGTACCCGCGAGGTTCCACCCCGGATCCACCCGCGGGTTGCGGTACCCGGCCGGCCCGCTGCCTAGCGTCGATGGCATGAACGCAGCCCAGATCCTGCTGATCGTCGCCATCGTCGTCCTCGTCATCGGCCGCCGCTTCATGGGGCAGCCGCTACGCGGCCAGTCGCTGCTGCTCCCGGTCGGCGTGACCGCCTGGGGCGGGTACCAGCTGGCCGGCCAGCACCACCTCACCGGTACCGAGATCGGGTTCCTCCTCCTCTGCGCCCTGCTCGGCGCGGCCAGCGGCGCGGGCCGCGGCATCACGGTGCGCCTGTACCCCCGTGAGGGCCACCTCTGGATGCGGTACACCTGGCTGACCGCCGTGGTGTGGATCGCCAGCATCGCCCTGCGCGCCGGTCTGGTGATCGGCGGCCACCTCGCCGGGATCGGGCTGAACACCACCTCGACAACGGTGTTGACGCTCGGCGTCAGCCTGATCGCGGAGGTACTCGTCGTCGGCGCCCGCGCTACGCGGACCGGCCTGCCGTACGCGCCGGGCCGCCGCTCGATGGCGGGCAGCCGGCTCGGGTGACACTGGTCGGCGTGACGGACGATCGGATACCGGGGTGGGTCGGGTGGCGGCGGGACCTGCGCAGCCTCATCTTCCTGGTCGCCGTCGTGGTCAGCATGGTGAGCATCCGGCCGTCGCTCGGCGCCCTGGGCCTGGTCCTGCTGGGCGTCGCGGTGGCCGGCTGGTTGTCCACGTTGGCCGCGCCGACCCTGCGGGGTATGGTCCGCCGCGAGCTCGCGGCGGACGGCCCGGCCGGGAGCCCGGGGCGGCGCGCGGCGCTCGCTCCGCTGGCCGCCGAGGGGCGCATCGAACTGCTCGCTGTGCTCGCGCTCGGTCTCGCCGGGCTCTGGCTGTCCGCGCTTCAGCCGGCCGGCCCGGCGATCGGCTTGGGCGCGGCGGCCTGCCTCATGGCCGGCGCCCGGCTGCGATCGCCCGTATCCTCCGTGGTCGCCGGCGGACTGGCGCTCGGCTGGATCGCCGTCCACCTGTACACCCACCAGGGGCCCGGCTGGATCTTCGGCGGCGCGGGGCTGTTCCTGGTCACGCTCATGGCCGGGCTGATCCGGCGGCAGAACGCGAGCCTGGCCGCGGAGACCCAGCTGACCCGCGAGGAACAGGCGAGGTCCGCCACGCTGGCCGAGCGGGCCCGGATCGCGAGGGAGATCCACGACGTGCTGGCGCACTCGCTGGCCGCGCTCACCGTGCAACTGGAGACCGCCGACGCACTGCTGGAGGGTGGCCGGGCCGAGCAGGCGCGGCAGTCGGTCGTCCGGGCGGGGCACCTGGCCCGGGAGGGGCTCGCGGAGACCCGGCGCGCCATCAGCGCGCTGCGCGGCGAGACGCTGCCGCTGCCCGAGTTGCTGGCCGGGCTCGCCGGCGAGTACCGGGTGGACCTGGGCGCGCCGGCGACCGTGCACGTGGACGGCGAGCCGGTGCAGGTGAACCCGGACACCGGGCTGGCCGTCTACCGCACGGCGCAGGAGGCGATGACCAACGTACGCAAGCACGCGCCGGGCGCGCCGGTCGAGCTGACTCTCCGGTACGGGCCGGACTCGGTGGAGCTGGCCGTCGCCAACGGCGCGGCGCCGCCCTCGGACCGGCCGCTCGCCGACTCCGGCGGCGGGTACGGGCTGACCGGTTTGCGGGAGCGGGCCGAGCTGGCCGGAGGCGGGTTCACCGCGGGGCCGGACGGGGACGGGTGGCGCGTGGATGTGAGGATCCCGCTGTGACGATCCGGGTTGTGGTGGCCGACGACCAGACGGCGGTACGGGAGGGGTTGGCGCTGCTGCTCGACCTGCTCGACGACGTGACCGTGGTCGGTGCGGCGGCCGATGGGGACGAGGCGGTGCGGCTGGTCGCCGAGCGGGGTGCCGACGTGGTGCTGATGGACCTGCGGATGCCGCGATGCGACGGGGTGACCGCGACCGCGAGGCTGCGCGCGGAGCACCCGGACACCCGGGTCGTGGTACTGACGACGTACGCCGAGGACGCCGACATCCTGGCCGCGCTGCGGGCCGGGGCGCTCGGGTACCTGACGAAGGACGCGGGGCGCTCGCAGATCGCGGCGGCGGTCCGGGCGGCCGCGGGTGGCCAGTCGGTACTCGATCCGCAGGTGCAGCAGCGGCTGCTCGCGGCGGTCGGCGGCGCCCCGCCCAGCCCGACCGTGCTGCCGGACGGACTGACCGCCCGGGAGGGCGACGTACTGCGGCTGATCGCGGCCGGGCTGTCCAACCGGGAGATCGCGGGCCGGCTCTACGTGAGTGAGGCGACGGTCAAGTCGCACATCAACCGGCTGTTCGCCAAGACCGGCGTGCGCGACCGGGCGCAGGCGGTGCAGTACGCCTACCGGCACGGCCTGACCGAGAAGGCGTAGCCAGCCCCCGGTCAGCCCGCCTCGGAACCGGTCTCACCCTCCGGCCGGGCCGCGCCCTTGGCCGGCCGGCGCAGCAGTTCGCGCTCCTGGGCGCGCAGGCTCGCCGCGGCCTCGAAGTCGCCCCGGTCGAGCGCCGCGTCCTTGGCGGCGCGCACGGCGGTCAGCTCCATGAGGGCGCCGACCGTCCCGGCGCCACGGTCGCTGGGGCGCCCGCCGTACTTCGCCGCCTCCGCCGCCTCCAGCGCCTCGACCCGCTCCCGCAGTACGCCGGGATCAACGCCGGTCGCGCGCAGCGCGTTGGCCGCGCGGCTGTCCTCGACCGTCAGCAGCCCGAGCAGCATGTGGCCGGTGCCGATGTGGTGGTGCCCGGCGCGCAGCGCCTCGCGCAGCGACGCCTCCAGCACCCGCTTGCTGTCCGGGTGGAACGGGATGTGCCCGCCCCCGGCCGCCTCGCGGGTACCCCGGCCGATCGCGCCCTCGATGTCGCGGCGTAGGGCCGCGGTGTCAACGACGCACTCGACCAGCGCCCGGCTGGCGACGGAGTCGGGCTGTGCCAGCAGCGCGAGCAGCACGTGCTCGGGGTCGATGTGCTCGTGCCCGAGGCGCGTGCACTCCTGCTGCGCGTCGACCACCGCGCGCCGGGCCTCGCCGGTGAACCTCTCGAACATCCTGTCCCCGTCCGCTCGCTCCCCCGCCGATTGTGCGCCGGGGATGGCGATCAGCCCAGGGACGCGGTGGCCAACTTGACGGCGAACCCGACGAAGATCGCGGCCACGCCGGTGGTCAGCGCGGCGGCCAGCCGGCGCCGGCGGCGGAACTGGGCGGCCAGGTAGTTGCCGGTGAGGATCAGCGTGGTCAGGTAGGCGGCGCTCACCAGTTCGGCGATCGTGCCGAGGATCAGGAAGGACAGCCACGCGTGCGGGTACCCGGGCCGGACGAACTGGATGAAGAAGGAGATGAAGAACAGGATCGCCTTCGGGTTGAGCAGGCTCACCACCAGCGCCCGGCGGAACGGGTCGCGCTCCACGGCCGCGGCTGTGGCGGGCTCGGCCGCCGGGGCGGGTACCGGCCCGGTTGCCGGGGTGCGGCGGCGGCGCCAGGCTCCGCGCAGCATCCCGAACCCGATCCAGCACAGGTACCCGGCGCCCGCGTACTTGACGACCGTGAACAGCGCCGGCTCGGCGCGCAGCAGCGAGGCGACCCCGGCGGCCGACAGCGTCATCAGCACCGCGTCGCCGATGAACACCCCGCACGCCGCGGCGTACCCGTACCGGACGCCGCGCCGGGCGGCCACCGACAGCACGTACATCGAGTTCGGTCCGGGCAGCAGGATGATCGCCACGGTACCGATCAGGTA
>Ga0070683_100006174_pt1 | contig 10049 bp, 11 predicted proteins | sample KBSC713LmetaG_FD_64662 | JGI IMG/M metagenome (GOLD analysis project Ga0070683, IMG submission 64662) | Corn rhizosphere microbial communities from Kellogg Biological Station, Michigan, USA - KBS C7.1-3L metaG | ecosystem: Host-associated > Plants > Roots > Rhizosphere ... | reverse complement strand
TTCCTCAACCCCGGCCGCAAGTCGATGCCCGACATCGACATCGACTTCGCCGTCGAAGGCCGCGAGCGCGTGATCAACTACGTGCGCGAGAAGTACGGCAACGACCGCGTCGCCCAGATCATCACCTTCGGGACGATGGCCGCCCGCGCCGCCGTCCGCGATGCCGGCCGAGTGCTCGAGATCCCCTACGGGGTCGTCGACAAGATCGCGAAGATGATCCCGGAAGGGCCGGGGCAGACGCTGGACGAGTGCCTGAAGCCGGGCGCCGAGCTGAAGCAGGCCTACGACGGCGATCCGATCGCGCGCGAGATCGTCGACCTCGCGAAGCCGCTCGAGGGGCTGACGCGCCAGGACGGGATCCACGCCGCCGGCGTCGTGATCGGCGCGGAGCCGCTGATCAACATCGTCCCGCTCCAGCAGAAGGGCGACGGGCAGGAGATCGTCACCCAGTTCTCGATGACGACGATTGAGGCACTCGGGCTGCTGAAGATGGACTTCCTCGGGCTGCGCAACCTCGACGTGATCGACAAGGCGTGCGCGCTCGCCGGCAACCTCGACATCGGCTCGATCCCGATGGACGACAAGAAGACGTACGCGATGCTGCAGCGCGGCGAGGCGACCGGCGTCTTCCAGTTCGAGTCGTCGGGCATGCGCGAGGCACTCCGCTCGGTCAAGCCGACGCTCTTCGAGGACCTGATCGCGCTCGTCGCGCTCTACCGGCCGGGCCCGATGGCGTACATCCCGACCTACGCCAAGCGCAAGAACGGGCAGGAGCAGGTCACGTACCCGGATCCGCGGCTGAAGGAGATCACGAGCTCCACGTACGGCATCTGCATCTACCAGGAGCAGTACATGGAGATCGCCAAGAAGGTCGCCGGCTTCTCCCCCGCGGAGGCCGACGACCTTCGCAAGGCCATCGGCAAGAAGATTCACTCGCTGATGGCCTCGTTGAAGGGCAAGTTCCTCGAAGGATGCGCGTCAAACGGCTTCTCGGCGCAGACCGCGAACCAGCTCTGGGCGGACATGGAGCAGGCGCAGGACTACTCCTTCAACAAGTCGCACGCCGCCTGCTACGCGCTCGTCGCCTACCGCACCGCGTGGCTGCGCGCGAACCACCCGAAGGAGTACATGGCGGCGCTCATCTCCTCCGTGATGAACACGAAGGACAAGGTGCCGTTCTACGTCGCCGCCTGCGACGAGCTTGGGATCGAGGTGCTGCCGCCCGACGTGAACACGTCGATGATCGACTTCGCCGTCGTCGAGGGGAAGATCCGCTTCGGCCTGAACGCCGTGAAGAACGTGGGCGAGTCCGCGTGCCGCGCGATCGTCGTCGCGCGCGAGGATGGCGGGCCGTTCACCTCGATCTGGGACTTCACCGAGCGCGTCGATCCGTCGGTCGTGAACAAGCGGGCGCTCGAATCGCTCGTCAAGTGCGGAGCGCTCGACTCCACCGGCGCGACGCGGCGCGGGATGCTCGAGTGCCTGGAGCAGGCGCTCGCCTGGGGCCAGAAGCAGCAGGCCGACAAGCTGCTCGGTCAGGGCTCGATCTTCGACCTCGGCGAGCCCGCGGGCGGCGACACGGCGACGCGCCACCATCCCACGATCCCGGTCGGGGCCGAGTTCGAGAAGGGCGACCTGCTGAAGCTCGAGAAGGAGACGCTCGGGCTGTACGTCTCGGAGCATCCGCTCGCCGCGATCCGCGAGCAGCTGCGCCGCAAGACGGAGTGCACGCTGAGTGAGCTCGCGTTGCGGCGGGACGGCGAGATCGCCACGATCGGCGGGATCGTCGCGTCGCTGAAGCAGATGACGACGAAGAAGGGCGACCCGATGGTCTTCGTCGGTCTCGAGGACGTGACGGGCGCGTGCGAGGTGGTCGCGTTCAACTCGGTGTACGCGCTCTCGCGGGAGCTGCTCGTCGCCGACAAGGTGTTGATCGTGCGCGGCCGCGTCGACCAGAAGGGCGCGGGGGAGACGAAGCTCGTCGCGATGGAGATCACGGCGTTCGAGGCGGTGCCGGAGCGGCGCGAGGTGCGGCTGAAGGTGGACGCGCGCCGTGCGCCGGCGGGGCTGATCCGTGATCTCGCGGACATCGTCGAGCGGTATCCCGGCGACGCGCCGGTGTACGTCGAGACGGTGACGTCGCTCGGGCCGAAGCTGCTCGAGCTGGGGCGGAAGGTGCAGCCCGTGCCGGACTTCTACGCCGAGGCGAAGACGCTGCTCGGCGAAGCCGCGGTCGCCTAGGAACCGTCCTCACGCGATTACTCGCGCGCCTGCCTGGTACGAATGCCCTGTGAAGGTCGCAATCGTCACCGGCGCGAACACCGGCATCGGCCTCTCCATCGCGCAACGTTTCCTGACCGACGGCTGGACGCTCGGCTACGCCACGGCCGGCAACGACGACAAGCACACCGGCCCGCTCGAAGACCTGAAAAAGCAGTACGGCGACGACAGGATCGTCTGGGTCTACGGCGACCTGAGCGACGCCACGACCCCGGCGCAGCTCGTCAAGGACGTCGCCAAGAAGACCGGACGCCTCGACGCGCTCGTCAACAACGCCGGCCTCAGTACGGCCAAGCCCTTCCTCGAGCTGACCGTCGACGACTTCGACCTCACCTTCAACGTCGACGTGCGCGCGAGCTTTCTGATGGCGCAGGAGGCCGCGCGGCAGATGAGCCAGGGCGGTTCGATCGTCAACATCACCTCCGTCCACGAGCACATCCCGCGACCGAACTTCGCCGTCTACGCGGCGGCGAAGGCGGCGCAGGGGATGCTCAGCCATGCGCTCGCGCTCGAGCTGGCGGACAGGAACATCCGCGTCAACTCCGTCGCGCCCGGCGTGATTGCGACGCCGCGCAACAAGGAGGACGCCGAGACGCTCGACCCGGAGGTGCCCCTCGGCCGCCCGGGCAAGCCGGAGGAGGTCGCGGCGCTCGTCGCCTGGCTCTGCTCCGACGAGGCCGCCTACGCGACCGGGCAGTCCTACATCCTCGACGGTGGGATGACCCAGCAGGTCGTGAAGCTTCCCGCCGGGTAGAGCAAGCCGTCTGTGAGTTCCGGCTTCCGAAGAAGCACGCGAGGTTCACCGGCTCGATGAGCGTCACCTACGGCGGCGCCGGCGTGATCAGGACTTCACCGGCTGAGCAAGAAACGCAGCGCGAACCGGCTCTCACCCTCCGAAGAAGACTGCTCACGAGAAGAAACGGGGTCCACCGAGATGTTCAAGCGCGTCCTTCCTGTGGCGCTCGCCGCCGCCGCGATCGCCGCTGCCGCCGCCTCCGCGGCGCCGGTGCCCACGTCGTTTGCCGATCCGGTCGGCGACAACGGCGCCGCCCCCGACCTGGCCGGCGTCACGGTCTCGAACGACGCGGCCGGCGCGTACACGTTCGACGTCACCTTCGCGACCGACTACGCCCCCGACGGGCAGTTCTACCTCTACCTCGACACCGACGAGAACTCCGGCACCGGAGACCAGGACGAGCTCGGCGCCGACTACCTGATCTACGACGACCACGCCCAGCACGCGGCCGACCTCTACACGTGGAACGGCAGCGACTGGGGCGACACGCCCGAGGACACGCTGGACTTCGAGATCGGCAGCGACGTCCGCTCGCTCGACGTCACCGTGAACAAGTCGGAGCTCGGCGGCTCCGGCGCCTTCGACTTCTTCGTCGTCGCCATCGACGCCGACGGCTCGGACGGCCATTACGACGACGCCCCGTCCGGCTCCGGCTCCTGGGAGTACACGGAGTACAACGCGCTGATCCTCACGGCCGGCCCCGCGAAGTCCGCGGTCTACAAGAAGCAGCGGCTCTGGGCGATCGCCACGGCCGTCGTGCGTTCCGACACCGGCGCCACCGTCGGGCAGGAGGGGACGATCACCTGCTCCGCGAAGGCGGGCGTGACGAAGCTCCGCACGGTCTCGAAGGCCTTCTACTCCGCCGGCGCGGGCAAGGGCAGCGCCGCCGTCTGCGAGTTCCGGCTACCGAGGACGCACGTGAAGGTGACCGGGACGATCACCGTCGCGTACGGCGGCAAGTCCGTCAGCAAGGTCGTGCACGTCAGGAGCTGAGCTCGATCCCCTTCGCGCGCAGCTCCTCCTGCGCACGCTCCGTCTTCGGCAGGTCGAGCCCCATCGCCCGCAGTACCTCGGGCGCCTTCGTGAACTGGATCTCCCGGTAGTCGACGACCTGCACGGCGTTCCCCCACGGGTCGCGGAACGTGCAGTTCGGCGCACGCGTCAGCTCGACGCCCGCGTCCTCGAGCGCCTGCCGCACCGCCGCCTTGTCGTCGACGACGAGCCCCAGGTGCCGCTCTGCATCCCGCTCGGACGAGGAGCCGACTCCGGCGAAGGCGAGGAACTGGTCGCCCATGTCCACGAACGCCATTCCGCCGCCGCGGCCGCGCAGCTCGAACGAAAAGAACCGGCCGTACCAGGCGAGCGCCCCGTCGACGTCGCCCACCTCGAGTGCCACGTGGTTGATTCCGACGAGCCGAGCCATAGAAGCAGCGTGCCTGCCGCGCGGCCCGCTGCGCAACGCGCCGGGGCGGTCGCCCGCCCCGGCGCTCCGGACGCCTTACTTCTTCGCGGCGGGATGCGCCGTGACCCGAACCGCGGTCAGCGACGGCACCATTGCCGCAATCGTGTCGGCCTTGCAGGCCCGTGCCTGCACGACGACCCGGTCACCGGCCAGAAGATCCGTCGAGGCGTGATGCCCCTGGCGATTGATCTTCGTGGACGACGTCACGGCGATCGCGAGCGGCTGACCCAGCTTCCGCCACGCGGCGCTGTGGGTGTTCCCGCTCGTCACGTTCACCGAGAGGTCGAACGGAACGGTTGCGCCACCGGCGGCCGCGAGCGTGCCCTTCAGCACGACGGCGACGGCCGGCTTGCAATCCGTGCCCGTCTTCGGCGGCTTGCCCTTGCTCGGCGCCGCCGAGGCGGTGGCAGCGAACACCGCTGCGACCACCGCTGCCAGCACCACTGATGTCTTCGACATGGATCTGCTCCTTACGGGGGGTTTGTCAGTGCCTACACCCGGTAGATGCAAAAGTCACCCCCGGCTTTCCCTCTGCTCTGCCGGATTTACAGGGGCTTTACGGAACGAAAAGCCGCGCCGCTACCGTGGCGCACGCTCATGGCAATCCGCGCAGACATCCGCAACGTCGCCATCGTGGCGCACGTCGACCACGGCAAGACGACCCTCGTCGACGCACTCCTCTGGCAGGCCGGCAGCTTCCGTGACAACGAAACCGTCGCCGAGCGCGTCCTGGACTCGCTGGACCTGGAGCGCGAGAAGGGGATCACGATCCTGGCCAAGAACACCGCGATCCAGCTCCACGACGGCGTCAAGCTGAACATCGTCGACACGCCCGGCCACGCCGACTTCGGGGGCGAGGTGGAGCGCGGCCTGACGATGGTGGACGGCGTCCTCCTGCTCGTGGACGCGTCCGAGGGCCCGCTCCCGCAGACCCGCTTCGTCCTGAGGAAAGCCCTGCAAGCGCGGCTGCCCGTGGTGCTCGTCGTGAACAAGATCGACCGGGACGACGCCCGCCCGGAAGAGGTCGTGAACGAGGTCTACGAGCTCTTCCTCGACCTCGACGCGGACGAGGCGCAGATCGAGTTCCCGATCGTCTACGCGAATGCGCGCGCCGGCCGGGCCGGATTGCAGCCGGACGAGCTGGCGGACGACCTGCGCCCGCTCGTCGACACGCTCCTCGCGGCGATCCCCGCGCCGGAGTACGACGAGGCCCATCCGCTGCAGGCGCTCGTCACGAACCTCGACGCCTCCCCGTACGTGGGCCGGCTCGCCCTCTGCCGCATCCGGCACGGCCACCTCCGCAAGGGGCAGCAGATCGCCTGGTGCCGCGCCGACGGCACGATCACCACCGCGAAGCTCACCGAGCTCTACGTCACCGAGGCGCTCGACCGTGTGCCGGCCGAGGAGGCCGGGCCGGGGGAGATCGTCGCGATCGCCGGCCTGCCCGAGGTGACGATCGGCGAGACGATCGCCGACCCCGCCGACCCGCGCCCGCTGCCCGTCACCCAGGTGGACGAGCCGAGCCTCAGCGTCACGATCGGCATCAACACGAGCCCGCTCGCCGGCACCGAAGGCGACAAGCTGACCGCCTCGATGGTCAAGCAGCGGCTCGACCAGGAGCTCGTCGGCAACGTCAGCCTCCGCGTCGACCCGACCAACCGCCCGGACGCCTGGGAGGTGCAGGGCCGCGGCGAGCTGCAGCTGGCCGTGCTCGTGGAGCTGATGCGACGGGAGGGCTTCGAGCTGACCGTCGGCAAGCCTGAGGTACTGACCCGCGAGCTGGACGGCAAGAAGCACGAGCCGGTCGAGCGCGTCGCGATCGACGTCCCCGAGGAGTACATCGGCGTCGTCACCCAGCTGCTCGCGCTGCGCAAGGGGGCGCTCCAGCAGATGGTCAACCACGGCACCGGCTGGGCGCGCATGGAGTACGTCGTCCCCGCGCGCGGGCTGATCGGCTTCCGCACCGAGTTCCTCACCGAGACGCGCGGGACCGGGATCCTCCACCACGTCTTCGAGGGCTGGGAGCCCTGGTTCGGGGAGCTGCGCACGCGGCCGACCGGCGCGCTCGTCTCCGACCGCCGAGGGCCGGTGACGGCCTTCGCGATCATCAACCTGCAGGAGCGCGGCACGCTCTTCGTCCAGCCGGGCGACGAGGTGTACGAGGGGATGATCGTCGGCGAGAACTCCCGCGCCGACGACCTCGACGTCAACGCGACGAAGGAGAAGAAGCTGACGAACATGCGCGCCGCGGCGAGTGACGAGACCGTCCGCCTGATCCCGCCGCGCCCGCTCTCGCTCGAGCAGGCGCTCGAGGAGATCCGGGAGGACGAGTGCGTCGAGGTGACGCCGAAGTCGATCCGCCTGCGCAAGGTCGAGCTCTCGGCGCAGAAGCGCCAGACGGCCGCGAGCCGGGCCAAGCGGGCCGCCGCATCCGTGGCGTGATCGGATGCGTTACACCTTAAAGGGGGTGAACCGCCCCCGGGTTTTCACCGAAGTGAGAGGGTAGGAAGCGAGCGAATGCCTGCGGTCGAGGACATTGTCGAGACGGAGCTGGAGCGCGTCGAGCGCTGGCGCAGCGAGGAGCTGATCCGGGCCGGGTACGACCCGGGCTCGGCGGCACAGCTCGCGGCGCGCCACGACGTGGACATCCGCCAGGCTGCCGCCATGCTCGCCCAGGGCTGCCCACCCGACCTGGCGCTGCAGATTCTCCTCTAAATTGGACGGCGGCATGCTCGCCGCGATCCCCTCGCCGGCCACCGGCGTCTACCACCTCGGCCCGTTCACGCTGCACATGTACGGCGTGATGCTGCTGCTCGGCATCGCCGCGTGCATCTGGCTGACCGGGCGCCGGTGGGTCCGCTGGGGCGGGGACTGGGACCTGATCTTCCGCTGCGCCGTCTGGGGCGTGATCGCGGGGATCGTCGGCGCGCGGATCTACCACCTGATCACGAGCTGGAACCAGGACCCGGCCATCCACGAGCACTGGTACGGGCCCTTCGCCGTCTGGCAGGGCGGTCTCGGGATCTGGGGCGGGATCCCGTTCGGCGTCGCGATCGGCGCCTGGATCGTCCGGCGCTCCGGGAACAGCGTCCGGCTGATGATGGACGCCGTCGCGCCCGGGCTCCTGCTCGCCCAGGGAATCGGCCGCTGGGGCAACTACTTCAACCAGGAGCTGTACGGGAAGGCCACGTCCCTGCCCTGGGGCCTGAAGATTGACAACCAGCCGGGCCAGACCTTCCATCCGACCTTCCTGTACGAGTTCACCTGGGACGTCCTCGGCGTCCTCTTCCTGCTCTGGGTCGACCGCCGCTTCCGGCTGCGCCGGCCGGCCCTCTTCGCGCTCTACGTGGCGGTCTACACCGCCTTCCGCACCTTCGAGGAGACGCTCCGGATCGACCCCTCCAACCACTTCCTCGGCATGCGGATCAACTTCTGGGTCTCGCTCGGGGTCTTCATCCTCAGCACGGCCTTCTTCGTCTGGTGGCAGTTCGTCCGGGACGAGTCGGCGAAGCCGGTGGCGGCGCCGCGGCCGGTCGCGAAGGGGCCGACCATGGCCGTCCCGCGCAGCCGCGTCCGGTAACGCCTATACCTTCCAGGCGTGATCGTCCGCGAGCTGGAGCTCGACCTCGACGCGTTCGAGGGCCCGTTCGACCTGCTGCTGACGCTCGTGCTCAAGGAGGAGCTCGAGCTGCGCGAGGTGGACGTCGCCGGCATCGTCCTCGCCTTTCTCGAGCGGCTGGCCGAGCACGAGCAGCTCGACCTCGACGCGTGCGGCGAGTTCCTCGTCCTCGTCTCCGCGCTGCTCGAGCTGAAGGCGCGCGGCCTCTTCCCCGAGGAGGCGGCGGAGCTGCTCGAGCTGGAGCCGGAGGTGGCGGCGGAGGAGCTCGCGCGGCGGCTCGCCGAGTACCGCCGGATGAAGGGCGCGGCGCAATGGCTGCGCGAGCGGCTGGAGAGCGAGGGCGAGCGCTTCTTCCGGCTCGGCCCGGCCGCGCTCGCGCCCAGGGCGGAGACGCCTCTCGCGCCGCAGGAGCCCGAGAAGCTCGCGCAGGTGATCCGGCTGCTCGCCGCGGAGCCCGCGCAGGTCTCGCTCGCCCACATGGCGCTGCGCTTCCCCCCGGTGTCCCAGTTCCTCGAGCGCTTCCGCGCCGTGCTGCGCCGGCGCCCCCGGTTCGACTTCGACCAGGAGCTCGGCGGCCTCTCGCGGGTCGAGCAGGCGGTCGCCTTCCTCGCCCTGCTGGAACTGCGGCGCAACGGCGAGGTCGCGATCGAGCAGGCCGCCCCCTTCGCACCGATCAGGATTTCCCGTACCGACGTCGAAAGAGAGGATTCGTGGACGCTCCGCTCCGCCTGATCTCGAGCAACCCGCTCGACCAGCTCGCCCGCACCGTCGAGGCGCTGCTCGTCGTCGCCTCCGCGCCGCTCGGCGTCGAGGAGCTGGCCGAGGCGGCAGACGACGACGCCGAGCGCGTCGAGGCGGCGCTCGGGCTGGTGGGGGAGCGCTACCGCGAGGGCCGCAGCGGCATCGTGCTCGAGCACGTCGCGGGCGGCTGGGCGTTCCGCGCGTCGCGCGACGCGGCGCAGGCGTGTGCGCGGCTGTTCGAGAAGCCGGTGCAGCGCAACCTCTCGCAGGCGTCGCTCGAGACGCTCGCGATCGTCGCGTACCTCGGGCCGTGCTCGCGCCCCGACATCGCGCGCATCCGCGGCGTCTCCGCCGACTCCGCCGTCGCGAACCTCGTCGAGCGCGGGCTGATCGCCGAGGCGGGCCGCGAGGAGGCGGGGGCGATCCGCTACCGCACGACGCCGCTCTTCGAGCGCATCTTCGGGCTCGAGTCGCTGTCCGCGCTGCCGCGTCTCGACGACGTCGGCGCGGATGCCGACGCGATCCGCGAACGGCTGCACACCGTGGCGGAGAAGCGCTCGGCGTAGCGACCACTAGACTCGCCCGGTGCTGATGGCTCCTCCCGAACCGGGCGTGTACCGGCCGCTGATGGCACCGACGGCTGCGCTGCCGCACGGCGGGCATGCCGCGCTGCGTCACCTGCTGTGGGCGTATGCCGCCGTGCTCGCGCTCATCGTCGCCGCGCTGCAGCTCGAGTGAGCAGTACGAACAGCGCCGTGAATCCAAGCGCGACACCGTAGAACGCGAGCGAGAAATGGCCGACGAACGCGGCGCGCACCGCGACCGCGAGCGTCGGCGCGACCGGCCAGGTGGGCAGGAAGCGGCCGTGCGTGACGTGCGCGACCGCGAACCAGGCGAGCTCGAAGCAGAGCAGGTCACGGACGAACGCCGTCGCCGACGCCTCGTGCGTGGCGACGCCGATCGCGACGAAGATCAGCAGCGCGACGGCGTCGGCGAGCCTCAAAGCTTGCGAATGATCTCCTCGGCCTCGTCGCGGGTGAACGCGCGCAGCGTCTCCGTCTCCGCCGAGCCCGTCCGCTGCAGCTTCGTGATGATCTCGAGCGCCGCCTCGTCGGTGTCCGCCTCGAAGATCTCCACGACGTCGTAGCGGC
>Ga0070683_100006168_pt1 | contig 10052 bp, 12 predicted proteins | sample KBSC713LmetaG_FD_64662 | JGI IMG/M metagenome (GOLD analysis project Ga0070683, IMG submission 64662) | Corn rhizosphere microbial communities from Kellogg Biological Station, Michigan, USA - KBS C7.1-3L metaG | ecosystem: Host-associated > Plants > Roots > Rhizosphere ... | reverse complement strand
CACCGAGAAAGTCGAATCCCTTTACCAGTAAGGCCAACCGCTGCCCGCCGACACGATCGGACGCGCATGGCCCGGCTGCGCCGTGAACACCATCCGCCATCCACGTGCTCGCCCAGACCAGCTCGCCGGGCAGGGCGAGCAGGCGTCGGCCATCACCTGGATCGAGCCGATCCAGCAGCGGGTTGCCGTAGCGCTCGAATTGTTCCGCGCGCTGCAGGGTGTCGGCGGCGCGGTCCTGTTCGCTACCGCCACGCCGCTGCTGCGCGCAGAGTTCTCCGGCGCCGCCCTGCCCCGGGCTCTGGGCGCCTTCGGTGCCACGCTCGGCGGCGCCGGCGCTATCGGACCGCTGGTCGGCGGGGTCCTGACCGACACCTTGGGCTGGCGGTTCATCTTCTTTGTCAACCTGCCCATCGGCGTGGCAGCATTCGCCGGCGGCGCGGCCCGGCTGGCGAATCCCGCAACCTGGCCGGCGGCCGGGCCGACTGGGCGGGTACCGCCCTGATCACCGCAGCGCTCACCGCGCTGATGTTCGCGCTGATCCGCGGCAACGCAATGGGCTGGACCAGCCCGCCGATCCTGGCCCTTGTCGCGACCACAGCCGTCACGTTTGCCGGGTTCGTGATCTACGAACTGCGCATCGCCCAGGAACCCATGGCCGACCTGCGGCTGTTCGCTCGGCGCAGCTTCGCAGCAACCGGATTCGTGCCGTTCGCGATCTCCGCGACGGTCATCGGGATGATCACCTACCTGTCGCTGTACATGCAGAACACCCTCGGCTACTCCCCGGTCCAAGGTGGCCTGCGCTTCCTGCCGCTGTTCCTGGCCTCCTTCGCCGTCGCCCTGCTGACCGGCCGGCTGATCGGCAAAGTGGCGATGCGGGTGCTGCTCGGCGTGGCCATGGCCGCGGCCTCCACCGGGCTGGCATCAATGGCCCACCTCAACGCCACCTCCACCTGGCTGGTGCTGGTCCCCGGCTTCATCCTGGCCCGGAACCGGCTTGGGCATCACGTCCACGGCCCTGGCCTCGGCCGCACTCGCGGCGGTGGAACCGGCCCGCGCCGGCATGGCCGCCGGCCTGACCAACACGCTGCGCCAGGTCGGCACCGCCACCGGCGTGGCAGTCCTCGGCGCGCTCTATGCCTCTCGCGTCAACACCGCCACCCTGCACGCTCTGGCCGACCAGCCCGCGGTCCCACCCCGCACGGCTCACCGGCTCGCCGCGGCCGTCACCTCCGGCCTCGGCACCCGCGTAGCCGACATGATCCCGCCCGCTCTCCACGACGCGGCTGTCCACGCCGCCCGCGCGGGCACCGCCCGCGGCCTCAATGACATCCTGCTCGCCGCGGCCGCGTTCGCCGTAGTCGGCGCGATCGCCGGCTTCGCGTTCGGACCCGACCCAGCTACCCATTCGCGGCCCAGCCCAGCCCCGGAAAAGCCGCCCACGCAGCCCGTCCCGGCCCAGCACCAGGCCCAGCGATCGGCCGCGACGCCATGACGGCAGAACGCCCAGCCTGACGCCAACCGGCAGCGGGTAACAACCCGATTTCCCGTGGCGGTGCGGAAGTCCCGTGACGGGCCGGGCCGGCCGCGTAGCGCAGTTCTTCGCCGACGGCGTTGGCCTATCCGTCCGAGAGTGGGACGGTCGCGGAGTCGTTCAGGTAGCGGCATGCAGCTTCGGCGGCTCGCCACTGTGGGGTGTAGTAGAGCGTCGGATCGGGTGCGGCGTGCACCATGCCGTTGGCGTCTGGGTTCAGCTCGGGAACATCCACGCCGTGCTTGCGCATGCATTCGCCCCACGGTCGATGCCGCGCGATCTCGTTGGGGTCGGCCTTGACTGGCCAGGTGGCGGGCAGGAAATGCCGGCATGTCTCGAACGCTGCGGACATGGTTGCCCAGCCGCTTCCCGCCGCGCCGAGCGGCAGCGGCTTGCCCTCCACCGGGTCGGGTATCTTCTCGCCGTGTTCGGTCATGCAGCGGGTGTAGCGCAGCGCCTTGTCGTAGTCGCTTTCCTTGGCCGATGCGGAGGTCGACGCTGCGCCGGACGCTGTCGTAGCCTGGTGCTGTGCCGTGGCCACCTTGGGGCCACCGGCCGAATCACAGCCGGCCACCACAGCTGCGGTGATGATGGCGGCCCATCCGATAGCTAGCAATGCACGGACGTTCATCGGTATCACTCCTTGCGCTTGCGGTCAGACGGCCGCGAGGGCCTCGGTCGGGGATAGCCGCGCCGCCCGGATCGCCGGGTACAGTCCGGCGGCTGCGCCGGTGAGCACCGTGACGATGACGCAGGCGGCGAGGGCCCAGCCGGGTGTGACGGTTGGCCAGCCTTGCGTGAGCGCATACCCGCTCGTCACGAGCGTGCCGAGGGTCACTCCGCCGAGACCGCCCAGCGCTCCGAGTACGAGCGACTCGGTGAGGAACTGGAGCCGGATCTGCCCGCGAGTGGCGCCCAGTGACCGGCGTAGCCCGATCTCGGCCCGCCGTTCGAGTACTGAGATCACCATGGTGTTGGTGATACCGACGCCGCCGACGAGCAATGCCACCGCACCGAGCCCCAGCAGCAGTCCGTTGAATGTGTGTTCGGTGGCGAGTTTCGCCGCGAGCGCGTCCGACGGACGGGACACCACCACTTGCAGCGGGGCCGCCGGGTCGGCCGTGGCGGGCAGGACGTCCCGGACCGCGGCTACCTGCTCGTCGACGGCGCGGAGGAAAACCGTGCTGGGGCGGGCGCTGCCGCCGAGGTAGTGCTGCGCCGCGACGAACCCGACCAGGGCTGCGCTGTCCAGTTCGGGTACCAGCGGCACCGGGTCGAGGATGCCGATCACGGTGAAATGCTCGTCGCCGATCTGGGTCAAGATTCGAGGATTCGGTGTGGTGATGCCGAGGCGTTGAGCGGCGCTCGTGCCGAGTACGACGGCGGGGAATGCGGCGGTGGCGGCGTTGAGCCAGGCGCCACGCGCGATCGTGGCCCCGACGACGGCGGGCAGGTCCAGGTCGGCGGCGTACACCGTGATCCCGGCGGTCTGCTCGGCGGGGATGTGATCGTTGCGGTAGATGTGCGTACCGTCCGGCAGCTTGCTGAGCGCAGCGGCGTTGATGACCGGTGCGATGCGTTCGATCATCGCTACCGTCGTGTCGGGCAGTTCGACGTCCTGTCCGTCTCCCGCGTTTGCGCCGGTCTGGTCGCCACCAGCGACGGTGAGCAGGTTGGTGCCCAACCCGTCGAGCGTGGCCTGCAGGTCGGCCTGCCCGGAGGCGGAGATTCCGACCACGGTCAGCATCGCCGCGACGCCGATCGCGATACCGAGGCCGGACAGCGCCGCGCGCATCGGTCGGGTCCGTAGCCCCGCCGCCCCCACTCGCAATAGGTCGCCGACCGTCAGCCGACCCGGAGCGAGGGCGGCATCCGGGCCTCGTCGCCATCGGGTGGTGTTCACTGGCCGACTCCGACGATGGTGTCCTGCTCGACGATGCCGTCGCGAACCGCGATCCGGCGGGGTAGCCGGCCCGCGAGTTGCCGATCGTGGGTGATCACCACGACTGTGGTGCCGGTCGTGTTCAGGTGTTCGAGCAGCGTCATGACCGCCGTCCCGGCAACGGTGTCCAGGTTGCCCGTCGGCTCGTCGGCCAGCAGGAGCGCCGGCTCACCGACCACCGCGCGGGCGATCGCCACCCGCTGCCGCTCCCCGCCGGACAGTTCGTGCGGCCGGTGGTGCAGGCGGTGACCGAGGCCGACCAGTTCCAAGGTGGCCGTGGCCCGCCGGCGCCGGATCGGACGTGGCAGCCCGCAGTACAGCAGCCCGTCGGCCACGTTGTCGATTGCCGATACGCCACTGGCGAGATGGAAGTGTTGGAACACGAAACCGATGGTCGTGGCGCGCAGCGCCGACAGCTGGCGGTCGACAGGCCGGCCACGTCGTATCCGGCGATGCGTATCCGGCCGGCGGTCGGCCGGTCGAGTGTGCCCATGAGGTTGAGCAACGTCGTCTTGCCCGACCCGGACGGACCGACCACGGCCACGAGTTCGCCCCGACCGATGGTCAAGTCGGCTTCGCGCAGCGCACTCACCCCGCCGGCATAGGTCTTGCCCACCCCGCACAGCTCGACCAGCGGGGCCGCGGGTGTGGTCGGGGGCGGGGTCACTTCGCCGTTCCCACAGTCATCCCCTCCCAGATACCGGGTCCGTTGATCTCGACCCTGCCGTCGGCGAACAAGCCAGTGGTCACCGGTACGATCCGGGAACCTGCACCGTCGATGACCTCCAGGCCGTATCCGCCCTCCGCCAGCGCCAACAGCGCACCGACCGGCACGACCAACACGTCATTGCGTTGCTGCGCGACGAACCGGACCCGAGCCGGACCATCGTCGAGCTCGCCGACTGCAGCGGGATCGTCAAACCTCACGACCGCCTCAATTGTCGGCTCCTGTCCTGCGGCCGCGGCCTGGTCGTCATCCGGTGTGCGTACCGATAACACCGTCCCCGGTAGCTCCGTGCCGCTGGGCAGCGCGACGGTCACCTTGGCGCCTGCCTTGGCCAGCGGCTGGTCGTGGGCCGGCAGCGTCGCAGTGACCAGCCGGACGGTGCCGGTGCAGGCGAGCACCGGCCCGCCCGTGACCGCACCCGGCGAGGCCTTCACCTTGGCCACGCGCAGCGGGCCGGGCGCGAAGAACACCCGGCCAAGTTCGACGACACCGGTCTGCTCCAACCCGAGATCTTTCTGCCATCTGCGCACCGCCGCCGCCGTCTGCCCGTTGTACTGCTCATCGACGGTGAACCCGGCATAGCCCAGCGCCTTCAGGTTCGTTTCGAACTCCTTGACGTCAGCGCCCTTCGTGGCCGGCACTGCCGCGTCGGATCCGCTACCCGCGTGGGAGCCAGGAGTCGAGTCGGTATCCGGGTTGGCGCCGACGGCGGCATGCCCGGCCGTCAGTTCGCGATATGCCGGCAACGTGCCGAACAGCAGCACCACTGGCTTGTCATCGATCCGGAAGAGCACCATGCCCCGCTGCAGCGCGGCACCGACCGCCGGCACAGCGGTGACCGTGCCGGTCACCCGAGGTTCGATGAGCTGCTCCGGACCGTAACCCAGCTTGCCAGCCACGGTGGTGACAGCGACGAGCGTCTGCCGGGTGACCACCGCTGTCTCCGGCCGAGCCGGCACCGGCGACCGGGCGGCAGGTCCACGCAGCAGGGCTCCGGCTCCGATCAACGCGGTCACTGCCAGCCCGACACCGGCAACGACGATCAGCCGACGCCACCGAAGCATCACGGGCCGGCCGAGTCGCCATCGACCGGACCGCGGCACCGGCGCCGGCCCGAGGTCGTCGCCCGATCGCAGGCCGCGAGAGTAACCAGGCATCTCAACGTGCGAAACCTCCCGCCCTGCAACTGCCTACTAGGTATCTCCACTTCCTCAGGTTTGAGTTCACGCCCAGCTGGCGGCACGCCGGTGGACGGACCGCAAGACGCCTCGTGGCTCGCTGCCGGGCGGGGAGGCGGTCCGTCGTCCGTCTCGATACTTGGCCCTTGCCAAATGCCTACTCGGAGCGGTGTTCCAACGTCGGGAAGCTCAGCACGAACAACTCGGTGACACGACCACCGCGGCGATGCCGGCATGGGCACGACCCTCGCGCACCACCCATCGGCGTCCATCGTGCTCGCCGCACACGCTGCCCACTTGGACCGTCAGGCGCCAACCGTGAACCGGTACGTCAACGCCCCAATGATCGCCGATCACCCGGCCGGGCGGCCTCCTGAACAGGCACAGCAGTACCTCGCCGTGCTCGACCGCCAGGACTGGTGCGACTCGGTTCGCGCGAACCTCGACCCGGACAATGAGTTCTTCGCCTGGGGTTGCTCGCCGGTGCCGCAGTGTGCGGGCCGTTGAGTGCGCGGTCGGCCGGCGAGGCATCGCACGATTGCTACCGGGATGTGCCGGCCGGGTTGAGGTTGCGCACGTGGGTGATGTTCTCAAGGGCCCAGTTACGCAGGTGGGCGAGGGGCACGTTGGCGCTATGTCCAAGCTCGGTGAGGCGATACTCCACGTGCAGCGGTACCTCGGGGAAGACGGTGCGGTCGACGAACCCGGAGGTCTCCAGGCGACGCAGTGTCTGGGTGAGGACCTTGGGGCTGATGCCGGCCAACGTGTGCTGCAATTCACCGAAGCGCTGAGGCCCCTGCGCGAGGGCGCCGATTGTGAGGGTCGACCACTTGTTGCCCAGCAGCTCGAGCAGCGACCGGCAGGGGCACAGCTGGGCAAACAGGTCGTGGTCGTAGTCGATGTGCTCGTGGTTGCTCCGGCTCATCGGTGCGACTCCTCACGTCGTACTTTCCGAAGGATAGTACTCGCCCTTGCGGGTAACTACCCACTCGCGGATAGCTTCCGACGTGCGTCGCAGAACACGGCTGATCGGCAGCCGTGTCCGGCGCCCGAACGCTTCCGGAGGTACGCATGTCCGCGTCCGCACAGATGACCGCCGTCGTCCAGCACAGCTTCGGGGCCCCCGAGGTGCTGAAGCTGGGCCAGACCGCTCGTCCCGTTCCCCTGCCCACCGAGATCCTCGTGCGGGTACACGCGGCCGGAGTGAACCCGGTCGACTGGCAGACCCGCGCCGGCGCCGGCGTCGCCTGGGCGCTCGGTCAGCCGCCGTTCACCCTCGGCTGGGACGTATCCGGGACCGTGGAGGAGGTCGGCTTCGGCGTGACCATCCTGGCACCCGGCGACGAGGTGTACGGGATGCCGTGGTTCCCGCGAGCGGCCGGTGGCTACGCCGAGTTCGTCACCGCGCCCTCGCGCCAGTTCGCCCGTAAACCATGCACGATCACCCACGAGCAGGCCGCCGCAGTTCCGCTCGCGGCGCTGACCGCGTGGCAAACCCTCAACGACACCGCGCACCTGCAACCTGGACAGCGCGTCCTGATCCATGCCGCCGCCGGCGGTGTCGGGCACTTCGCCGTCCAGATCGCCAAGCACCTCGGCGCGCACGTCATCGGCACGGCCAGCAGCGCCCGCCACGACTGGTTGACCGAGCTCGGCGCCGACCAGCTCATCGACCACACCAAGGTCGCCTTCGACGACGTGCTCGCCGACATCGACCTCGTGCTCGACCTGGTCGGCGACGCCCGCGACAACACCAGCACCCGCTCACTGACGGTGCTGCGGCCCGACGGGCTGATCGTCGCCGTACCCAGCGGCGTGTCACCGGAGTTGGCGGCCGCCGCCGACGCGGCCGGAGTCCGCGCCACCCCATTCCTCGTCGAACCCGACGGCACCGCGTTGACCCGCATTGCCGAACTCATCGACGCCGGCGCGATCCGTGTCGAAGTCGAGGAAGTGTACCCGCTGGCCGAGGTCGCCCGCGCTCACACTCGCGGGCAAGCCAACCGCACTCGCGGCAAGCTCGTCCTCCACGTCGCGTCCTGACACCTCACCGCTACCTCGCTGCACCCACCGAACGGAGCAACCCCGTGTTCTACGAGATCCGCCGCTACCAGACCGCACCCGGCCGCCGCGACGAATGGGTGCGCTACATGGAGAACGTCGTCATCCCCTACCAGCAGTCCAAGGGCATGACCATCACCGCATCATTCGTCGACGACGAGGACCCCGACGGCTACGTCTGGATCCGCCGCTTCGACGACGAAACCCACCGCGCCGCCCTCTACACCGCCACCCACGACGACCCCCGGTGGACCGACGAGATCTTCCCCGCCGTGGCCGACCTCCTACTCATCGACCGCACCGTCGTCACCCGCGCCGTACCCACCCCAACCTCAGCCCTGCACTGAGCCCTGCACTGAGCGCCCCAGCGGATCGTCCGTCCCATACAACATCAGAACCCTCCGCGATGCCGGCAGCGCCGCGACTCCAGCCACCGTTACCCCGCCCAGCCGAACCGCCGGCCGAAACACGCCGCCATGACCGGCCACCGCCAACGTCGGCATCAACGTACCCACATCACAGCCGATCCTCAGCGCCGACCGGTCGAACGCCCGCTGGCGTTCGCCGCGAGATCCTCAACACAAACGATGCGCCCAACACCCGCCCCAGCACCGCCGTGTCACCGTCCGCGACGCGGTGGACGAACCCCAATGACGCGGCCGCCGACACGCACCGCCGACCATCACCACCATGGTGCCGTCAAGCTTCCCGGCGCAGGCCAGCGCGTAGCAGACGGTGCTGAGGCAGCCGTCGTCAGACGAGCCCGGACGGCGGCATAGAAAGGTGATCAAGGCGCCTCGAGCAGTACCCACCGTGGCGTAACGATCGGTCGGTGGGAGACATAGGCGTTGGGTGTGGCCTGGTCAACGGAGATTGACGGCCTTTCAACCTGGGCATGTCTACGCTGTCGGTCATGACCGAGGGCGTGGAGTATCCCGGGCTCGTTTGGGTGAAAGATCCTGTTGATCTCAGGACAGGCGAGCCGAACGGCGATCCACCGCAAAGACGCCATCATGAGGACTGCACGCACTGGTACAGAGACGCGGCCGGTGACCTCGTCGGTGCACCCGCCTACCGCGCTACGGACGAACAGATGCGGACACTTCCTGCCTGCAACAGCTGCGCTACCACAAATCCTGGCGAGTTGGCGGAAGTCGGCGCCCAGCGCGCCCGTCGTGGCGCTGTCTGCCCTACCTGTTTCGTGGAGATGCCTGTATCCGGGCAGTGCCTCAACTGCCTGTAGGCCGAGCGCGCTGTCTGCGGCTATGAACGGACGCTAATTGATCTTGTTGTTGGCGTCTGTTTGCTCGCGTGGCGTGGTTCGCTCGCACTTACCTGCATCACGGTGACGGTCAACAAGGCCCTCACACGCGCGCCGACATCGCGGCGATTTGGCGTGCACCGGAGTTCCCGATGATCTGCCATACCGTCGGATGGCGAAGGACGCGAACGCGGGTGTGGCGGTCGGATATGGATCGTGGCCCTTACCTGGGCTTTTGCAACTGCTCGGCGATGCGGGGTGGCGCCTGCTGCGTTGGGTGAGGGGCTATGTGAAGGTCTTCGACCACCCACTGGTCATACTCGCCGGCGAGTCGGACGGCCTCGGCCCAAAGCTTATGCACGTCGACACGCAAAGTGCCGTCGGCCGTCGGCTCGGGTTGCATGATCGCCTCGTCGACGGGGACGGACACGTACGCTTCCTCGGTCGTTGTGCGCTGCACTCGAACTAAGATCGAATATGGAGGGGGACGGTGGTCGGTCGTCATCCGTGGCAGCGTAGTGGCCTGGGGTCTCCGCCGGAGTGGTGGCTCGTTTGCGGGGAGCAGCGCTGCCGAGTGTTCAGTCCGTCCGCACAGCGTGCCGCGAGTCGCTCCTGGCCGTTGGCCTCGACGTTGTCCGGGTCGAAGTCGGCCGGTGTGAGCGCTTGCAGCCCGGCGACGCCGCCTATGCCTAGGGCGATCAGTGACCGACTGGCCGGGAGCAGGGGGAAGCGGCACGGCTGTCACACCGAGCAACGACGCGCCCGCGCCAGTTGCGGCTACCAAATGAGTGAACCCTCGGCCTGCCAGCCGAGAGGTGGCGTTCCGGCTATGTCGAGGGGGACCCGGACGGTGCTCGGGTTGATCGGTGGCGCCGTGGCCGTCGCGATCGGCGCCGTCATCGTGGTGGTCGTGAACCGGCCGGCCGTGCCAAGTGCGATGGACGACGAGCTGGGAGAACCGCCGTCGGAAACATCAACGACGACCGGCCCGCCCGATTCTTCTGCGGTGGCCCGGGCGCCGACTGCGGGGCCGTGGCCGTCGAACCAGCGGGCCAACGCCGGCGACGCGACTCACCCCGGCGACGGCGTGTGGGTCATGGCAACGGCCGCCCGCGAACCACGTCATCGTCAGCGGCACCTACGAGACACCCCTCCCGGCCGGTTCGCCCAGATGCAGCGGGAGCCGGCGGGCCCTGAACCACACCATCATCGCCACCGGCCATGCGACGCGAGGTCAGCCGCCACGGTGACCGTCTTGGCCGGTGTCGCGCTGTTCAACACCAAGGGCTGCGGTGAATGGCGGCGGGTCGGCTGATGGCGCTACTTCTGGGAAGGAGTGCGATCAGGGG
>Ga0070683_100006167_pt1 | contig 10052 bp, 5 predicted proteins | sample KBSC713LmetaG_FD_64662 | JGI IMG/M metagenome (GOLD analysis project Ga0070683, IMG submission 64662) | Corn rhizosphere microbial communities from Kellogg Biological Station, Michigan, USA - KBS C7.1-3L metaG | ecosystem: Host-associated > Plants > Roots > Rhizosphere ... | reverse complement strand
TGGACCGGTGTGGCGGCTCGGTGGACCGGTGTGGCGTGGTGGGCCGGCGTGGTGGGCCGGCGTGGTGGGCCGGCGTGGTGGGCCAGCGTGGTGGGCCAGCGTGGTGGGCCAGCGTGGTGGGCCGGCGTGGTGGGCCAGTGGGGCGCGGCTGGCTAGCGGCGCCTTAAGTGACGAGGGGCGGGGCGCTGCCGCCGAGTCAGCAGCAGGCCGAGCCCAAACAGCGCGGCGGCGACCAGGCTTCCGATCGCGGCGCTCGGGCCGAGGCGGCGCTCCATCGCCGCGGCTCGCGCCGCCAGGCCCATGCCGTCGGTCGCCTGTTCGGGGGCCGGCGACGCGCTCGCGGCGGCCGGGTGGCCGGGAACGTCCGAGCCCTGGCCGGAGGACTTGGTGGCGGGAGCCGCCGGCGGCGGTGGGGGTACCTCGCCGAGCGGGTTGGCCTTGATCGGGGTGACCTCGGCGCGCAGGGCCGCGACCGGGTCGACCTCGCCGTAGCCGTATTGGTCGTCGCGGCCCGGCTTGCCCAAGTCGCGGGCGGTGCTGATCAGGCGGTTGATGACGTTCGGCGCGGTCATCGTCGGGTATCGCGAGCGGATCAACGACGCCGTCGCCGCGACCAGTGGAGCGGCGAAGCTCGTGCCCTGCACGCGCCAGTACCCGCCGCCGGCCTTGGCGCCCAGCAGGTTGACGGCCGGGGCGGTCAGGACGGTCGGCGCGCCGGTCAGCGAGCCGGTCCACAGCGACTCGCTCGAGCCCGAACCACCGCCGCCACCCGCCGCCGGTCGATCCGACGGCACCGGCGCCAGTGCGGCCTCGGTGCCGACCAAACCCACCAGCCCGGCCACGGCGATCACGCCGGCCTCGCGCGCCGGGTACCAGACCTCGCGGCTGGCCGAGCCCGCCGCCACGTTGCCGGTGCACGCGATCACCACGACGTCGTGCTCGGCGGCGTACGCGAGCGCCTCGGCGAGCACGTCGCTGCGCAACTGGCCGCCGAGCGACAGGTTGATGACGGTCGCCCCGTGGTCGACCGCCCAGGTGATGCCCTTCGCCACGACCGCCGGGTCGTCGTATTTGTTGTTCTTGTCCAGCACCCGGACCGGCAGGATCTTCGCGTGCGGCGCCAGGCCCACCACGCCGCTGCTGTCGTCATCGCGGCCGGCGATGAGCGCGGCCACCGTCGTGCCGTGCCCGACCGGGTCGACCCGCCCGTCGCTCGTGCCGTCGACGAAGTCGGCGCCGGGCAGCACCTGGCCGATCAGGTCGGGGTGCGTCGCGTCGACCCCGGAGTCGATGACCGCGACGGTCACGCCCTCGCCGTTGGACAGCGCCCACGCCGAGCGGGCGTCCAGCTCGCGGATCTGCCACTGGTCGCGCCGCACCGAATCGGCGAAGGCCGCGGACGGCCAGAACCCGAGCAGGAGCGCGGCGATACCCGAAGCCACCGCCACCACGGCGCGCGGCCGGAGGGCGGTGCGGGGTCGGAGCGGGCGGTCGATGGCTGACATTCTCACCTGGTTTGCCGCGCGTTGTCAGCCGTCTGTCGGCTGCGCCACCTGGATCAGCCGGATCCCCTCCCTCCGAGTGACCAACTCGCCGCGGCCCGGCGGGCGCGGGCCGGGGCGGACGCCGCCGATCAGCGCGCCCTCGTCGCGGTCGCCCGACAGAACCAGTCCGGGCGACGACAGCTCGCGCAGCCGTTGCAGGATCGGCTCGTACATCGCGCGGGCCGCCCCGCCGCTGCGCCGCGCGATCACCAGGTGCAGGCCGATGTCGCGGGCCTGCGACAGGTAGTCGACCAGCGGCTGGAGCGGGTTGCTCGACCCGGCCACGACCAGGTCGTAGTCGTCGACGAGCACGAAGCACTGCGGACCGGTCCACCACGACCGGGTGCGCAACTCTTCCGGGGTGACCTCCGGTCCCGGCAGCCGCCGCTCCATGTAGCCGGCGACCGAAGCGATGAGATCCTCGGTCGTCGGGCCCGAGGTCCCGTAGCCGATGACGTGGTCGGTCCGGTCGAGGCCGAGAAGCCCGCGCCGGTAGTCGACGAGCACGATCCGGGCCTCGTCGGGCGCGAATCGCTCGGTGATCGCCGTCGCCAGCGTGCGCAGCAGGGTCGTCTTGCCCGACTCGGCGTCGCCGAAGACGAGGAAGTGCGGCTCGGTGGCGAAGTCGACCCGGGCCGGGCGCAGATCGGCCTCGGCCAATCCGATCGGCAGTGCGAGCGGGTTGGCCGGATCGCGGTCCTCGGCGATCGCCGAGTAGGCAACCGTGGCCGGCAACAGCCGCACACGCGGCGCCGGCGGCCCGCTCCAACCGGCCGCGATCGCCTTCACGAGGTCGGCCGTCGACAGCGTGCGTCCCGACGTCACGCCGGCCGGGGACACGGTCGGAAGCGCCACGAGAAAGTGCAGCGCGTCGGCGGTCAGGCCGCGGCCGGGGGCGTCCAGCGGCACGTTGCCGGCCGCCTTGCGCGAGATCAGCGAGTCGCTCGCATCGCCCAGTCGCAGCTCTAGCCGCGAGCCGAAGAGGTCGCGCACGGCGGGCCGGAAGTCGAGCCACCGCGGCGCGGCCGCCACCAGGTGGATGCCGTAGGACAGGCCGCGCGTGGCCAGGTCGGTGATCACCGGCTCGAGGTCGTCGTAGTCACCGCGGATCGTCGCCCAGCCGTCGACCACCAGGAAGACGTCGCCCCACGGGTCGTCGGCCGCCGCGGCGCTCACCGTCGCCCCGGAGGCGGCGGCCGCGCGCTGGCGCCGGTAGGCGCTCATGCTGTCGATGCCGGCCGCCGCGAAGCGCTGCTCCCGTTCGGCCAGCAGCGCGCTGATCTCGCCGACCGCGCGGCGGACCGCGGCCGCATCGGACCGCCCGGCCACCCCGCCGACATGTGGCAGGTCGCGCAGCCCGCCCAGCTGACCGCCGCCGAAGTCGAGGCAGTAAACCTGCACCTCGGCCGGCGTATGGGTGAGCGCGAGCGTGATGACCAGCGTGCGCAGTGCGGTCGACTTGCCACTCTGCGGGCCGCCGACCACGGCGACGTGCCCGGCGGCCCCGTCGAGCGCCAGCCACAGCAGGTCGCGGCGCTGCTCGAGCGGCTTGTCGACGAGCGCGACGGGGGCCTGCAGCGTTCCCCGAACCTGCGGGTTGGCCGCGCACAGCCCGCGCTCGGGGTCGGCGCTCACCGGGCCGAGCAACTCGTCGAGCGTCGCCGCGGTCGACAGCGGCGGCAGCCAGACCTGGTGCGCCGGCGGCCCTTGCCCGGCCAGGCGCCGCACGAGCAGGTCGAGGAGGCTGTCGCCGGCCGACCGGCTGGGCGCGGCGGACGGCTGCGAGGGCACCGGCACGTATTCCGTGCCGTAGTCGATGACCCGCGACCGCCCGCCGGCCCCGCTGACCGCGACGGCCGCGCCGGTCGGCCGGTAGGGACCCGACACATAGGCCGCCCGGAACCGGGTGAGCGGCTCGGTCCCGTATTTCAGGTAGCCGTGTCCGGGCGACCGCGGTAGCTCATAGGCGTCGGACACGCCAAGCACCGTGCGCGACTCGAGCGGCGAAAACGTCCGGAGCCCGATCCGGTAGGACAGGTGAGTGTCCAGGCCGCGCAGCCGGCCCTCCTCGAGGCGCTGCGAGGCCAGCAGCAGGTGCACCCCGAGCGACCGCCCGACCCGGCCGATCTGCAGGAACAGATCGATGAAGTCGGGCTTGGCGGTGAGCAGCTCGGAGAACTCGTCACAGACGATCAGCAGGCTGGGCAGCGGGGCGAGCGCCGCCCCGCCGGTCCGCGCCTGCTCGTAGTCGCGCAGCGAGGCGTAGTTGCCGGCCTGCCGCAGCAGCTCCTGCCGGCGGACCAGCTCGCCGTTGATCGCGTCGGTCATGCGGTCGACCAGGGTCAGCTCGTTGGCCAGATTGGTGATCAGCGCGGCGACGTGCGGCAGCCGGGCGAGCGGCGCGAAGCTCGCCCCGCCCTTGAAGTCGACCAGCACGAAGTTGAGCATCTCCGACGAGTGGCTGGCGGCCAGCCCGAGCACGATCGTGCGCAGCAGCTCCGACTTGCCCGACCCGGTCGCGCCGATCAGCAGCCCGTGCGGGCCCATGCCGTCCTGCGCGGACTCCTTGAGGTCGAGCTCGACCGGCTGGCCGTCCGGCCCCGCGCCGATCGTCACCCGCAGCTGATCCCGGTGCGGCCGGGGGGCCCACGCCGCGGCGAGGTCGAAGGCGTTCGGGTCGCCGATGCCGAGCAACTCGCCGGTGCCGAGCTCGCGACCCGCCGCGGCGTCGGCATCGGGACCCGCACCGGTCACCGCGGCCAGCCGCAACGGGGCCAGCTGCCGGGCCAACGCCTCGATCTCGGCGGACGCGAGCGCGTCGGCGACGCCGATGTCGCCCTGCTCGTCGGCCGCCGTCGTGGTCAGCCGGCCCTTGGCCGGGTCGATGACGAGCGCTCCCCGGTCGAGCATCCGAGGCGGCGGCCCGTCGAGATCGATGAGGGTCACGCCGTCGATGCCGCCCTCGGTGGCCAGGTGCCGGCTGCCGGTCAGCTCACCACCGTCGAGCACGACGACGACGTGCGGGACTGCCCCGGGTCCGCCGGCGTCCGGCAGCCCGGGTGTGAACCGGGACCGGCCGGCGAACAGGTCGTCGAGCCGGTCCTCGAGCTCGCGGGCGGTCGTCGCGGCCAGCCGGACCGCGCCCGCGCCGTCGACCTTGGTCGGGTGCAGCGCATGCGGCAACCACTTGGCCCACTCCCACTCCGCGCGCCGGCCGGCCGAGACGCAGAACGCGACCAGCACGTCCTCCGGGGCATGGAACACCGCGAGCTGCGCAATCATCGCCCGCAACAGGTCACGGGCGGCCGTCGAGTTGGCCGGCTCCAGCAAGTACACACGGGAAAAACTGCGCAAGGAGACCGCGACGGGCAGGTCCGGCACGATCGAATAGCTGTCGAGGAATCGCCGCAGGGCACCGGCCGTCATCGGCTCGAGGTCCTCGAGTGGGCGGGTGACCGGCGCGACCAGGGGTGTGGCCAGCGTTTGCGGGCCGACGGCGATGCGCACGACGGCGAAGTCGGAGTCCTCGGGTCTTCGCTCCCACAGGCGATAGCTGTCGACCGCGGACCACAGCGTGTGCGGGTCGGGGTGGCGATAGTGCAGGCCGGCCCGTTGCCGTCGCGCTGTCTCGCGCACGTGGCGGCGCAGCCCGGCGAGGTGGCGCAGATAGTCGCGCCGGGCGGTCATCATCTCGAGCTTCTTGGGCTGGCCGGCGCCGACCGAGGTGAACAGCATGCCGAGCGTCGAGAAGCCGAGAATCCCGCCGATCACATAGGAATAGGCGCCGCCGCTACGCCCGGCGAACAGCAGCGCGGTCGCGATCGTCCCGGTGAACAGCGGCACCACCTGGATGAGCTGCTGCCAGCGCGAGGCCGGCGGCTGCGGGATCTCCGGCGGCGGATCGACCGTCACCGGGCCGCTGGGTATGTCCGGAGCAGGGCGGCGAGGCGGTCGCCTGACCACGATGGTGCTCAATGTCTGCCTCCCCAATCCCGCCGTGCGCCAATGACTGTAGGACCTCGGTACGACACTTTTGGCTACGCTCTGGCCATGCCCGCCGCATCGACAGGCTTGGCCCACGTGACCATCAATGCGCCCGACCGCCGCGTCGATGTGGCGCTGCCGGACAGCGTCCCGCTCGCCGAATTGCAGGCCGACCTGCTGCGCCACGCCGGGGTCGCGCTGCCCGACCAGGGCCAGAAGCACGGCGGCTGGCTGCTGCGCCGGGCCGACGGCACGCCGTTGTCGCCCACCACCGGGCTCGCGGGTCAAGGCATTCGCGATGGTGCGGTTCTTCATCTGGTACCGGCGGGAGCCGCCTGGCCGGAGTTCGAATACGACGACGTCGTCGAGGCGATCGCGGATGGCGCCCGCCGCTACGGCCTCGGCTGGAGCCCGCTCGCGACCCGCATCGCCGCGCTGGTCGCGGCCGGCTTCGCGCTCTCCCTCGCGCTGTGGATGCAGTGGCGCGCCGGCGGCCCGGCCGTGGTCGCTCTGGTCCTCGCGGCCGCCCTGCTCGCCGGCGGATCCGTCATTTCGCGGGCGTACGGGGACGCTGCACTCGGTGCGATCCTCGCCGGTGGGGCGCTGCCGTTCGCGTTCATCGGCGGCTGGCAACTGGCCGGCGGCCGGCTGCTGACCGGCTCTGCGCTGCTGCTCCTGGCGAGCGTGCTGGCCGCGATCGGGGTCGTCCACGTGCTCCGGCTCTTCGTGGCCGGCGCGACGACCGGGCTGCTCGGCGTCGCCGCGGCGCTGCTCACCTGGCCGACCACGACCGCCGGTGCCGCCGCCGCGGTGCTGGCCGGGCTGGTCGCCGGGGTCGCGGCGGTGCCGTTGCTGGCGATCCGGCTGGGCAAGCTACCGATGCCGTCGCTTGACCTACCGGCCGCCGGCCAGCCCGGCAACCCCGACCGGGCGAGCGTGTTCGCGGCGGTCGCCCGTACCGACGAAATGCTGACCGGCATGGTCACCGGCGTCGCCGCCGGCGCCGTGGTCGCGGCGTTCGTGCTGGCCCGCACCGATGATGTGACGGCCCGGGTACTGGTCGCCGTGGCCGCGGCGGCGTTCCTGCTGCGGGCCCGGCTGTTCGTGACGGTCCGCCAGCGGCTGCCGCTGGTCGCGGCCGGGCTGGCCGGCTTCGGGTTGCTCGCCGTGATGACCGGGCTGCGGGGTTCCGCGTTCGTCGTCGTGCTGGCCGCGATCGGCGTCGTCGTGGCGCTGGCCGGGCGGCGTTATGCCCTGAATGCGCCGTCGCCGTACTTCGGCCGCGCCGCCGACCTCGTCGACGCGCTGTGTGTCGTCTCGGTGATCCCGATCGCGGCCGCCGCGCTCGGCCTCTACGGCCTCGCCGCCGACCTCGTCACCTAGGGTTCGACGGGCGGGGCGAGCGGCGCGATCGTCATCTCGGTGTAGGTGCCGGCGGCGATCGCGTCGATGTAGCGCTTGCGCGACGCGGCGATCTCGGCCTCCGCCTCGGCCCGGCCGACCCAGGTCGCGCCCTCGACGCTCTTGCCCGGCTCGAGGTCCTTGTAGACCTCGAAGAAGTGCTGGATCTCCAGCCGGTCGAACTCGCCCATGTGATGTATGTCGCGCAGGTGCTCCAGCCGCGGGTCGTCGGCCGGGACGCACAGGACCTTGTCGTCGCCGCCCTTCTCGTCGGTCATGCGGAACATGCCGATCGCGCGGCTGCGGATCAGGCAGCCGGGAAATGTCGGCTCCTGGACAAGGACAAGCGCGTCGAGCGGGTCCTCGTCCTGGCCGAGCGTGCCCTCGATGTAGCCGTAGTCGGCCGGGTACTGGGTCGAGGTGAACAGCGTCCGGTCAAGGCGGATCCGGCCGGTGGCGTGGTCAACCTCGTACTTGTTGCGCTGCCCCTTGGGAATCTCGACCGTGACGTCGAAGTCCATCTGCTGACTCCTTACCCGTGCGCTCACCTATTAGTGTCGCGTAGGAACCGTCGGTCGGAAGCAGGAGGGGTCGGTGTTCGGCAGAATCGCGGGCGCAGCGTCGCTGACCGTCGCCGCGGCCCTCGCGGCCGGCGGCGTCCTCGGCGGCCCGACCATCGCCGAGCAGGTCAACGGCACCAGCACGGCCTGGCACGCCGGCACCACCCCCAAGGCCCCGCCGCCGGTACTGGTCAGCACCGTCACCGGCCCGACGCTCGAGCCGACGCCGGAGGGGGTCACCGCCGCGCTTGCGCAGCTGGTCGGGCTGCCCGGCCTCGGCTCGCACTCGGGCATCTCGGTCGTCGACGTGGCCAACGGCAAGGCGCTCTACGGCAAGCTGCCCGACGCCGCCATGGTCCCGGCCTCAGTGACCAAGCTGGTGACGGCGACGACGGTCCTGGCCACGCGCGGCCCGACGTACCGGCTGGCCACCGCCGCCGCGAGCGGCCCGAACCCGGGCGATGTCGTCCTGGTCGCCGGCGGCGATCCGACCCTGTCGATCGGGGCCGGCGGCTCCTACGCCGGCGCGGCCCGCCTCGACGACCTCGCCCAACAGGTCAAGAAGTCCCTCGGCGACGCCAAGGCGACCCGCGTGATCTACGACGAGTCGCTGTTCTCCGGCGACGCCCTCGGCCCGGGCTGGGATTCCGATGCCGCGACCGGCGGCTACGGAAGCCCGATCACCGCGCTCATGACCGACGGTGCCCGGGTCAACCCGAGGAAGGCGATCGGCGGCTCGACGCGCTACAACAAGCCGGACCTCGCGGCCGCCCAGGCGTTCGCCAAGCTCCTCGGCGTTCCGGCGCAGGCAGTGGTACCAGGGACGAAGCCGGAAGGGGCTAAGGAGCTCGGCCGGGTCGAGTCGGCGCCGCTGCTGCGGATCGTCGAGTTCATGCTGGCCGAGAGCGACAACGTGGTGGCCGAGATGATGGCCCGTCAGGTCGCGATCGCCAAAGGTCAGCCGGCGTCGTTCGCCGGGGCAGCGGCCGCGATGAAGGCCACGCTCGAGCAGCTCGGCATCCCGACCGCCGGGTACGGCCTGCAGGACGGCAGCGGGCTGTCCCGCAACGGCCGGCTCAGCCCCGCGCTGCTCACCGCGCTTCTGGCGACCGCCGCCCGGCCGGACAAGCCGGAGCTGCACGGCGTCTTCACCGGGCTGCCGGTCGCCGGGTACTCGGGGACCCTGGCCGGCCGGTTCCGCACGGTCAAGGGCGGCAGCTCGGCGGCCGGCGAGGTTCGCGCCAAGACCGGCACGCTGACCGGGGTCAGCTCGATCGCCGGCCTGATCGTCGACGCCGACGGCAGTACGCTCGCGTTCGCCGTGATCGCCGACGCCAACACGTCGACCCCACAGGCGATGGAAGCCCTGGACCGGATCGCCGCGGCGCTCGCTGCCTGCGGCTGCGAATAGGCCTTTTGGCGATCAGGGGTTTCTCAGGGCTGCGTCCCCGGCCGGGTGAGACAGGCGCGGGTACGGTTGGGTCATGGCGCAGTTCGTTGATTGGGATCTTGCGGTTGCGACCGCCCAGGCGCTCGGCAAGGCCGGGCCTAACGCCTCCTACGAGGAGGCCGCCACGGCCGTCGCCGACCTGCGTGAGCTCGCCGGACAGGCGACCGACCACGTCTCCGACTTCACCGGGCTGCGCGTGCAGAGCACCGCACCGCCGGTCCGCGTGGTCGACCGCCGCGACTGGGCGCGGATCAACATCGAAGGGCTGCGCGAGGTCATCGGCCCGCTGCTCGAGCGGCTGGCCGGCGGCAAGGCCCCGGGCCCGCTGGCCACCGCTATCGGCTCGCGGTTCACCGGCGTCCAGGCCGGCACCGTGCTGGCCTACCTGTCCGGGAAGGTGCTCGGGCAGTATGAGGTGTTCTCATCCGATCCGGGCCAGTTGCTGCTGGTCGCGCCCAACATCGTCGATGCCGAGCGCAAGCTCGAGGCCGATCCCCGCGACTTCCGCCTCTGGGTCTGCCTGCACGAGGTGACCCACCGCGTCCAGTTCACGGCCGTGCCGTGGATGCGGGCGCACTTCCTGGGCGAGGTCGGCGCGTTCGTCGACGCTTCGCAGCTGGATCAGGACCAGATGTTCGACCGGATCCGTCGCGGGGTGACGGCTCTGGCCGAAGCGGTCCGGGACCCAGACAGCCGCACCTCGGTCCTCGACCTGGTGCAGACACCCGGCCAGCGGGCCGTCCTCGACCGGATCACGTCGCTGATGACGCTGCTCGAGGGCCATGCGGAATACGTCATGGACGGCGTCGGCCCGGACGTCGTGCCGAGCGTCGAAGAGATCCGGGCCAAGTTCACGCGGCGCCGGGAGACCGGCAATCCGCTCGACCGGGTGCTGCGCAAGCTGCTGGGTGTCGATGTGAAGCTGCGGCAATACGCCGAGGGCCGGAAGTTCGTGCACTCGGTCGTCGAGCGCGTCGGCATGGAGGGTTTCAACAAGATCTGGCAGTCGCCGCTGACGCTGCCTCGGCTGGCTGAACTCAGTGACCCGGATGCCTGGGTGAATCGGGTGCATGGCTCGGCGGCCGGATACCGACGGCTGGCCGAGACGGCGAC
>Ga0070683_100006166_pt1 | contig 10052 bp, 7 predicted proteins | sample KBSC713LmetaG_FD_64662 | JGI IMG/M metagenome (GOLD analysis project Ga0070683, IMG submission 64662) | Corn rhizosphere microbial communities from Kellogg Biological Station, Michigan, USA - KBS C7.1-3L metaG | ecosystem: Host-associated > Plants > Roots > Rhizosphere ... | reverse complement strand
GGACGCGGTGAACCAGATCCGCAGATTCGCGGAGGCTAGAAATCCGGACGATGCAGCCACCGAGACGATCGCCAGGGTAACGCCAGCTTCTCGAGGCTAAGTCGTTTGGCTGCGATCCAGCGGCTGCGGTGGTTTACAACCACCTGATCCCACTCCGATTTCCATGGAACTCCTTGTGAATTAATAGGTTGGAGTTTGGCCGGGAGCGTGCAACTCAATCGGTGGAAGTAGATTGAGGTGTACAGATGAAACCGAATCGTTTTAGTGCGCTGCTGGTGGCCGCGACGCTGGCGGTGCCGAGTTCGTTGCTGTTCGGGCAAGGCTTTCCGCAGCAAACATATCCGCAGCAACAAGCGTATCCGCAGCCGCAACCATATCCGCAGCAAGGCGTCCCCCAGCAGGAGCTGCCGTACGATGCGCAAGGTCAGCCAGCGCAACTGCTGCCGCAGCAGCAGTTGGAAAGTTTGGTAGCGCCCATTGCGCTATATCCAGATGCGCTGCTGAGTCAGATTTTAGTGGCGGCCACGTATCCGCTCGAAGTGGTGGAAGTCGGGCAGTGGCTGCAGCAAAATCGCAATCTTCAAGGCCAAAACCTAGTGGCGGCGGCGAGTCAGCAAAACTGGGATGCCAGCATTCAAGCGTTGGTAGCGTTCCCGGACGTCGTCAGCCGGATGAATTCTGATATTCGCTGGGTTACCGATTTGGGCAACGCGTTTCTCGCGCAACAGGGCGATGTCATGAACGCCGTCCAGGTGTTGCGGCAGCAGGCGCAGGCCAACGGCCGGCTGGCGTCGAATCAGCAGCAGATCGTGACCACTGAGGCGCAAGGCCCGCAGAGCGTGATCGAAATTCAACCGGCTAACCCGGAAGTGGTGTACGTGCCTTCGTACAATCCTGAATATGTGTGGGGACCGTCCCCGTACGGTTACTATCCGTCGCTCTACTACCCGACGTTCGGATTTTCCTACGGCTACGGAATTCCCATTGGCGGCTATTTCGGCGGTCTGGGATGGAATAGCTGGGGCTGGGGAGCCAACTGGTTCGGCGGCGGCATCGTTGTGAACAGCGCCTTTTTCGGCCGCTATCACTTCAACAGCTATCGCGGCGGGGGATACGGATATCGAGGCGGCAACGTCTGGGCGCACAATCCGGATCATCGCCGGGGCGTCTCTTACTCGAATAGCCGTGTCGCGAACACTTTCCGCGGAACGACTCGCGGCGGCGCAATTAACCGATCATCCAACGGATTTAGCGGAACCGCGAGAGGCTTCAACGGATCCACTGCAGGACAGGCCGGTGGACAACGATTCAGCGGGCAACGTGACTCGAATCTATCTCGAGGAACCAATCAGTTCAATGCGAATCCGTCACAAGGGAGCCGATTCGGCGGCAATCGCGGGCAGGGGAACACCGTGAGCCCAGGAGTAAACCGGGGCGCGCAGCGTTTCCAGGCGCCGGCGCAGAGCCGTCAGGCTAGTCCTCGGCAGGCTGCTCCGCAGAGCTTCCAGGCGCCTGCGCAAAGCGCGCCTAGGCAGAGCAGACCGGCACAATCGTTCAACGGCGGCGCTGGCGGAGGATTCCGGTCGAATGCGCGGTCGTCCGCACCGCAGAGCTTCCAGGCGCCTGCGCAAAGAGCACCCTCGCAAAGCCGCTCGGCACCTTCCGGTGGTGGAGGCGGCTTTCGCGGTAACTCGGGAGGCGGCGGCCAGCGTAGCAACGGCGGAGGAGGCGGCCAACGCGGTGGTGGCGGTGACCGCGGCTCGCATCGCTAGTTAGTGTGCAGACTCGAAGGCCGGCCCGACGAGCTCAATTCGTCGAGCTGGCCTTTTGATTTTTGATCTGCAGTTCGTTCACGACCTGCTGAACATTGGGAACTGTGGAAGCGACGGTTTGGGTACGTGACCGTTCGCCCTGCGAGCGGACTTCACCCGACAGGGTTACGACGCCATTCTTGACATCGTATTTGACGTTTTTTTGCAGCCCCTCCTGGATCAGCACGGCATCCAAGTTCTTTTCAATGGCTTTATCCAGATCCGAGTTGATCTTCTTGGCATCGCTTTCGATACCGGGGGGAATCACTGCAATCTCATTCGCCACCACCTGCGGACCAGCCATGGATTTTGCAATCGACTCGGCTTGAGCTTTGTCGGCATCCACGGGGACGTGGCCACCCAGGGTCACGACACCTTTATCGCGATCCTGACTGACGGAAACATCCTTGAGATTCGCTGAATCGAGCGATTGGCGGATGGTGTCCTTGACGTCGGGCGCTTTGGTGGCGGTTGTGGAGCATCCCGCGAGGGTCCCCACCAGGGCCATCGAGAGCAGGGTCAAACACGGTTTGAGCATTTTCATAGGTTCTCCTTTTGTTAAGACCCTTTAGGGAAGGGCACGTTTCGGTCCAACCTGCCAGAATCGCCAATAGCCTGATTTTCCGCTCAAAGTGCTCGATCCAGGGCTATAAGGATATAAGTCACGTGACTAAGGATGGTCAGTTGTCATAAACTCGTGAGTACCCTTTTCGCCGTATTGCCGAGCCGTTATGAATCCCAAAAAACCTGACGCACGCAGAAAACCACCGGGCGCGGGACTGCTGGTTCTGCTCAAGCCGTATCGGGGGCTGATCGTCCTTCTGGTGATTTTGACGATTGCCGGCAACGCCTTGACCTTGGCGGTGCCCAGGATCATGGCGCACGCAGTCGATACATATACCCAGCCGACGTTTACGCTATCCGCCGTGGCTCTGCAGTTCTTCGTGGTTGCGCTGCTGGTGTTTGTGCTGACGTACCTGCAGAGCATCGTGCAAACGTACGCTTCGGAAAAGGTAGCCCGGGATTTGCGGACGCGGGTAGCCGCCAAAATCTCGGTTCAGTCGTACGCGTTCGTGGAACAGGTCACGCCGTCCAAGCTGCTGACCAACTTGACGTCCGACATTGATGCGGTCAAGCTTTTCGTTTCCCAGGCGATCGCGACCATCATCGCGTCGGTCTTCCTGATCGTAGGCGCGGGCGTTCTTCTGCTGATGATCAACTGGCGGCTGGGGCTGAGCGTTCTGGGCATCGTGCCGTTTATCGCCATTACGTTTCAGCTGGTGCTGCGAAAAGTCCGGCCGCTGTTTCAGAAGGCCCAGGAAGCCATCGACTGGCTGAATCGCGTGATCAACGAAAGCATCCTGGGCGCGGCGCTCATCCGATTGCTGAATACGCAGCAGATGGAATACGACAAGTTCCTGGCGGCGAATACGGAAGCCAAGGATATCGGTTTGAGGACGCTGCGAATGTTCGCGGCGATGATCCCGGTGATCACGTTTGCCGCCAATCTGGCGACGGTGACCATTCTCCTGGTGGGCGGTCGCTTCGTGATCGCAGGCAGCATGAGCCTGGGAGATTTCACCGCGTTTAACTCGTACCTGTTCATTCTGATTTTCCCGATTATCCTGATCGGATTCATGAGCAACGTGATCGCTCAGGCGACCGCATCCTTCCTGCGGCTCGGGGTAGTTTTGAATGCGCCGGACGAGCAGAAGAGGGGTGGGTTGGTTCGAGATCTGCGCGGCGACATCGCAATGCAGGATGTGTCCCTGGCATTCGGGGAGAAGATGGCACTGAAGAATGTCTCTCTTGCGGCGAAGGCCGGGACTCGAACGGCGATCATCGGCCCGACGGCGGCGGGCAAGACACAGCTCCTCTACTTGTTGATTGGATTATTGCCGCCCACGTCGAGTACGGTCACTTACGACGGAGAACCTATTGACGATTACGACAAGGAGGCTCTTCATCAGCAGATCGGCCTGGTCTTTCAGGACAGCGTAATGTTCAACCTGACGCTGCGGGAGAACATCGCATTCAGCAGCACGATCCATGAAGCTGACTTCGAAAGGGCGATTGCCACCGCGGAGCTCAAGGATTTCATCGCGACGCTTCCGCAAGGACTCGATACGATGGTCTCCGAGCGCGGCACCAGTCTTTCCGGCGGACAGAAGCAGCGCATCATGCTGGCACGCGCTCTGGCGCTTAATCCGAAAATTCTGCTGCTGGATGATTTCACCGCGCGCGTGGATCCTTCCACGGAGAGCACCATTCTGAAGAACGTGCGAGAGAATTATCCGGGGATTACGCTTATCTCGGTGACGCAGAAGATCGCGTCTGTAGTCGATTACGACCAGATCATCCTTCTCATGGAAGGGGAGATCCTGGCCACTGGAAGGCATCAGGAATTGATGGAGGCATCGCCGGAATATGTCCAGCTCTTCGACTCCCAGCGCAGTACCAGCCACTATGAAGTACAGGCTTGAGACCGGGCCGAGCAAGAAGGGGCCGGTATCGCTTCGCAGCGGGATCAAGCGATTTGTCCCGCTGGTGGCCGAGGAAAAGCCCAACATCATTGTCGCTGTAGCGGCGATCACGATCAGTTCGCTGGCGTCGTTGACGGGTCCGGTTCTGATTGCGCACACCATCGATACGTACATCGGTTCGCGGGATGCCAGCGGTCTGTTGCGATTCTCGCTGCTGGTGCTGGGTGTATACGCGGCTGGCGTTGTGGCTGCCTACATCCAAATCCGAACCATGGGAAGCGTGGGGCGCAGGATCCTGTTTCAAGTTCGAAACTCCCTGTTCTTGAAACTGCAGGAACTGCCCGTGGTGTTCTTCAACCAGAACAAGGCCGGGGATCTTATCTCGCGGCTGAATAACGATACCGACAAGCTGAATCAGTTTGTTTCGCAGGCGCTAATGCAATTCGTAGGAAGCATCTTCCTGATGACCGGCGCGGCCATTTTTCTGCTGAGTCTGAACATCCGGCTGGGAATAGCAGCGCTGCTGCCTGCACTGGGCGTCCTGATTTTCAGCCGGGCGACTTCGGCGTGGATCAAGCAAAAGAACATGAAGAGCCTGCAAACGCTGGGCGGCATGAGCTCGGAAGTGCAGGAGAGTCTGAATAATTTCAAAGTGATCGTGGCCTTCAACCGAAGCGATTACTTCCGGGCGAAATTCAATGACGCCAATGATAAGAATTTCGCGGCGTCCATGACCTCTGGTTTTGCGAACGGCATGCTGATGCCGTTGTACGGCTTTTCAGCGCACCTTGCGCAACTGCTGGTGGTGGCGTATGGCATCAGCCTGATCCGCGCGGGCGACGTCACGGTCGGTCTGTTGATCGGATTTCTGCTGTACGTCAATAGCTTTTACGGACCTCTGCGGCAGTTGGCCACGGTCTGGTCGTCATTCCAGCTGGCGCTGGCTGCGATGGATCGGATCTCCGAGGTGCTGGGGTTGGAATCGGACATGCCTGTACTCGCGACGGCTCCGGCGCAATCGAAATCGGTGCTGCAATTCCGGGATGTGGGTTTTCACTATCCGGGCGGGAACGAAGTCCTGCGGAATGTCAGCTTCGAGCTGGAGCCGGGGAAGGCGTATGCTTTGGTGGGCCCAACGGGAGGCGGCAAGACTACGACGGCTCTGCTGATGGCGCGGCTGTACGATCCGACCGCAGGGTCGGTCCTGCTGAACGGGCGGGATATTCGGTCGTATACGCCGGAGGAGCGCGCTAAGAAGATCGGATTCATTCCTCAGGAGCCCTTCCTCTTTAGCGGCACCGTTCGGGACAACCTGGTCTACGGCAACGAAATATATCGCGACTACTCCAGCGAAAAGCTGAGCGAAGTGCTGGAGGCGGCTAACCTGTCCAGTCTGATGGCGCGTTTCTCCGAAGGACTGGAGACCAAGGTCGCTACCAGCGGGAACAGCATCAGCCTGGGGCAGAAACAGCTTATCGCCTTCATGCGCGCCACGCTGCGGGAACCGGAGCTGCTGATCCTGGATGAGGCCACGGCTAACATCGATACGGTGACCGAGGAACTGTTACAGGAGATCCTCAACAAGCTGCCCGCGACGACGACGAAAGTGATCATCGCGCACCGCCTGAACACGATCGACAACGTGAATCAGATCTTTTTCGTGAACTCGGGCGAGATCACGCTGGCGGGTTCGATGGAACACGCGGTCGATCTGCTGCTGCACGAAAAGCGCGAAAGTTAAGCGCGCGAAGCGATGGGAGAGATCTTCCAACGACCGTAGGCCACGAACGCCGCAAGGACCCCGGTGGCGAATGGGAACAAGGCTGTCACAGGACTAGGAGCCATCAGGCTGGTTGCAGTCGCCCCGATCATGATGATCACGAGTCCGACGGCGGCCAAGGGCGTCAACCCCGTTTTAATGCGCAGAAGGCCGGGGAGGATCATTCCAAGCCCTCCGAGCACTTCGCAGACGCCGATGAATTGCAGGAATCCGCCGGATAAGGCGACGGGCATCTGCTTGACCATTTCTTCAATGGGTGTCACCAGCTTGAATCCGCCGGCAAATATAAACAGGCCCGCCAACAGGACCTGAATCGTCCACAGCGTTTTGGTCAAGGTTCGTTTCCTCCATTCTAGTTAACGTCATTGTATTAGAGGTCCTCCCGCGGATAAGGACTCAGGCTTTGTGATTTTCTCCTTGACAGGGCGAGTTGGGATGCTTTAGCGTGGCCTCTTGAAGATCGAGATCGAAATCAAGTTGCGCCTGCCCGAAGACCTCGGGGAGATCCGCAAGACGCTCCGTCGTCTCGGCTTTCGCGTAAACAGACGGCGCGCGTTCGAATCCAATGTCCTGTTCGATGACACGAAGCATCGCCTGCGCAAGCATGGCAAGCTGCTGCGTGTTCGCCGAACGGGCAAGCGGGGATTACTTACGTTCAAAGGGCCCTCACAGCAAAGCCGGTATAAGAAGCGATGGGAAATGGAGACCGAGTTCCCGGACGGGGACTTGATCGAACAGATTTTGCCGCAGATCGGATACCTCCCGGTGTTTCGGTATGAGAAGTATCGAACGGAGTATACGCGCCGGTCGGCTGACGAGATCGTTTTGCTGGACGAAACCCCGATTGGGAATTTCCTGGAACTGGAAGGTCGCCCGCAGTGGATTGATCGAACTGCCAAGCTGCTGGGCTTCTCTCGCGCAGATTACATTAACCGCAGCTACGGTTATCTGTATCTGGCGTATTGCAGGGAGCGCAAAATCCGACCCACGGACATGATCTTCAGGGGATAGCCTGTCATCTATCTGTAATTAAGATGGCGCACGGCTAGTTTTATACTTTGAACAAGGTCTGACGATGACCGGCGAAGATTCTGCTGCCATCTCGGCGCAAGCCCTGAATATCGACGATCCGCGGCTCTTCCTAAACCGCGAATTGAGCTTGCTCGCGTTTCAAGAGCGGGTTCTAGGGGAGGCGAAAGAGTCCTCAAATCCGCTCCTGGAACGGCTCAATTTCCTTTCCATCTTCGGCTCCAACCTGGACGAATTCTTCATGGTGCGGGTAGCGGGCCTGAAGCAAAAGGCCGGGATGCAGGAAGTCGGGCTGGGCGGGATATCCGGTACAGAGCTTTTGGAAAAGATCCGTCTGGAAATAGTGCGGCTGACCGATATCGCGTACCGCTGCCTGCGCGAAAGCATCCGGCCGGAAATGGAGCGTGCGGGCATCGCGCTGATCGACTATGCTGACCTGGACGAAGGCGAGCGCACTCGCCTCGACGACTACTTTCATCGCACGGTTTTCATGGTTCTCGCCCCCTTGGCGTTCGATCCGGGCCGGCCGTTTCCGCATATTTCCAACCTGAGCCTGAACCTGGCCGTCGTAGTGGAGGATGCGAAAGGCGAAGAACACTTCGCGAGAGTCAAGATCCCCGACACGCTTCCCCAAATCGTGCCGGTACCTCCGCAAGACGGAGGCAGACCCTCGCGCTTCGTCTGGCTGGAGCAGTTGATCGTCGCCAATTTGCAGCCTCTTTTCCCAGGCCTTGCAGTCAAGGAGGCTCATCCGTTCCATGTGACCCGCGACGCGGAGACGTCGATTCAGGAACTGGAAAGCGACGATCTTCTCGAAACGATCGAGGAAGCGGTGTGGCGCCGGCGATTCCGTTCCGTGGTTCGCTTGCAGGTGGACGCCAGGATCTCGACGGATATTCTCCACCTGTTGATTAAGGAATTGGAGCTCGACGAGAAGGCGGTTTATCCGATTCAGGGTCCCCTGGACTTGAAGCGTCTGGGGGAGATGAACTCGCTCGATCGGCCGGACCTCAAATACAAACCTTTTCTTCCCTACACTCCCTCGGGTCTGCAGCCTGACGCCAAGGAAGATATTTTCGGACAGATCCGGAGCGGAGATATTCTTCTCCACCATCCTTTCGAGTCGTTCCAGCCGGTCGTGGAATTCATTCGGCGTGCGGCGCACGATCCGGATGTTCTGGCGATCAAAATCACGTTGTATCGGGTGGGCAGAAACTCGCCGATTGTCCAGGCTTTGCTCGAAGCCATCGAAGAAGGCAAGCAGGTCTCGGTATTGCTCGAATTGAAGGCGCGCTTCGACGAGGAGAGCAATATCGAGTGGGCCAAGGCATTGGAGCGCGAAGGCGTGCACGTGATCTACGGATTGGTTGGACTGAAGGTCCACTGTAAGATCGCTCTGGTCGTGCGGCGGGAGGGCGAGATCATGCGCCGCTACGTCCACATGGGGACCGGGAACTACAATCGGCTCACCGCTCGCATGTATACCGATCTCAGTTTATTTACTTGCGACGAGCAAATTGGCGCGGATGCCACCGATCTTTTCAACTACCTTACCGGGTACTCCGCAAAAACGGATTTTCGCAAACTGCTGGTTGCGCCGGTCAGTTTACGGCGGAGATTAGAAGTTCTGATCGCCCGGGAGATTGAGGTGGCGCGGAAGGGCGGCACAGGCCATCTGATCTTCAAGATGAATGCGCTGGAAGATCCGGAGATGATCAAGCTGCTGTATCGTGCATCTCAAGCCGGTGTGCGAGTGGACCTTCTGGTTCGCGGCCTGTGCTGTCTGCGGCCCGGAATCCCGGGAATTAGCGACCACATCCAAGTGTCGAGCGCGGTGGGAAGATTCCTGGAGCATTCCAGGATCTATTACTTTGGCAACGGGGGCCGCGAGGAGGTCTTCCTTGGTAGTGCCGATTTGATGCCCCGAAATCTCAATCGCCGGGTTGAGATTGTTTTCCCGGTTGAGAGTCCCGCCCTGGTGAAACGCATCCGGCATGAGATTCTCGACCTATATCTAACCGACGACGTCAATACATATCAGGTGGGGAGTGACGGGGTGTATCGCCGAGCTCCGCGCAGTGAGACTAGCGGAGGCATCGATGCCCACGAACGCTTCATGAGTCTCCGCAGCGCGTCGCGCCTTCACTGGAACGAACGGTTCTGAATTTACGAGCCATCGCTATGCTGGAACGGTGAGTTCGACTAGCCAAAAGATTACGCGGAGCTTGAGATTCAGGGTCCTGGCGACAAAGCCAGCGTTTGACGCTCGAGGAAAATCGTTATGTGTTCGGGCGCGAAGGGTCGAAGGAGCTTCGTTATCCCGAGCTTGAGGGTGAACGGACCCCTGAGGCGGATGGTTCGAACGGCGTCCGGCCGATTCTGAATCGACTCGATTTTAAACTCATTCATCCCGGAATTGTAGTACTGGCCTTTGTCGATTGGGTGACGACGCCGTTCCGTTAGTCCACTGGCATCACAGCCAACCTGAAGTAGTCCTTGCAGTACCCAAAGGGCTCATTTTAAAGAAGGCAGGACGTGCCAAATGGAAGTGCTCTACAACGAAATCCGATTTGAGGCCTGCTTTCGGTCCCCATAGACCCCAAGCAGTCGTTTGTCATCGATCTGTAACTGCTAATTCATTACAACGACACGAGGCGCCGCTTACCCTGAGAGCACCCAGTATTCATACCTACTCAGGAGTGACTTGATGTTGATGAAAACAAAAGGACGGCGCAGGATCAGACCGTTCGTTGTTTGTGGCATGATTTGCAGTATTTTTACGCTTAAGGCCGAGGAAGCACCCGGGGCGTCTGAAACGAAGACCCCCCTATCGGTAGTCTCCCAAACGGCAGTCCCCCCGGCGACGGCACCGGTTTCTGAGATTGAGCAGCTCAAACAAATGATTTTGGACCAACAACGTCAAATTGACGAACTTAAGGCCGCGATGGC
>Ga0070683_100006163_pt1 | contig 10055 bp, 10 predicted proteins | sample KBSC713LmetaG_FD_64662 | JGI IMG/M metagenome (GOLD analysis project Ga0070683, IMG submission 64662) | Corn rhizosphere microbial communities from Kellogg Biological Station, Michigan, USA - KBS C7.1-3L metaG | ecosystem: Host-associated > Plants > Roots > Rhizosphere ... | reverse complement strand
CAGTGATCGAAGGAGTCCACATCTGGAGCGTCGCGCTCGACCGCTCGCCCGATCAACCTCGCCACCCCCGGACCGCCGCCCACTCGGCGCTGCGGCAGGTGCTCGCCGGCTACCTCGGGCAGCCCCCGGCCGCGATCGAGATCGAGCTGGGCGGGAGCGGGAAGCCGCGACTGCCGGGCGGGGAGCTGCAGTTCAACCTCAGCCACTCTGGCGGCCTGGCCCTGATCGCGGTCGCGAGCGACCGGCCGGTCGGCGTCGACGTCGAGCGCGTCGACCGCGCGCGCGACTTCCTCGCGCTGGCCGAACGGGCGCTGGGCCAAGCGGACGTCGCCGCCGTCCGCGCCGCCGCTGCGGGCGATCGCTCCGGGGTCTTCTACGCCGCCTGGGTCCGCCACGAGCCGCGCCTCAAGTGCCTGGGCCCCGGCCTTACCGGCCGGGCCCCGGACTCTCCCGTGGCCGTTCGGCAGGTGGACGCCGGCCCCGGCTACGCGGCCGCCGTCGCCGTCGCCGGCACGGAGGCGCCGCCCCTGCGGCTGCGAACGCTGCCGCAGGGCTAGCCCTCCTCCGCCGTCAGCTCCTCGATGTTGGCGAGGGAGACCGCCCGCGTCTGTGAGAAGAGGACGAAGAGGCTGACGAAGTTGCCCAGCGCCACCAGCGAGACGATCAGCGACCCGAGGGCGATGTAGCTGGTCCAGCCGGGGATCGAGGAGGAGGTGAAGAGCTTGATCGCGACAACGACGATCGCGAGGAGGACGCCGAGGATGGCGAAGAAGACGAAGGCGGCGAGGGCGCGGATCGCGATCCGGTCGGTGAACGGCATCAGCATCCGCAGGCCGTGCATGGCGAGGCGGCCGTAGGTCATCTTCGAGCGTCCCTCGTACCGCTCGCCCCGCTCACAGGGCACGTACTCGATCGGGATGTCGATAGCGAGGATCGCCGAGGAGTAGGCGAGATCGAAGGTCGGGTGCAGGAGGACGCGCTTGGCGATCGAGCCCGGCATCGCCGCGAAGTTGCCGGAGCGGACGGTGGTTCCGGTCAACGACCTGAAGAGAAGGCGGAAGAGGCGGTAGAAGACCTTGAACCCGAGCGACTCGCGGCGCTTGGTGCGGAGCGCCAGCACCACCTTGCGGCGCAGGTGCCGGCCGTCGCGCAGCGGCGCCAGCAGCCGCGGCAGGTCGCTCGGCTTGTCCTCGCCGTCGGCGTCGAGGGTGACGACCGCGTCGTCGTCCCCCACCCGCGGCAGGATCTTCCGCAAGGCGTAGACGATCGCCCGCTGGTGGCCGAGGTTGAACGGCGGGCGCAGGACGGTGACGTCGTCGAGGGGCTCCAGCCGCTCGATCTCCTCGTCCTGCCCGGCGGTGTCGTCGATGACGACGAACCTGGCCTCCGCGGCGTCGGCGCCGAGCTCCTCGAGCAGGCGCTCGCGGAGGATCTCGAAGGAGCCTACGTCGCGATAGACGGGGGTGACGATCCAGGTGATCACGAGGGGGCCGGGCCTTCGCGCCGCAGCACGCGGTAGTCCCCGATCGTCGCCACCGGGCGGAAGCCTTCGTGCAGGTACTCGATAAGCGGGCCATCGGGGGGCGGCCCGCCGCCGCTCCAGCCGGCCGCGAGCAGCTCGTTTTCGAGCAGGCAGAGGCCGCTGATCGAATCGGTTTCGTCGATTACCCGCTGCTGGTGGGCGTCGTCGAAGAGGGTCGGCCAGCTGGTGGCGTTGTAGCCGGTCGGGGGCTCGAGGTCGGCCCAGAAGTAGAAGCTGTTCATACCCGGCAACATCAGCACGGATCTGCAGTTGGCCTGCAGGGCGCGACTGACCCGGTGGTAAAGATCCACGTCCTCGGGCGAGAGGTGAACGTCCTCGGCGCCCGGTAGGTCGAGGGGCGTGCCGGCGTCATACCCCGCACGGTAGGCGTCGAGCGGCTGCCGCAGCTGGATGTTGACCAGTACCAGCATCGTCACCGCAGCGGCGACCACGCCGATCGCGCCGATCGCCCGGCGCTCCACCGGGGCCTCCAGCACCCGCGCCAGCCCGCGGGCGCCGTTGGCGACACAGAGGGCGCCGACCGGGATCAGCAGGAAGGCCGACCAGGCGATCTGGCTGCCGGCGACCGGGAAGGCGTGCAGCGCCTGCAGGACCGCCAGCGGCGGCAGCAGCAGGCGGGCGAAAGCGGTGTCTCCGTCCTCGCCCCCGGCCACCGGGATCAGCGCCACCCAGGCAAAGGGGAGGAAGGCGAACTGGTAGCCGGTGAATGAGGTGACGTCGAAGAGGACGGTCTTGCCGATCGTCGAGAGCGCCATCTCCAGGCCGACGAGGATGATCAGCGCCGCGGTCAGCGAAGCGAGAGCAGGGGACGCCTGGGCCCTGCGGTTGCGAGCGAGGTACCAGAATGCCGCGGCCCCGACGAGGCCGAGGAGGTCGAAGAGGTAGGTGCGGTTGGCGAGGGCGAGGGGGATGTTGAAGGCGTCGGACTGGCGCAGAGGCTGAGAGATCACGCCCTCGACCAGGCCCCCGGGTGAGGTCCCGGCGCCGATGATGGCGAGGCAGACGACAACCCCCATCACCGCCAGGCCGCCGAGCAGCCACCACAGCTCCTCGCTCTCGCGCGGTCGCGCCGACCGCGCCCGCAGGGCGATCACGATCGTCAGCGCCGCCAGCGCCACGTGGACCGCGTAGTGGCGGGCCCAGGCTTCCCCGAGCTTCGAGGCCATCAGCAGCAGCGGCACGGCGACGAAGAGGAGCTCGACCGCGGGACGCAGCCAGCGCCAGCGGGCGAGGCGCGGGTAGCTGACGGCGCAGACGAGGGCAAGAGAGACCAGGGCGAAGGCGCCGACGTTGATCTTCACCAGGATCAGCGTCATCACCGCGGCGCCGAGGAAGGCCGCTCCCAGCGGCGAGGTGCGCGCGCGGACGAGGCAGGAGCAGGCGACGATCGCGCCCAGCAGCAGGCAGATCGTCCCGCCGGGGTGCATCGGCTCGTTGGCGACGGTGATGATCGCTCCGAAGACCAGCATCTGGGTCGCCAGCCCCAGCAGGATGCTGCGCGTCATCCGCCAGATCGAGAGCCCGAAGAGGAGGCTCGCGGCGACCCAGGCGAAGATCGCTGCGGCGCGCCCGCCGTCGTGGTTGACCGGAATCCCGAAGAGTTCGAAGAAGCCGCCCCAGAACTCGTAATAAAAGGGGCCGTATTGGCTGAAGACGTCGTCGTAGAGGTGGCCGTGCTCGAGGAACGAGCGCAGCGCGATCAGCATGTAGCCCTCGTCGTCGTAGCTGGCGAAGCCGCTGAACATCCGCGGAGGCGCGATCAGCGCCGTAACCAGGGTCACCGCGGCGAAGGCCAGGGCCCCGAGCGCCAGTCGCACAGGCCTCCGGCCCCAGATCCGTTTCAGGTCCCCGACCAAGGCGCGCAGGGTATCGGCGGGTTCAGCCGGTGTGGCGCAGACGTGCGTACAGGGAGGTACCGGCCGGCCAGAGACGGCGGCTCCGTACCGTCAGCTTGCCGAGTCCGTAGAGGGCCTCGTTCAACGCCTTCGGCAACTCCGGGAACTCGGCCCCCTCCGGATCGGCCGCGTCACCGTCCCGCATCCGCAGGCGCCGCAGCAGCCCGAGCGGGATCAGCTCCGGGAAGAGATAGCTCTCCTCCTCGATCTCGAGGGGAAGCGAGGCGGTGGCTGCGCGCAAGCTCTGCTTGGTGTAGCGACGGTAGTGGCCGAGCATCGCGTCCCAGGCCGACCACAGCCACGGCTCTGCCGGCACGGTCAGAAGCAGGGTCGCGCCCGGATCCATCTTCTCCGTCAGCTCGGCGAGGAAGCCGCGGTCGTCCTCCTGGTGCTCGAGGACGTCCATCAGCGTCACGTGCGAGGCGCCGGCGAAATCCCGCTCCCACCTGTCGGCCTCCTCCCCGAAGCGCTGCGTCAGCCCGGTCTGCAGCGACTCGATCGGCTCGACGAACCAGTACTCGACCTCGGGTCGCCGGCGGTGGAGGAAGTCGCCGAGGAAGCCGGTGCCGGCGCCGACGTCGACCACCCGCCGGCAGTCGCGACCGAGCTCGTCGCTGACGAGCTCCCACCGCAACCGGTTCCAGAAGAAGTCCCGCGAGACCTCCGCCTGCCGGGAGAGATGCTGTTCCAGGGCATCCACGCGCTCCGCAACCTACAGGTAAGCACCGGGGGAGCGATTAGCTAAGTTGAGGGACGTGAACCGGGCAGTGGGGAGAATCGTGGCGGTCGCACTTGCCGTTCTGGCGTTTGCGGCGGGCAGCGCTCAGGCGCTGACGAAACAGCAGGTCGGCGGCAACTTCGAGCAGCCGATCTACGTCACCTCGGCGCCCGCCAACCCGGATCGCCTTTTCGTCGTCGAGCGCGAAGGAACGGTCGTCGTCGTCGAAGACGGCGAAGTAAAGCCCTTCGCGGACATCCGGCCGGCCGTCTCCTGCTGCATCGGCGAGAGGGGCCTGTCCTCGATCGCCCTTGCGCCCGACTTCGCCCAGAGCAATCGGCTCTACCTCTTCTACACGGGAGAAAAAGAACCCGGTGAGCTTCACGTCGCCGAAATGGTCGCCGACGGCGCCACCGCTCCCACCAGCAGCCTGCGCGACGTGATCCCGCCGATCCCCCACCCGGGCGAGTCGACCCACAACGGCGGCCAGCTCCAGATCGGCCCCGACGGCGCCCTCTACGCATCCACCGGCGACGGAGGCGGCAGCAACGACGAGCTGCACAACGCCCAGGACCCCACGAGCCAGCTCGGGAAGATCCTCCGGATCGTGCCGGATCCCGCAGGCCTCACCGCCCCGACCGTCTGGAGCCTCGGGCTCCGCAACCCGTTCCGCTTCTCGTTCGACCGCCAGACGGGGAACCTCTGGATCGGGGACGTCGGCCAGGGCAAAAGGGAGGAGATCGACTTCGCGGCGGCCCCCGGGCTCGGCCAGGGAGCCAACTACGGATGGGGCTGCTGGGAGGGTTCGGTCCTCGGGCCGTCTGCCTCCGAACCTGAATGCGCCGGGACCAGCGCCGCCGACTTCGTCTTTCCCGTCTTCGACTACCTGTCCGACCCCGGCTGCGCGGCGGTGATCGGCGGCTACGTGGCTCGCGATCCCGGGATCGGCGACGCCTTCGGCCGCTACCTCTACGGCGATTTCTGCGCCGGCGACGTGCGCTCCTTCTCCCCGTCGGTGCCGTTCGCGACCGACCGCTACGAGGGCGCCCACGTCGACGGCCTCGTCTCCTTCGGCGAGGACTCCTGCGGGCGGCTCTACGCGGTCTCCGGCGGCGGCCCGCTCTACCGGCTCACCGGCCCCGCTGCAACCTTCTGCGGCGACGCTACCCCTGCCCTGGCCCTCACCCCCTCCCACGTCGGTGTCCGCGCCGCCACCCGCAAGGTCAAACGCAACCGCCGAGCCTTCATCTCCGCCTGGGTCAGCCCCTGCAACGGCCGCCGCAGCGGTCAGGTGACCCTCTGGCGCGGCCGCCGCAACCTCGGGACGCGGCGCCTCGATCAGGTCTGCTCGGCCCGCTTCCGGCCGCGGATCGGCCGCCGCTCCAGCTTCCGGGTCACGGTCAAGGCCGACCAGACCTTTGCCGGCGCGATCTCGCGCCAGGTGACGATCCGCCCGGTCCGCCACCTCAAGCGCTGAGGCGCGTCTGCCCCTTCACTGCACCGCTCAGGGCCGGGCGCGGCCGCCGGTGATCGAGACGAAGGCGCGCCAGGCGGGCTTGGGCTTGAACTTCGGCCCGGCGCGGAAGAGGCCGACCGAGTCGCAGAACGAGCAGGAGCCCGCCAGGTCCTTCCAGGAGAACCAGTAGGAGGCCTTGAGGTTGAGGCGACGGGCGTTGTCGAGCATGTAGCCGTAGGAGGCGCGCAGCTGCTTGACCTGGCCGCGGATCCCCTGCTCGAAGGCGACCTGCTGGAAGTTGTTCTCCGAGCCCCAGCCGAGCTCGCCTATGTAGAGCCAGGGGCGATCGCGGTTTTCCAGCGCGACGTCGTGGAATTCCTCGGTCATCTCCTCGAGCTCGTCGCTGTCGACGGCGTAGGGGTGGAGGTCGATGCCGTCGAAGCTGTTGCGCAGGCCCGGGACCGCGTAGAGGCGCTGCAGGTAGTCGGTCGCCGGCATCCCCCGCCTGCCCTTGGCGGTTGGCTCGGCGAAGAGGCCGCCGAGGACGACTCTCGCCCGCGGGTCGACCGCTTTGATCGCCTGGCTGGAGATCTTCACCAGCTTCGCGTACTGCGGCACCGAGACCGGGTAGGCGAAGTAGAAGAAGTTCGGCTCGTTCCAGACCTGCCATTCGCGGATCGGCACGGGGACCGAGATCGCCGGTTCGTAGTTGACGCCGATGCCGCCGTGCTGGGCCCAGAATTCGCCCCCGGGCCCGTAGCGGGCGACGGCGGCGCTGAGGAAGGCCGACCAGGCCCGGCGCTGCCTCGCGTTGGCCACCGGCAGCGTCGTTTCCTTGCGCGCGGCCCAGCGCGGCGGCGAGACGACCGAGGGGAAGACCCGCAGCCCCGCCCGGGCAGCGGTTTCGACCTGGGCGTCGAAGCCGCTCCAGTCGTAGACCGGCCGCGGCGTCGGCTGCACCGCCGACCAGAGCAGCGCCAGGCGGATGCTTTCGATCCCGCCCGCGCGCATGTAGCGGGCGTCGGTTTCGGTCAGCTCGGTCTGCGGCGCGATCCCGAAGAAGCCCGTCGGCGGCCGCGGCAGCGGTTTGGCGGAGCCGGGCTGCTCGCCGACCACGAGGGCGAGGAGCAGGCAGACAAGGAGGGGAAGAGCGAGGAGGCGTCGTTTCATTCGGATCGAGAAAGGTAGCGGGCGGATCGGGTCGGCTCAGTAGGTGCCGCCGAGCTTGCGGTGATCCCAGGTTGCCGTGCGCAGCGGCGGGAAGCTGATCGCCACCCGTTTCGGCGCCTGAGCTTCCAGCGCCGCCTTGGCGTCTCCCTCGATGGCGGAGATCCCCTCGGCGTAGCGCACGGTCAGCTCCTCAGCGAACCCGAGCACGGTCTCGAAGTCGCGGTGGATCACCGCCTCGGACTCGATCATCGCCCCCCGCAGCTCGCCGTACTCGTGGCCGGTCTCGACGAGGACGGTCGCCCGCCGGTCCCGTTCGAGGTTGCGCACCTTCTGGGACTTCGCGTAGGTCCAGATCCAGACCACCCCGTCGCGGGGGACGAACCAGAGCGGCATCGCGTGCGGCCAGCCGCGCGGCCCGAGGCTGGAGACGACGGCGACCCGCTCCTCCCCCAGCAGCTCCACCAGCTCCGCCTCGCTGAGCTTGATCTGATCGCGCCTGCTCACCGGCTCGGACTTTAGGGCGGTTTGACCCGGCATGGGAGGATCTTCGGAGTGAAGATCGAGATCCTCCTCTACGACGGCTTCACCGCGCTCGACGCGATCGGCCCCTACGAGGTGCTGCGCTCGGTGCCGGGCTGGGAGGTCGAGTTCGTGGCCAAGCAGCGGGGCGAGGTGCGGACCGACAGCGGCGTCGTCGGGCTGACCGCCGACCGCAGCCTCGAGGAGGCGGGCGCGGCCGAGATCCTCCTCGTTCCCGGTGGCATGGGAACCCGCAGGACGATGGAGGACGAGGAGATCCTCTCCTGGCTGCGCCGCGCCGACGAGAACTCGAAGTGGACCACCTCGGTCTGCACCGGCTCGCTGCTGCTGGCCGCCGCGGGCCTGCTCGAGGGAAAGCGGGCCAGCGGCCACTGGGCCTGGCTCGAGCCGCTGCGCGCGTTCGGCGCCGACCCGGTCGGCGGCCGCTACGTCGAGGACGGCAAGACGATCACCGCGGCCGGCGTCTCCGCCGGGATCGACATGGCGCTCTACCTGGTCGGCCGCGAGGTCGGGCCCGAGGTCGCGCAGGCGATCCAGCTGGGGATCGAGTACGACCCCGACCCGCCCTTCGACGCCGGCTCCCCGCAGAAGGCCCCGGCCGAGATCGTCGAGATGGTCAGCGCTATCTCGCGCGCCGAGTGACGCCGACGAAGGCGTGCCAGGCCGGCTTCGGCTTGAAGCGGGCGCCGGCCCGGAAGAGCCCGGAGGAGTCGCAGAAGGCACAGCTGCCCGGCAGGTCCTTCCAGGTGAACCAGTCGACCTGCGCCAGCCGCAGCCGGCGCCGGTTGGAGAGCAGATAGGCGTAGGCGCCGCGCAGTTCGCGCGCCTGCCCCTGCAGCCCAACCTCGAAGGCGACGAGACGGGGGTTGTAGGCGCTGCCCCACCCCATCTCGGTGACGTAGAGCTCGGAGCGGCGGTCGCCGTGGCGGGCCATCGTCGCTCGCAGCTGCTCGACTGCGAAGCGCAGCTCGCCGACGTCGGCCGCGTAGGGGTGCAGCGCCACCGCGTCGAAGTTCGCCTTGACGCCGCGGGAGCGGTAGAGGCGGTCGAGGAAGTCGACGGCGTCCATCGCCGCCGGCGGCCCCTGCTTCGGGTTGGCGAAGAGGCCGCCGAGGACGATGTCCGCCCGCGGGTCGGCCTGGCGGATCGCCGGCCGCGTCACCGCCAGGAGCCGGGCGTAGCGCGCGGGTGAGACCGGCTTCGTGAAGTAGAAGAAGTTCTCCTCGTTCCAGACCTGCCAGGCCCGGATCGGCACCCGCGGCAGCGGCTCCCTGCTCCCCGGCCCGTGCTCAGCCCAGAACTCTCCCTGACGCCCGTAGCGTTCGACCGCGGCGCCCACGAACTGCGACCACGCCTGCCGCTGTCGCCGGCTGTCCACCGGCATCCGCTTCGAGCTGCCGGTCGCCCAGCCGGGCGCTTCGGCGAGGATCGGCAGGACTTCGATCCGCTCCCTCGCCGCCGTCGCGACCGTCGCGTCGAACCCCGCCCAGTTATAGCCACCGCGCGGGGAGGGTTGGGCCCCCTTCCACGAGAGCGGCATCCGGAGCGTTTCCACCCCGCCCGACCGCATCCGCGCCAGGTCCTCGCCCCCGATCCCGGTCTGCGGCACGATTCCGAAGAAGCCGCGGGGCACCGCCTGTGCGCTCGCCGGGACGAGCAGGGCAAGGGCGGTCAGGAGCAGGGGGACGAAGCGCCGGGTGTTTCGCATCTAGGAGGAACCCGGCAACGGCGCCCGAGTCGCGGGGTTGCGTCTAAAGCGACCCCGGCTCGGCCAGCCAGACGCTCTCGAAGCTGAGGCTGGTGTGCTCGAGGATCAGGTCGAAGTCGCGGTCGTAATGCAGGACGCCGCCGCCCGCGACGTGAGCGCAGGCGGCGATCATCAGATCGGTGATCGGCATGCGGTGGTGGCCCACCCGAGCTAGATCGTTCTGCGCCTGCTCGGCGGCACGTTCGACGGCCTCGTCGACCGGTAAATGCGAAAGCCGATCGAGACGCTCCATCCCTTCGCTGTGTTCTACCCCGTCCTGGGCGGAGAACCCGGCCTCGAGGAGGAACGGAAGGCAGGTCGCGAGCGTCCCGTCGTCGATCCAGTCGAGAACGTCGTTCTCACGATGCGGCGGCGCCTGGTCCGCCACCAGCCGCGACCAAGCGGAGTGGTCGAGGAGCAGCAACCTACTCGGGATAGTTGGCTTCGAGGCCGAGGTACTTGACTTCTTCTGCCGCCTTGAGGTCGGGGCGCGGTCGGTCAGGCGAATGAAGCCACTCGATGAGCTCCCTGCCCGCCTTCCGCGTCGCCTCGCTGCCCGGAGTCCTGAGCTCCCGAATCTTGTCCTGAGCGCCACGTATCACCAAGTCCGCGAGGTCGACTTTCTCTCCCCCCTGAACCCGGCGCAATTGGTCCAGGACTTCTTGCACCGGTTGGGTCTCGGTGATCATGTGGCGGGGTCGGGTGGTCGGCACGCATGCGAGTGTAGCACGGTGCAACACCTTGCTTTAACCGCCGGGGATCAGCTCCAGCTCCGACCATGGCCCCTCGCCGCACATCGGCTGCGTCCGCCCCGTCAGCCAGTCCGGCTGCAGGTCGTCGTAGTGCGGGCTGGCGGGGTGGCCCGACTGGCCGGTGAACATCTGCCAGCGCGAGCGGTCGGGGTCGGCCGGGTCGGCGATCATCCGCCAACTCGGGGCCCAGACGGCTTTGTAGGGGTCGTTCGGGTCGTAGGCGATCTGGCTCAC
>Ga0070683_100006162_pt1 | contig 10055 bp, 6 predicted proteins | sample KBSC713LmetaG_FD_64662 | JGI IMG/M metagenome (GOLD analysis project Ga0070683, IMG submission 64662) | Corn rhizosphere microbial communities from Kellogg Biological Station, Michigan, USA - KBS C7.1-3L metaG | ecosystem: Host-associated > Plants > Roots > Rhizosphere ... | reverse complement strand
ACGCACTGGTGATCTTTGGGACGAGCGCGCCGAATTGCTTGAGATCGTCCATGAAGTCGATCGACGGCATCTTTGCTTCTTCGACGATCGCGCCCGCCGACTGGAGATCGCGCGCAATTTTGCCGAGCGCTTCGCGAATGGCGTTCGAAACTGGCAGCTCGCCGATGGTCGGCGCGAAAGCGATTCGCAGTCCTTTCACCGGCGCCGCGGCGAACTCTCCGAGTGGAATTGGATCGACGTCGGAGTCGCGCGGATCGGGGCCGGAGATGATGGACAGCAACAATGCGAGATCACCCGGAGTCCGGGCCATCGGCCCGACGCACGACATGATCCGAACAGGGCGCGGTCCGCTCTGTGGAGTTGGAACCACTCCGTCCGCCGCGACGCGATGCTCTGTCGGCTTGAGACCAACGATCCCACAGAAGTGCGACGGAATTCGAATCGAGCATGAGAGGTCGGTCCCGATCTCGAACGGCGTCATCCCGGATGCAACCGCGGCCGCCGCGCCCCCGCTCGAACCGCCCGGTGTTCGCGCGGCGTCCCACGGGTTGTTCGTGCGACCGAAGATCGGGTTGTCAGTCTGATAGTCGGAAAGAAGGACCGGCACGTTCGTCTTTCCGACGAGAATCGCGCCCGCGTTCTTCAGCCGTTCAACCACAGACGCGTCGTGTTTCGGAACGTGATCGAAGAACTTGAAACCGGACGTCGTTCGCATGCCGTTCGTGGCAAACGCATCCTTGATCGTGAACGGGACGCCGTGCAGCGGGCCGATCGCATCGCCGCGCGCGATCGCCTCGTCTGCGGTCTTGGCGTGCGCACGTGCCCGATTGGCGTCGAGCGTGACGACTGCGTTGAGTGACTCATTCTGCGCGTCGATCCGGCTCAGGTGCGCATCGAGGAGCTCGACCGCGGAAATGCGTCGGGCTTTGATCGATGCGGCGAGCTGTTCGACGCTCGAGAAGTTGATGTCCTGGCTCATAGGGCCAGAAGGTATCTCGTCAAGACGGTGGCAGCACGCTTTTCTGAGGAGTCAGCGCTCCCACTTTGAGATTCGATCGCCCAATCGGGCATCAAGCCTCACTCGACGGCTGCTTACAGACAGCTGATGACTGATAACTGAAAGGCGGGATTGATACAGCGGGCAAGCGAACGGTGATGCGCCGCGAGAGTTGGCGCGCGTCCTCTGACGCGTCCGCCGCGCAGTTGACGCTCTCCCGCTCTTTCGGTCATCGGTTATCAGTTGTCTGTAAGCAGCCGTCGAATGAGTGGAGGGGCCGACTGGGAACACGAGGCTCAGAGTGGGAGCACCTGACGTCTGATGGAAGGTGGTTCTGGCGACCGCCTCGTCAGTCGCTACAGATTGGCGGATGCGACCAACCTTTCTCTTCGCCGTTCTCGCGGCCCTATCGAGCGTCCGCGCCAACGCACAGACCTTCGACGACTCGATCCCGCCGGGCGCGAACTTCGACAAAGCGCAATTCCGCCTCTGGCTCGCGCCATCGAGCGGCGCGCTTCGCGGCGCTGTTATTCTCGTCCCCGGCTCAAACGGCGACGGTCGCGCGATGGCGCAGGACACCGTCTGGCAAGCATTCGCCGCAAAGAACAAGCTCGCGATCGTCGCGTGTCGCTTCACCGACAAGCCACACGATCAGAATTTCATCGAGGACTACGTCAACGTCTCGCACGGCAGCGGACAGGCACTGCTCGACATCCTCGCGAAGTTCGGATCACAGACGAAGCATCCCGAGCTCGCGAGCGCGCCGCTGCTCTTCTGGGGAATGTCGGCCGGCGGGCAGTTCGACTACGAGTTCGCGTCGTGGAAGCCCGAGCGCGTCGTCGCGTTCGTCGTCAACAAGGGTGGCATCTATTACACCGCATTGACGCCTCGCGCCACGCGCGAAGTGCCGGCGCTTCTGTTCATCGGCGGCAAAGATCTCGAGTCGCGCGTGAACACGATCACGGGACTGTTCGCGCTGAATCGCCGCGGCGGCGCGCTCTGGGCGCTGACCGAAGAGCCGAGTGCGGCGCATGTCGTCGGGCGGTCGCGCGATCTCTCGATCGTCTTCTTCGACGACGTTCTCGCTCAGCGACTCGGCGACGGAACGTCGCTGAAAACATTGACTGAGAAGCGCGGTTTCGTCGGCGACTATCACACGAAGACAATTGCGCCGATCGGCGACACGAAGTTGCCGTCGTATCCAACGTCGTGGTTGCCGAGTGATCGGGTGGCGAAAGCATGGCAGGCCGTCATCAACGACAAGGACATTCGATGACCGTCGCGAATCCGACCGTTACCGGCGCGCAGGTTGCCGCCGACTCCGAGCGCTCGATTTGGGGAGTGATTCTCGCGTCCTCCGCCGGTACCGTCATCGAGTGGTACGACTTCTATATCTTCGGTAGCCTCGCCGCCGTGATCTCGGGTGTTTTCTATCCCGAGACCAACCAGACGATCTCGCTGCTGAAGTGGCTCGCGACGTTTGCGGTTGGATTCGCGGTTCGTCCATTCGGCGCTTTGGTGTTTGGGCGCATCGGCGATCTCGTCGGACGCAAGTATGCGTTCATGGTGACCCTGCTGATCATGGGCGGCTCGACGGCTGCGATCGGCATCCTCCCCGGCTATGCGACCCTCGGCATCCTCGCGCCGATTCTCCTCGTCACGCTTCGTCTGCTTCAAGGCCTCGCGCTCGGCGGCGAGTATGGCGGCGCGGCGGTCTACGTCGCGGAGCATTCGCCCGACAACAAGCGCGGCTATTACACATCTTTTATTCAGACTACAGCGACCCTCGGCCTGTTTCTGTCGCTCATCGTCATTCTCGTGACGAAGCACGCGATGTCCGACGCGGACTTCAAAGCGTGGGGATGGCGGATTCCTTTCCTCCTCTCGTCGATCCTCGTGATCGTCTCGTACTACATCCGCGCGCGCATGTCGGAGTCCCCGCTGTTCGCACGATTGAAGGCGGAAGGGAAGACTTCGACGGCACCGCTCAAAGACAGCTACGGAACGGCCGAGCGGTGGAAGATCTTCTTCGTCGTGCTTCTGGGCGCGACGGCGGGGCAGGCGGTCGTCTGGTATACGGGTCAGTTCTACGCGCTGCTCTTTCTACAGACCGTGCTCAAGGTCCCGGTCGATACCGCCTACAAGATCGTCGCGATATCGCTGGTTCTCGCGACCCCGTTCTTCGTCGTGTTCGGATCGCTGTCGGACAAGATCGGTCGTAAGGGAATCATCATGGCCGGTTGCTTGTTGGCCGCGTTGACCTACCTCCCGATCTATCATGCGATGGCTGCCGCGGCGGATCCGTTGAATTTCTGGGCGCTCGTGGGTCTCATGTTCGTTCAAGTGCTCTACGTGACGATGGTCTACGGACCGATCGCGGCGTTCCTCGTCGAGAGCTTCCCGGCGCGCATCCGGTACACATCGCTTTCGCTGCCGTATCACTTCGGCAACGGCTGGTTCGGCGGATTCACCCCTGTGATCGCGACGTCGATCGTCGCGTCGACGGGAAACAGATACGCCGGCCTCTATTTCCCAATCGCCGTCGCCGCGATGACGTTCGTCGTCGGCAGCTTGTTGCTCCGCGAAACGAAGGATCAGGGCATCTGGCACGAGGTGGGACGATGATTCGACCCGCGATCGCTCTCGGGATCCTCGCCGTTTGCGCGTCGGCGGTGTCGGCGCAGCGACGACCACTCAAGGTCTACATCTCGGCCGACATGGAAGGGATCACTGGCGTCGTCTCGGCGGACCAGCTGTCGCCGGCGAGCTTCGAGTACTCGAAGGCGCGCGAGTGGATGACCGCCGAAGTGCTGGCGGCGATCGCCGGTGCCCGCGAGGCTGGTGCGACGGAGTTTGTCGTCAGCGACTCACATGGAAACGGTGAATCGTTGTTGCTCGAGAAATTTCCGACCGACGTTCCGGTGACGCTCGTGCGGTCGTTCCCGCGTCCGCTCGGGATGATGGAAGGAATCGACTCGAGCTTTGCCGCGGTAATGTTCATCGGCTACCACGCCGCGACGACCAGCACGACCGGAGTCCGCGCTCACACGATGTCGAGTGCGCTGCTCACGAGAATCGCGCTCAACGGAACGTCCCAGTCGGAAGCGGGCGTCAACGCGGCGATTGCGGCGCACTACGGGGTGCCCGTCGTGATGATTACCGGCGACGACGCCATCGTCAGCGAGACGAAGCAGCGTCTCGGCAATCTCGAAGGCGTCGCGGTGAAGCACGCGATTGGATTCCACTCTGCCGCGACGATGATGCCGGAGACGGCGCAGGCACAGATCCGCGAGCATGCGAAGATCGCCCTCGGCCGTCGCGCCGAGATGAAGCCGTACGCCATCACGAAGCCGGTGAGCGTCGATGTGTCGTTCAAGAACTATCGACCGGCGGAGCTTCTGGCCTATCTCAGCGCCGTGCAGCGAGTCGACGCCCACACCGTGCGACTGGTGGCGAAGGATATGATCGAGGCCTCGCGGTTTCTCGAGTTTGTCACGAGCTACGATCCAGCGATTACCCCGTGACACTTTAGGCATCACGAAGACCACATCGCGTTCATTCCGAGACGGTTTCTCGCATCAGGATGACTGCTCGGTGAACGCCGACCACGCGAACGCCGGGTAGTTCTGGACGCAGAAGACCGCGTCGACCGCGAGCTTTTCTCGCCCAACGGCGCGTGTGAGGTCGAGGGCCGGCGTGGGGAAGAATCCCTTCGTGAACTTCCCGTCCGTCCCTCGATTCGGGAACACTAGATCGGCGCCGTATAACAGCTTCTTGTCCGGGAAGTAGGCCATGAGCATTCTCTCAGCGTACGAACCTCTGACGGGATACAGCTCGATCCGATTCTCGCCGGAGCCGATCACTGTTTTCTGCGAGACTGGTACGAACTTCGGCGCTCGCTTCGACTTCGAGAGTGAGTCGGGGGCGAGCGTGTACGGCATCTTCGAGATCGATGTCAGAAACGGAACGCTGCCGGCGCTCACGTAAATCGGGATGCCGAGGGCGATCGCCTCGCGGAAGCCGCCGAGGTGCGCCCACGGATCCGATGTCATGACGATGGCTTTGATTGGCGCGTTCGGCCACCGTCGCCGCGCCTTGCCGATGACGTCATGCAGATACTGCGCGCTGATGTGCGCCTCGAAGATCACGACGCCGTCGGACTGCTTGACGAGCGTTTGCGTCCACTGGTCAGGCACGCGGACGATTCCCGGCGCGAGCTCGCTCGACTGTCCGCGCATGCCGTAACGGAATTTCGAGAAGTTCATCTTGGACGCCGCGGCGAACTGGATGCGCGCCGAGTCGGAGATCGCGAACGAGTCGGGCGGCGCAGCGTCCGTTGAAAAGGCTGCCGACGAATACGTGATGTCGCGGAGCGGTTCTCCGTTGAGCGTGGTTTTCATCTGCATCGGCCACAGCGCGCCCGACGGCATCACGTTCCAGTCGAGGAATTCGGTTCGCATCGTGACGTCGCCGAAGATCACCCAGCGAACGTTGTCCGTGTAGGGTCGCACTATCGCGACGGCTTCAGGGAGGTGCGTCTCCGCGTTGATCTCGAGTCGCATGCGGCCGTTTCGCCACGGGAACACGACGACGTCGTACGAATTGCCGAATCGCTTGAGGGTTTGCTCGAATCGGAGCTGCCGCGAGTTGCGCGCGAGCGTCAAGACACGCTCCGGAGAACCGTCGACGCGGTCGATCATGTCTTCGAAGAACGCGTGAGACATCCCCGTCTGTCGGCCATTTACCGTCCCGGCAATGACGGAATCCGTGAGCGTCGTAACGCGCTCTGCGCTCCTCGTTCCATTCGGCGATAGCCCGAACTCGGCGCGCCTCAGCGATGGCGAGTCGATATCGCGAAGCTCAGTGAACTGCGCATAGGACGTGCGCCAAGGTCCCTCGGAGCGTTCGGCGTTTCCGAGGAGAAACTCGTGCTGCATTCCAACGAGGCGCAGCGAATGAAAGCTGTTGAGTGACGTCGAGCGCTGGACAGCCGCGATTGCGCTGTCGACGAGTGCGCGAGGGTTCGGATTGGGGGCGGCAAGCGCGAGAACTGAAAAGATTGAGAGGATCATCATGCCCGTAACGCTGGCCGAGCGTACGGCGATTCTCCAACCCGCTGTCGCGAATGGCGACCTCTATGTCGCCAATGGCTTGAGGAGCGTTTCGAGAATTCCTCGGCGCCGTCGGCTCACGGGAATGGACGCGCCGCTGTCGAGGACGAGCTCCGGTCCGCTCTTCCTGTCACGCCGGATTTCAGCGACGCGATCTATTCGGACGATGTACGAGCGATGTATGCGAACGAAGATCGACGGGTCGAACGAGCGCTCTAGCGTATCGAGCGCCGTGCGGACGAGATGCCGCTTTCCCCGTGCGATGACGGCGGCATAGACGTCGTCGGCTTCGATGTAGTCGATCGTCTCGAGGGGAATGATGATGTCGCGCGTTCCGACACGACTGACCAAGTGCGGCGCGAATCGAGGAAGTTCGTCGGCGCTCATACGCTCGAGCGTCGCCGCGCTCTCCCGCTCGCGCATGCGATTTCGGACGCGATCCAACGCGGCGTCGAATCGTGATTCGGTCAGCGGCTTCGTGAGATAGTCGACCGCGTCAGCCTCGAATGCCGGGAGTGCAAACCGATCATACGCGGTGACGAAAACGATGAAGGGACCGGTACGCCCGTCGCGCGACCGAGCGATCTCGAGCCCGGATTCGACGGGCATCCGGACATCAAGGAAAACGACATCGGGCGAATGTGTCGCGATCGCTTCCCGCGCTTCGCTCCCGTCCGTGCATTCCGCAACGATGACGACGTCGCCGTGCCGCTCGAGCAACTGATGAACGAGGCGGCGAGACAGCGCTTCATCGTCGGCGATCAGCGCGCGAATCACGCCGGCGCTCCACTCGCCGTTCGCAACGGCAGCGAGATGTCGACGATGGTTCCGGCGGCCGCGACGGCGTTCCGAACTGAAAGCCGGGCTGTTGGTCCGTACATGTGTTCGAGGCGCGATCGCGCGTTCGCGATTCCGACTCCGCTCGTCGATTCGCCATGGCTTGGCAGCCCGCGCCCATCGTCGGCGACCGTGATCGCGAGCGTGTCGTTCAACGTTCGAGCGGTGACTTTGATCTCGTTTCCGGTGCGTTCGCGAAGAATCCCGTGCTTTAGCGAGTTCTCGACGAAGGGCTGCAGGAGGAACGTCGGAACGAGCGCGTCGTGCAAGTCGTTAGGGACGTCAACCGTGACGCGAAGGCGGTTGCCGAAACGGACCCGTTCGATCTCCAGATATCGAGTGAGGAAGTCGAGCTCTTGCGCGAGAGTCGTCTCGTGGGCATTCGCTGAGTTGACGGTCGCTCTCAGAACGTCGCTGAGCAGAGACAGGGCCTGGATCGCTCGTTCAGTGTCGCGGTCGCGAACGAGCGCCATGATCGCGTTGAGCGAATTGAACAGAAAATGTGGCTGGAGCTGCATCCGCAGGGCGCCGAGCTGCGCCTCGCGGAGCTGAGCCTCGAGCTCCGCCGCCTGTCGCTCGCGTTCGCGAAGTCGTGCCGTGGAACGAAGGGCGTAGCTGATGCCGATGATCGCGAAGTAGGCGAGCGTCGTCGCGGGCAGGCCGGATAGGAACCAGTTGCTCGTCGATGTCAGCAAGCTCGCTCGGCTCGGTCGCGTGAGTGAGTTCACGACGGCGTCGGCAGTCGCGACGCATGCGCTGACGAGCAGGCTCGCGACTGCGTGGACCAGCACGTGCCCGATCCGAATCGGGCGTCGCAGCGGGAATTGTTCGCCGAGTGCGACGATGATGGGCGAGAAGAGCGCGAGCCCGTACCACTGCGGCGCTTCGCTGACGAACGCGCGCCAAACGGGAATTGGTCGCTTCGCGAGCCGGGCGAACATGACTGTCTCGAAGGTCGAGAGCACGGTCGGCACGGTCCACATCACGAACACGAGCCAGGCGGGGAAACTCCCGTCGCGCTTTTCGGAACGGGGCATGAACGAATCTAACGGCGTGCCCTTACTTCGTGCTCTAACAGCGTGCTCTTACTACGTGCTCTAACAGCGTGCTCTTACTACGCGCTCTAACGGCGTGCTCTTACTACGTGCTCTTACTACGTGCTCTTACTACGTGCTCTAACGGCGTGCTCTAACAGCGAAAAATCGGGTTACGAGTTGTCAGATTCGAGAGCCGGATCGGATGTGCCCGATTCTGTAACATGATGCGGTCTCGGATCTCCGCTCTGACATCTCGCGTCCCGCAGTTAGGGCACGCTGTTAGGGCACGCTGTTAGGGCACGCTGTTAGGGCACGCTGTTAGGGCACGCTGTTAGGGCACGCTGTTAGGGCACGCTGTTAGAGCACGAAGTAAGGGCACGTAGTAAGGGCACGCCGCTAGTTGTCCGGGCCTTCCATCCCTCCCGTACGAGGACGAATTTCGCTTATGCGATTTTTCCTCCCACTGGCCGCTTCGATTGCCGGCGCCGTTTCGGCAGCCGCGCAGCCCGCGACGCCTCCGCAACTGACCGCCGCGACGCTCATGCGTCAGGTCGAAGTCCGACGCACGACCTTCGGCGTTCCCCATATCAAAGCCGACAACCTCATCGCCGCCGGATACGCCGAGGCGTACGTCCAGTCCGAAGACTACGGCGCTCGTGTCGCGCTGAGTCTTCTCAAGGCGCGCGGCGAGATGGCCCGCTGGTTCGGACGCGATTCGATCAACAGCGATTTCTCGACCCACTACGCGTACGAGCGCGCGATCGTCACGTATCCGCTGCTCGAGCAGCCGACGCGCGACGTCTACGACGGCTTTGCCGTCGGTGTCAATCGTTACATCGAGCTTCACCCGAGCGAATTCCCGCCGGGCTTCGCCCCGCATTTCACCGGCTATGACGTTCTCGCAAAAGACATCGAGATGCCGTCGCCGAACCAGGCCTCGAAGTTCCTCGCCCGAAGCGACTCGGCAAAGTACTCGAAGGTGAAGACGCCGACGCCGAATCCCGATGATGGCTCGAATGCGTGGGCATTTGGGCCGACGCGCACGAAGTCGAAGAAGGCGATCCTGTTGAGGAATCCTCATCTCGTGTGGACCGCCGGCTACTACGAGGCGCATGTCGTTGTCCCGAATGTGCTCGACTACTACGGCGATCTTCGCATCGGCGGACCGTTCGGCGTCATCGGCGGATTCAATCACGACCTCGGTTGGGCGACGACGAACAACGATCCGCTCCTCTGGCAGATCTACGCCGTCGACGCCGATCCGAAGGCGGTCGATCACTACGTCCTCGACGGTACGTCGCTTCCGCTCGATCGCGACCCGATCACGATCACCTACAAAGACGGCGCTAGCTTCTCGACCGAGACGCGCGACCGATGGCGCACGTCGCTAGGTCCTGTGATCATGCGCGCGAATGGGAAGATCTACATCTTCCGCGCGGCCGAAGATGGCGAATATCGCGCGGGCGAGCAGTTCCTCCACATGATGCGCGCGAAGTCACTCGAAGAGTGGAAGAACGCGTTCCGCATGCGCGCCCGCCTCAACTCGAGCTTCACGTACGCCGATCGCGCGGGGAACATCTTCTATCTCTGGAACGCAACGATCCCCGATCTTCCGCACAAGAGTGCCGGCGACACCGCGGCAACGTTCATCACCCGCACCGGTGACGCGTGGACGCGGTACGTCAGCATCGATTCGCTTCCACAATTCCTCAATCCGAAGGGCGGCTACATCCACAACGAGAATGACGCGCCGTGGTACACGAACATGCGTCAGCCGCTCGATCCGGCGAAATATCCGGCGTATTTCCCGGCACCGAAGCTCGGACTGCGCAGCCAGCTTGCGATCGATCTCATCGACAACGATCGCAAGATGAGTCTCGAGGATGTCGTCGCATTGAAGCATTCATATCGAATGCTGCTTGCCGACCGGGTTCGTGACGACCTCGTTAAGGCCGTGCGCGGGAGCAATCCGACCGGCGCCGTCGCGAATGCAATCGACATGATCGCCGCGTGGGACAAGACCGTCGCACCGAAGAGCCGCGGCGGCACGCTGTTCGAAGCGTGGTGGCGTCG
>Ga0070683_100006157_pt1 | contig 10061 bp, 7 predicted proteins | sample KBSC713LmetaG_FD_64662 | JGI IMG/M metagenome (GOLD analysis project Ga0070683, IMG submission 64662) | Corn rhizosphere microbial communities from Kellogg Biological Station, Michigan, USA - KBS C7.1-3L metaG | ecosystem: Host-associated > Plants > Roots > Rhizosphere ... | reverse complement strand
GTTCCAAGTGCGGGCCGTGCGGATCACCGGGCCGATGGGCCTGGACCGGCTCGGCGCGGCGATCGACGAGGTATATGCGGCACTGCCCGCCCTCGGGGTCGGCCTGGCGCCGGACGGTCCCGAACTGGCCATGCGCCGCACTGGTCGGCGCGCGCCGGCGGTGCACGACCTGCGCGCGCTGCCCGGCGAGGAGGCCGAGGCCAAGTGCCTGGACCTGCTGCGCGCGGCGCGCGGGGCCAGTACGCCGGTGTTCGAGGTCGTCCGGCTCGCCGCCGACGACCTCGTCGTCGGGCTGGCCGCGCACCGGCTGGTCCTCGACGAGCGCTCGATCTACCTCGTCCTCGGCGCGGTCATCGAGGCCTGCCGCGGGCGGTTCCGGGCCGGCGCGTACCGCTCGTTCACCGAGGTGCTGGACTTCCGGCCGCTGACCGAGGCGATGTGGCAGAGCCGCCGCCAGTGGTGGACCACCTGGCTGGCGGCGGTGCCAAAGGAGGTCCCGCCGGTCGACCGGCGGGAAAGCGAGACCGGCCGCATGACCATCGCCGGGGCCGACGTGCAGGCTCTCGCCGAGTCGGACACCCGCGTGCGGCACAACGGGTCGCTGGGCGTGGCCGCGCTCGTGTCGTGGTGGCTGCAGCGGGTCGCCGGCCGGTCGCCGATGGCCGGCGTGGCCAGCATCCTGGACCTGCGTGACTACTTCGGTCTCGGCGTGATGGTCGGGCCGCTGACCGACCGCATGGTGTTCCGGGTCGACCTCGGGGCCGCCACCGCACCGTCCTATCTGGACGTCTTCCGGGCCCAGCAGCTCGCCGTGCTGCGCACCGCGACCCGGTACCTGCCCTACGGCGACCTCGTGGCGCTCGGCGTCGAGCGGGGCCGGCTCACCGCGCCGCGGACGTCGGCGCTGTGGGACACCGAGGTCCACCTGTGCCGCAACCCGCACGTGGGGGCCGCGCCGCGCGAGGAGGCGGTGCTGGGCGTCGCGTTCGCCAACTATCGCGAGGCCGACCTCCTCGACACCGGCGTCAGCGCCGGGCCGGACCACTGGGACGGCACCAACCTGGACGTACGCCTCAGCGAGTCCGGCGGCGACCTCGCCGTCGTCGTCGACCGCAACCGGCTCCAGCCCGGCCCCAGCGTGCAGTGCCTCCTCGACGGCCTCGGCCGCGCCGTGGCCCGCGCGGTGGCCGACCCCGAAGCACCTATCGAGCAAGCGTGAACGCCCGACAAAGGAGTGAGTGATGACGGAAGCAGCCGAGCCGGAGGCGCAGGCGTACCACGTCGTGGTCAACCACGAGGAGCAGTACTCGATCTGGCCGGTCGACCAGGAGTTGCCGGACGGCTGGCGCCCGGAAGGTACGACCGGCACCAAGGAGGCGTGCCTGAGCCACATCGACGAGGTGTGGACCGACATGCGGCCGCTGAGCCTGCGCCAGTACATGGCCGAGCACGCCGACGACGAGCTCGAAGAGCTGGTGCCGGCGGACGCCGACGAGCCCTCGCTGGTCGATCGGCTCTGCGCCGGCTCGCATCCGGTGGAGGCGAGCCTGCGCCCGGAGCGCACCGTGGAGGCGTTGAAGGAGGCGATCGACGGCGGCTACGTGTTCGTCCGGTTCACCGACACGCGGGGCGGCACGGAGGTGGGCATCCGCCTCGACTCGGCGGACTTCACCAGCACGGACGGCCAGGTACAGCTCGCCGGTACGCTCAACCTCGACTTCGAGGACGTGCGCTGTTCGGCCCGCATCGACCTGGCCACGCTGACCGGCGAGGGGCGCCTCGAGCGTGTCGGCGCCCGCTAAGTCCGCCTGCGTCTTCGCTCAGCTCTATCTCCCCGGGCTGGGCGACATGGTGCAGCGCAACATCATGCTGTCGGTGCTCCGCCGGGCGTACCCGCAGGTCACGCTCGTGGTGGGGCCGCGCCTGGCCGAGCAGTTCGCCGAGCTGTTCGCCCGGCACAGCTACGCCACCGACGTCATGGTGTGCCCGGAGGTCTTCGACGCCGACGAGGCCCGCTGGAGGCAGTTCCAGCGCGAGCTCGCCGAGCGCCGCTTCGACCTGTGCCTGGTCGATCCGGGTACCCACACGCTGTCGGCGAGCCACGCCCGCGCGGCCGGCATCCCGCGACGGCTGGGCTACCCGAAGGGGCTGGTCGCCGACCCGGCCCTGTCCGAGGTGATCCGGCTGCCGCGGCCGCTGTTCGGCTTTCCGGACCTGTACGAGTACGCCGACGCGCTCTCCCGGGCACTTGGCGCGACGGAGCCGCTTGCGGCGTCGCGGGTTGTGCCGGCGTTTCCCAGTACCCCCGAAGCTATCGACGAGGTGTCGGCGACCTCCGGGCCGCGCGTCGCCGTCCACGCGGTGGGCCAGCCGCACTGGAACCGGCGGTGGCCGCTCGACCGCTACGTCGAGCTGGGCCAGCGGCTGGTCGAGGCGTTCGACGCCACCGTCGTCCTGCTGGGCACCTCCAGCGAGAACCGCGAGTTGACGATGCTCCGCGACGGCATCCTGGCCAAGCACCCGGCGGCGACCGTCTTCGCCGACGTCGACGCCTCGCTCAACCGCACCGCGAACCTGCTCGGTGGCACCGACCTGTTCGTCGGCAACGACTCCGGGCTCGCGCACGTCGCGGCGGCGGTCGGCACCCCGAGCGTGGTCATCTACGGCCCGACCGGCACCGAGCTGCTGTGGACGCGCATCTACCCACACCACCGCGGGGTGTCACTGCACTACTTGTGCCAGGCGATCACGCACGAGGTGGACCAGGTGGCCGGCCGGGTCTGCGAGTACGCGTGCACGGTCGAGTACCAGGGGCCGGCGGGGCCCTATCCGCGCTGCCTCACCGACCTCGACATCGACCAGGTCTGGACGGCCGTCACGGCGCAGTTGAGCGCCGCGGCGGCGACCGGGCGGAAGGGATGAACATGCCAGCCGGACGGCCGGAAGCGGCGATCCGCACGATCCTGTCGATCAACTTCAACCACGACGGCTCGGGCGTGCTGCTCGTCGACGGGCGCATCGGCGGCTTCGTCAACACCGAGCGGTTCTCCCGGATCAAGAAGCACCCGGGGCTGCGCGAGGCGGACCTCGACGAGCTGCTGGCCCAGGCCGGCCTCGAGCTGCGCGACATCGACCACGTCCTGCTGTGCAACCTGCACAACATGGATTCGCCGGACATCGTGACGCTGCACGGCGGCGATCTCAAGGACACCTGGTTCGAGTTCTGGGTCAACCAGACCAACACCGAGGTGCAGATCCGCGGCCGGCGCATCCCGTGCACGGTCAACCCCGACCACCATCTGATCCACGCCGCGACGCCGTACTACACCTCGCCCTTCTCGTCCGGCGTTTCCCTGGCCATCGATCCGACCGGCTGCCGCGCGTTTCTCGGCCGAGACAACCGGATCTTCCCGGTGCTGTACGACTTCGACGCCTGGTTCAACGCGAACATCGGCTACACGGGCGTGGCCCGGTACATGTTCGGCTCGAGCATCGTCGGGGCCGGCAAGGTGATGGCGCTCGCGCCGTTCGGCCGACCTTCAGCTGAGGATGGGCCGGAGCCGGGCGACGTGCAGACGTTCGAGCAACTGCTGACGCTGGCCAACAAGCAGCCGCGAATGGTCAAGGTCGGCGACCGGGAGCTCAACGCCACGCTCGCGTACTACATCCAGCTCGGTCTCGAACGGCAGGTCTGCACGGTCTTCCAGGAGCTGGCCGACATCGCCGCCCGCAACAACGTCGAGCCGGCGATCTGCCTGTCCGGCGGGACGTCGCTCAACGCGGTGGCCAACCAGCTCGCGTTCGCCGGGTCGGCGTTCGAGCACATGTACCTGCACCCGGCCTGCGGCGACGACGGCACCGCGATCGGGGCGGCGCTCTGGTACTGGCACCACGTGCTGAACAACCCGCGCCAGGAGCACCGGCCGGCCGGGATCATGTACTCGGTCCGCGAGTACCCGGTGACCGACGTCGAGCGGGCGGTCGCCACGCACGCCGACGTCCTTGCCGTCGAGCGGGTCGCCGACCATGTCGACCGCGCGGCCGAGCTCGTCGCCGGCGGCGCGGTGGTGGGCTGGTACAACGGCGCGAGCGAGGTCGGCCCGCGGGCACTGGGCCACCGCAGCATCCTCGCCGACCCGCGCGACCCGGGCATCCAGGACCGGATCAACCAGACGGTGAAGTTCCGCGAGTTCTTCCGGCCGTTCGCGCCGTCGGTGCTCAACGAGCGGTCGGTCGAGTGGTTCGGGCTCAAGGACAGCCCGTTCATGCTGCGGGCCGCGTCCGTCCTGCGCCCCGGGGTCCCCGGCATCACCCACGTCGACGGGTCGGCCCGGCTGCAGACCGTCGACCGGGCCGACAACCCCGACTTTCACCGGCTCATCGAGGCATTCGCCGCCCGGACAGGCGTGCCGCTGGTCCTCAACACCAGCCTCAACACCAAGGGCGAGCCGATCGTGGAGACCCCCGAGGACGCGGTGCAGACGCTGCTGCACAGCCGCCTCGACCACCTGGTCCTGCCCGGGCTGGTGCTGAGCCGGCGGGAGGACGGCCCGCGATGATGCCGCCGACCCGCCTACTCGCCGCGATCGCCGCCGAGCTGGATCGCGACGGTGAGCCCGCGCGGAGCCTCGAGCTCTACGTCAACGTGCCGTTCTGCGCGTCCAAGTGCCACTTCTGCGACTGGGTCACCGACGTGCCGGTCGCGCGGCTGCGCTCCGACGCGACCGGGCGTAGCCCGTACGTCGACGCGCTGACCGACCAGATCCGCTTCTACGGTCCGCTGCTGACCCGGCTCGGGTACCGGCCGCACGTCATGTACTGGGGCGGCGGCACACCGACCCGGCTCGACCCCGACGAGATGGCGGTGATCCGGGCGGCGCTCGACGACGCGCTCGACCTCTCCGGGCTCGTCCAGTGGTCGATGGAGACGACGCCCAACGATCTGACCGACGAGAAGCTCGCGGCGATGCGCGCACTCGGCGTCAACCGGGTCAGCGTCGGCGTCCAGTCGCTCAACCCGGAGCAGCTGCGCAAGGCCGGCCGGGCGCACAGCCGCGAGCAGGCGCTCGAGGCGGTGGACCGGCTGCGCCGCGGCGGCGTCGACAACTTCAACATCGATCTGATCAGCAGCTTCCCGACCGAGCGTGACCGGGAGGAGTTGGAGAAGACCCTCACCGAGGTCCTCGCGCTCGACCCGCCGCACGTGTCGGTGTATCCCTACCGGGCCACCCCGAAGACCGTCATGGCCATGCAGCTCGACCGAGACCTCCTGCAGGCGTGGCACGTGGACTCGATGATCGAGGCCTACGAGACGGCCATGGCGATGCTCACCGCGGCCGGGTATTACGAGTACTGCCATGGGTACTGGGTTCGCCGCCCCGAGGACGAGGACATCGACGGCAACTACAAGTACGACCTGGCCGGCGACAAGATCGGCTTCGGCAGCGGCACCGAGTCGGTGCTCGGTCACCATCTTCTGCTCAACCCCAACTCGGAGTACCGCGAGTTTCTGGCCCAGCCGCACGGGTTTTCGTTCGTCGAACGGTTCTCGCTGGAGCGGCCCGAGCGGCTGACCGCGCTCGTCGGTGGCGCGCTCATGACTCGCGAGGGCGTCGACTACCACCGGTTCCGCCGGCTCACCGGACTGGACTTCGCCGATCTGCGCCAGACCCCGCACTTCGCCGCCTGGCTGAAACTGCTCGCCGAATGCGGCGGCGCCTTCGTCGAGGACGACGTCGGCTTCCGCATGCGGCCGGACGTTGTGCATCGCACCTACATCAAGCACCTGGCGTATACCATGTCGCATGGTCTCGCCTTAGCGCGCGGCTGACGGCCGCGAGGACCCCGGAGGAACGAATGTCCACTGTGGCCGTGCGGTGGTCGGACGATGTCCGGCGGAGCTACTCGCAACTGATCGACACCATGCTCGGTCAGGGGGCGATGGCCGCCGCGCAGAGCGTCAGCGAGCTGGCCGTGCAGCAGGAGGTGTGGCGGCATCCGTTGCAGCGGCCGGTGCACTACCACCCGTCGCTGGACCCGGTTGCCGTCTACGATCCGGCCGACTACTGGTTCTGCGGTTACCTGGAGGAGAACTACCCGCAGATCCGGGCCGAGCTGGACGCGATCACCGACCCGACGAGTGCGGGGTTCCTGCCGGTCGAGGAGCCGTTGCTGGGCGCCGGGCGCTGGCAGCAGGTGACGTTCTACGAGGCCGGGCACCGGTTCGACGACGCCTGCGAGCGGTTCCCGATCACCGCGTCGGTCATCGATGCGATCCCGGAGGCGGCCGCCGCCGGCACCGGCGTGGTGACGCTGTCGTGGCTCTACCCCGGTACCCGTATCGTGCCGCACTGTGGCGGGACCAACGCTCGCCTGCGGGTCCATCTCGGCCTGCGCGTGCCGGAGGGTCCACGGCTGCGGGTCGGTGACCAGATCCTCACCTGGCAGGAGGGGCGCTGCATCGTCTTCGACGACTCCTTCGAGCACGAGGTGTGGCACGACGGCGACCAGCCGCGGGTGGTGCTGCTCATGGACGTCAACCACCCGGACCTCACCGACGCGCGGCTGGACGCGCTGCTGGCCGGGCGCCAGTCGTACGACGCGCGGGTGACGTCGTTCCTCGCCGAGCGCGGGTTCCGCCGGATCGAGGCGGACGGCGAGGCGGTGCGGGCCGACCTCGACGAGGGCCATGCCAGCCAGGTCGTGCGATACCTGCGCGAGCGCGGCGCCCGGGCGGCCGAGCTTCGCGACGACGGCACGCTGATCTTCGACCTGGACAATGAGGTGGCCCAATGACCGCGGACGAACACGGCTGGACCGACCTGGACCGGGCGGCCGGGCGCGGCGACACCGCCGAGGTCCAGCGTCTGCTAGCCGACGGCGACCGCCGGTCGGCGTATGACATCGCGCTCGCCGCCGGCCACCTCGAAACGGCGCGGGTGCTGCGCGATCCGGCCGGCGACTACGAGTGGCGGCCGTACTGCCGCGCCTACCGCCTCGCCGAGTTGCGGGCATTTGCCGGCTGGCCCTCGGGACAAGGCGAGGACGCCGTCGTTTATCTCCACGACGACTTCCGCGTCACCGCGACGGCCTGGCCCGGCGAGGACGTGCTGTTCGACGCCGTCACCGACGAGTGGCGGGCGTTCTGCACCGGGACACTTGGCTTTCGCGTACCCGATGACTTCGACCTCGTTGCCGGTGACCGGTGATGATCGACTCGGCACTCGCGGTTGCCCAACCTGGCCTGGACCTCACCTACGCCGACCTCCGGGCTCGCGCCGGCGGGCTACACGCCGCCCTGCGGGAAGCCGGCGTCGGACCGGGCACGGTGGTCGCCGCCGCCGTGACCGATCTCGCGGATCTCGCGGTCACGATGGTCGCGGTCAACGCGCTGGGCGCCGTCGCATACACGCTGCCGGACCCGGCGGCGGTTGCCCGGTGGGCCGAGCGCCTTGAGGCGGCCGCGGTGGTCGTCGCCGATGACTCCGCTTCCTCCGGGAATCTGGGCTGCCCGGTGGTCGACCTGGATCGGATCGCGCCGTCAACCGAGGCAATCACCGGAAGTCCGGGCGGGCCGGGCATCGCGGTCGATGCTCCGCATCTGGGCGCGGTCGTTCGGGTCAACGGGCTCGACGCGATCGTCGACGAGCTGGCCGCCCGGCTCGGGATCGGCGCCGCTGACCGGCTGCTGACGGTCGCCGAGATCCACGCCGACCTGACCGCCCTCGGGCTGCTGCTGGCCCTGCGGTCCGGCGCCACCGCCATCGCCCCGGGGCGGTTGCTGGACAACGGCGACGCGCTGCGGCGGGTCGCCGACCGCTACCAGGCAACGGTGCTCATCGCCCCACCCCACCGAGCCGAGCTTCTGGGCGGCGGACGCATGGCGGCACTGCGCGCGGCCGTCCTCGTGCGCGATCCGGTGCCCGCCCGGCTACCGGACACGCTGCGCCGCGTGGCCGGGCCGCAGCTGCGGCTCTACACCGCGACGGGCCGGCCGGACACCGGCGTGCTCGACACCTTGCGGGACGGCGCATCCGGATGGCCCCTGGGCTCGCCGACGGTGGACGTGATCGTCCGGGACACGCCGATCGGGGAGGCCGAACCGCCGGTGGCCGCCGACGGGTCCGAGCGGATCCGGCGGATCGTCGCCGACGCTCTCGCACTGCCCGGCCTGGACGTCGGCACGAACCTGTTCGAGGTGGGCGCGTCGTCGCTCGAACTGGTCCGCGCGGTCGCCCAGCTCGAAGCCGACCTCGACTTCGAGGCGGACCTCGACGAGCTGCTCGACGCGCCGTTCGTGCAGACGTTGATCCGGCAGTACGCGACGGTACGCGAAGCGAGTACGACATGATCACCGTCGGCATCTCGGCCTTCTACCACGACTCGGCGTGTGCGCTGGTGATCGACGGCGAGCTGATCAGCGCCGCCCAGGAGGAGCGCTTCAGCCGGCAGCGCTTCGACCGCGGCGTGCCGCTCTACGCGTTCCGGTCCTGCCTCGACGGGGCCGGTCTCCACCCGTCGCAGGTCGACTGCGTGGCGTACTACGAGGACCCGGTGCGCAAGCTCGGCCGCCAGCTGTGGATGGACCCGGCCGGCGGCGGCGACGTGGCCGGCGCCACGCTCGACGCGACGTTCCCGGAACGGGAGATCCGCGAGCGGCTCGGCTTCGACGGGCGCATCGAGATGGTCGGTCACCACGAGGCGCACGCGGCCACCGCCTTCTACTGCTCCGGCTTTGCGGAGTCGGCGCTCTTCACCGCCGACGCGGTCGGCGAGTGGGACACGACCACCTACGGGATCGGTTCGGAGGACGGCATCCGCCTGACCGAGGCGGTGTCCTTCCCGCACTCGCTCGGCCTGCTCTACAGCGCGCTGACCTCCTACCTCGGGTTCTCCGTCAACAGCGACGAATACAAGGTGATGGGGCTCGCCTCCTACGGCAAGCCCCGCCATCGCAGCACCCTCGACCAGGTCGTGACCTCGAGCGACGGCGGGCAGTTCCGCCTCGACCTGCGCTACATCAACGCCAAGCCCGGCAAGATGTACACCAACCAGCTCGTCGAGCTGCTCGGGATACCGCCGCGCCCGCCGGGCGCCGAGGTCACCCGCGCTCATGAGGACCTGGCCAGCAGCCTGCAGTCGCTGCTGGAGGAGCTGCTGCTGGAGAAGCTCGACCACCTCTACGAGATCCACCCGTCCGAAAACCTGTGCTACGCCGGTGGGGTCGCCCTCAACTGCGTGGCCAACACGCGACTGCGACGGCGGGCCAAGTTCCGCAACTGGTTCGTGCCGCCGTCGCCGGGCGACTCGGGCTCGGCGATCGGGGCGGCGATGCTCGTCGACCACCGGCTGACCGGCAAGCGCCACATCGCTCGCCTCACCGACGCGCGGCTCGGTCCGGCCAGCGACGGCCGGACGGTCGCCGCGGTGCTCGACGGGGCCGACGTCGCCTACGAGGACTACAGCGGCGACGAGCCGGCGCTGCTTGACCGCGTGGCCGGGCTGCTGCGCGACGGCAACGTCGTCGGGTGGTGCCACGGCCGGATGGAGTTCGGGCCGCGGGCCCTGGGCGCCCGGTCGATCCTCGGCGACCCGCGCGACCGGGGCATGCGCGACCGGATCAACCTGCTGGTCAAGAAGCGCGAGGAGTTCCGGCCGTTCGCGCCGGCCGTGGTCGCCGAGCGGGCGGCCGAGTTCTTCGACCTCGACGTCGACTCGCCGTTCATGCTGGAGACCGTCGACGTTCTGCCGGACTGCACGCTGCCGGCGGTCACGCACGTGGACGGCTCGGCGCGGGTACAGACCGTCGAGGCCGGAGCCGATCCGCGCTTCCACGCGCTGCTGACTCGCTTCGGCGAGCTGACCGGCGTGCCGGTGCTGCTGAACACGTCGTTCAACGTGCGCGGCGAGCCGATCGTGGGCGACGCCCTGCACGCGCTGTCGTGTTTCGCGCGGGCCGGCATCGACGTCCTGGTGGCCGACGACATCGTCGTACTGCGCGACGCGGTGCCGCCCGGCTGGGGACGCGCCGTCGAGCGCGCCGCCAGCTACAACGAGGTCAC
>Ga0070683_100006155_pt1 | contig 10062 bp, 10 predicted proteins | sample KBSC713LmetaG_FD_64662 | JGI IMG/M metagenome (GOLD analysis project Ga0070683, IMG submission 64662) | Corn rhizosphere microbial communities from Kellogg Biological Station, Michigan, USA - KBS C7.1-3L metaG | ecosystem: Host-associated > Plants > Roots > Rhizosphere ... | reverse complement strand
CGACGCGATCCATGATGAAGGCGATCTCCCGGAGCGATGGGACCGATTTGAACGGATGAATGCGGATTACTATTCTAAACGGACCGCCGGCGAATGACGATGCCGGAGCGATTCGCCGTAACAGACCCATCTAGCGTGTCCGAGAGACGCAGAAACTACTTAACCTTGTGGTGACCACGGAATCTGATGTTTGGATTCGGAGAAGCAGACGGTTCGTTATGAATTGGCAGAACTCCGTGAATGTTCTGCATAACGCTCGAGGCCCCGCAAGTTCAGGATCGTCACGTCGCGGTCGTCGATAGAAATCAGCCCCTGTTGTTTGAGTCGAGTAAGAGCGCGCGAAACTACATCTCTTACAGAACCGATGTGGCTGGCAATCTCGTGATTGGAGAGTCGCAGGCGAAATGCGATGGGAACGTCTGCAGAGAAGTTGGCGGCTTGCGCCTCTGTAAGAAGAAAGAGCGCAAGCCGCTGTCCAACTTCATGGAGCGACAGTGCGTCTATCAGATTTGCATGTCTTCTGACCCTGCCCGCCATCAACTTAAGTGCTGCTAGTGCGAGGGATGGATACTTCGCACACAAATCACGAATGTCGAACTTTTCGATAAAGAGCAAATCTGTCTCAACTTCTGATACTGCAGAAGCCGGATAGGGTCCGTCATCGAACACGGGAACGTCTCCCAACACTGCCCCGGCTCGATCTATATGCATCACCTGTTCGCGTCCATCTTCGTTCTGTCGGAAGACACGAATCTCGCCACTGACAACCGCAAAGAGACCTTTTGCCGGCTCTCCTGACAAAAACAGCATTTCACCACTCTGAAGGTGAACGTCGTTGGCTCGTCGAGCGATGTCGGAGAGTTCTTCGGGGGCCAGGCTCCCGAAGAGCTTCGTGCGCTGCAGCGCCGCGATTCGTCTTGTTATCATGGGCTTCTCCGCACAGTGAGCGGCTCTCTGAAGCAAGAGTGCATTTTCAGACTTAAGTCATAGCATACCTCGTGAACCCCGTATTAGGCTTCTACAGGGCCGCCTTAATGCCAGGCCAGATTCTGGCTCCTTGGCTATCGAAGCATTTGTAACCGCGAGAAACGATGCGAATTGAAAGGGCATTCAATACAACCGATAGTGCCGAACCACGACGCCACGCGTGAGACACCATGAAGGGGCAGGAATGTCCTTTGCGCCGCCCCAACCCCATGACAAAGCCTTTCAAACAAATCGGCTTCATCTCTGCCCTCCTATCCAGGAGAGCGACGTGGTGGATGTTCCTATTTGCCGATACAGTTCGCGCGCAGTCTCCGACAAATATCTTCGATCCGGCTGGCACTCCGGCTCATTCCATCTTCAGTCTGTCGATGCTGGTGTTCTCTGTCACCGCCACCATCTTTCTCATCGTCGGTGCTCTGTTGCTTTATGCGCTGCTCCGCTTCCGCCATCGGTCCGAAGACCCTTCTCGCGAGCCGGCCCAGATTTACGGTAGTAATCAGATTGAGCTGGCCTGGACCGTGATTCCAATTCTGATTGTGGTAATGCTTTTTCTCACAACCACCCGAGTCATCCTCACGACTGAAAGCATCCCAAAACCAGCGAATGCGCTCGATGTCACTGTCATTGGGCACCAGTTCTGGTGGGAATATCGATATCCAGGATTCGGCGTCGTCACCGCGAACGAACTCCACGTCCCTATCAGCGACTCCGCCAATCCTAGGCCGACCTATCTCAAGATGTCATCGGCCGACGTCACCCATAGCTTCTGGGTGCCTCGCCTTGCGGGCAAGATGGACTTGATTCCAAACCGCATCAATACTATGTGGATAGACCCTCAGGTCCCCGGCCTCTACCTGGGTCAGTGCGCACAGTACTGCGGAACGCAACACGCGAAGATGCTGCTGCGCGTCTACGCACAGTCACCGGCAGACTTCACCGCTTGGATTAAGCAGCAACAGAAACCCGCCAATCAGGACTTTACCGGCAACCCGGCCGCGGCCGAAGGACAGACGGTCTTCTTGCATAGCGCCTGCATCAACTGTCATACAGTCGCTGGAACCTCGGCTACAGGTCGATTTGGACCTGACCTCACCCATCTCGCAAGCCGTGACACGCTTGCCTCCGGATCGATCCAGAACACGCCAGAAAATCTGAAAAAGTGGATCGACGACCCAAGTTCGATGAAGCCTGGCGCGCTGATGCCGCCGATGCATCTGAACGATCACGACCTAAGCGCGATTACGGCATATCTCACAACGCTTCACTAAACGCTTTTCCAGAAAGAAGCGCGTATGGCAGATTCAACTCCCGTAATGGAAGGACTCGATCAGTCTCTGGCGGTCAAGCGTCCGAGGTTAGAAGCTATCTACGAGTGGATAACGACTGTCGATCATAAAAAGATCGGCTTGATGTACATTGCCTATGCGCTCATCTTTCTTGTCGTCGGTGGATTCGAAGCCCTGCTGATGCGAATTCAGCTTGCTGTCCCCAACAATCATTTTGTCTCTCCCCAGGTATTCAACCGGCTTTTCACCATGCACGGCACGACCATGGTGTTTTTCATGGGTATGCCGATGCTGTTCGGCTTTGCCAACTATCTTGTCCCGCTGATGATTGGCGCGCGAGACATGGCGTTCCCGCGATTGAATGCATTCAGCTTCTGGATCTCCGCATTTGGCGGCCTGCTGCTGTACTTCAGCTACTTCGGAGGAAGTGGACTCTACGGCGCCGGCTCCGCACCAGACGTCGGCTGGTTCGCCTACGCGCCCCTCACCGCAAACGTATTCTCGCCAGGTCACAGCACCGACTACTGGACGCTCGCGGTTTTCCTAAGCGGCATCGGATCCATCGGAACTGCACTCAACATCGTAACGACTATCATCTGCATGCGCTGCAAAGGCATGAAGATGAGCCGCCTGCCGCTTCTGATCTGGCTATACCTCGTGATGTCCTCCATGGTTTTTATTGCTGTGGGTCCACTCACGGCCGCTCAGATCATGCTGACTCTGGACCGCTATGTCGGCTCCCACTTTTTCGATACCCAGGCCGGCGGCTCGGCCGTTTTGTGGATGCACTACTTCTGGATCTTCGGTCATCCGGAGGTCTACATCCTGGTGCTGCCGGCGTTCGCGTTCGTCAATGAGATCGTCCCCGTCTTCTCCCGCAAGGCCATCTTTGGTTATCCGGCGATGGTTGCGGCCTCGATCGCGATCGGTTTCATCAGCCTCAGCGTGTGGGCACATCATATGTTCACCGTTGGCCTTGGGCCTGCAGGCAATACCTTCTTTGTCTTCGCCACCATGGTCATCTCGGTACCGACGGGAATCAAGATCTTCAATTGGTTGGCGACCATCTGGGGTGGCGATGTACATTTCGCCGTCCCCATGATGTTCTGCATTGGTTTCCTATTTCAGTTCCTCATTGCCGGCCTCACAGGCATCATGCTTTCGGTTGCTCCCTTTGACTGGCAATTGAGTGCCTCCTACTTTGTTGTTGCGCACTTCCACTACGTCCTGGTCGGCGCCATCGTGTTTGCGCTGTTTGGCGCGTTCTACTACTGGTATCCGAAAGTGACAGGCAGGATGATGAGCGAGATACTGGGCAAATGGCACTTCTGGCTCTTCCTGATCGGCTTCCATCTCACTTTTGATTTCATGCACGTCCCGGGCCTGCTCGGTATGCCCCGACGGATATATACATACGAAGCAGGCCGTGGATGGGAGATGTGGAACCTGATCGTAAGCGTTGGGGCCATTTTTCAGGTAGCCGGCATTGCCTGCTTCGTCTTCAATCTGGTTCGTTCTTACTTCCGCGGCGAAATCGCCGACCACGACCCCTGGGATGCGTGGACACTGGAGTGGGCCACATCGTCCCCACCCCCGTCCTATAACTTCGCAATTGATCCAACGGTTCACAGCCGCCGACCTCTCTGGGACCTCAAACACCCAGAAGATCCAGACTCGGACTACGAATGATGAATACCGTCAGCACGATTGCTATCGACGTACAAGCTGAGCCACCGTGGGTATTGCCCAGTCGCGGTACGGTCGGCATGATCTGTCTGATCGTGGCCGAGGCCGCGATCTTCATCATCTTTTTCGTCTCTTACGTCTTCTACATAGGCAAGAGCCTGACCGGTCCGTACCCCGCACAGGTGCTGGAGTTGCCGATCTTCAGCACTGTTTGCCTCCTCTCCAGCAGTTTCACAGTTCATTTCGCGGTCGTCGCCCTACGCAGGAATAGCCTCCGGAATTGCGCTATTGGTCTAGCCTCCACAGTTCTTCTGGGCTTTCTCTTTCTACTCTCTACCGCGCGGGAGTGGTATCACCTCATCCATGATGACGGATTGACGATTCGCACCAATCTCTTTGGATCTACTTTTTATTCGCTGGTTGGCCTGCACGCAACGCACGTCCTTATAGGACTAGTCATGCTTTGCATGGCGCTCGGAATCTCCCTCGCCGGGCGCATGAAGGAAGCCCACTCGGAGCGACTCGAAGTACTTTCGCTGTATTGGCACTTTGTTGACGGCATCTGGGTAGCCGTCTTTCTGGTCGTATACGTCATTGGCAGATAGGTTTCAAGAAGGCGGAACAACAATGGAAGGACGCGGATTCATTCATCAAAATACGCTGAACGATCAGCGTCGAAGCATGACCGGCGCCGTCTCACTTCCAGCGCCCACGGCGTGGCCCATGGTGCTTGCGCTTGGCATTGCGCTCATGCTTGCGGGAATGGTGACGCACTGGGCCATCAGCCTGCTCGGCCTTCTCTTCGTGCTGCGAGCAATTTGGGGATGGTTCTTCCAGGTCATTCCGCACGAGCATCACATTATGGTTCCCGTCCACGACGCGGCCATCGCCATTGCAAGCACTCGTACGATCCGCGAGCGCCTTTCCGATGACTTCATGCACCGCAAATTGTTACCGGTTGAAACCTTCAGCCTAACGGCGGGGGTCAGAGGCGGTATCGCAGGGGGCTTTGCAATGATTGTGCCCGCTGTTCTGTATGGCCTTCTTCGTTATCACAGCGTCTGGTACGCAGTAAATCTTCTTGCCGCCGGCGGTTTCGTAAGCTGGGCCGGAGAAAGTAACGCCTTTTTGGCTCAGTTTCATATCGAGGGTCTACTCGCTGCCATTGCCATCCATGCCCTAGCCTCGGTCCTCTTCGGCCTCCTTTACGGGGCCATGTTGCCGATGTTTCCTTGGAAGCCCATCCTTACCGCTGGATTCGTCGCACCCTTTCTGTGGACAGGAATCCTCTATTCCGCGATTGGCATCATCAGTCCCATTCTCGACGCGCGTATCAACTGGCCTTGGTTCATCGTCTCTCAGATCGCTTTCGGCTTGGTCTGCGGCTTTGTCGTGAATCTCCATGTCAAGGTGCGAACTCCACAGTTTCAAGCCTTGCCATTCTCCATTCGTGCCGGCCTCCACGGCGATCAAATCGAAACGAAAGACGACAAGAAATGAGACTGGCGACCCTCAAATCCGCGCGGCACAGTGCATTCGGCCTCGCCGCCGTTTGCATTGCTTCGCTCGGCTGCAGTCACATTCCCGGCCGCCCCGGAAATGGACCCGCAGTCTTGCGCCCCGACGAAGTGCTTGCCTTCCCGAAGCTTTATAAGGAAAACTGCGCTGCCTGTCACGGGGAAAACGGCAAGAATGGAGTGGCGATCCCGCTTGCCAATCCCGTCTATCTCGGTGTCGCCGGAGAAGATCGTCTGCGTCAGATCATCGCGAATGGCGTTCCGGGGACACTCATGCCCCCTTTCGCAAAGAGCGCAGGCGGCATGTTGACAGACCAGCAGGTTGCTTCTCTTGCCCAGGGCTTAGTGCGCACGTGGGGCAGCCCAGGCGTTCTAGCTGGACAAAACCCTCCACCCTATCTCGCCACTCAACCCGGCGATCCGATCCGAGGCCAGCAAAACTACACTACCTTCTGCGCCCGCTGCCACGGCGCCGCCGGGGCAGGCGCCCCTGGAGATCCGAAGAGCAAATCAGGCAAGTTAGGTTCCATTGTCGACTCATCCTATCTCGCGCTGATCAGCGACCAGAATCTGCGAAGCATCACGATCGCCGGCCTACCTGACCGCGACATGCCCGACTGGCGCTCAGACCTGGACTCGTCAAAACCCGCACAAGCGATGACCGGCCAGGAGGTGACCGACATCGTCGCATGGTTTGCATCAAAGCGATCCGTCAACCCCGGCCAGCCCTACCCCACGCAACCATGAAGCACACTGATCCCACGGCACAAGCGAAGAGCTTCGAAGGAGCAAACCGAAATGACACCGAGTGAGCCGACTCCACAATCCGATTCAGCCTCGCAAGGCCGTCAGGCTATTCCGCAAGAGCCCGCGAGCGCGCGAAGTGCACGCCAATCCAGACGAGCCTTCCTCTTCAAGCTCTCGCTCCTCGCCAACGGAGCGGTCGGCGCAGTCCTTGCGGTGCCCATCATCGGCTATCTTCTCGGCCCAGCTTTGAAGAAGAGTTCGAGATACGACTCTTGGATCGCGCTCGGCCCGATCGGCGATTTTCCTGAAAACGAAACGCGCCTCGTCAACTTCCGTAATCCGATCACAACATCCTGGGACGGCCAGACGGGAGACATTCCTTGCTGGGTGCGTCGCGTCTCTGGCAACACATTTCAGGTCTTCGCCATCAACTGCGCACATCTTGGTTGTCCAGTCCGCTGGTTTGCTCAGTCCAAACTCTTTCTCTGCCCCTGCCACGGGGGCGCTTACTACGCCGACGGATCACGCGCCTCAGGCCCGCCGGAGCGCGGCCTATTTGAGTACGACCATAAAATCATCGCCAATACTCTGATGATCAGAGTCGGCGAGATGCCCACGCTCGCCCAGCACGCGTGTGCCGAACCGCCCCTGCGGCGGCTAGATGGATCCACAAATCTCGTCTCTATCGAGAAACCCAAGCCGGGGGGCGTCTCATGTCAGGGATGAGAAAAGGCGGTATCGCAATATACAACTGGCTCGAACGGCGCCTCGGCCTTGGCCAGCCTGCCAGAGCGGCAGCCGTACATGAAGTCCCCTCCAGCACCTCCAGTTGGTGGTATGTATTCGGCAGCGCTGCCACCGTCATCCTAGGCCTACAGGTAGTCACCGGCATTCTGCTAGCGCTCGTTTACACACCCTCCGCCAGTCATGCGTGGAGCAGCCTCCAATTCCTTGATAACAACATCCAACTGGGTTGGTTTCTCCGCGCCCTTCACGGTTGGGGTTCCGACTTTATGATCGCCATCGTGGTCATCCACATGGCGCAGGTCTTTCTCTTCGGCGCTTACAAGTTCCCCCGCGAACTCACCTGGATCGTCGGTGTCTTCCTCCTGCTGCTCACTCTTGGCATGGCGTTCACCGGCCAGGTTCTGCGCTTCGATCAGGACTCCTACTGGGGCCTCGGCATCGGCGCCTCGATCCTCAGCCGCGTGCCCATCATCGGAGGCTCGCTCGTTGATCTCATGCTCGGCGGCCCGATCATCGCCGGCCCCACCCTTACCCGATTCTTTGCTTTGCACGTTTTCATCGTCCCTGGCATCCTCCTCGTGCTCGTCGGCCTCCATCTCTGGATGGTTCTGCGCCTCGGTATCAACGAGTGGCCCATGCCCGGCCGAATCGTCAGTAGAGCCACCTACGCCCAGGAGTACAGCACCCTCACCAAGGAAACTGGCATACCCTTCGTCCCGGACGCCGCTTGGAAGGACGCCATCTTCGCGGCGGCAATCATGCTCGCCGTCATTGCCTGTGCCCTCTTCTTCGGCCCCTTCGGCCCCACCGGCCAGCCTGATCCAACCATCATCCAAACAGCGCCTAAACCCGACTTCGCCTTCCTCTGGATTTTTGCTGTCCTCGCCTACCTTCCACCGAATCTTGAAACCCCGGTCCTCTTCATCGCTCCTATCGTGATTATCGGCACAATGTTGCTTCTTCCACTCGTTGCCGGTGAAGGTGAAAAGCACTGGTCGCGCCGCCCCGTAGCCGTTCTCATGATTGCCATCATCGCCGTCACCCTCGGTGTACTCACTCGTCTCGGCATGTACACACCATGGAGTCCGATCATGGATGCATGGACCAGCGATCCCATTCCCACGGCTTATCTTCACGACAGAACTCCACTCGAACGAGAAGGCGCCATCGTCTTCCAGAACAAGCAGTGCCGTGACTGTCACTCCATCGGCGGAGAAGGTGGCCTTCGCGGCCCGGCGCTGGACTCCATCGCTACTCGCATGACGGAAGATCAGATCATCCGCCAGGTCCTGCAGGGCGGAGGAAATATGCCCGCTTACGGCAATTCGCTCAGTCCCTCGGAAACGACTGCCCTCGTCCGATTTCTCACCACTCTCCGCGGCAACGATCTTGCACCGGCGATCGACGCATCGCGCCACATGGCTCTGTCGGGCAAGCTACCATCAACCATGCCGAACGGACGCTAGCCTTGCACCCACCTTATCGCCATGCCTCCTGAGTATCGGGCAGTCTTTGAGCAATGGTCACCTCCGCTCTTTCTTACCGCAGCGACCCTCGTCTCCGCCATTGTCTACACCTGTGGTTGGTTCGCCATTCGCAAAACGCGCTCCCACCTCTTCCCAACATGGCGGCTAGCCGCCTTCCTTCTTGGTCTCGCAACCATCTGGCTCTCCATCGCCTCGCCGCTCGATGGTCTCGCCGACGCACTTCTCAGCGCTCATATGGTGGAGCACTTGCTCCTGATATCCTTCGTCCCTCCCCTTCTGCTCCTCGGATTCCCAATCGTTCCACTTCTCCGTGGTCTTCCCCACGGGGTTACCGTACACATCCTCGCTCCTTTCATCCGCTCAAGGTTCCTTCGCAGGCTTGGACATTTCCTCACAACGCCTCTGGTTGCCTGGCTCGCAATGAACGTCATTTTCCTCGGATGGCACGTCCCTGCTGCCTACGACTTCGCGCTCGATCACGAACGCTGGCACGACTTCGAACACATTTGTTTTCTCAGTTCGGCAATCCTCTTCTGGTGGCCAATCATTCATCCTTGGCCATCGCGTGTGCATCATGCTGGGTGGTTAATGATGCTCTACCTGGCTTCTGCCGATATTGTCAACACCGCGCTCTCTGCTTTTCTCGCCTTCTGCGACCGCCCCGTCTACAGCTACTACCTGAGGCAACCAAACCCGTTCCAGATATCCCCCATGACCGATCAGATTGCCGGCGCCGTCATCATGTGGGTTATCGGATCACTGGTCTTTCTGGTTCCCATTGTCTTGATCGCGGTAAATCTTCTCCAACCCCAGAAGCTTTCTCGATCCTAGTTTTGCTGCACGCCGATGCCAGGCAACCGACTCACGTGCACTTGACCAGAGGGCCGTCGTCAACCGACCTTCAGAACGCATCATTTTGAGGCCTAACGGTGCTGCGAGCGCCTCTTCAGTGGGAGTTGCAAGCAGAGGTTGGCGTCCCCGTCGTGGTGGTGGTGATCCGCGAGGCCGGGATCAGCAAGCAGGCCTTCTGCCAGTGGAAGGCAAAGTATATTGGCCTTGAGGCGGCTAGGTTCGGCGCGACAACGAACCCTCTCGTCGAATCGTTGAGGTTGATCCTCATGACGGGCACATTGTCAGCCAATTGGAAGCGACGGCTCTGGGCATTCAGGCCAGTAGGTGAGTCGAATGGGCAATTCACGTTTCTAACGGCTGACAAGAAACAGGCTTTCTTGAGATCGTGGATGTAAAGCTACATTGGCTCGTGGTACGAAAGAATGCGGCCCGTGGCCGCGCTACACTGACTCTCCGGTACAAAATACGGAGAAGGCCAATTCCGCGTAAGGATCGCGAAATACGCTCGGCGATGACTGAGGCTTTCGCCAACACTACTGTACTTGAGACCACGATGGCAAAAGGCAGCTCTCAATCCTAGCGTTCTCGCAAGAGTTCCGAACGTGCACGCGATAATTCGGAGTTGCCTCCGGCACGGGATCAGTTCTACGTCCTACGACGAGCTTGTCTGCCTTTGCGACAAAAGTCATAGCTCGTGCTCGGTTCTTTCACTACTCTTTAGATTCAGAGTAAGGAAGAAATCGCCCAGACAGG
>Ga0070683_100006152_pt1 | contig 10063 bp, 11 predicted proteins | sample KBSC713LmetaG_FD_64662 | JGI IMG/M metagenome (GOLD analysis project Ga0070683, IMG submission 64662) | Corn rhizosphere microbial communities from Kellogg Biological Station, Michigan, USA - KBS C7.1-3L metaG | ecosystem: Host-associated > Plants > Roots > Rhizosphere ... | reverse complement strand
GCGCGCCGCTCGAGCTGATGCTGTAGGCAAATACGCCGCCGCCCGTGCTGACGTAAAGAAATCCGGCGTTGGGAGAAATCGCCATGGCCAGCGGCACGGCAGCGAACGTACTGGAGCCGTTCGTGACTGCAGTCGGAGTCGTCGAGCCCGAAGCAAAGGCGAACCCGGCCACTTGCTGGCGGCCCTGGTTCATCACATAAAACACCCCGCTGGCGCCGCCGCCGCCGCCGCCCCCGTTGTTCGGCGGGTCCCAGAACCCTTTGCACCCGGTAAGCAGTGCGACTGCCGCCAGGCCAACCTGTGCCCACCTAACGCCTCTCATTCACCGCTCCTTCGACCGTCGGGCTGCCCATGCGCCTCAGGGCACGGGCCCGGCAGAACAGTCCAGCCTACCGCGTGAGCAGACGTTCTGTCTCTGCGGAGGCGCACCCTGCCGTCAACAGGTTGGACGCAGGCGGGCGGCCATCCGCTCAGGTCTCGCGTCTGGCTTGGCGTCAGGCGCGGATCATACCCGGCTGAGCGCCGGCTCGGCACTCTTCCCGCTTTGCGCCGTCACCGCATCCAGCACGGTCCCGATCGCGTGAATCACCGCTGCCACACGGACCACCGCAACCACCAACTCCTCAGTGGCTCCCTTACCGCGCACCACCTTCTCATGCGAGCTTACGCATTTGCCGCACGCGTTGATTGCCGACACCGCCAGCGACCACAGCTCGAAATCCACATCCTCCACTCCGTGCCCGCGCAAAGCGTTCATACGCAGCCGCGCCGGCATCGTGGCGTACTTTTCGTTTTCACTCAGGTGATGGAAGCGGTAGAACACGTTGTTCATGCTCATCACCGCCGCGGCAGCCTGGGCTGCCTCCAGGGCCTGTGGGCTCAGGTGCCCGCCCGCGGCCTCGAGCACAGCCGCCGTAAGATCGGCGCTCCGCGTGGCAATCGCCGAGACCACCACCGTGCCCCAAAGCTGCTGTTCGGTCAGCTCGCTGTTATTGCGCACCAGCGTGGAGTAGTTCAGCTTCAGGTCCCGCGCATAAGAAGGAAGCATATCGATAATTGCATCAAGATTCATGAGTGTTCTCCGAGAATGAATCGCGCCATATCAGTAGAAGTTTCAAGCCTCAGCTCGAACGAAAGTGGATGAGCGAGGAATCGCAACCGCATTCCTCGCTCATCCACCTCCTGTTCCCTGGTCCGTGTCATTACGCGTGAATCGTCTCTTCGCCCTTCGTCCAGTTGCACGGGCACAGCTCATCGGTCTGCAGCGCGTCCAGCACCCGCAGCACTTCCTGCGGATTGCGGCCCACCGATAAATCCGTCACATACACAAACCGAATCACACCCTGCGGATCCACCAGGAACGTCGCCCGCTGCGCAACTCCGGCCTTCATGTCCAGAATCCCCAGCTGCTCGCACAAGTCCCGCTTGATGTCGCTCAGCATGGGAAACGGCAAATCCTTCAGGTCGGCATGGTTATTGCGCCACGCCAGGTGCACGTACTCGGAATCGATGCTGCAGCCCAGAATCTGGCAGTCGCGATCCTGGAATTCGCGGTTCAACTTGCCAAAGCCCGCAATCTCAGTAGGACAAACAAAAGTGAAGTCCTTCGGCCAGAAAAAGAACAGCTTCCATTTGCCTTCGTAGCTCTGGTCGGTGATGGTTTGAAATGCCTTCTTCTGGTCGGTGCTGACGGTAGCCGTGAGTTCGAACGAGGGAAACTTCTCTCCAACAGTAAGCATGGGATAACTCCTTAAGGAAACTGTGATTTAGCTGCGGTTGGCGCGGGCGTAACTGCACCCCGCTTTCATTTATGGAAATGAAACCGTTTTTGCCGCGATGAATATCAAGGGCTTCTTAAGAGATGCGCCGGCGCAGCGAAAGATGCGAAGCCGGCCCGCTCCCGCGTCAGCAAGTGCAGCGGTCTCCGCGCCTTCACCTCTGCTCAGGACTGCCGCGCTCCCCACACCAGGCGCGCCGCGACCAGATCCTCAACCGCCATGCCGACGGATTTGAACAAGATGCGGCCATTCGGGCGCGCGAACCCTCCAGGCCCGCTCTCGATCCGGCTCAGGATTTCGCCGATCTCCGCCTGCACCCGCGCGCCAGACAGCACAATGTCGCCCGCCTCGCGCTCCGCCGCCTGTCGCGACTCAGCCACCACGAAGCTCGAGCGCACAGCTTCATCGTCCAGTTCCCGAAGCTGCGCACCCACCGCCCCGACCGCGATCACCAGCGCATCCGGCTTGAGCCACCGGCCTATCAGCACCGCAGTGGGAGATGCCGTCGCGGTGAGCACCACGTCAGCCGCCGCGGCTTCTTCGATGCGCGTCGCGCGCACATTGCTGGGGTGCCCCAGGTCTCGATTGTGAGACCTGGGAAACGAGGACGCATCACGGGCCAGGCGCTCTGCCTTCTCAGGATTACGGCTCCAGATGCGCACATCCATGAGCGCTGGCCGCACCATGCGCAGCGCCTGCAGATGCGATCGCGCCTGCACCCCGGCACCCAGAATCCCAAGGCTCCGCACGCCGGGCCTCGCCAGCGCATCGAGCGCCACCGCCGACACCGCCGCGGTGCGCATCTCGGTGATCAAACGGCCGTCCATCAGCGCCAGCGGCTCGCCCGTGGTGCGGCTCAGCAACTCGATCACCGCCATGTGCGTGTGCAAACCTTCCAGCTCGGCGTTGCCCGGGAAGAACGTCACTGTCTTCACGCCCATTGCGTCGCCGTAGACTACCGGCATCACCGCAAACCAGCCGTTGTTTGCGCCCTCGGCATGGTTCGAGCGCAGAATCATGCGCGGCGGCTGGTCCACCTTCCCTGCGGAATAGTCAACGAGCGCCTCCCGGATCGCGGGAATCAGCGCGTCGTAGCGGAGCAGGGAACGGACTTCGTCTTCAGCGATATACATTGCATCCAGCTTAGATCGAAGGCCGCTCCCGACCGGTGCCTTATTGAGCGGAAGTCAGCGTGAGCGAGAAGTTATCGCCCAATGCGAGATACTGACCGGACTCGCCCGTTGATTTCGCATGCCATGTAAACACAATCTTGCGAGTTCCGGCCGGCACCGCTCCTTCGGTCTTGCATAAAAGCAGGCCCGTATCGCCCGACTGTGCCTTGGGAAGCCCATTCATGTTCACGGGCGAGGTCGCAAGCGTGCCAAGCGGCTTTCCGCTCGCATCCTGAAACGTGAGCTCCACCACCGATGTGGTATCAGCCCCGTGGAACCCGCCAAGCCACCCGGATGCAGCGGCCCTGATCTTACCCTTGTCAATCTGGTCGGCAGCCGGATTTACGTCGACTGTCTGCGACGTGAGCAATTCGTGGACCGTGCCCTCGTAGTCCAGTCGCAGGTACTGCTTGCCGCAGCCGGCGCAGCCGGTCAGTCCCCAGTCCCACTCGCCGCTCACCGACCCATACACCGCCTGCTGCAATCCGTTGGCGTCCGTCCAGCCCGGCACTTTGTTGGGGTCCTTGATAGGAGCTTCAATATTCGGGTTCTTCAGCAGGTTTCGCCCAAAAATCGAGGCGGCGCTCGTTGTGGCTGGCTTGCCGCCGGGCGTCTGGGCCAGGCCCGACAACGACAAGGCCAGCACGATGGCTATCGCACCAAGGGAGGACATAACAACCTCCAGCGTTCGAATTGGCGACGGACCAAAACGAACCGTTCGCGTGACTGATTTTCCAGGGGGAGCGGATGGAGGTACTGTACAAGACGTCCCGCGGGCAAGGGAAGACCTAACGGCGAGCAGAAAGCCAGACCGCGCGTCTGCGGATCAGTTCGGCCGGTTCTGGCCCGTGCCCTTGCCGCGCTTGAACCGCTCATCCACCGGCTTGCGGCCCTTGAACCCCGATTCCAGCGTGTGCCAGTGCTCGATGGTGGACTCGCCCATGCGCCAGCACAGCAACACCACCGTGTCGTCGAGCTTGAAAGGAAAGTCGAGCAGGCCTGATTCGAGATCCTTCACCTGCACGCCGATCGAGTCGATTTCGGCAATGCTTTCCCTCACCCGCTCCAGGTGCGATTCCATCTCGGCGCGCTGCTGCACCACGGCTCCAATATTGACCTTCATGCCCCCGGAAACGTGAATGCGGCGGCTTAACTCGCCCAGCCTGGACTCCACCTCCTGGGCTGCCTGCTTGCCGGCAAGGGCGCGCTTCAGCAGCGCCTCAAGTACCGGCAATAGCGACTGCGCTTCGTCGAGCGTGAAAGTCTTCATAGGCATTCTATGGATAGGATACGAAAAATTCAGCGAACCGTGAATATGAGGACGCCGGCAGGCGATGGTTCGCGTCCATCACCAGGCAGAGATTTGCGGAATGCCCCGGGCATCCGACCCAATCCCTACTCGTCGTCCGCCACCGGTTCGGTAAATTTCAGCTCGTTGCCAAAATCGTCCTTCACGCGGAAATCGCGGTTGCCCCACGGCTTGCCCTCGATGTTCTGGCTGAACCCCACGCCGCGCTTGGCGAAGTCGTCGAATAATTCGGCCAGATCCTGTGTAAATAAGTGCACCCCCATGGGAGATGCGGAATGCTGCGGGTCCTCGAACAGGTGGAGCGCAATGCCGTCCCGTTCCACAATGGCGTAGTCGCTTTGCGCGTGGCTCACCAGCGCAAATCCCAGCCGCTCATAGAACGAGATGGCTGTGGCGAGGTTGCCGGCCGGTAGCTCGGGAGCAACGCGCGAGAGTCTAGCCATGAGGGTGTCCGTTGCAAACAGGATGTCGCGTCAATAGGGATACTACCGCCGTTCAACGAGCCTACGCGAAAAGAAGATGCAGTCTTCGACGCTGCGAAGCTCGGACGGAGTGATCTCATTTCTGGCGAAGGCCCTTATATTTTCGAGCGCTGTTGCCAGTTCCCCCCACTCGTCTGTCAGGCCCGAGTGCATTGGGTACGCTTGCAGGATCCAGCGGAGCGCGCTGAGACATCTGCGATCACACCAGGAATCCACCAGCGATTGAAGCGTGCTGAAGAACTGCGAGTTGTCGTGGATCATTGCGGTAGTTCCCGAACGCTGGCCAGAGTTTGTCAACAAATAAGCGTGCTTACTGTCCGATCTCCAGCATCCGGTCCAGCGCCACCCGCGCCCACTGCTTCACGCTCCGGCGCACCTTGATCTGGTTCACCACGCGCCCTTCCACCAGGTTTTCCAGCGCCCAGCAGAGGTGCTGCGGAGTAATCCGGAACATGGTGGTGCAGAGGCAGCCCGTGTCATCGAGCGTGATGACCTTCTTGCCCTGGTCCACAACGCGCTTCGCAAGACGGTTCACCAGATGGATCTCTGTGCCAATGGCGAACATGGTCCCCGATGGCGCGTCCTCCACGATCTTGATCAGCCGCTCGGTCGAGCCCAGAGCGTCGGCCTTCTGGCAAACCTCCAGGCGGCATTCGGGATGCACAATCACCTGGATACCCGGATACTTGGCGCGAACCGCGTCCACGTGGCTCGGCAGAAACCGCTGGTGCACCGAGCAGTGGCCCTTCCACAAAATGATCCGGCTGGCCTCGAAGGACGCCTTGGTCTGGCCGCCCTGCAGGGGACCAAGCTGAATTGCCCAAGGATCCCACACCACCATCTGCTCCAGCGGAATGCCCATGGCGAACCCGGTATTGCGACCCAGGTGCTGGTCGGGCAGGAACAGAATCCGCTTGCCGCGCTCGAATGCCCATTCGAAGGCTGCTCGCGCATTGGACGAGGTACACACCAGCCCGCCGTGCTCGCCGCAGAACGCCTTGATCGCCGCTGTCGAGTTCATATACGTCAGCGGAATCAGGTCATGAGTCAGCCCAATTCGTTCGAGCGCCTCCCAGCACGCCTCAACCTGCGAAATCTCCGCCATATCGGCCATGGAGCAGCCGGCGTTCAGGTCGGGCAGGATCACTTGCTGCCCGTCCCGCCCCAGCACATCCGCACTCTCCGCCATGAAGTGCACGCCGCAGAAAACAATGTACTTGGCGTCCGTTTCCGCCGCGGCTTTCGATAGCTTGTAGCTATCCCCGGTAAAGTCGGCGAAACGAACCACCTCGTCGCGCTGGTAGTGGTGGCCCAACAGGATCGTGGACGAGCCAAGCTTCTCGCGCGCGGCCGCAATGCGGGCGTCCATCGTGTGGTCGGGGAGGGTGAGGTAATTATCCAGGCTGCAGACGGAGTCCGCCGCCATCGTTTCTTCCAGTACCAGAGTCAAATTGTCCGCCTTCAGTCCTTTACGGCTTGCACCGCACAGGACGGGGTTGTTGAAAGCCTTCACTCGGCTGCAGTGGAAGCGCCAACCGGATTCGCTCCGGGCCCTCCACGGGGTTGTTGCAGCCATACAGTTGACGCGGCGCCCAGGACGACGGATTCACGAGTTCGGCGAGTCTGGGTTCCGCGGCTGTTGATCTTATTGTAATGCGGCTGTCAAAGCATTTTCAACGAAACGACCCGCCCGGGAGCCGTTAGATGTCTCAGGAGGCGGCCGCCGGCTCGTGGTGATCCTCAATAAAGAAGGGGCAAGTAGTAGTAATGGTTTGTAGCACCGTTTGGCCCTCCGCATCGGAGAACGTCCAGTCAAACTTCAGCACGCCGTGATCGATAGAAAGGATTTTCGCGTCCGCAAATGTGGATTTTCTGCCGTTGGAATATACCGTGATGTGAGCCATTCCCCGTCCTTGTTTGAAATTGAGATACTTGCCATCCTGAGCGCAGCGAACGACCTGCTTCTTGCCCGCGCGCCAGGACGAGCGAACCACATCCAGTCTCGCGCCGTGCTGGCGCCACCGGCGGTATCGGAGGTCACATGAATGAACTCGAGCAAATCCTGGTGGGCGAAAGCTACGCCGCCGCCCCGTCGCACATTCTCGAGGGCCTGACCGAGGAACTTGTCCACCGCAAGCCCGCCACCGCGCCACACTCGGTCTACGAAGAGCTGTGGCACATCGGCTTCTGGCAGCAGGTGACGCTCGACTGGATCGATGGAATCGAAACCCCGTTCCCCGCCTCCCCCGCCGATGGCTTTCCCACCGTCGAGGACATGGAGCGCGAGCCGTGGGAGCAGCTCTGCAATCGGTTCTTCAACGGCGCAACCGAAGCCGCCGCAGCCGCGAGAAACGTGGAGCGGATCAACGAAATGGTGCGCTGCCCCTCGCGCCCCGGCCAGCCCGTGCGCATCATGTCGGTGCGCGATCAGTTGGAGAGCCTCGGCGCGCACAATGCCTACCACCTCGGCCGCATCGTCCTCCTCCGCCAGCTCCTGGGAACATGGCCACCCAAATCCGGCGGATATAGCTGGTGACCCTCGCGAGTCGCATTCGCCCTCCCGTTACCCTGAACTTCCGGCCGCCTGATCCCTGTTCCCTGATCCCTGTAATTTTCCCCTTGTACTTCTACACCAACCCCGGCTATATTCCTGTAGAAGCGAAAGGGGAACTCCTTTGACCGGCACCATCGATCTCCCGCAAGGTACTCTCGACCTCATCCTTCTGCGCACGCTCCTCTCCGGTCCCCAGCACGGCTGGGCCATTTCCGAGCGCGTTCAGCAGGTCTCGAGCGAAGTCCTCAGCATCCAGCAGGGCTCGCTCTACCCGGCTTTGCACCGCCTCGAGCGCCGCGGCTGGATCAAGGCAAAATGGGGCACCTCCGACAACAATCGCCGCGCCAAGTATTACGAGCTCACCCGTGTGGGCCGCCAGCAGCTCGATCGCGAAACCGAGGCTTGGCGCAAGCTCGCTATCGCTGTCGAGCAGGTCCTCGAAGGAGCCTAGGCGCACGCCCGCCGGGAGCTAAAGCGATGCTCAACGATTTCCGCTACCGCACGCGCGCCCTGCTGAAGCACAAGCAGGTTGAAGACGAGCTCGACGAAGAGCTGCGCTTCCACTTCGACCAGCAGGTTCAAAAATACATGAGGTCCGGCATGAAGGAAGAAGATGCAAAGCGCGCCGCCCGAATCGCATTCGGCGGTCATGAACAGGTGAAGGAAGACTGCCGCGAAGCGCGTGGCACCAGCTTCATCGAGCTCACCCTCGACGACGCAAAATACGCTATCCGCCAGCTATGGGCCAACCCTACTTTTTCGCTCGTGCTCATTGCCACCCTCGCCCTCAGCATCGGAGCCAACAGCGCCATCTTCAGTGTGATTGACGGCGTTCTGCTCAAGCGCCTGCCCTACCCGCAACCCGAGCGCTTGGTGCGCGTCTTTCTCACCAACAGCGACTATCCCAAGTTCCCGCTCAATCCCTGGGACTTCCTCGACTTCCGCGCCCGCAATCGCTCCTTCGAATCGATGGCCGCGTTCACCCGCGCCGACATGCAACTCTCCGGCGAAGGAGAGCCCGTCCGCCTCAACGGCTTCGGCATCACCTCTGGATACTTCCGCGTCCTCGGGCTGCATCCGCAAATTGGCCGCGAATTCGATTTCCGGGCCGAGATCCCCGGCAACGGCCAGCAGGTCGTTATCAGCGACCGCCTGTGGCGCACGCGTTTTGGCGCCGATCCCAACATCCTCGGGCGCAAAGTCACGCTCAACATGCTGCCCTTCACCATCGTCGGAGTCATGCCGCGCCGCACCGAACACCCCGGCAACGACTACCACGCGCTGGCCTATGGCGAAAGCGTCGACGTCTGGTGGCCCTTCACGTTCAAGGGCAACTCCAACCAGCGCGGTCCCCACTTCATCGAAGGCATCGCCCGCCTCAGGCCCGGCGTGAGCCTGGAGCAGGCGCGCGGCGACATGAATGCCATCATGGCGCAGCTCGCTCACGAGCATCCAGGAAACGATCAAGGATGGAGGGTCCTGACCATTCCTCTCTACTCTGAGGTCGTCGGATCCACACGCCGCATGCTCCTCGTGCTGTTTGGAGCCGTCGGCATCGTGCTGCTCATCGCCTGCGCCAACGCCGCCAATCTGCTGCTCGCCCGCGCCTCCGCGCGCCAGCGCGAAATCGCGGTCCGCCTCGCCATGGGCGCTCCGCGTCTCCGTGTCCTGCGCCAGCTCCTCACCGAAAGCCTCGTCATCTCCATCACTGGAGGAGCGCTCGGCCTCGCTCTCGCCTATGGCGGCGTGCGCGCTCTCGTCCTGCTGCTGCCCGCCGACTTTCCCCGTGCACACGACATTCACGTCAGCGCGCCAGTGCTGGCTTTCACGCTCCTCGTCAGTCTCTTCACCGGCATCCTCTTCGGGATGGCCCCCGCGCTCCAGGCCTCGCGCACCGATCCAAAACAGGGCCTGCAGCAGGGAACCCGCGGCGCCACGGCCTCGCGCCATCAGAATCGCCTGCGCAGCGCCCTCGTCGTCGCGGAAGTCGGCCTTGCCTGCGTCCTGCTCATCGGCGCCGGTCTCATGCTGCGCACATTCCTCAACCTCCTGCATCTCGATCCCGGCTTCCGCCAGGATCATGTTCTGACGGCAACTCTCTCGCTGCCCCAGGCGCGCTACAAAACTGACGACCAGACCATCCAGTTCTACGATCGCCTGGTCACCAGCCTCAATCAGCTTCCCGGCGTAGTCAGCGCCGGCGCCGGCAGCGATCTTCCCTGGACCGGCTACGACGAGAACGACGGCGGCTTCACCATCGAAGGCAAAAAGCCGCCGGCGCATGAGGAGTTCCACGCCCGCTACCACATGGCAACGCCCGGCTATTTCAGCGCCATGGGTATCCCTCTGCTCGAAGGCCGATCGTTCACTGAAGCGGACAAGAAGGGCGCGCCCTGGGTATTGATGATTAACCAGGCGATGGCAAAGAAGTATTGGCCCGGAGAAGACGTCATCGGCAAGCGCGTGAGTTTTGCCGACAACCCGAAGAAAGATGATGATTGGATGACCGTCGTCGGCCTGGTTGGCGACGTGAAGGACGAGCCCAACAGCGCCTCTGCCGAGCCCGCTTTCTGGTGGTCAGAGTACGAAGCGTCGGAGTCGGACATGGTTCTTTCCATCCGCACCCAGTCCGATCCGCGCCAGGTTGCCGACTCGCTTCGCGGCGCGGTGCATCAAATTGATCCCGAACTCGCCGTTGCCGACATCAAGCAGATGGACGCAGTCGCCGACGCGTCGCTGTCGACGCCGCGATTCACGTTCGTCCTCGT
>Ga0070683_100006151_pt1 | contig 10063 bp, 7 predicted proteins | sample KBSC713LmetaG_FD_64662 | JGI IMG/M metagenome (GOLD analysis project Ga0070683, IMG submission 64662) | Corn rhizosphere microbial communities from Kellogg Biological Station, Michigan, USA - KBS C7.1-3L metaG | ecosystem: Host-associated > Plants > Roots > Rhizosphere ... | reverse complement strand
GCGTTCCAGAGCTGGTTCAGCCCGCGCGGGATCTTCAGCCTGGATTCCGAGCCGACATTGCGCTCGTAGACCTCGCCGTAATTGCCGACATGCTTGATGATGCGCACGGCCCAGTCCTTGGTGAGGCCGAGGTCCTCGCCATAGTGCCCTTCGTTGCCCACCAGGCGCATCACGTCGGGCTTCTTCGACTTCAGGGCCTCGTCGATGTTCTTGGAGGTGACGCCGAGCTCTTCGGCGTTGATCATCGCATACAGCGTCCACTTCACGAGCATCATCCAGTCGTCGTCGCGCTGACGCACCACGGGTGCCAGCGGCTCCTTGGAGATGACGTCGGGCAGGATGACATGGTCGCTCGGCTGGATAAGATTCAACCGGAGAGCATAGAGCTGGGAGATGTCGGCGGTAAAAGTGTCGCACTTGCCGGACTCGTAGGCCTTGAGCACCTCTTCGAGCTTCGGAAACTTCATCTCCGTGTATTTCATGTTGTTGGCTTTGAAATAGTCGGCGAGGTTGAGCAGGGTCGTTGTTCCCTCCTGTACGCAGACCTTGCTGCCGTTCAGGTCCAGCGCGGAATCGATCTTGCGCGAGCGCGGCAGCATGAAGCCCTGGCCGTCGTAATAGGCGACCGCGGGGAAATAGAGGTCGTAGCTCTGCTCGCGCGACATGTCCCAGGTCGTGTTGCGGGAGAGAATGTCGACTTTCCGGCTCTGCAGCTCCTTGAAGCGCTCGTTGGCGTCGAGCGGGAGGAACTTTGCCTTGTTCGGGTCGTCGAAGATCGCCGATGCCACCGCGCGGCAGAAATCGACGTCGAAGCCGGTCCAGTTGCCGTTGTCGTCAGGAATCGAGAAGCCGGGCAGCCCCTTGTTGACGCCACACAGCACCTCGCCGCGGCGGACCGTCCGCTTCAGCGTGCGTGTGTCATAGAATTCGTAGACGATGGCGCAGACGGCGACCAGCACGGCGACCGCGAGCCCGATCAAAAGGCCGCCTCGGAATGTACGAAACATGTGTCTCTCTCAATAAGGGATAAACAGGGACGGAGGCGGGCAGGTTACAGTTCGGGCTTCTGCCGTATGATCACCTTGGTGCCGACGGGAACGCGATCGTAGAGGTCGGAGACGTCGGCATTGACGAGGCGGAAGCAGCCGGACGAGACCTTGGTGCCGATCGTATCCGGCCGGTTGGTGCCGTGAATGCGATAGACCGTGGTGCCGAGATACATGGCGCGGGCGCCAAGGGGATTGCCCGGACCGCCGGCCATGAAGCGTGGCAGATAGGGCTGGCGGGCGATCATTTCCGGCGGCGGCGTCCAGTCCGGCCATTCCTTCTTGTTGGTGATGTTGACGAGTCCCTGCCACTGGAAACCGTCGCGGCCGACGCCGATGCCGTAGCGCAGCGCGCGTCCGCCCGGCTGGATCAGGTAGAGGTGGCGCTCCGAGGTCGAGATGATGATCGTGCCCGGCGGCTCGCTAGTGCGGTAGAGCACCATCTGCTTCTGCCATTCCGGATCGAGCTGGTAGCTGTCGTCGGCCACGAGCCCGGGCTGGTCGCCGGGGTCCTGCGACTGCGCGCGGCTCGGCGAGGTCGAGAGCAGAAGACCGATCGCAGCCATCGACATCCAGGCCAGGTGGCGAAGCTTCGTCATTTCGAAATTCTCCTAATGGGGAGCCGCTGGGCAGTTTGTATCATTGTTTGGCAAATCACCGGAACCGCCAAATTGGAGCGGCAGCTTGATGGCAAGTTCATGGCGGGATTGCGGGAATCCTTTCGATTCCCGTCACTTGGAGGCCATGCGAAAGTAGCAGCTCAGTGCTTCATTTCGGCGCCAGCCAAAGGTGCAGGCCGAGCGAGAGCAGCGCGACACTGCCGACGCCGGCGAGCCACAGGCCGGCGAACCAGAGCAGGCGCTGCGCGAGCGACGGGGGTGTCGGGGCGCGAGGCATCAGTGATAGCCGCCGCGGACCTTGCCGCGGAACACCCAATAGGCCCAGCCGGTATAGCCGAGGATGAGCGGGATCAGGATGGCGACGCCGGCCAGCATGAAGAGCTGGCTGTTCTCGGGCGAGGCCGCCTGCCAGATCGTGATGCTCTGCGGCACGATATACGGGTACATGCTGATTCCGAGCCCGGCATAGGACAGTGCGAACAGGGCAAGCACGAGGGGGAAGGGCTGCGAGTCCTGCTTGTTGGCGAGCGCGCGGAGCAGCAGCACGGTAATGATCGCGACCGCGATCGGCACCGGCGCGGTCAGGATCACATTCGGCCAGGTGAACCAGCGCTGCGCATATTGAATATGCAGGAACGGCGTTGCGATGCTGACGGTGGCGATCGCCGCCAGCATCGCAAACAACAGATACCAGCAGAGATGATAGGCCTTGTCGCGCAGCGCGCCCTCGGTCTTCAGCACCAGCCAGCCCGCACCGAGCAGCGCGTAGCCGATCGCGATCGCGGCGCCGGTGAGAATGGAGAACGGCGTCAGCCAGTCCCACCAGCCGCCGGCATAGTGGCGTCCCTCGACATGCACGCCCTGCAGGATGGCGCCGAGCGCAATTCCCTGGGCCAGCGCCGCAAGCCACGAGCCGCCGGCAAACGCGAGGTCCCAGCGGTTGCGTTTGCCTTGCGTGCGCCAGCGGAATTCGAAGGCGACGCCGCGGAAGATCAGGCCGATCAGCATGGCGATCATCGGCGTATAGAGGGCCGGCATCAGCACGGAATAGGCCAGCGGAAACGCAGCCATCATGCCGCCGCCGCCGAGCACGAGCCATGTCTCGTTGCCGTCCCAGACCGGCGCGACGCTGTTCATGATGACGTCGCGGTCGGCCTTCGCCGGAAACAGCGGGAAGAGAATGCCGAGGCCGAGATCAAAGCCGTCCATCACCACATAGACGAACACGGCGAAGGCGATGATGAACGCCCAGAGGGTTGCGAGGTCGATGGCCGCACTCATGGCGCAATCCCTTCGACGGCGGGCGTGATGCCGGCGGCGCGCGCAGGGATATTGCTCGGCGGGCCGGCTTCGCCGGGATGCGGCGGCTGCGCCATCAGCCGCAGGAGGTAGATCACACCGGCGGCGAACACGGCGAAATAGACGATGACAAAGGCAAGGAGCGAGGAGCCGACGGCGGGCGCGGCGAGGGGCGATGCGGATTCGGCGGTGCGCAGCAGGCCATACACCGTGAACGGCTGCCGCCCGGTCTCGGTGGTGATCCAGCCCGCGAGCACCGCGATGAAGCCGGCGGGCCCCATGGCCATCGCAAACAGATGCAGCAGCCGCGACTGATACAGCGTGCCGCGCCACCGGCACCACAGGCTGAACAGCCCGAGGCCGAACATCAAGAGACCCATGCCGACCATGATCCGGAACGACCAGAAGGTGATCGGCACCGGCGGCCAGTTTTCGCGCGGCACGGTGTCGAGGCCGGCCATCGGCGCATCCGGCGAGTGCTTCAGGATCAGCGAGCCCATCCTGGGAATTTCGATGGCGTATTTCACCTTGCCGGCCTCCTGGTCGGGCAGACCGAACAGGATCAGCGGCGCGCCATCGGGATGGCTCTGGTAATGGCCCTCCATGGCCATGATCTTCACGGGCTGGTGCTCCAGCGCGTTCAGCCCGTGCTGGTCGCCGGCCAGGATCTGGATCGGGGCGACAAGCGTCGCCATCCACATCGCCATCGAGAACATGACGCGGGGGCCGGCGAGATGCTGATCGCGCAACAGATGAAAGGCGCCCACCGCGCCCACCACCAGCGCGGTGGTGAGATAGGCCGCAAGCACCATGTGCACGAGGCGATAGGGGAAGGACGGGTTGAAGATCGCCTTCAGCCAGTCGGCGGCGACGAATTGGCCATCGGCGTTCACGGCATAGCCGGCCGGCGTCTGCATCCAGGAATTGGCGGACAGAATCCAGAACGCCGAGATCAGGGTGCCGACCGCAACCATCGCCGTTGCGAAGAAATGCAGTTTGGGGCCGACGCGCTCGAGCCCGAACAGCATCACACCGAGGAATCCGGCTTCCAGGAAGAACGCGGTCAGGACCTCATAGGCCATCAAGGGACCGATCACCGGCCCGGCCTTGTCGGCAAAGACCGACCAGTTGGTGCCGAACTGGTAGGACATCACGATGCCCGACACCACGCCCATGCCGAAGGCCACGGAGAATATCTTGAGCCAGTAATTGAAGAGATTGAGGAACACCTCGCGCCCGGTCAGGAGCCAGCGCGCCTCGAGAACGGCGAGATAGCTGGCAAGCCCGATGGAAAAGGCGGGAAAGACGATGTGGAACGACATCGTGAAGGCAAACTGCGCCCGGGCCAAATCCACCGCATTCAGGCCCCAAGAATTCGCCCAGGACATTGCGTCACCGTACATCGCTCATCCGGCACGGGGTTTAGCACGCGCGGCGTGACGGCGGTAATGACGAATGCGCGCAAAATAGAGCCGGCCCGGAAAGGGGGGCATCCTTTCCGGGCCGTGGAGGTACTTGGGAGGTCAAAGAGCTTGGGAGGTCGAAGAGGAATTCGATGGATACCTATCTAACAGGCGATCTTTTCAGGGTTATTTCGTCAAATGTTTCATTTGTTTCGTGGGTCCCCGGGGGGCGATCACGCCGCAAGGCTGTCGACGCCCGCGTTCCGGAGCAGGTCCGCAAGCTGCTTGCGGGCATAGAACATGCGGGTCTTCACCGTGCTCTGCGGGATGCCGATGATTTGACCGACTTCTTCCACGGACTTCTCGTGGTAGTAGACCAGATTGATGATCTCGCGGTGCGCCGGCGACAGTTTTGCAACGCAGGCGCGCAGGATCGCCTTGGTGTTCGAACGGTCGAGGGAAGCTTCCGGCGTATCGGCCTCATCGGCGATCTCGCGGACGTCGTCCTGGTCGATGTCCTCGAACTTGCGCTGGCGCAGCGAGGTCAGCGCCTTGAAGCGGGCGATCGACAACAGCCAGGTTGAAACCTGCGAACGGCCCTCGAACTGTCCCGCGGTGCGCCACACGTCCAGGAAGACCTGGCTGACGAGGTCTTCGGCCATCGTGGTGTCGCGGACGATGCGAAGGATGAAACGGTAAACCCGCACATTGTGACGGGCATAAAGCGTATGCATCGCGGTCCGGTTGCCCTCCGCAATGCTTTGCAGAAGCATTTCGTCCGAGGTCGCCTGAGCAGCGAGGATGCTCTGGCGGGCTGCGGAGTTGATGGCGATGACGTTCTGCATGACAGGCTCCCAGTGACGCCGCTTGGGCGGCGCTTCGTTGCCTGAGAGTGTTAATGGCGCTGCGTTTCTGGATGTCTGCTCGAAAAGCAGAAAATGGTTTCTTGGGTGGGAGAATTGTTTCGTTGCCGCCCGCGGGACGAAACATTCGGGGCAAAATTGTGAATATTTTCAATGTGCGGAAAATGCCGGGATTCCAGATGCGGAAAAATTCCCGCATTCCGGACCTTTTTGGGCCTGTCGGGACAATCATGGAGGTCTCGGGACGGCAGCAAAATCGCTGCCCTTAGCGGGGACCTGGCCCTCAGGCCTTCTCGCCGGCGGGCGAGAACAGATAGCCGCCGCCCCGGATGGTCCGGATCACGGCCGGTTTGGTCGGGTCCGGCTCGATCTTGCGGCGAATCCGCATGATGCGCAGGTCCACGGCGCGGTCGAAGGCCTCGCTGTCGCGCGCATTGGCGAGCTCCAGCAGCCGCTCGCGCGACAGCACCCGCTTCGGATTCGCGGCGAACACCTTCAACAGGCCGAACTCGGAGGCGGTCAGGGGGTGCTCGTTGCCCTCGTCGTCGCGGAGCGCCTGGGCTTCGAGATCGAGCCATTTGGTGCCGAACCGCACCAGATTGTCCTTGCCGGCCTTGGCGCCGGTGGCTTCCGCGGCCGGCGCCGCCCTGGCCGGGCCGCTCCGCCGCAAGACCGAGCGGATGCGCGCCATCAATTCGCGGAGCTCGCAGGGTTTTGCGATGTAGTCGTCGGCGCCGAGCTCGAGCCCGACCACGCGGTCGATCGGGCTTGCGGTCGCCGTCAGCATGATGACGGGCACGTTGGTGCGGCCCTTGAGGTCGCGGATGATGGAAAGCCCGTCTTCCTCGGGCATGTTGAGGTCGAGCACGACGAGGTCGGGCGCGGCGCCGGCCTCGATCGCCGCACGCAGGCTCTTGCCGCCGTCGCACAGCGTCACGGCAAAACCGTGCATCTTGAGATAATCGCCGACCATGTCGCGGGCCGGCGCCTCGTCATCAACGATGATGATGTGTTGGCTCTGGCTCATGATATCCCGGTCGCGGGTAGGACGATGGTGAAGGTCGATCCCTTGTTGGGGCCGCCGCTTTCGGCGGTGACTTCGCCGCCATGCATGTCGATGATGCGCTTGACGATCGAGAGCCCGAGGCCCGTCGAGCTTTCGCCCGCGGTCGGCTTGGCGGAGAGGCGCTGGAAGCGGCCGAACAGCCGGCCGAGATCTTCGGGGGAGAGGCCCGCGCCCTCGTCGGTGACGCGGATGAGGGTGTTGTCGTCGTCATGGCCGACGCTGACGGCGATCTTGCCGCCGATCGGACTGTATTTGATGGCGTTGGAGACGAGGTTGTCGATCGCCTCGCGGATGCGGTCGGTGTCGCACATGGTCACGATGTTCGGCGGCGCCGACACCGTGATGGTCTGCTGCTTGTTGACGGCGAGCGGCTGGTTGGCCTCGGCAACCTCGCTGACGAGGGCTGCGACGTCGACCGGCTCGCGGCGGATGGTGATGTCGAAAGCATCCGCCATCGCATCCGAGATCAAATGGTCGACCATCGAGGTCAGCCGCTTGGTCGCGTCGCGGATATGCTCGATCTGGGCGGTGACGCTTTCCTTCGACGCGGTGGTCGAGATCAGCTCGGTCAGCATCTCGGTGCGGCCGAGGATGACGCCGAGCGGATTCTTGAGGTCGTGGGCCACCGTGCCCAGGATTTCGTTCTTGAAGCCATTGGCGCGCTGCAGCCGCAGCCATTGCGCCGACAGGCGGCGGTTGGCCTGCATCAGCGCGCGGGTGCGCTGGGCGACGCGGTCCTCGAGCTGGGTGTTGGCCTCATGCAGTTGCTGATAGAGGATCACGTTGTCGAACGCGATCGACAGCCGGCTGCCGAAAATCTCCACGAGCGAGCGGTCGGTTTCCGACAATTGCCGCTCGGCCTGCAGCAGGACCACGACCTCGCGGCCGCTACCGGTGCGGACATAGAGCACGGTGCGGTGATCGATGAATTCGTGCTTGCGCCGTCTGAAGGCGGCTTCCACCATCGAGCGGAGATCGGGGTCCAGCGATTTGGAGCTGGCGGCGCCGATGAAGCGGCTGTAGCAACCGGAGCCCGCCAGCACCGACAGCTCGTCGTTCCGCTTGCTGCCGTCGTCGCGCAGCACGAGGATGCCGGCGCAATCGACATTGAGCAGCGAGGCGAGCTGGGTCAGCACGCCTTCGGCCAGCCGCTGCATCGATTTGAAGTCGTAGAGTGTGGACGCCGCGTCGATGATGATCTCCAGCCCGCGCCTTGTCTGCACCATGCGCTCGAGCTGCTGGTAGCTGCGCAGGGCGGCGGTCAGCGAGGTGAACAGCTTGTCGGCGGTGAGCTCGGTCTTGGCCTTGTAGTCGTTGATGTCGTACTGGACGATGACGCGCCGCTCGGGCGCCTGGCCCGGCTGGCCGGTGCGCAGGATGATGCGGACGGTCTCGTTCTGGATTTCGTTGCGGATATATTCGACGAGATCGAGGCCCGCGACGTCGGTCTCCATGATGACGTCGAGCAGGACCGCGGCGATGTCCTTGTGCGCGCGCATCAGCTCGCGGCCCTCGGCCGCGGAATAGGCCGAGAGGATCTCGAGGCCCTGATTGTTCAGGCTGTAGTCGGACAGCGCGAAGCGGGTGCCCTCGTGCACGGCCTGGTCGTCGTCGATGACGGCGATCTTCCACTTGCGGACGGACTGATCATCCGGAATCGTTCCGGTGTCGTCGATCAGGTGGAGGACATCGTCCTGTTCGGCCATGAAGTTGTTCCGTCCGCTAGGGTCTCAGAGGTCTCGGGTCCGCCCTTGGCGGTTCGGGGCATAATAATGCGAAAAGTGGTGCCTTGTCCTACCCTTGACTCCAGCATCATCCGGCCGCCGAGCTGTTGGGTTACCAGATTATAGACGATGTGTAGACCCAGCCCGGTGCCGCCGTCGTTGCGGCGCGTCGTAAAGAAGGGGTCGAATGCCTGGCGCTGGACGTCCGGCGTCATGCCGGCGCCGTTGTCGGCGAAGATGATCTCGACGTCGTCATGGCCGCGCGGCCGCGCCGAGATCGAGATCGCGCCCGCGCGGCCGCCGCCGAAAGCATGGTTAACGGCGTTGAGGAAGAGGTTGGTCAGGATTTGGCCATAGGAGCCCGGATAGCCGTCGATGATCAGGCCTTCCGGCATGTCGACGGTGAGCTCGATCGGCGCCCGCTTCAGGACCGGCGTCAGACTCGCGATGATCTGGTCGGTGGCTTCGCCCAGCGAGAACTGCCGGCGTTCGGCATGCGAGCGGTCGACGGCGACCTGCTTGAAGGACTGGATCAACTCGCCCGCGCGGTGGAGGTTGGCGACCAGTTGCTGCGCCGCATCGCGCGAAGAGCGCACGAATTCCTCAAGCTGGGAGCGGCGCAATCCGCCGCCGGATTTGAGCTCGGTCTCGAACATCTCGCTGCGGCGGGCGAAACTGGAGGCGACCGTGAGGCTGATGCCGATCGGGTTGTTGATCTCGTGCGCGACGCCGGCGACGAGGCCGCCGAGCGCGGCCAGCCGTTCGGCGTCGATCAGGTTCTGCTGGGCGGCGTTGAGCTCGAGCAGCGCGCTCTCCGCCTTCTCCTTCGAGAAGCGCAGCTCGTCCTCGGTTTGCCGCTTGGCGATGGCATTTTCCCGGAACACCTCGACGGCGCGCGCCATGGCGCCGACCTCGTCGCGCGCCCCGGTGCCCTGTACCTCGCGATCGTAATCGCCGAGCGTGATGGCGCGCATCGCCGTCATGATCTGCTGCAGCGGCAGGCGGATCGACAGCGCGATCAAGACGCCAGCGGACAGGATCATGCCGAGGAAGATCACCGCAATGGACAGAACCCGGCGAGAAATGTCCGCCAGCGTGCGGTCGAAGGTGTCCTGCGCCTTCTGCTCGCGCTCGCGCATCTTGGCGGAGAGGTCGTCGATCGCGCCCATCGCTTCGGCCTGCGTCGCGTCGATGGTGTTGCGCAGCAATTCGGTGCGATTGGTAAGTTGCTCCGAGAGCTTCTCAAGGCCCTGCCGCAACGCCGCCGTCCGCTCCTTCAGCCGCGCGAGCGCCATGCGCTGCAGGTCGTTGTCGGCGAGGTCGGACATGACCGGGATGGTCTTCTCGATCGTCTCGGTGTTGCGGCGCGCTTCCTCGGCCGAGGCGCTCGCGAGCGTGAGATAATAGGAATTGGCGGCGACCAGCATCGCGGTGAAGGCCTCGCGGGATTTGCCGAGCGAGGGCCAGATCAGGGCGTCGCGGTGGCCGGTCGCGCCCTCGATGATGGAATAGAGCCCGGCCATGTCCTTCGCGGGCGCCCGCACCTGGTCCTCATAGGTCTTGGTGATGGTCGCCTGCACCGCGCGCAGCTCGCCGAAGCCGTTGAGAAAGCGTTCGGTGACGTGTTCGAGCTCCTCGACCGACCCCGACAGCATGGGATCGGTGGAGGCGCGCGTCGTCAGCGTGCCCAGCACGGCCTCGCGCAGCAGCAGGATTTCGGCGAACAGCTCCGGGCTCGGCTGGTTGATGTAGCGGTGGATCAGGTTCTGCAGGCGGCCGGTCTCGCTTTCGAGCAGCGCCAGGATCTTGTCGGACTCGCGCACCTGCCGCACGTCGTCCCATGCCGAGCCCAGCACCTTGGAGCCGTTCCAGATCAGCGCGGCGAGCACCAGCACCACCGCGGAGTTCAGAAGCGCGATCGAGAGGATGCGCCAGCGGATCGGCACCGCGCGCAGCACGCCGACGATGCGGGCGCGAACCTGGGTTGCCAGGCTCGTCGGCCGATCCGTCGCTTCGCTGCTGCTACGTAATGACAAGACGAA